>ENA-OQJI01000365-OQJI01000365.1-human-gut-metagenome-genome-assembly--contig:-NODE-365-length-10526-cov-0.779113_pt1 | contig 10526 bp, 14 predicted proteins | sample MGYA00242602_ERZ504768 | MGnify/ENA primary metagenome ERZ504768 (study PRJEB26092, sample SAMD00036368) | human gut metagenome | host: Homo sapiens | study: EMG produced TPA metagenomics assembly of...
CTGAAGGATGTCATCACTAAGCTCGAACCGGATCTTTTCAAGAAGGTTACGGGCTTAACCAAGGAGGATTTCGAGCTGCTGCTCAGCCTGAACGTGTTCAACAGTGCCAGGATGAATGACGCCGTGTACAAGTTCAAGCGTTACGAGGATGACAGCCTCTCGTACGCTGGTATAGACAAACACAGGGAGAATGACAAGGTCGGTGGCTTCGACACCGTCATCACCCGCCAAGAATTCGAGGAGCTCTGACATTTGTCAGAGGTGTGAATGAGAGGTTGATGAAGCTTCATTGGTAGCGGTGATCAGAGATGTGGATTGAAAGGCGGGCTGCGGTCGTGGTAGGTTGCCGATGCCTGCTGCCCGCCTTGTTCATATTATTCTGTGGGTGTGAGGACTGGATAAAGGTAGGGGAAGCGGCGATAGAATGGCTGGACGGATTCTTCGTCGCATAGTTCCTTCCAGATTTCTCCCTCCCAAATTGTGATTCCATCTGCGCTGCTCGTAGGCGTTTTGCCCCGCAACCCGGACATAGTTACTGTTGTTGGCATCATGTACGCGAACCATTCTTGATAATTGAATGGGATATCGATTGAACAAAGGGTGTTGCCGTTAGGTGAATCCTTGGCGGTAATGCTGATCTGTTCGTATCGCTTTTCTCCGAGGAAGGCGCTGATACGCACCATAATTTCGAATTTTGTTCGACCGGCATAGTTGACTAGTTGGAAAAGTGTGCCGAGTGGAGCGTCATCGTCTACCCATGGGGCTGACGCCGTTGAGAATGCGCGGTCGCCATAACAGCGCACGAACATAGATTCTTTGCTGGCTCTCACGAGTTGTTGGTACAGATTTAGCGTTGCCTCTTTACGCATATATGCAAGCAAGGCGTGGCCAAAATACATGAGGAAATCAGCTACGTCATTGATGAGCAGACTGCCGTCCTGCTGAGCGGGGTACCGGTCGTAAAGAGCTTGAAGAGTGGCTATATATTGGTCGGTCGGGAATAGATTGTGAGTATATTCCTCTAGCATCTTCTGCAAAGTATCTTCGAAATAATACAGCCTGTCGTCCCCCTCGAGTCTTTCGAGCGTGAATAAAACGTCGGACTTTGTCAGGGCTTGACCGACAAATTGGGCTGGAAGCCAATTTTCTTTTCCTGCAATGGAGTACGGGAACGTTGGCGTTCCCATACAGTCGAAAACTGGATTTGCAACTCTGGTTTCCTTTTTTGAGAAAAAACCAGTTCGTTTTGAGGGTAGTTTGATGGACCAAGGCAACATGAAAGTTGTCGGTGGCACGCGAGCAGTTTCGTATAGGGTATTTAGCTCTTCGACGGTGATGTCGCGTTCTCCGCTCATAAGGCGGCGAAATTTGGAATATGGAATTTCGGTTATGGGCTGCACTAATTCTGTGAGTTTCGGAGAGCTTAGGCGAAATAATCCTCTCACCGCATTGAAGTTGTTGCTGACAACTTGGCGGGTGTCTTTTGCGCTGAAGTATTTCCCCATGTTTAGTCCTCTCTTTACTGCTTTCTTAATTATACATATTGGCAATTCTTTAATTTGACAATTCCATAGTTGGGCGTAATACTAGAAATATCTTTCCGAAAATGGAAAGATTGTAATGTAAAAATGCTATCTAATGGTTTGCTTCTACTGTTCTAGTTCACTATTGGATAGTGTGATAGTGATGAAGGAGCCGATATGGCTAGCAAGATTGATTTGAAGGTTCCGGGGCAGGCTATAAGGCTTATTCCTCATGGTGAGGGCTCTATGGTCTACGAGTATGTGGATGGCAAGCGTTCCGAGAAGGTCCGTGAGCTGAACGGCAAGCCGATGATGCGTTATTCCGCGCTTGTGTCCACTGATGGCGTCAGCTGCTTGGGCGACGGCTATCTGTACACCACTTCGGAGATCGTTCCCTCGTTCGGTGAGGTGTTCAAAGGGCTGCAGAACCAGCAGGCTATCGTTTCCATATCGCCTCGAAGCGAGTTCGAGACTCGCTTGAGCGTGACCGTGGAAAGCATCATTCCTGACAGGGAGATCGTGCAGAAATGATGTTTCTTTTTGGATTTATATTCGGTGCCTTTGTTATGGCCGGTGTTCTGTATGTTCTTTATACGGGACAGTGGTACCGGATCCCTTTGTGGCATTTCTACGATGCTGCCGGTCTGACCACCACCAGTGAGGATTTCTTCCAGTTCCAGGGAAAGACCTATACGGACAGGCATCGTCCGAAGATGCGCATGCTGCGGCTTACGGACGGTCGTTTCGAGTTCGATCTGTATCCCGCCTATGGGAAGAAACTCGCTAACTACATCGATAAGACCGAGGAGATGGCCCAGGCGTTGCACGCCGCTGCCGTGACCATTGAGCCGGCTGAAATCGGTGACACGGGCATGTGATCGTTTACATGACCGATCCCCATTCCCGCCAAGTATTCCATCGACGAGCTGTACCGCCATGAGCGCTGAACGTGGCACTTTGGTCCCTCTCGGTCTGACCGACACGGGCGCGGTGTTCTACGCCGTGTTCTCTCATCTGCTGGTGGTCGGTCAGACCGGATCGGGCAAGGGGTCGGTCATCTGGGCGTTCGTCATGGGCGTCGAGCGGATGCTGGTGGGATCCGGTCAGGCGGGTTGGGTGCGTTTCTACGGCATCGATCCGAAACGTGCCGAACTCGCCGGCGTGCGCTACGGGTTCGAACGCGTCGCTTTCGATCCTGAGGAACAGCTGGACGTGTTGAACGATCTGGTGCGGGTGATGCGCGAACGTCAATGTCTCGGCATGCGATCGTTCAAGCCGTCCCGTGAGTTGCCGTGGATCGTGCTGGTCATCGATGAGTTCAATTCGTTCGAGGTCTGGCCGATCTGAAGTGGAAGCGCGAGGTGAGGGCGGCATTGAGCGCATTGCTTTCCCAAGGGCGTTCCGCTGGCATCGTGGTTCTGGCGGCAGCGCAGCAGGGGCAGCGCGAGGCGATCGGCCCGTACCGTGACCACTTCGTCCACCCGTATTGCGTTGCGTGTCGGCAGCAGGGTCGAGACCGATGTGATCCTCGGCTCCGGCGCGGTGGAGAACGGCGCGTTGCCGCATGAGATCCCTCCCGCGTCCGTTTCCAACGGATACCGTACCGCCGGCGTGGGGTACGGCCTGTCGCTTGCGCAATCGGGTTCGTCCGGTTCAGGGCTCCGTTCGTCTCCGATGATGACATACAAGCGTGGGATGAATCCCATAAATCTAACAAGACAACAAACAACAATTGAAGGGAATGGACATGGAGGGTTTGAAACTCTATGTGGATGGCGAAAGGCTTTCGCTTGGTTACGTTCTGCGCTTCTGCGGTGAGCGGTTGGATCTTCGCGAACCGTCCGAAAAGGCGAGCATCGCTTCTTTGGCTTGGGCGGGGTGGACGCTTATAGCAGATGAGCTCCACGATAGGTATGTGTACATACTCCCGAGCGGCATGGCGGAATGCTTCTCCGAGGACGAACTTGACCATGACGAGATCGATGCGTGTGTGGGTGATTGCTTCGATGCCATTGACAGGACGATTCGTCAGGCCGTTGATGGCGGAATGTTCGCCATGGCGGTGGATTGCGGGGCGTCCGATGGCAAGAAGTGATGGGAAAAAGGATTTTCCCGATGACTACCGTCTGCTCTCGACCTCCGAGGCGGCCAAGGTTCTTTCGGTGTCGCAATCGCATTTGTGCGCGATGAGATGCATGCCTGATGAGGGCGGTTTGCGTGTCACGTATGTGGGGTCCAAGCGAACTCCACGATATGCCATGCGTGATGTGATACAGTTTATCGATCAGGGCGGCACTCCCGTGCGGAATGGTGGCTTCCTGTGACCGTGCATATCAGAACAAGAGTGGGCAAGGGCGGCGGGAAGTCCTATCAGGCGCAGGTGTTCAAAGGCAAGAACACTTACGTCGCATCGAAAACCTTCGATCGGCGTAAGGATGCTGTTGCATGGGGGCGAGAAAAGGAATCCGAAATCAAATCGGGTGTCGATCCTGTCTCGACCAAGGCTTTTGTCAGGGACGTGCTGAACGCTTGGGAAGAGATTCTGCCGGGCAGATCGCGGAATCGACGGTGAAATACTACGGGTCGGTGATGCGTGTTCATGTTCCTCAATGGCTTAAGAGCAAGCGATTGTGTGATGTCACCGCGTATGACATGCAGCGTGTTCTGAATGCGATTGATCTGTCGGCCGGTTCCAAGCAGCGTATCCGTACGGCGTTCATGTCGTTCTTCACGTGGTGCGTGGATAACGGGTATCTGGCGAAATCGCCCATGAAGGGTACCCGCCTGCCACGGGCCGATACGGTTGAAATGAGGATGAACCCGTTCACGTGGCCCCAACTCGAGGCGTTCGCGGGGAGGATCGCGCAACAATACGATCCGCTCATGGCCGACGTGATTCTGGTGCTGGGCTACACGGGGCTGAGATGGGGCGAGACTCCGCGTGAGCTCAAAGTGAAGGATGTGCAGCTGAAACCGGTGATGCGGTTCACGGTCAGGGCATCCCAGACGGAGGGTATGCAGGTCAAATGCCCGAAATCCGGGAAAGTGCGTCATGTGCCGGTCGCGAAAAGGGTCAGACCGATCGTGCTGGAGCACATCAAAGGCAAGGATCCCGACGATCTGGTGTTCACCACGCGCAGAGGAGCGCAACTGAACAAAGGCAACCTCAAACGCGCGGTTCATTGGAAGGAGCTGTCGCAAGGACGGCGTCTGCATGATCTTCGGCATACCGCGGCCACGGAATGGCTCAGGCATGGTGTTGATGTTCTGGTGGTGAGGAATGGCTGGGCCACTCGAGTCTGGCCGTGACCCAAAGGTATGTTCACTACCTCGGAACGGACGCAGATATTGCAGCCGTCATGAAGCTGGATGACTAGTCGGGTGTGCCGCCGGCATTGACAATTGGCATTGACATTTTGGCGAAAAACGCTATTTCGAAGGGAGGCCGAAGATTGGGGGAATCTCGGAAAAGGCTTTATTTCAACAAAAAACAATGATTGTGGGCGATGAGGGACTCGAACCCCCGACATCCACCGTGTAAAGGTGGCGCTCTAACCAACTGAGCTAATCGCCCGCAAAACTCTACTGTACAGTATTCGTTGCCTGCGACAGCTTCAACGTGTGTCGCGCTGCCCAATAGGGGTTCCTTCCATAGTAAATGCGTGAAAAATGGTGTGATTTGAGTGTCGATTCGCTGAATTTTCCACAAGAAAGCCAAAAGCGTCGAATCAATCACGTAGAGTAAGGACGTTGAGTAGTGCAGTAGGAGGTCGATAGCCAATGGCGCAGGAACCTGAATCCGAGAGGAACGCATCGGGGATCGCTCGTACTTCAAAGCGCAAGTGGGGGTATGATTCCGAAACAGGTGGACGCTTTTCTTGAGCGTGCGCACATGCTGTACGAAGGTGAGGGAGCGCAACTCACCCAGCATGATATTCAGAATGTTTCTTTCGATTTGGTCAAAGGCGGCTATGTGATCGCCCAAGTGGACGCGGCCCTTGCTCGTTTGGAGCGCGCCGTGGTGGACAAGCAGACCACATGGGAGATTTCGCAGCACGGTCGTGTGGCGTGGAAAGCGCAGACCGAAAGTCTGTTCCGCCAGCTTGACGCCCATTCCAAACGTGAGCACGGCGAAGTTTCAAGCCAGGAGAAGGCAAGGAACCGAGCTATGACCGCAAACAAGTGGATCGCATCGTCGATCAGTGCCTGACGAAGGCCGCTGGCGAGCTCGGCGTTGAGGAAGTGTCGGAAGACGATGCCAAGAAACTTGTCGATCTGAACTCCCAGACCGTGGCGAATGTGATCTTCACCCAGCGCAAGGGCAAGCGTGGCTATGACGAGCGTCAGGTGGATTATTACCTGAACGAATGCGTGCAGCTGCTGACCAGACTCGAATCCTATGCTCGTGTGGCCGACTTCGTGGGCGAGCCCTCCGAAAGCGCGATGGCCGCAGCCAATCCGCCCGCAACCAGTCTGGCATCCCAAGAGACGCAGGTGGTCTCGCCGTTATTCGCCGTTCCAGCCGTTTCCGCAGAACCTATTGCGCAGCCCGCTCAGGTTCAAAACAGCACTGACTCCTTCGACGCTTTGAATAAGGCGGAACGTGAGATTTTCACCACGCCTGCAACGTCCCCGGTGAGCATTCCGGCCACTCAAACCGCTGCGCCGACGTATGCTCCCGTGGTTCCGCCTGTGTTCCAGCCAACCATCAGCACCCCGTCGGCTCCGGTAACTCCGGCAGCTCCTGTAACGCCGGAACCTCAGGCCGCTCCGGTTGCTCCAGCGGCTCCGGAACAGTCGTTGGCACACCTGTTCAAAGCGTCCAATGCGGTTGCCGAGGAGCCATCTTCCGCAGGAACGGAAACCGAAGCGTTCAATCCGCTTTCTGATGATGGCGCGCCGAGCTATGACGCTCCGGCCGCGCCTGCGGCTCCTGTGATTCCAGACACTTCGGTCGCACATCAGCCGGAAGAATCTCACGGCATCAACATCGCTCCCGATTCTTCGTTGGCTGCCTTGGCGCAGATGGCCCAGAACATCGACGCTCCCGATCCGGTCGAAGACACGTTCACCCCGCGCATGCCAAGCCTGTCGACGCCGAACCTTCCGCAGGTCAATACCGATTCGATTAATCTCGGAACCTTGCCGACCGTCCCACCCTCCTTCACGCTGGAACCAGCAACCTCCGCAGATCACTCGACAACGGCAACTCCCGTTGAACCGGCGAAACCGGCAGAGGAAGAGAAGAAGAACGAAACCAAGCCGGCAACCAATCCGATGTTCGAAGCATCCAACAGCAATCTGGATGTCGATATTCCCGACCTGTCGTTCCCCTCTTTTGAATAGGCAATCGCACTGAACAGGCTGACGTGACCGTCAGCCTGTTTTCGCGTTCACACGAATAATCCAAAACAAATACGGAGCACACGCATAACCCATGCAAACCTCAACCGTAGTCATTCTGGGATCCACCGGATCCATCGGCACCCAAGGACTTGACGTCATCTCCCGCCATCTCGACCGTTTCAACGTGGTCGGGCTTGCGGCAGGCGGCTCCCACGTGGAACTCCTGGCCCAACAGGCGGTCCAATTTCACGTTTCGAAAGTCGCCATCTTCAACACAAACGCGGTCCATGCGCTCCAAGATGCGCTAAACCAAGCCGGCGCAAGCATGTGGAAATCATGCCGGGCCGGAAGCGGTAATCGCCATGGCCGGATCCGGTGCCGACGTGGTGTTGAACGGCATTACCGGATCCATTGGCCTTGAACCTTCGATTGCGGCACTGCAGGCAGGATCGCAGCTGGCGCTCGCCAACAAGGAATCCGTTGTGGCCGGCGGTCATCTGCTGTTCGACGCACAGGTTCGTGCGCAGCAGATCAATCCGGTTGATTCCGAACATTCCGCCATCTGGCAATCGTTGCGTTCGGGCACGCACGGTGAAGTGTCGAAACTCGTGGTCACCGCTTCCGGAGGTCCGTTCCGCGGTTGGAAACGCGAGCAGATGACCGACATCACGCCTGAACAGGCGTTGAACCACCCTACTTGGAATATGGGTCCGGTGGTGACCATCAACTCGTCCACGCTGATGAACAAAGGTCTTGAAGTCATCGAAGCAAGCCGACTGTTCGATGTGCCACCGAGCCGCATCGACGTGACCGTGCATCCGCAATCCATCGTGCATTCCATGGTGGAATTCCGCGATGGCGCCACCATCGCACAGGCTTCACCGCCTGATATGCGTCTGCCGATCGCGCTTGGCCTATCGGCTCCCGAACGACTTGGCAACATCGCAGCGGCCTGTGATTGGACGAAAGCCGCCATGTGGACGTTCGAACCGCTTGACGATGAGGCATTCCCCGCAGTGAGCTTGGCTCGACATTGCTTGGAAGCTTCCGAAAAGCATACGGCCGTGCTGAATGCTGCCAACGAACAGGCCGTTCACGCCTTCCTCGAACATCGCTTGCCATATCTCGGCATCGTCGATACCGTCAAGGAAGTGTTGGACGAAATGGATGCGGAACTGCGCGGCAATCCGCTATTCGCTTCCGTGGAGGAAATGAGCCAACTCGAGCTGGAAGCCCGTCGTCGAGCCGACGACTGATAAACAAGTAACGGAAAACGAAACAAGACAAACAGACGAAACGTAAGTGACGCAAGGCTCCCTAAGTCGGGAGCCTTGTTATTGCAAGGATTTGACGTATGCCAGAAATCGAAAAGCCGTTCCGTAAACCGGTGAGGCAGCCATTAGTGAAAGCCCGCTGCATCCGCGCCGCAAATCGCACCGTATTATGGTCGGTCCCGTTCCAGTCGGTGGGGGAGCGCCAATCTCGGTGCAATCCATGACCAATACGCTGACAGCCAATGTTCCCGCGACATTGCAGCAGATCGCGGAACTGACCGCAGCCGGCTGCGATATCGTGCGCGTGGCCGTACCAAGCCAGGATGATGCCGACGCATTGCCGGAAATCGTAAAGAAATCACCGATTCCGGTCATCGCCGATATTCATTTCCAAAGCAAATACGTGTTCCAGGCCATTGACGCGGGCTGCGCTGCGGTGCGTGTGAACCCCGGCAACATCCGCAAATTCGACGAGGTTGGCCCTTCCATTTGCAAAGCCGCCACGGACGCGGGCATTTCGTTGCGCATCGGCGTGAACGCGGGCTCGCTCGATAAGGAACTGTATGCGAAATATGGCGGTCCGACGCCGGAGGCACTGGTTGCGTCCGCCATGAAGGAAGCGCGCATGTTCGAAGACGTCGGCTTCCATGATTTCAAGATTTCCGTCAAGCATCATGATGTGATCACCATGGTGGAAACGTATCGTCTGCTCGCTTCCAAGGGTGATTGGCCGTTGCATCTTGGTGTCACCGAAGCTGGACCGGCATGGCAGGGCACCATCAAAAGCTGTTTGGCATTCGGTGCGCTGCTGGCTGAAGGCATTGGAGACACGATTCGCGTTTCGTTGTCGGCACCGCCCGTCGAAGAAGTGAAAGTCGGGTGCAAGCTGCTGGAATACATGGGATTGCGTCCGCGCAAGTTCGACATTATCTCCTGCCCGAGCTGCGGTCGTTCCCAAGTTGATGTGATTCAGTTGGCCAATGCGGTGACCGGAGGGTTTAAAGGATGTGACCGCGCCGATTCGCGTGGCTGTTATGGGCTGCATCGTCAACGGTCCGGGCGAGGCCCGTGAAGCCGATTTGGGTGTGGCATCCGGCAACGGCAAGGGACAGATTTTCATCAAGGGCAAAGTCATTCAAACCGTGCCGGAAGACCAGATTGTGGAAACGCTGCTGGTCAAAGCGCAGGAGATCGCCGCGCAGATGGAAGCGGACGGACAGGTGCCCGTCAACGCCACAGGACCGGTGGTGGTGCCGGTGACGCAAGGTAATTGTTGATTTCGCTGACCGCTGGCGGTCGATTGCAGATTGTGATCGGCCGCTCGCTGGTTTTGCTGGTTGTCGATTGCCATTTCAGCTGGAGTCGGTACAATGAACGGCGTGTCAGATCAGGAACGTCAGTCAGTCATGTCCAGCGCGGAGAGCAATCCAGTCAGTGGACGAGGGCAGACGGCTGATGGTCAGTCTGCCTATCTTCATCCATCCTGCTGGGCATTCTGGTGTCGGTATCCAATTTGACGGCATCGTCATGGAAGTACGAGCCAACCGGTCAAACCATCGAAACGTTATCATCCGACACGGCAGTGACCTTCGATAATCCTTCCGGCAAAACCCTTGCCAAACGAGGCGATTACGAAGTGACGCAACGATATGTCACCATTGAGGCGAAACAGCCGTCAACCGGTGAAATACAACAGGTCAAAGTGTTGATTCGAGAGCCGAAAGACGCGGGAAACAATCGGCCCGGCGTGGTGTTCATGCATGGTGCCGGATATGGCACCTGTGACAACTCATTTGGAGACATGGCCACCGATCTCTCATCCGCAGGCTTCGTGACGGCCGTGCTCGACAAGCCGGTATGGTCCACCAACGATGCGACCCGTGATTACCCGGGCTCCGCGGCCATTTACGATCAGGCCATCAACATGTTGCGTGATCTCGACAACGTTGACGCTTCGAATGTCGGCATTTACGCGACTTCCGAAAGCACCTGGATTTCCTCATATCTGCTTGATCAGGACCCCGACGTGGCATTCCAGGTGTTGCTGAGCCCAATGGTGTATTCGCCGCGACATTCGTTGGGATTCCTTGCTGCACAGGATTTCGCGCTGGTCGGAGCGCATGACGGCTACCAGTCCATTGTGCGCCGCGCGTTCAACATCGATGCGGAATTGTTCGGCCTGACCAATCTCGACCTCGACACGTTGAATCCCCAAGCCTATTCCATTCCCACGCTTGTGGCATACGGCACCAAAGACGTGATGACCGCGCAGGTGGAAGGTACGGAAAAAATCATCGACATGGCGCATAAGGCGGCAATTGGGACGTGACCGTGCGCACATACCCCATCGCCAACCATGTGCTTCGACTCGGCGACGAATCCA
>ENA-OQJI01000366-OQJI01000366.1-human-gut-metagenome-genome-assembly--contig:-NODE-366-length-10522-cov-0.913901_pt1 | contig 10522 bp, 12 predicted proteins | sample MGYA00242602_ERZ504768 | MGnify/ENA primary metagenome ERZ504768 (study PRJEB26092, sample SAMD00036368) | human gut metagenome | host: Homo sapiens | study: EMG produced TPA metagenomics assembly of...
GACCGCCGCCACCGTGACGGCCATGTACCACGCGGCGTGCGACATGCTGGAGGGGTGCTGCCCCAGGGCGGCGGCGGTGCTGGAGGAGGCCGAGCCCGACGCGCTGGCCTACCTCGACTTCCCGCCGACCCACTGGAAGCGCCTGCGCACCAACAACGTGCAGGAGAGGACCAACCGGGAGATAAAGCGCAGGTCGCGCGTCGTGCAGGTGTTCCCCTCCACGGGCTCGCTGGTGCGGCTCGCGGGCGCGGTCATGTGCGAGCAGGACGAGATATGGCAGGAGTCCAGGTACTTCTCGGAGGTGAGGATGAACGAGCTCTACGATGACGGTCGCACTCGGGGAATCGACGGTCCCGTCGAGTGGGCGCGGCTTGAGGCGGAGGCCAGGAAGATGCTCGAGTCCGGCCTCGAGCTTGCGGACAGGGTCGAGGCGGCATAGGATATCAACCGTATTCCAGATTCCAGGACGCCGGGCCGACTCACTTCGGATTGGGCGCTACACCAACTTTCTCGACATTACCACAATGGAATTACGTTCTTTTGCCATGGAGTTCTCCGGCTGGCTTAAGTTGACTCTATGCATCGATACAAGCCAATTGGCGTACAGTAGTGGTGAATTATAACGGCTGAGACGATTAACAATCGGACCGAAGGACCTCGTCACCGCTGTCCATCCAGATGACGATTTACAGCGAAACACCCCAGTCAAATTATGCTTCGGAAAGAATATTGCTCAGGCAGTTCGATAATGAAAGGACTTTTGACTCAAGAGCGAGCCCCCACCACCGGGACCACTCGAGCATAACGGTCCCTGGGCTCCGGCACTAGATTGACAACCACCCTGGGAGACTTAATGAGGAATAGCCGAAGGAACTGAATCAAACCATCGTATTGAGCTCATTCATGATTAGACCATTTCTCAAGTTCCTTTTCGAGTAGGGCAATCCTATGAGTAAGGTTTTTAATCGCCAAAACATGACGACTCACGGCAACGCTAAGAGACAGAGAGATTGCAAGCAACAGCACGATTGCACCCAAAAAAAGGAAATTGGCTGGGTTGACAAACCCAATAGCTGTTGAGCAACTATAAATAATTTGAGGACATATATCACAAATCAAGGCCGCCATACACATCAAAATCCACAACAGAGAGTACTTAAGAAGCATCTTTCCGTTGGACACGAGCCGCAAAACATAGACGAGAAAGCCGCCGAAAAAGAGGGCCGCACCAATCCTCAAAATTAGATTCATTATTTATCTCCCCTATGAACCCAGCACACAAGAACAATGGCTAACGTGACCTTGATCATGTAGTAGACGGAAGAGAAGCCCCCGATGGACGAACGTCCGCCTTGGCGTTCATTCATCTTTACAGGCGCCTCCATAACGGGAAGACCAAGCTTCATAGCCAAAGCAATCGACTCTGGCTCCGGGTAGTCATCAGGATAACTCTTGCAGAACAGGTCGATAGCATCTTTATTGCATGCCCTAAAACCAGAAGTGGGATCGGTGACCACCTTACCCGTAAGCAGCTCGAGCAAAAATGAAAGCCACCTGATTCCAACGCGACGCATAAAAAGTTGACTGAAAACCATCAGTCTCAACCAGAAATCGAGAGCCTATCGCCAGGCTCGCCCCACCCTCAATCAGCTTTACAAGCTCAGGAACATAAGAAGGATCATGCTGGCCATCGCCGTCAACCTGAATGTCAATATCATAGCCAAATCTCTGAGCATACTTATGGCCCGCTTGGACCGCTCCACCGATACCAAGGTTCTGTGGCAGGTCCAATATGTTGACACCATGCTCTCGACAAAGCTCAAGCGTTCCATCTTGTGACCCATCGTTGATTACAACATAGTCATATCCCGCAGCTTTTATAGACGCAACGGTATCGAGAATGCACTCCTGTTCGTTATAGGCAGGGATTATTACGAGAACACGCGGATATCCTTTTGAACATGTTGTTGCAGCAAGAGACAATCGAGATTCATCCATTCCAAAAAAGTTGGCTCTTAGCGACGCTTGAAGAAATTGCGACTCTTACAGCCCAACGCACAGTTTAACTCAAACTTAAGTTTACAGTATCCTGACTAGCCATCGCGAAGTTACATCTCAAGCTTAGATATTTAGCTTGCTTAACTGGGGCCCACACGGAGTCCCCACCCATCATAGCAGGGTAAGGGCCCCGTGCACCTCTGTCTCAAATGCGGAACGCATGTCCTGAGTCCTCAACGCCGTCCCATTCGAACCAATCTAATCCAACTATTATCCCCTCTTACTATAGCCATGACTTATAGCGCTAGTTTAGAAAAATCGGATATACAAAAGCTCGAAAAACACAAAATACAGCAGCCCAAATGGAATCCCGAGCATAAAGGCTGTACATTTAGTCTTCTCTTCCTCGTCGCAGTAAATAGGAAACCTGAGCAAAAGACAGGCGAAAGGTATTAACAAAGGTATGAGGTATCGCGCCTGAACACCCGCAACTGTCTGGCTTCCAACTCCTGTAAAGGCGATGTATAGAGCCAAAGCAACTAAATAGCAAGTAGCAAGAACCAGGAATAGAGTCCAAACAATCCCGAAACGGCTAAACTTAAATTTAGTAACTTTTTCATTATCAATAATGCATATAGCCTCAAACAACACGATGGGAAGATATGAAAGCCATGGGAACAGATTGGACACGTCCCCAAGATAAGCCATATTCGTTGATATTGAATTGAGAAACGCCGGGGTCAGCATCGATCCAAAAACGAAATTCGAGATTACAACTATAGTTCCAACTGGATTTGCAAGCACTCCCGTCGTTTGACCAGCCGTAGAGACTTCGGAGCCACCACGTGCATCAGAAATGTTATTTAAGACAGAAGAGAAATATGGCGTCAAGAAAGATAAAATCATTATGGCGCAAACGAATAGTGCAGCTCCAATCAAGATACGTCTTTGCTTGCTCGAAGTATATTTATCTGCAGGAATTAAAAGCGCAAGTCCGAATAAGGGAAAATAAATCGCTTTAGCTGCAAATCCGATTGCAAAAGATAATAGAAATCCGAAGAATGTTTTTGCAGAAATATCCTCTTCAGAAACAAGCATCTTCAACAAAAGAGCTGTTCCTAGCAAACTGAACGATATCACACAGGGATCATACGAGTAACTGGCTGCCATTAACACGGCAGACGGGAACAACGCAATACAAGTGAAAAGACATTTTCTGCAAGGGGCTATACGAATTGCGATTCCGCAGATAACTGCATACGCAAGTAAATTAAATAATTTTCCCAATGCAAATTTGATAGAAAATGGGAGATGAAGCAAGCGACCCAAACAAAGGCCGATAGATGAAGGAATATAGGCAATTTTAGAAAGAGCCACACTATCAAAACAATTAACACGTTCGATACCTTCAGCTATATTATTTTTATCGGCCTCTCTGACTAATTGCTCAACAGAGCCACGGTTAAACTCTCTTGTTTCATCTATTGGGTACTTACCCAAAGATGCATCCAAACTAAAGCCGTCCCCCCTATAAAACTGTTCGACTATCATTCGGTCAGAATTTGTTATTTCAGCATTTGTGAGGTAGGAAACACTATTTGCATTTCCATAGTGGACCTCGTCATCCCATGTCAGAAAATTTGTAACGGGGAAGCAAATAATTACGGATAGACCGACCGAGACAATGCATGCGAAAGCGAACAGTTCGGGCTTCAGATAAGAAGTGCCCCCATTAATAGCAATCAACCCGATCAAAACAGTAATGGGCAAAGCAGACGCGAACAACACCGTCTTTGACTTATCGAGCGGAATGCCAATAAAGCGATTAAAACAGCAAAGCCAACAGAAACCGTCAAAAAAAAGAAACACTTTTTAGTATCAGTTTTCTTAACCGAGGCTACAAAGCTCTTCACCAGGCCATAGCAAAGCTCAATGCCTTGAAACGCTAAAACTAAATGAAAGCATATAACAAGACTTGCGATATTCCATGCGTCAAGATCGAAGGGGCCAAACGTCTTCGCACCAGTCAATATGATTAAAACTAGCAGAAAGCTGCTGAGAATGCTGGACGCGACGAGGACGGTTATCTGACGAATAGCGTCACCACCCGACTGTGATTTCGGTTGCAAATATAAGCACGCAACAGCAACGACATCGCAAAAGAGTTCAAGAATGAATAGATTTAAATTCTTATAGTGCAATGATGTCGCAACAGCTAATAAAAGAAGTCCCAGCCCAAAGATGGCAAGCGCGTACTCGCTTTTCTTAATTGCAGGATTATTCAAAACGTGCATCTCCAACTAAAGACAAAATCGAATAGGGTAAGTCGACAATAACAAATTCGTATCTCAAATCAAACTTCACTCAAAAGCTAAGCAAAAGCCAGCCAAGTATCACTTAGCAAATACAAAACGCCTTCTCGACATCCATAGCAGTGGCATCCCAGTTATATCGATTTTCAACAAGCGCCCTAGAGTTTCGAGACTGAAGAGAAAGCAGCTTTCGATCATCAAAAAGCCTGCATAATGCCGAAACCACCTCATCAGATGCCATGGACCGAATTATTGTGCCGTAGCTATCATCTAAGATAAGCTCGCGTGCCCCGCCCACGTCTGTTACCACTGCAGGCGTTCCGCAGGCTGAAGCTTCAAGAAGTACCGTTGAAAAGCCTTCGGAACGAGTTGGAAGACAAAGCACATCTGCTTGCTGAAGTAAGGAGGAAATATCCTCTGTGTTACATCTCCCAAGCCAAAACAAGTTAGACGAACAAGCTTCCTTGACCTCATTAGCCAGCGGACCATCCCCTGCAAGAACAAAACAAATATCACGCTTGGTAATATCTTTTGTGCGAGCCGCCTCAATAATTGAATAAATTCCCTTTTCAGGAATAAGCCGCCCGACAAAAGCTACAACCAAAGATGACTGAGGGATACCTAATTCAGATCGGAAATCTCTCCCCGAAGAAATACTCCTATAGAATGAGGCATTGATTGAGTTTGAAATTACGCCTTTTGCAGTGATATTAAAGTGCTGAAGCCATTCAACACTTTTAGAAGAAATCCCATAGAAATCAGGTTCAAACGACTTTACGCGATCAGTAATCCAATCTTCATATCGGCGAACAAAATAATCAAGAAATGGCTGATTGAAAGAGAGATACGCTGAGCCGTGGTCGAGAACAACAGCCTTAGCACTATGATCCGCAGCAAACTTCAGCCCTTCGAGCGAGAGAGGGAAAAGTCTCGTGTTTATCAGAACACCATTCCACTCATAATCATCAAGGGTTTGCAGGAGTCGGTAATAATCACTGGTTTTTTTGGGAAGAGGAAGTCTTCCATCAAGTAACGGAATGCAAGGAAGACGAATTACCTCCAGGCCGTTTTCGACTGAATGACCGACTCCCACGCGCATCGAATCATTAGTAACGATAACCACCCTATCGCCGCGTGCAGTCAAGGCGTGAGCGAGACCATCGACAAAATTACCAATTCCACTAAGTTGCGGGTGATAATGGTGGAGTGAAAATACAAATAGAGGAGCTCATCACATAACCTCATCTGATATAGATGTCATATCCTTAATTCTGTGCAGTCCAGACTTCCCCATCTCCAAAGTCGAGCAAGAGCGGAAGATGGGTATGTCGATTATCCGGTGACGGTATTTTTTTCCAATCGCCATACATCGTTGTAAGATATTTATCCGTCATACAAGGAACAGGGAATTCACTGCCTTCGAAAACCGCACTGCTCAGAGGGAAAATCTCTGAAATAGGCACTGGCGCCATATTCGGCCAGCTTAACGTCAGACAGTAATCAGAGACCTCACCCGTATTTGAGTCGGCAATACAGGAATCGAACAAATCCTGGTAAGAGCATGCGCCTCGAGAAACCAGTTGTTCCACCACGTGCATAGCAGAACAACCAATTTGCTCGAGTTGACCAAGGAACCCTTTATGAGGGACAACAATGGAGGAAGAATGATATAAATAGGCTCTTTTCTGTGCAATTGATGCAGTTCGGACTTGCTTTGCACGAAGGCGTTTATCTGTATAGAGCTGGTCATATGGAAAGATGTCGACAAAAATGCCCATCGAACTGGAAGCCTCTCGAGCCTCTTGATTCTCGAAGCGAGTTCCATCGCGATACACCTTAGCAAACATCGCAGCATAGCCAGTAGTATTCCGCGATGTATGGAGCGAATATCCTTCCGGTAACCCACCCTCGGCTAAAGAGCAAAAGCGGTCATAATCTGAACGCATCATTCCGATATCTATATCATCATCCCAAGGGATAAACCCCCTATGACGCATTGCTCCTAAACATGTTCCACCGTCAAGCCACCACCTGATGCCGTGCTTAGAGCAGAATGCGGCGACAACCTGAAGGATATCCAATTCAGTGTTTTGAAGCTTTAATAGTGCGTGAGCTTTAGACATCATCGGCCTATCTCTTTTCCCCGAACCATTGTTGCGTCTGTTTCCCCAAAACAGAAGACTGATAAATAAGGCAAATGGCATTGGATATAAGCGCCGATACAGTAGGGCCATTTAAGCCAAACAGCATTTGCGCAGGAGCCATAACAGCGACAGCACTAATTAAGGACAGCATGCTGCCAACAAATACCCCTCGGTAATTATCAAGAGAAACCAACAAATCGTTGACAAACCAAGCGATGCCAGTCAAAAAGGCACAAGCCAACATAGGCTGAAGGAGATCGGTATGTTTAGCTATTCCAGCGCCATAAAACAGTGACAGCAATAATTTACCGAAAAAGAAAAGGGCAACTGAAGATATGACACCGACAAAAAAGATGCCAGCAAGTATTTTACCTATGAGCGAAAAAAAAGGACTTTTCTCTAGAATGGTAACGCTCTACTAGATAACCTAATAAAGGATTATAAATATAGGTCGCACCCATTTGGATAATTGCCACAGGTGCAGCAACTGATGCATAAATACCCAGAGCAGAATCTCCGAATGAATAAGATAAATACTGCCTGGGAATATTCGGCGCCGCAGAAGCAGCAATGCCGCCCAGAACGATGGGCAAACAGCTACATAGGAAGGCTCTGACCTTCGCTCGGCTAATTCCAAGCTTGATTGCAGAAATCCGATTTGATCTTGGATAATCGTAAATAACTCCGATGCCTATTGTCACTACCGTCATAAGCAACAGTGCACCTTCGAGGCTATTAAAAAATCCAAAGACAAGAATGAATGAAAGGAGAGAGCCGATGCCCTGCATTATGAGGGATTTCCCAATATAGTCCATCCTATGACCAACCTGATCATTAGCATGCATGACATCAATGACTAAGCCAGCGGTTTTATAGAGAGCATACAGAAGAATAGCGGGCACCGTACCAATACGACACGTTGCAATGGAATAGACGGCTAACATTGCAAACGCTATAAAAGTTGTAAAGAAACGAAAAGTCAGGTATTCACCAGCAGAGTTTTTCCTTTCAACATCTGCAATTTGCACCGTGTACATCCTGTATTGGGCTAATTGAGAAAACATGTTGAAAATAGACATAGCCAGCGAATAAATGCCTGCAGCACTATATCCATCAGACAGCCGAACGACCAAAATGGTGATAAGCCACTGACAGCCTAAATTAGTCAACGAACCGACGGTATTCCAGAACATATTATGTTTAATCGAAAGAGTCTTCTCTGTGGCCTTCACAAATATAAGCGCCCTTCTAAACCTGTCGAAATGAGGATACGAAGCTATCTCGCAGCTTTAAGTTCTTTTAAAATCAAAATAAACAGCCAATTCGGCATAAGACGTATAATGATATCTGCTTTAGCGATAGACGGGCAAGCTCGTCGGTATTTAAGTAAACCAATTATGGAGCGCCGCTCCCTTGCTTCAGCGAACCCCAATATTTCCTTTAGATGCGGTGAATCGGGAAATCTATCGGCAAATCGCCTAGCAGTATCAACCCTGTTTTTAACTCTTGTCGAATACCAATCATCTTTTTGAAGAAACACCTGCAAGGAATCCAGTTTCGTTACCACCATGTCGACGATACTTAACCAAAGGAGTCATAGTAAAGCTGCACTTCCCCAGTTCACTGCAACCCAATGTCAACCACAAGTCATGTGCAGTCGATTCCGGAAAGGGAATCATCGACTTCGCCGCACTCGCATCTAACATGAGAGCCATACCAATGCCGTAACATACGCTTGCGGCCTGTACAGTAATATCCTCTCCAGAGCACCAATTTACTTCCGGCGAATTAGGATGAGCTTTCCTATAACTCTTTACCAGAATATTTCCGTTTTCGTCAATTACCGATCTATCACAAACATCTAGAATTGAGCCTTCTTCTAGCATATGGTTGAGCGAAACTTCAACTCTATTAGGCTCCCAAATATCATCCTGATCGCAAAGTACTACGTAATCCCCTTCCGCCAAGGAGAGCAGCGCCTCGAACGATTTGACATAACCGAGATTATTATCACCGTGATAATACCGATAGGCGTTTTTCGTTATATGCGCTTGGATAAACCGCTCTAATGAATCCGATTCAGGCAGTCATTTCTAACTAGAAGCGTAAGCGGAAACGTTTGTTTATCTATCGAATCAAGTTGTTCCGCGAAAAACTTAAGATCGGGTTTATAAGCTGAGAGAAGTACGCATACGCCAATATCATTTCCCATTTCTATTTCCAAAAATCCTCCCAAATTCATTGCTTAAAGATTATCAAAGCACCCTCAGTTAAAAGAAACTCTTTTAAAAATAGAGTATTTATCCCTGTCTCTTAAAACGAGTGCCTAATATCAATACGTAACAACCTTTGTTCCATAAGGAATATTGTCGTAAATCCATTTTGCATTCTGAATCTCAAGACGTACGCATCCGGCAGAGGATGGGACCCCCATTGTGGGATCCATCACGCGATTACTGTTAACATAGTAGGGTGAGGAATGGAATAGGTAATCACCATAGAACTGCGTGTAGTAATAGCAAGTATATCCATGCCCAAAGGAGTATCCCTTACCGTAGACCTGATACTCCCCTATCACCGTAGGCGTGCTAGCTTTTCCCGTCGAACATACATATCGACGGTTTAAGGACCAGTTATTCCAGGATCCAGTGTAAATACTCGTAACGCAACGTGATGTATCGACAAGTATCAGCCAATTTGTATTGCTTGAATAACTTTGAGCCTTAGCATCCATATAGTCTGACACCCACGCGCCGTTGGCCATGAAGTAATTCCAGGATCCGTCCACAACGCGCCAGCCAGTAGCCATGGCGCCACTAGCGTCAAGCCAATACCAGGTACCCCCCAGGTTAAGCCACCCTGTTTGCATATAACCAGACGAATTCAAGTAATACCAAGATCCGTTAACGGCAACCCAGCCGGTTTTCATAACGTAGGTAGATGGGTCCAAATAGAACCAGGAGCCATCCTTGTACAGCCAGCCAGATCGTGCATAGCCAGCGGTCTCATCAAAGAAGTACCATTTTCCGTTAACGTTCTTCCATCCAGCACAGGGGGAGCCATCGGTTGGATCAGCATAGAACTTGCACCCTCCAAGCGTCACAAACCCGTGAGCTTCGGTTAATTCGCCATCACCGTTTGTTGTAAATAGCTTTCCACTACGCAATGCTCCACACAATGAGCAATCAGAACCAGCAAAAGCCCTTAGACGGCTCATCCTGAACCGAGTCCTGGACATCTACCCATTCACGGCAAACAACAGCGCCTGAAGCTTTTGCATAATAGCTTTTCCCATTTACAGAAAAATGACCTAGCAGCATTTTACCGTCGGCAGCAGGATCGAGATAATAGTATTGGCTATTGTCCTTCAGCCATCCCGTCTTTACAATGCCCGACGCATGAGAAGGCTCAGCGTAATACCAGTCTCCATCGCTCATAAACCAGCCGAGTGACAGCGCTCCCGTTGAAGAAAAATGATACTGATTGGATCCGATGACAAAAAAAGCCGGTAGCCATTCTATTGTCATTTGCGACATCGAGCCAATACCAAACGCCATTCACCAAACGCCAGCCCGATGCAAGTGCGCCGGAACCGTCAGCGTAATACCAGTCCGTCCCATCAAACGCCCAACCAACAGCCATTGCGCCGGAATCCGATAAATAGTAACGAGACGAACCGACAGAAACGATTCCTCTAGACATAACACCATCATTGGCGGGATCAAGCCAATACCAGTTATTGCCAGTTTGAAGCCAGCCGGTTAAGACTTCACCATTGCTACCCCAATACCATAAACCGTTATCAAGGCACCATCCATTAATCAGTCCATAGGTTCCAAGAAGATAAGGGTGCCCATCAATAACACGTCGACCAGTAGCCATAGAACAGCTGTTAAGGGAGTCAAACCAGTACCATTGGTCTCCAATAAACTGCCAGCCACTTGCCAAAGCGCCTGACGGACCCGCGTAATACCACTTATTTTCAGTAAAAATCCAGCCGCAGCTCATTGCGCCGTCACGAGCGGGGTCCAAGTAGTACAGCGAGTCGTCCAATATTCTGAATTCCGG
>ENA-OQJI01000368-OQJI01000368.1-human-gut-metagenome-genome-assembly--contig:-NODE-368-length-10479-cov-0.721986_pt1 | contig 10479 bp, 13 predicted proteins | sample MGYA00242602_ERZ504768 | MGnify/ENA primary metagenome ERZ504768 (study PRJEB26092, sample SAMD00036368) | human gut metagenome | host: Homo sapiens | study: EMG produced TPA metagenomics assembly of...
TCCTCCGATTACGATGCCGACTTCAATCCCCCTGGTCTACCAGAGTTTTTTACCTGTTTTGCCACTTTTTGTGACGGTCGGCTCGTCAAAACCGGTGTGTTTCTCTCCTGCAAGAGCTTCTCCGCTCAATTTCAGTAATACTCGTCGTTTCATCTTGCATCCTCGTTCCTTTATGATATTTTTTCACAAATGTCTTGCATTTATGAAATGATTATACCATCTGTTCCCAAAAACGACAAGGGCAAAATTCGTTTGTGTTCCGCAGATCGTCTGCCGCTGCGAGAATCCGTCTCCACTGCAGATATTCCATCATTCCATCGGCGTCCGGTGCAGATACGCTTTGAAAATCCGCTGACATTCCCGTGGAGAGAGGTGAACGCTTGCGGCGGCTTCTGCGAACCGACGGCCTGGATCATCTGCTGTGTGGTAATCTGTATTTTTACATTCACCATTCGAAAAGAATTCCGCGATACGGCGGCATAAAAACCATAAAAATCTCTGTCGGAAGTTCAGACTCCTGACAGAGATTTTTTATAGATTCATTTTAGATCTGCGCTACGACAAAGATATCATAAATTGCTTTGATTGCTGTTTCAAAGTCGCGGTTTTCAACGCCAATGATGATGTTGAGCTCGCTGGAACCCTGATCGATCATCTTAACGTTGACGTGTGCATGCGCCAGTGCAGAGAAAATCCTTCCGGCTGTGCCTCTCGTTCTTCTCATACCGCGTCCTACAACAGCAATCAGCGCCAGATCGGATTCAAGATCAATAGAATCCGGCTGTACGGCACGATGCAGTCCTGCGATAACCTGCTGTTCTTTTGCTGCAAACTCACTCTGATGAACAAATACCGTCATGGTATCGATGCCGGACGGCATATGCTCAAAGGAAAGATTGTTGTCCTCAAAAACACCGAGCACTTTTCTGCCAAAGCCGATCTCGGTATTCATCATGCTCTTCTCAATCGTGATGGATGCGAAGCCTTTCTTTCCTGCGATACCGGTGATTGTAAATTTCGGTTTACTGCAGGTATTCTCCACGATCATGGTTCCCGGATCCTGTGGTGCGTTGGTGTTCAGCACGTGGATCGGGATTCCCTCCTGACGGAGTGGGAAGATGGAGTCTCATGAAGGACGGTAGCTCCCATGTAGGAAAGCTCACGCAGCTCACGATAGGTAATGGTGGAAATGACTTCCGGATCCTTGACGATACGCGGATCGGTTACCAGGAAACCGGAAACATCGGTCCAGTTCTCGTAGATGTCAGCGTGTACGGCCTTTGCCACGATGGAACCAGTGATATCGGATCCGCCGCGGGAGAAGGTTTTTACGCTTCCGTCCGGTTTTGCGCCGTAGAATCCAGGAACGACTGCGTTATCCAGATCTTTTAAACGCTCGGAGAGCACTTCGTCAGTCTTGTCTGCAAGGAAGTTTCCGTTCTCATCGAAGCAGATCACTTCTGCAGAATCAATATACGTATATCCCAGATAATTTGCCATCACGATACCGTTCAGGTACTCTCCGCGGGATGCGGCGTAGTCCTCTCCGGCTGCTGCGGCAAAGTTTTCTGCGATTTTTTCAAATTCCGGGGAAAGATCCAGGCTGAGGTTCAGACCGTCGATGATCTCCTGATATCTCGCTTTGATGTTCTGCAGTTTCTTCTTGAAATCTCTCTTCCGGCAACTGCAGTGCGATAGCAGTCATACAGCATATCGGTTACTTTCGTATCAGCAGAATTTCGTTTTCCAGGAGCGGAAGGTACCACGTATCTTCTTCCCTCATCTGCGCGGATGATGTCTCCGACCTTCTTAAACTGCTCTGCGCTCGCGAGGGAGCTGCCGCCGAATTTTACTACTTTCTTCATAATAATCTCTCCTTGCGTTCTTTTCGGATATCTTTCGAAATCTCGTTTTTCAGCCCGTCACTTTAACGTTAGAAAGCTGTTACGTACTAGATTAGAACAAAATCCCGTATGCGTCAAGAACTTTTTTGGCTGATTCATTCATTCCACAGATAAATTTCCGGTTTTTTCTCCATTTTATAGGAGAATGTCTCTCCAAGCCCGTAAACCGCCTGGCTTAATACGTACTCGCCGTTGTTTGCATAAATTTCGATCATATTCGGATCCACGAAAATCTCAAGAAGATCGCCCTCTTTTAACTGCGGCGTCTCGGCATGAAGCCATCCTTTTGCACCGGATGGATAGACATCCGTGCGGTCTGCGCAGACTTTTCCGCTCTGCCGCCAGATCTTATAGCCGCCGATTTCCAGGCTTTCACCCTCTTTTAATTCGGCGCGGATCATGGCACACTCTCCGCATGCCGAAACGAGGGAATCCGTCTTTTTGCAGAATCCGTCGCGGATGGCAGGCAGAACACGGAAGTAAATATGATCGTTCTGTACATCCACCACACGCGGCAGGCAGAACATGCCTTGCCATATACCATCTACCGGTTCCGGCATCCGAAGCCATGCGATGGAAATCCGGTTTCCGTCCGCATCCGTCATGGTCTGCGGTGCATAGAGGTCACCGCCGCAGTCCAGAAGCTGCCAGTTCTCCGGAAATTTCATTGTGCAGGTTTTTTCATCAAACTCAGGCAGCATACAGATCGCCCGATCCGCATAGCCGTCGGTGTCCTCGATCAGTTCCATCGGGGAGAATACAAAGACGCTGCGTCCGTTTACGTTAAAGAGATCCGGGCACTCCCACATCCAGCCGAGCTTCTGTTTCGTCGTCGCCTGTCCGGCCAGATGCCAGTGGGAAAGATCCTCACTCTTATAGAATAATGCCTCGCCCTTGTGATCCTTCGTCGTGCTTCCAAGCACCATATACCATGCGTCGCTTCCCTTCCAGACTTTCGGGTCACGCGTGTGCGTATTGTCGCCGATTTCCGGATCGGTGAGTGCCGGGATAACAACCTCCTTATCCCCGAAGACATCAAAATGCATACCGTCCTTCGAAGTAAGGTGAAGCTGCGCCGAGGTAAAATCCTGATCAAGGCACTGATGAATATCCTTCGGATTTACCTGATTATAGTGAACACCCGTGTAAAAGAGATGCATCACGCCGTTCTCTTCTACTGCGCTTCCGGAAAAGCAGCCGTTCTGGTCCTCGGAAAGACTCGGGAACAGGGCAACGCCGACATGCTCCCAGTGAATCAGATCCGGACTCACCGCATGGCCCCAGTGCATGGTACCCCAGCGCGGCGCGTACGGAAAATGCTGATAAAAAAGATGATACTGTCCCTTATAATAAATCATGCCGTTCGGGTCATTCACCCAGTTGCCCGGCGCTTTTACGTGTAATCTGTTTTTCATGTGTTTGATTTCCTTTCTGTCTCTTTCTTGTTGTCTCCGATAAGAAAAGCCGGAAAAAGAAAGCATTTTTAATTCCGCCCTCCTTTGCCCGGCTTGTTCTTGATTTCTATGATTTACTTATTTGACTGCTCCGGCTACGACACCGTTGATGATCTGTTTCTGCAGTGCCACGTACAGAATCAGGATCGGGATGACGCAGAGCAGAAGACCTGCATGATGGTTCCGTAATCTGCAGAGTAAGTTCCGTAGAAGCTGTAGGTGGAAAGCGGCAGAGTCAGCAGCTTTTTGTCGGTCAGCACCAGGGACGGCAGCAGGAAGTCATTCCAGAATGCCATCGCATTCATGATTACCATGGTGGAAATGATCGGCTTTAACAGCGGGAACACGATGCGGAAGAAGGTCTGGGTGTGGGTACAGCCGTCGATGTAAGCGGCCTCCTCCAGCGCCAGCGGGATACTTCCGCGGATGAATCCGTGGAACATGAACACGGACATCGCCATGGAAAATCCGGTGTGCATGAAGATCAGGGTCAGTCTGTGGTTCAGAATGTTTAAGGTTCCGCCGTATACACTGACAAGCGGGATCATGATTGCCTGGAATGGAATGATCATGGATGCAACCATCAGTGCAAAGATGATATTGGAAAATACGTTGACATTACGCACGATATAGTAAGCCAGCATGGCTGCGAGTACCGTAACCAGTACGGTTGCTGTTACGGTTACAACCAGAGAGTTCTTGAAGGCATTCAGGAAGTTCATCTGATTGAATGCTTTTACAAAGTTGTCAAACGAAAGACCTTTGATCGTAAACAGCCAGGAGAACGGGCTCTTGATGATATCACGTTTCTGTTTTAAGGAGTTGATGATAACCATGACAAACGGGAACATGAACGCACAGAAAACGATGATCATAAGGAGCATAGCCAGCGCGTCAGTTACTTTTTTCTTTGTTCCGCCAATTTTCTTCTGATTCATTATGCTTCAACCTCCCTCTTCTTGGTGGTGTATACCTGAATACCGCTGATGCAGGCTACAATGATAAACAGGATAAAGGCTTCTGCCTGGCCGACACCGAACTGTCTCGATGTGAATGCTTTCTCATATACGTGCATGGCTGCCATCTCGGTGGTTCCGTACGGAGCACCGCCGGTTAAGGACAGGTTGACATCGTATACCATGAACGCGCGGGACAGGGTCAGGAAGAGGCAGATAGTAACGGAGGACATCATCAGCGGAAGGATAATGTTTTTCATTTTTACCCAGCCGGATGCACCGTCGATGCTTGCCGCCTCGAGCACGTCCTCGGAAAGTCCCATAAAGCCGGCAACGTAGATCAGGATCATATAGCCTGCCAGCTGCCATACTGAAACGAGCACCAGCGCTGCAAATGCTTTGTTCGGGGTAGAAAGCCAGGAAATTTCAAACAGGCTCCATCCTGTGGTCTCGCCGATGCTGACGAAAACACGGGAGAATACGAACTGCCAGATGTATCCAAGTACGATACCGCCGATCAGGTTCGGGGTGAAAAATCCGGCGCGGAAGAAGTTCTGACCTTTGATGCCGCGGGTCAGGATGTAAGCCAGTAAAAAGGCGATCACATTGACGAGAACAACAACCGCAATGACATATTTAAAGGTTAACAGCAGGGATTTCCAGAACTGCGCGTCGCGCATAACGGCTGCAAAGTTGGAAAGTCCTACAAAGTTTTTCACGCTGGAAACACCGTTCCAGTCGGTTAAGGTCAGGTAAATACCGTAGATAAACGGTACCATGACGACTGCCAGGAAGCAGAACAGGCCCGGCAGCGCAAATACACAGAAATCTTTTCCCTTGTTGCTTGATTTCATTTTCGTTCCTCCTTCATATCCTCCGGCTTACTGCTCATCCAGTATGCCTGGATGGAATCTATCAGTTCCTCGCGGTCACTTCTTCCGGCCAGATATTTCTGCATTGCCGCACCAAGGACAGACCAGTGATCGTTCGGCACGATCGCAGATGCGTTGAATGCTCCGCCGTTCTGTACTTTTTCGTAAATGTCGCGGCTTAACGGATCGCTTGGCTCGTTCGGGTTGTTTTTAAACGGAGGGATCAGGCTGCAGGTCTTTACAACCATCTGCTGTCCGATCTCACTGTAAACCAGCCAGTTCAGGAACTCTTTTGCTGCTGCTTTCTGCTCGTCGGTAGCCACGATATCATCCAGCATGATCTGTTTGGACGGGGATGCCTGGATTTTGCTGTTGACGAAGTCGTCCGGATCATTGTTCAGGAAGTATGGAAGGAAACCGTACTCGTCGGTCGTCTCGGCTCCTGCCTCCTCAAGGTTCGGCCATGCCCAGTTTCCGTTGAACCAGAAAGCGGTTTTTTCCGTCTGCCAGGTCAATTGCCATCTCATCGTAATCTGCGCCGAGTGGATCGCCCTTTGCTACGTTGTACTCTTTTAACAGGTCAAAGGTATTCAGGAACTCGTTCATGCGGGTGTAGTCCGGCAGATATAAGGTTCCGTCCTTCAGCTCGTTGATGACTTCTGCTGCACCGTCGGAGGTTCCGTTGTATGTCTCGTAGATGTACTGCAGCTGGTGTGCTCCAAGGGACCAGTCTTCTTTTGCCATGGAGATCGGATTCTTCATTCCGTTGTCCCGCAGGCTCTGGAGAAGTGCTGCGAAATCGTCCCGGGTTTTGATATCGGATGGATCGAACTCGGTACCTAAGGTATCTTCAATCACGCTCTTGTTGTAGATAATACCGCGGCCCTCGATACAGAGCGGGAAGCTGTAAACCTTTCCGTTGATTTTGGTCAGGTACTCTTCTGCCTCGCCGGTCCATGCTTCATTGCTTAAGTCGGCTGCTTTTTCTTCTGCCAGTGCAATGACATCGGTCGTATCCAGAATGGAAAGTGTCGGCGGGTTTCCGGAGTTGTAGAGGCTGACTACTTTGGTATAAGGAGAATCGCCGTCCGTTACCGGCATGATCTCAATATGTACGCCTGCTTTCTCCTCGAACACTTTTGCAATCTCTTCCAGTGCTGTCTGGATTTCTGCTTTTGTGTTCATGATGACGATACTCGTTCCGGAAAGCGACGTATCGTACTGGAAGGTATCGGTGGTCATGTCGATCGGCACTTCTTCTTTTTACTGCGTTCGGGTCATCCGGATCGCTTGCGAAGCCGAAGGTGCATCCGGTCAGTGCAGAAGTAAGAAGCACGCCGGACATTCCAAGAGCTGCCGCCCTGGCACTAAATTTCTTTCTCATCACAATTCCTCCTGTTATCTCTGGACAGCGGGTCCTGTCCTTCGTTTTGTGTAACCGGTCAAGTAACCGGTTACTTTCATTGTCTTTATCATAGCATTGACAGTGGGTTTCGTCAATATTTTCTTTACTTTTCGTGATTTTCCATAATTTTGTTTTTGGCTTTTGTGGAACTTTTACAAAACCGGTTACTTAACCGATTCCCGCTTGTTCCGGCGGGCGAGAAATGTTATACTATCTTCATATATTATTTGTTTTTTTCTGAAAGCTTACATGATTCACGCAACACTTTTGAAGGGAAGGACACTTGAACTTATGGCACGAAAAAAAAAATGTAACCTTTAATGATATTGCACAGTACACGCATTTTTCCAAAACAACCATTTCCCGGTATTTCAACAACCCGGATTCCCTGACACCGGAAAATCAGCAGATCATTTCCGATGCACTGGATAAACTGAACTATAAAGAAAACAAAGTGGCAAAAATTCTCGCGAACGGACAGACCGAATTTGTCGGCGTCCTGATCCCGAGCCTCTCCATGAACTACTATTCCGAGATGCTGAATCAGATTCTTGCTTCTTATAAGAAATATGGCTATAAATTCCTCGTCTTCGCCGGAAACGGCCACGACGAGACGGAGCGCCGCTACATTCAGGAGCTGATGTCGTACAAAATCGAGGGCCTCATCGTCCTCTCCCATACACTCTCCTCCCGCGAACTCTCCGATCTGCAGATCCCGGTCGTTACAATTGAGCGCGAAGACCAGTTCGTCTGCAGTGTCAATACAGACAACTACCTCGGCGCGCACGAAGCGACTTCGCTTCTGATTCATAACCACTGTGATGTCCTGATTCATCTGAACTCACCGACCAAAGAAAAATGTTCCTGCCTACCGCCGTCGCGCCGGTTTCCAGGATGCCTGTATAAAGGCCGGTGTACCGCACAAGGTTATCATTCGGGATTTTGGACTCTCCTATCAGGAAGCCGCAGCACCGCTGCAGGAAATCTTTGACAACATCGAACAAAAATATGCCGGTCAGAAAAAGGGCATCTTCCTCTCCAACGATGATCATGCCAATATTCTTTAAATCTCTGATCCGCAAATACCATACCCTGCCCGGACGTTACGAACTCATCGGCTTCGACGGTGCGCCGATTTCCGAGCAGGCTATCTATCCGATCAGCACTGTCGGCCAGCAGATTGACCAGATTGCAGACGAGGCTGTTTCCCTTCTGGTCTCCCAGATGCAGGAACGGAAAAAACGCCACCCGGTGCCGCTTGCCGAGCCGGTTCACAAGACCGTTCCGCCGCTTCTGATCCGGCGTCAGACGACCACTTGATTTTAAAAGCAGATTTCTATCATAAAAATGTTTTTATCAAAAAAGTGTCATCCACCTGCGGGCTGTGTGCCCTGCAGTTTGTGGATGACACTTTTCTTATCTTCTTACTCTTTTTTTAGTTCTGTCCGTAATAAGCATTTGCACCATGCTTACGGTAATAGTGTTTATCCTGCAGCTCCTGCGGTGCCGGCTGGATTCTCGGGTTGATGGTCTCGGCACGGTATGCCATTTTGGCAACCTCTTCGAGGACAACAGCATTGTGAACAGCCTCATGCGCATCTTTGCCCCAGGTGAACGGTCCGTGGTTCTTGCAAAGAACGGCCGGAACGGCTTTTACATCTTTTCCCATCCGTTTGAACTCATTGACGATCAGATGGCCGGTGTTTTCCTCGTATGCCTCGTCAATCTCTTCTTTTGTCAGGCAGCGCAGGCACGGTACTTCACCGTAGATGTAGTCTGCATGGGTTGTTCCGTAACACGGAATGCTTCTTCCCGCCTGTGCCCAGCTTGTCGCATAGGAGGAATGGGTGTGAACAATGCCGCCGATCTCCGGAAATGCTTTGTACAGCTCCATATGGGTCGGGGTGTCAGAAGACGGACGGTAGCGTCCTTCTACTTTGTTTCCGTTCAGATCCATGACAACCATATCGTCCGGTGTCAGCAGGTCGTAATCCACGCCGCTTGGTTTGATGACGAACAGACCGCTTTCCCGGTCAATCTCGCTGACATTTCCCCAGGTAAAGGTAACCAGTCCGTATTTTGGAAGAAGCATGTTGGCTTCGTATACTCTTTTTTTCAGTTCTTCTAACATTGTGTTGTCCTCTCTGTCTTTCCCAAACGATGGTTCATTTTAAGCTCTCTACTGCTGCACGCTCAATCGGCAGGCCTTTTTTGTAGCGCTCGGTGAATACTTCAAATCCAGCAACGTCTGCCGGGTCCGGATCCATCTTGGTTCCGGCATTTCCTGCGAAGACTTTTGCATCGAGGTAATCCTCGAGTGTTTCATTCTCTTCTTTGTTGATCATATAAGAAGCCAGCAGTGCGATGCCCCAGGCTCCGCCCTCTCCTGCTGTCTCCATGACGGAAACCGGTGCGTCGATGGCACCTGCAAGGATCTTCTGGCCGACACCTTTTGTCTTGAAGAGACCGCCGTGGCCGAGAATCTGGTCGACCTGCACATGCTCCTCTTTCATCAGGATATCAAGGCCGACTTTCAGGGCGCCAAGGGAAGTAAAACAGGTTGACTCTCATAAAGTTTGCCAGATTGAATTTCGCATCCGGAGTACGTGCGAAGACAGGACGGCCCTCGTTGAAGCCGGTTACGTGCTCGCCGGAGAAGTAGTTGTAGGCAAGGAGTCCGCCGCAGTCTGCGTCGCCCTCCAGGGCTTTGTTGTACAGCTTGCCGAACAGATCATTCGTGCTGATTTCCATGCCGAAGGTCTGCGCAAATTCACGGAAGAGATTGACCCATGCATTCAGATCAGAAGTACAATTCTGGCAGTGCACCATGGCAACCGGATGACCGGACGGGGTTGTTACCATATCGATCTCCGGGTATACTTTGGAGAGGTTCTTCTCCAGAACGATCATAGCAAAAACGGAAGTTCCGGCAGACACGTTTCCGGTTCTGATACGGACGCTGTTTGTTGCTGCCATACCTGTTCCGGCATCTCCCTCCGGCGGGCAGAGCGGAATGCCTGCTTCTAGATTTCCGGACATGTCGAGAAGTGCGGCACCTTCTTTTGTCAGAACACCGGCATTGTCACCTGCGGTCAGAACGTGCGGCAGAACATCGAGTGCTTTCCATGAATATGCTTTGTCTGCGACTGCCTCGTCAAATTTGGCGATCATGTCGGCAAAGTAAGTGTTGGTTTCAGAATCGATTGGAAAGATTCCAGATGCCTCGCCGACACCAACGACACGCTCGCCGGTCATTTTCCACTGAATGTATCCGGCAAGGGTTGTCACGTAGTCGATATCTGCCACATGCGGCTCACCGTTTAAGATTGCCTGATACAGATGGGCGATAGTCCATCTCTGCGGGATGTGGAATCCGAAAAGATCGGTCAGCTTCTCGCTTGCTTCTTCTGTGATATTGTTTCTCCAGGTGCGGAACGGTACGAGGAGGTTTCCTGCTTTGTCAAATGCCATATAGCCGTGCATCATAGCACTGAATCCGATGGCTCCGACGCGGGTCAGGGTGATGTCGTATTTTTCTTTAACATCAGCTGCCATTTTGGTATAGGCATCCTGCAGGCCCGTCCAGATGTCCTCGAGGGTGTAGGTCCACACGCCGTTGTCGTAGCGGTTTTCCCACTCGTGATCTCCGGATGCAATCGGGGCGTTGTCTGCGCCGATCAGGACGGCTTTGATTCTGGTTGAGCCGAACTCAATACCAAGTGCTGTTTTCTGTTCGAGGATTGCTGTTTTTGCATCCATTCCCATTGTTTTTTCCTCCCTTGGGTTCTTTTCTATTTTTTCGTCTCTGTGACAGATTTTTTCCTGCGGTGGATCCTCTTACGATGAGTTCCGGGGAAATCAGGCGTTTTGACGCTGCTTTTCTTCTTC
>ENA-OQJI01000370-OQJI01000370.1-human-gut-metagenome-genome-assembly--contig:-NODE-370-length-10466-cov-0.820679_pt1 | contig 10466 bp, 13 predicted proteins | sample MGYA00242602_ERZ504768 | MGnify/ENA primary metagenome ERZ504768 (study PRJEB26092, sample SAMD00036368) | human gut metagenome | host: Homo sapiens | study: EMG produced TPA metagenomics assembly of...
TGGTAGATGGCTTTTTGGCTTAGTCAAGATACGTGGAAACGGGTACAATAAACCTGATATCAGAAAAAGGTGGGGAAGCGCATGGTTACGATCAAGCAGATCGCGCAGGAGGTCGGGATCTCGTCCAGTACGGTCAGCATTGTTTTGGGCGGCAAGGCGGCAGAGCGGAAGATCAGCACGGCCACGCAGGAAAAAATTTTTGCGGCGGCGGCACGGCTTGGCTACCAGCCCAATATGGCTGCCCGGAGTCTGCGGGGCGGCAGCGGTGCCAATGAGCTGGTGGTGGCCATGTTCTGGGCACAGGATTTCCGGGCCAGCATGATGCTCCGCTTCTGGGATGGTCTGCGGGCCGAGATCGAAAAAACGGCACGTCCGGTGCGGCTGGTCATCTACCCGTATGTCAACGACCACCTGAAGGAAAGCGAGGCACTGACCAGTGGCGCAAACTGCCATGCGGCCATCATCTGCAATGCGTCCTATGCGGATCTGCAGTTTTTGGAGGACACGCAGCTGCCGATCCCGGTGGTGCTGTACAACCGTGTTTGCAATGGGTATTGCAGCGTCAATGTGGATGATCTGAAGATGGGTGCTCTGGCGGCGCGGGCTTTTGCCGATCAGGGATGCAAGACGGCGGCAGTTCTGACGAGCAGCCCGGTCTTTGAGGGGATGGAAAACCGGATGCATGGGTTCCGGCTGGAAGGGGAGCAACACGGGTTGACGATCCTGGCCAACCGGTATTGTGATAACAGCATACGAGGCGGTTACGAGGCGGTTTCGCATCGGCTGCGGCATGAGTGGAAGCAGCAGCTGCCGGACGCAGTGTTCTGCGGTTCCTCGGCCATTGCGCATGGTGCGTTGCGGGCTTTTTGTGAGGCTGGATATATCGGCGAAAAGCTGCCCCGGCTGATCGCTGTAGGCAACGGCCCGGAGGAATCCGATGCGTTTTCGATCCCGAGCCTGAGCGTGGTCTATCTGCCCATGGAGGAGATGGCGCGGGAGTGCATCCAGCTGGTGCTGGGGCAGCTGGATGGTCGGATTGCCACGCCGGAAAGCCGGCTGCTGCCGATCGAGTATGTTCCCAGGGAGAGCTGCGGGCCGCTGACAGAATACGCTGCACAATAAAAAAGCCCCGCACCGGCACGCAAAACGTGCGCAGTGCGGGGAAGAAAGAGCAGTCAGCCCTCGGCGCTGATACAGTACATGGAAAAGGTGCTGGAAAATAACAGGGTGTCGGTCTCGTCTGTGATCTCCACAGCCACCACACAGATGTGCCGGCGGCGGCTGACCGTCCGGCCGCGGGCTGTCAGGTGACCGGCTTTGACGTTGTGGATGAAATTGACCGAAGCATTCTGGGTGACATACTGCCGCCCGTCAGAGCGGGCAGTCAGCCCGGCACAGCAGTCGGCCAATGGTAAAAAAATGCGCCGCCGTGCACATAACCGTAGATGTTGGTGGTGTCCCGCCGGATGTCCAGCGACATGACGGCGCTGTCCGACGTTACCGATACAATCTCGATGTGATTGTACTGCATGAATGGATTTTCAAGCATTTGTGCAATGTTCTGTTCCTGCATAAGGTAGCCTTCTTCTTTTTGATTGTAGTACAACGTTGTACGGAATGACTTGGACGGTTTTTATTATAATCGTATTTTCCGCAGGATGCAAGCAGCAGGAGGTTTGAAAATAAATGGAACGGCCATCATTACGCAGGCAGCTTGTAATGATCTTTCTGGGAATCGCCATTCCCATTGGTATTCTGCTGGGGCTGCTGCTCTTTTTTTCAGGGCTTTATAACCGCAATCGGCTGGCAGCTGCGGCATCCGGTGGCCTTGATATGTTTACCACAAATTTTGAGAATCAGCTGGATTCGGTGGAAAACTACCTGCTCAATCTGTCACTGAACGATGCGACCTTTCGCAGCCTGAGCGAACAGACCGACCGCACCCGCGCCTACCTGGATGCTTATGAGATCGCACAGGGGTTTCCGGCGGTATTGGCTGCCAACGATGCTCTGATGGGTGTGGTGCTGCGCAGCGGCTCAGGCAACCTATATGTGGGGCGCTACGGTGCAACTGCCCAGCAGCTCAAGCAGAAACTGAATCTGGAAGCGTATCTCGGCCAGCCGGGCCAGACCAATAAAATGATGACAAAGGGATGGTATCTGCGCACCATTGGCCAGCGGCTTTACCTGCTGCGCAGTGTTTTCTACCAGAAAGCCAGCCTAACCGCTGCGGTGGATCTGCGGCTGGTGTTTGAAGAACTTGTGAAAGACTATGGGCTGGACGGCCGGGTCATTGTGAATGAACGACAGCGGCAATGTGTTGGTAGGGGATGCCAACCTTCTGCCCACAAAGATGGAATGGAACAGCGCAGGGTATTGCCTGACAAAGGTGGGCAGGGACAGCCGACTGGTGGTGCGCAAACAGGTCAAAGCGCTGACGGTATTGTATCTGGTTCCCTACCAGCATTTCGGGGTGGACTTTGCGCCGTATCAGATCTTGCTGGTGATGGGCGCTATTTTTGTTCTGCTGGCGATCCCGTTTCTCCTGTTTTATATGAAGCAGGAGATCTTTGCCCCTATGACGGCGTTGGTGAGCACGATGGACAGGATTGGCCGTGGTGAACTTTCGGTGCGCTCCAGTGTGGATTATCGCAACGCTGAGTTTACGCAGGTGAACGAGACCTTTAACCGGATGATCGACCAGATCACCCAGCTGAAGATCGACGGTTACGAAAAGGAGCTGGAAGCCCGCCGCAACGAGATGACCGCCCTTAAGCTGCAGATCCGGCCCCACTTTGTGCTCAACTGCCTGAAAAGTGTCTATGCCATGGTGCAGACCGGCAGCCGCGAGGATGCCCAGCAGCTGATCCTGCTGCTGAGCCGGTATCTGCGCTATATCCTCTCCTTTACAGCGACCACAACGCCTCTGCACACCGAGATCGAGCAGTGCTGCAACTACGCGGAACTTTCCAGCGTGGGGCAGAACGATCCCGTGGAGGTAGTATGCGAGATCGACCCGGAACTCAGCGAATTGCCCTTGCCGCCGGTCTCGCTGCTGACGCTGGTGGAGAACAGCGTCAAGCACGGCAAGATGATCGGCAAAACGCTGAAGATCACAATCACTGCAAAGCTCCTCGAAACGGAAGAGGGCTGCATGGCGGATCTTTCGGTGGCGGACAATGGCACAGGCTTTACGGCAGGGGATCTGAAGCAGCTGAACAGTGCAGCCCGCAGGAGGAGAATGGACAGCACGTCGGGCTGTTCAATGTGGTACGGCGGCTGCAGCTGCTCTATGGGGAACAGGCAGCCATCGCCTTTACCAATAACCGCCGGGGCGGCGGTGCCAGGGTGGAGCTGTTCCTGCCGATAGATCCGGTCTTACAGAAGAAGGAAGGAGAAACAGCATGAAACTGCTGATCGTAGACGATCAGAGCACCGTGGTGCAGGGCTTTTGCACTGCACCAACTGGGCAGCAATGGGATTTACTGTGGTGGATACGGCTCTGAACGCTGTGGATGCCAAGGCCAGCCTGCTGCGGCAGGAGGCTGAGGTCATGCTCTGCGATATTGAAATGCCCATGGAAAGCGGGCTGGATCTGTTGGACTGGCTCCGGCAGCGAGGGATGACCACCCGCTGTATCTTCCTGACAGCCCATGCTGAGTTCCGATATGCACAGGAGGCACTGCGGCTGGGCGGTTTTGACTATATCATGCAGCCCGCCCCTTACGAGCAGGTGGCGGATGCAGTGAGCCGTGCGCTGGAAGATGTAAAGGAGGAACGGGCGGCGCTGGAATTGCAGAGCAGGGGAGCTGTTTTTGACGACCAGAAAAAAGGAGATTGTGGAGACGATGCTGCGCGGCTTCCTATCAGGCAACGCCCCGGGAAGCAGCCTGACCGCGTTTGAAGAACTGAGCCTTGTGCCCCGGCAGGAGCGGGAATGCTGGGTTGCCCTGATGCAGCCGCTGCGCTGGAAGCAAGGCGAGGAGCCGTGGGAGCTGAGCCTGCTGAGCACGGCAGTGGGAAATATGAGCAGCGAGGTGTTCACGCCGCTGCAGGTGCTTAGTGTGACGGTGGCGATCCCTGCGGAGCAGTGTCGTCGTTCTGGTGCTGCAAAGCCGGGTGGGGGAGCCGCTGGAGGCAGATTATATCACCCGGCAGCTGAATTATCTGCAAAGTGCGTGCGCGCAGTATATCCACTGTGAAGCGGCTTTTTATCCGGAGGGGCCGCAGCCCTTTGAACAGGCACCGGAGATCTACCAGGAGCTGCTGCAGCAACGGAGCGAGAATGTGGCCCTGAAAGGCGGTGTTCTGCTGGGCCGCCCAGCGGAAAAGCGCCGGAAGTGTTCCGTATCCCGCAGATCGGTGCATGGCAGAAGCTGCTGCAGGCGGGATGTGCGCAGGCAATGGAGCAGGAAGCCTGCCAGTTGCTGGATAAGCTGACGGTCAACAATCAGCTGAACAGCCAGACTTTGCGGTATTTTTATCAGGATTTTATGCAGATGCTCTTCTCTTTTCCGGAAAAGAAACGGCAGGGCGATATGTTCCGGGAGCCGGAAGCCTTGGAACTTTACCGCAACGGCATGAAGACCGTGCCGGATATGAAGGCGTTGGTCCATTATGTGGCCTCGGTCTGGGATAATGAAACGGAAGAAAATAGTCAGAGTACCGTGGAGATCATTATGGCTTACATTGCCGAGCATCTGGAAAACGAGCTGCGCCGGGAAGAACTGGCCGAGGCTGTCCACCTGAATCCGGATTACATGGCCCGGCTTTTTAAGAAAGAGACCGGCTTGAACCTGAAGGATTATATCATTCAGCAGAAAATGCAGGAGGCCCAGAGCCTGCTCTGCACCACCAATCTGCCCATCAGCCTGATCGCGGCCAAGGTTGTGTATACGAATTTCGGGCATTTCTCCACTTCTTATAAGAAGTTCTATCACAAGACCCCACAGGAGGAGCGCAGCGCAGCATTATGAGAGAAACAAGGATGGCTCGCAGGACATTTTTACAGCTGACCGGTGCTGCAGCCGGGGCGGCTCTGCTTGCTGGCTGCGGGGAGCGGGGCGGCATCGGCGGCAGAAAGTGGAACAGAGCCTATGGTCACAGTGCTGATGCCGGGCCAATCGGATGAAACTGCCTGCGTCCGCATTTCAGCGGCGCTGAGCGAAGTCACAAAGCAGAAGCTGGGCTTCGGCGTTTCCATCGAGCAGGTGGCACCCACCAATTACTCGGCAGAGCTGTGGAAACGGATGGTCTGCCAGACCATGCCGGATCTGTTTTCCTCACAGAGAATCAGCCGCTGGATGTTTACTTGAATCAGAACTGCATCCTGCCCCTGAGTGCGCTTCTGGAAGAATATCCCGGGCTGAAAGCTCTGTTCTCAGAGCAGCAGTGGGCGAGTAGAACCTATTACCGCCGCGTCTATGCAATCCCGGCACGGGCAGTCTCGATGTATCAGGTCGGCTTTCTGGCCCGGGCCGACTGGATGCGGGAGCTGGGTGCCAGGCCGGAGAAGATCACGGATCTGGATGCTCTGCACGACCTGCTGATGCAGGTCAGGCAGCGTCGGCCCAATGCAGAGGGGGTCCTGCCGGATAATGGACAGGTTTTTCCTTTTCCGGAACTGGATCCTCTGGGAGATACCTTTGGTGTTCTGACCGAAGAAAGCGGCACCACCGTTGTCAACTGGTATGCCGCGGATGCTTACAGCAGGCTTTGCAGAACGATGCATCAGTGGTATCAGGAAGGATTGATCCTGCGGAATGCCAGCCTGCGGGACGAACCGGCCACCGATCGGATGCGGCTGGGCAACAGCTTTGGCTTTTTTTGCACGGGCTCAACCGGGATTCACTGGACTGCTGCACCCGGGCCTGTGGCACAGAGCTGACTGCCATCCCGCTGGGGCCGACCATTCAGAACGGCTCCATCCCGGTGGAGAGCTGGTGCCTGCCTGTGACCAACAGCCACCGCAGGGAGGCACTGGCTCTTCTTGAACTGCTGTACACGGATGCATCCTGCTACGATCTCTTTGCGAAGGGAGATGGGAAAGAGGAGCAGTTCCATCCGTGGCAGAATCTGTATCTCAACGCCAGCGGACTGCTGCCGGAAACAGACGAGCAGCCGCAGTGGGTCTCTCCGGCCTATGGGTTCAGCTTCAACAACAGTGCAGTTGCCGCAAAGCTGGATGCCTGCCGGGCACTGAAGAATAGCTATCACAATGGGCTGATGTGCGGCTATCTGGATTCGGAAGAGGCACTCCCGGAGTTTTTGGAAGAACTGGAACAGGCCGGAATACAGGAGATCCTTCAGGCAAAACAAAGCGCATTGGACAACTGGCTGAACGCATCGCACTGAAACAGGCAGGGCTGGGAGACCGGCCCTGTTTTCTTTTTTCGGACAGAAGAAACCTCTGAAAATGAAAAACAGAGGTCGGAAACTTGAAAAAATGCTGAAGCTCTCGGAACAGGAACACGGAAAATGAAAAATTAGTTTCGTTTTTTTGGTAGCTGGAAAAGCTCCCGGTGCGTTAAACTAAATACAACAAAAGCACGGCAGACACAGAACCGTGCAGATGAACGCAAGAATAAGAAGGACAAGAAGGAGAAACCACTATGAAACGTATCTCTCGTCGAAAACTTCCTCAAGGCTATGGGCATTTCTGCAACGGCCCTGACACTGGCCGCATGCGGCGGCTCTTCCAGTTCCACCGCAGCCGGCACGGCTGGCTCCACTGCTGCCAGTGCAGTAGCAACCGGTGAGCCCAAGGCAGGCGGCACCCTGCGCCTGTGCTATTCCAGCCCCATTGCAACCCCCGGTTACACCCCCCGTGCCACCGGCAACGCGGCCATTTACTACCTGACGCTTTCTTATGAAAGCCTGACCAGCTATGATGCCGAGGGCAATATGATCCCCAATCTGGCAACGGAGTGGGATGTGAACACCGATGAGTTGAGCATTACCTGGACTCTGCGGGAGGGTGTCAATTTCGCCGACGGTGAGCCTTTCAATGCAGAGGCCGTCAAGCGTAACATCGAGGAGTATCAGGCCAACAACCGCACCGAGACCGCAAACATTGCCGAGTGCCAGATCATTGACGACACCCACATCAAGATGATGATGGCAGAGCCCAACTCCTCCACGCTGGAATCGGTGGGCTTCTTCGTCTACTACATGAGCCCCAAGGCACTGGAGAACCCCAGCAGCCTGGATGCTGCTACCTGCGGCACCGGCCCCTTCCAGCTGAGCGAGTTCGAGAACAATGCCTACGCTATCTATACCAAGAACGAGAATTACTGGAAAGAGGGGCTGCCCTATCTGGATTCCGTGGAAGTGACACTGGTCACCGAGTCCAGCACCGCAAGCACTGCGTTCCAGGCCAACGAGTACGATATGTACTGGGTAGGTCTGGCCAATCCCACCATCCTGCAGCAGCTGGACGGTGCAGGCATCTACGTCAAGGAAGATAACCAGAACGGCATGGGTGTTGAGAGTCTGGGTCTGATCCCCAACAGTGCCATTGACGGCCCCTGGGCCGATGCCCGTGTCCGCCGCGCCCTGTGCTACGCCATCGATGTGGATGCCATCAACGCAGCATTCCTGATGGGCATGGCACAGATGACCGACCAGTGGGCAGTTCCCGGTTCCGCCACCTACAACGACAGCCTGAATCATTTTACCTATGATCCGGAGAAGGCAAAGTCCCTGCTGGCAGAGGCTGGCTATGCCGATGGTTTTACCACCAACATTGTCACCATCAGCGGCATGTCCGATATGCTGACGGCCATTGCCAACATGCTGGACGAGGTGGGCATCCACTGCAACATCCAGCAGGTGGACGGCGCAACCAACAACCAGTACATGAAGGATGGCACCTGGGAGGGCCTGATGCTCCACTTTGCAACCATCGCTCCCGATCTGGGCCTGTACATGGGTCGTCATCTGGACAAGAACGGCGCTTACTACGCCAAGGGCATCCAGCATCCCGACAAGGAAATGGAGCTGCTGGAGGAGATCCGCCGCTGCATGGATCCCGACGAGAAGCACAAGCTGGAAAAGGAGCTGCAGGCAGCGATCTACGATGCTGAGGATGGCTCCTGCCTGTTTGGCCGCGTGCTGTACGTGAATAAGTCTTCCATGTACAAGTACGATTACGTCATCGATGACACGCAACCGAAGCCTTCACTGCTTGCTGGGATCTGTCCGCCTGCTGGCTGAACAAGTAAGCGACCAACCTTTGTGTATCACGACCGGAATACGTTTCTCCTTATTTCGGCAGATTCCGGCGCGGGCAACTGCGCCGGAATTTGTTTTAGAAGGAGAAAGGTTCCGCAGGAAATGGAGCGAACTATGAAATCGAACAACCTTGCCAAAATGATCGGCAAGCGTGTGGTGCAATCCTGCATCACTATCCTGCTTGTCACTCTGTTCGTCTTTGCCCTCATCCAGATGGTTCCGGGCGATCCCGTAGCCAACTATCTGGGTGCAACCGCTACCGAAGAGCAGATCACCTATTACCGCCACCTTTATGGTTTCGATCGTCCGGTCATCGTCCAGTATCTCAGCTGGATCGGCGGCCTGTTCCGGGGCACCATGGGCCAGTCCATCAGCTATCAGTCTGAGATCGCTGACATCATCCTGCCCCGTCTGGGAACAACCCTGACCATGGTGATCCCGGCCTTCATCATCGGAACGATCACCGGTATCCTGTTCGGCATCATTGCTGCCAAGAACCGCGGCAAGGTCATTGACAGTGTGATCTCCTTCTTTGCGAACATCGGCGTTTCGATGCCCATGTTCTGGCTGGGCATGATGGGAATGCTGGTGTTTGCCCTCAAACTGCGGGTCCTGCCCAGTTCCGGCTATGTGCCCATCACCCGTGATTTTGGCGGCTGGCTCAGCCATATGATCATGCCCATCATTGTGCTGAGTCTGGGTGTCAACGCTGGTTTTGTTCGTCTGACCCGCTCCTCCATGCTGGAAGTCATGCGGCAGGATTATGTGACCACTGCCCGTGCCAAGGGCGTTTCCAAGAAGGATGTTACCTTCAGGCACCAGCTGCGCAACTCCATGATCCCCATCGTCACCACCATGGGTATGCGCCTGGGTTCCATGGTGGGCTCCACCGTCCTGATCGAGAGCCTGTTCGTCATCCCGGGTCTTGGCAGCGTGATGATGAATGGCATCAGCAACCGTGACTTCATGCTGGTGGCGAACGGTGTGCTCATCATCTCCATCTTTGTTGCCATCTGCAACCTCGTGGTCGATATCCTGTACGGCATCATCGATCCCCGCACCCGCTAAAAGGAGGAATGAACTGTGGAAAACAAGACAAAAAAGAAGGGTCTGCTGGACCGTATCACGTCCTCCCGCGTGTTCCGGGTCATGTTCAGCCGCAAGATCATCGTGGTCTGCGCGATTTTGCTTCTCATCATGGTGCTTATCGCCATCTTTGCTCCGGTGATTGCTCCCTATAATCCCAACAAGGATGATCTTTACAATGTTCTGAAGGGCTGCTCTGCCGAGCACTGGCTGGGCACCGACTCCAATGGTCGTGATGTTCTGAGCCGCATCATCTATGGTGCCCGCATCTCCTTTACGGTCGGTATCGTGGCCGTGGTCATTTCCAGCGTTATCGGCATGGCACTGGGCCTGATCGCCGGCATGGCAGGCGGTGTGGTGGATGCCTTCATCATGCGTGTCATGGATGCTATGATGGCTGTGCCCATGCTGATCCTGGCTATGTTTCTGGGCGCGATCCTGGGTCAGGGCCTGGGCAATGTCTGCCTGGCCATCGGCATCTCGATGGTGCCCGGCTACGCCCGTGTCACCCGCGGTCAGGTGCTGAGCGTCCGCAATGCCGATTATGTCACCGCCGGTACCCTGTGCGGTGCATCCCGGATCCGCAACACGCTGGTGCATGTGTTCCCCCAACTGCCTGTCCGTCAACATCGTCAGCATGACCGCCAGCCTGGGTGGTGCCATTCTGGCCGAAGCGAACCTGAGCTTCCTGGGCATGGGCATCACGCCCCCGACTCCCAGCTGGGGCGCAATGGTCAGCGGTGGCTATAAGTACCTGTCCACCCAGCCCATCATTGCCATTGCTCCCGGCATTGCGATCATCATCGTGGTGCTCTGCTTCAATATGTGCGGCGACGCTCTGCGCGATGCCCTCGACCCGAAGCTGCGCGGCACATTGGGCAGCGGCAAAAAGACCAAGCGCGCAAAGCGCACCAAGAATGTGAAAGAGGTGGCCTGAAATGAGCGACAAGCTGCTGGAAGTCAAAAACCTGAGCGTTGAATATGATACCGAAATTTCCACCGTCTACGCCGTCAATGGTCTGGACTTGGATCTGAACTACGGCGAGACGCTGGGTCTGGTGGGTGAGACCGGTGCCGGTAAGACCACCACAGCCCTGAGCGTCATCCAGCTCTGCCCGAGGGGATCGGTTTGTGACCCGTATGGCTCC
>ENA-OQJI01000371-OQJI01000371.1-human-gut-metagenome-genome-assembly--contig:-NODE-371-length-10465-cov-0.714645_pt1 | contig 10465 bp, 15 predicted proteins | sample MGYA00242602_ERZ504768 | MGnify/ENA primary metagenome ERZ504768 (study PRJEB26092, sample SAMD00036368) | human gut metagenome | host: Homo sapiens | study: EMG produced TPA metagenomics assembly of...
CTGTCAAGTACAAAATACGCCGTAATTTGCAAAATTTGTTCGTCAATGGGATTTTCTGCAATAATTATGCCTGTTTCACGCATATTTTCCGCCACAATAGGAAGTGCGTCCTGCAAAATTCCTTTTTTGTACGGCGGGTCTAAAAATGCTATGTCAAACTCGGTTGAGTTCATAGAAAGAAAGCTGCGGTAATCCATTGCAAACAGCTTTGCCTCTTTGTCAAATTTAACCGCAGAAACATTTTTTCGCACTACATCAAGCGATTTTTTGATGCGTCAACAAAATACGCCGAGCTTGCGCCTCTGCTTATTGCCTCAATACCCATCTGTCCCGAGCCTGCAAAAAGGTCGAGAAATGTATGTCCCATAATTTCAAACTGTATAATTGAAAATACGGCCTCTTTTATTCTTTCGGTGGTAGGTCTTACATCTTCTCCCTCAAGGGTTTCAAGTCGCCTGCCTTTTGCCGTTCCTGTTATTACCCTCATAATATCTTCCTTTTTTTCGTATAAAGCATAAAAGCACTTATTACGAATGTATTTTCTTCAATATTACATAATTATAACATATTATTACAAAAATTACAACATTTTTATTAATTCAATTTTCTGTCGTTTTTTTCATTTGAATGAAAGTATCTGTACACTGCTATTGCCGCATTTTTTGTCATTTGCGGACATCCCTCAAGTTCTTCAAGGTCTGCCTTTGAAATATTGTCAATCGTCCTGAAATACTTGAGCATTGCCCTTGCTCTCTTCTCCCCTATGCCGTCAATATCGGTAAGCGAGCTTTTAAAAGTATTTTTACTTCGCCTGCTATGGTGATAGCCGATTGCAAAGCGGTGCACTTCGTCCTGCATTTTGCTAAGGAAAGTAAACAGTGCCCTGCGTGAGCTGACAGAAATTTCTCCGCCGTCACCCGTAACCGCCCTTGTACGGTGTTTCTCATCTTTAACCAAGCCGAAAAGCGGCACATCAATATTCATTTCCCGCAAAACTTTTTTTTACTACCGCAACCTGACCTTTACCGCCGTCAAGCAAAAAAATCAGGTCGGGCAGTTTTCCGAAGCCCTCGTCTGCCTTTTCGGCTTTATAGTATTCGTCAAATCGTCTGCCGATAACCTCCGCCATAGATGCGTAGTCGTCCTGTCCCTCAAAACCCTTTATCTTAAATTTTTTATAGGCGCACTTGTACGGCTTGCCGTTTTTATAAACAATCATACCCGCAACATTTTCCGTACCGGCAAGGTTTGAAATATCGTAGCTTTCAATGTATTGCGGTATTTTTTCAAGTCCAAGCAAATCCTTAAGCTCTTCAAGCACACTGTATTCCTTGACTGTCGCACCCTTGCGCTGTGCAAGTTCTTCGGCGGCGTTTGAACGGCACATTGCCATAAGCTGTGCCTGCTCACCCCTTTGCGGAACTGTAACATACACCTTACTGCCACGCTTTTCGCTCAGCCAATCCTGCATTGCGGTCAAACCGTCAAAATCTTTGTCAATGGCAATATTTTTCGGTATATCGTCACGAATAGTATAGTAGCGCAAGATAAATTCCTCGGTTTCACTGTCACTGTCGCCCGAATCAAAAACAAAACTTTCTCTGTCAAAAAGCCTGCCGCCCTCAAAGCGAAATACCTGATAGCAGGTCTTTTTTCCGTCCGAAAAACTGCCGATAACATCTTCGTCGAGAACCTTGTTTGCAACAACCTTTTGCTTGTCCCCCATTTTTTTAATTGAGCTGATTTTATCACGGATTCTTGCGGCTCTTTCAAATTCAAGATTTTCTGCCGCCTCCTCCATTTTCTTAGTGAGGTCTTTAACCGAATTTGACGAACCTCCCTTTAAAAACGCAAGCGCCTGTTCTACGCTTTCGTTATAATCGGCAAATTTCACCTTTCCCGTGCACGGAGCGGAACAAAGTTTGATATGATAGTTAAGACACGGTCTGCCCTTGCCGAAATCCTGCGGGAACTTGCGATTGCAGGTTGGGAGCATAAAAATTTTGTTAGCCTCCTCAACTGCACTCTTTACATAGTAACTGCTTTTGTACGGTCCGATATATTCGGCATTATCGTCATTTTTCTGGAGAACATAAGAAATTTTGCGCCATTTGTCGCCGCTGACCTTGATGTAACTGTAGCCCTTATCGTCTTTAAGGAGAATATTATATTTTGGGGTGTGCTGTTTAATCAGACTGCACTCAAGAATGAGCGCCTCAAACTCGCTGTCTGTGATAATGTATTCAAAGTGGTCAACATTGTCAACCATACGGCGCACTTTTTCTGCGTGGTTGTTTTGAGAACCAAAGTATTGGCTGACACGGTTTCTCAAAGCCTTTGCCTTTCCGATGTAAATAATTTCACCGTCAGCGGAATGCATAATATATACCCCCGGACCAAAAGAGGCAGTGCCATAGCTCTTTTGCGGAGTATTGCCATTTTGGGATTCATTGATATTCTCCTTTGAACGAAGTTTTCAACATTTTATTATAATAACGTTAAAAGATTGATTAAAAATTCCGTAATAAACAAACCTTAATCATAAAACAGAGTATAAAAAACCGATTTTTATATTTTCTTTGTTAATCTGAATTTATATCACAAATCCGCCGTTTACACCGAGGACTTGTCCTGTAATAAACTTTGCCTTATCCGAGCACAAAAACAATGCGGTCTGCGCTATATCATCAGGTTCGCCGAGCATATTGAGCGGAGTTTCATCTTTTAATTCATCACAGTCTGCTCGTCAAACGATTTCATCATATCGGTCATCACAACTCCGGGTGCAATGCAATTGACACGAATACCCGAAAGTCCGACTTCCTTTGCAAGCGCCTTTGTAAGTCCGATTACGCCTGCCTTTGCGGCGCTGTAATGCACCTCGCAGGACGCACCTACCTGCCCCCACATTGAACTGACATTTAGTATAACCCCGCTGTGATTTTTTATCATAAAGCGTTTCAGTACCTCTCTTGAACAATAAAAAACACCGTCAAGGTTAGTGCCTGTCATTCTTCTCCAATCCTCATCCGTTATATCCGTAAAAAGTTTTTGCTGTGCTATTCCTGCGTTATTCACAAGCACATCAACATTGCCGAACCGATTTTCAACTTCGTCAAAAAGGAAAGTAACTTCTTGCGAAGATGAAACATCCGCTTTAACAGGTAATGCAGTCGAGTTAGTTTCGTTCTCTATCTTTTTTGCAAGCGCAAGCGCCTTGTCTTGTGAATTGTTATACTGCAAAACAACATTGTATCCGTCCTTTGCAAAAGCAAGCGCCGTTGCCGAGCCGATACCGCCCGACGCTCCTGTGATTACCGCTGTTTTCAAATCTTCATCTCCGTTTCATCTCCGTTTTATTTATATGATAATTATAGCATCTATAAATTACATTTACAAGATTAGGTTATTTGGCAACGGTTTGAAATAAATAAAAACAGCTTTGAATCGGCATAAGCGAAAACAAAGCTGTTTGTTTAAATGTTGCGGCAACTATAACTAAATAAAAATAAATTTAAATCTAAATTATCTCTTTAAGGTTTTTCACCATATCGGCAATAACTTCCATAATTTTTTCAGTCGGTTTTTCCTTAAGCAATTTGTCAAGATTTTCTTCAAAATCCTTTGGTAAAATTTCACAGCGCTCCTTGCAAATTTGAACAAGTCTTTTTTCTCCCGGGTGGGTAAGTCTGTTCACTGCAAAAATAACATCAAAATAGCTTGCAACAAAAGCGGCTGTTCTGTGATTTACACTTACAAAATCGTTTCTGTCAATTGCTTTTTTTTATCTGCTTGTCAAATGACGGCAAAATACCCGAAAGCATCTTCATATTTAAATCTATAATATTTTGACGGAGTTCTTCGGGATACGGAACGGTAAACTTCTTTTTAATCTCCGCATATTTACCGCTTGGGTCATACACGATCTGCGATGTAATAATGTTATGCCAAAAACAAGTTGTATAACCGTGGTTTGCGTGATGTTCAAAAACAGTATAGCTTATAAATTTATCGAATTTATCCATAGGACGGTATATAATGTCCATAGGAACACCGTCTTTGAGTATAATATTGTCTTCAAACTCCCAATAATGATTGCCGATTTCCATTTGCGAACAGTAAGGTGCAAGGATATTTTCTCTTACACCGTTGTCGATGTTATCTGTAACATACACATAAACATCATAATCTGATTTTTCGTCAAAAACACCGTTTGCACGGGAACCGCCGAGAGCAATAGCCTCTACCTGCGGCAATGCGGAAAGTTTTTCAAAAATTTCGTTTACCATAATTCACCAATCTTGTTAATGTATAGCTTTTTTTTAATTTCCGATAAAAAAGGTTCTTAGTCAAAAAGTTTTTGGAAATTATGGTTTAGCGCATAGCTTAGCTAAATAATTTATTAATACTACTCCAACATTTAGGACAGAACCTTTAATTTGCAAAAAAGCGGCAAAGTTTTGCCTTCGTTGCCCATAAATTACATAATAGACTTAATAAGTCCGCCCTTTTTAATAATGTTCTGAATAAACTCCGGGAAAGGCTCTGCCTGATAAGTCTTGCCTGTTGTTTCGTCTGTAATAACACCTGTATCAAAGTTTACGGAAACAACATCGCCCTCTTTGATTTCCTTTGCTGCCTCGTCACACTCAAGAATCGGAAGACCGATATTAATTGAGTTGCGGTAGAAAATTCTTGCAAAAGTCGAAGCAATTACGCAGGAAATACCGCTTGCCTTAATTGCAATCGGTGCGTGTTCTCTTGAAGAACCGCAGCCGAAGTTCTTTTCGGCAACCATAATGTCACCCTCGTGAACCTTATTTACAAATTCTGCGTCAATATCCTCCATACAGTGAGCGGCAAGCTCTTTGTGAGATGCTGTGTTGAGGTAACGAGCAGGAATAATTACATCTGTATCTACATTGTCGCCAAACTTGTGGACTGTACCCTTAGCGTTCATAATCAGTACCTACCTTTCAAAAATCAAAGCTTTGCAGGGTCTGTAATGTAACCCTTAACAGCACTTGCGGCAGCTACAGCCGGGCTTGCGAGGTAAACCTCACTGTCAACATGACCCATTCTGCCTACAAAGTTACGGTTTGTTGTTGAAATAGCTTTTTCGCCTGCGGCAAGAATACCCATATGTCCGCCAAGACAAGGGCCGCAAGTCGGAGTAGAAACTACTGCGCCTGCCTCAAATAAATATATCAAAAAAGTCCCTCGTGCATAGCCTGTAACCAGATTGCCTGTGTACCCGGGAAGATAATGCATCTTACATTCTTTGCTATCTTTCTGCCCTTGAATACCTCTGCGGCAGCTCTAAGGTCGGTAATTCTGCCGTTTGTGCAGGAACCGATAACGCACTGGTCAATCTTAACCTCTGTTTCGCCGATTTCGTCAACTGTTCTTGTGTTTTCCGGAAGATGCGGGAAAGCAACGGTAGGACGAATTTCACTAAGGTCAATTGTGTATTCCTCGTCGTACACAGCGTCCTCATCTGCTGTATATTCAACAGGTGTCACCTGATATCTGCCTGTTGCAGTTATTCACGGTTACATCGTCAACAGGGAAAATACCGTTTTTTAGCGCCTGCCTCAATAGCCATATTTGCAATGCAAAGTCTGTCATCAATGTTGAGGTACTGAACGCCCTCGCCTGTAAATTCCATTGATTTGTAAAGCGCACCGTCAACACCTATCATACCGATAATGTGGAGGATAACATCTTTACCGCTTACAAATCCCTGTGGCTTGCCGACAAGATTAAATTTAATAGCGGCAGGAACTTTGAACCATGCCTTACCGCTAATCATACCTGCGGCCATATCTGTTGAGCCGACACCTGTCGAAAATGCACCGAGTGCACCGTATGTACAGGTGTGAGAGTCTGCACCGATGCACAAACAACCCGGTCCGACAAGACCCTGTTCAGGCAAAAGTGCGTGTTCAATGCCCATCTGTCCTACATCTCTGTAGTTTTTTATGTCGTATTTATCTGCAAAAGTTCTTACCTGCTTAACCTGAGTAGCCGCTTTAATATCCTTATTAGGAGTAAAGTGGTCCATAATCATAGCAATTTTAGTGTTATCAAATACTGCTGTTGCACCGTTCTGTTCAAAAACATTGATTGCAACAGGTGATGTTACATCGTTACCGAGTACCATATCGAGTTTAGCCTCAATAAGCTGACCAGCCTTAACCTCTGAAAGACCTGCGTGAGCCGCAAGAATTTTCTGTGACATAGTCATACCCATAAATATCACTCCTTATATTTTTTCTAATATCATTATTACATACCGCTTGCAAAAAGATTGTAAAGTATGCTACAATTAAAATAAAATAAGAACTTTGTCGCTAAAATATGGTTTATCGCTCAATTTTAGGCAAATAATTTTAAAATTCAGGTCAAGCCGTTAAAAAGGTTGAACAAACTTTTATAATTGCTCGGCAAAAGTTTTATAAACCGCATTTACCAATCGAAAACCGAGGTGAAACTATGGAAAACAATCTCAACACTCCTCCCACACAACTTTACAACATACACTACGATATGAAAACTCTGTTTGACAGTTTGCCGTACACCAAATCTTTTGCAAAAGGCGAAATAATCTATCACCAGGGCGACATTGCAGACAGCTTTTACTATATAAAGAAAGGCAAAGCAACCGTATTTATGATTTCTCCCGACGGAATGGAAAAAACTCTGAACACTGCCTCAAAAGGCGAACTTATAGGCGAAGGTGCATTTTTTGACCACAAACCGAGGGTAAGCTCCGCAAAAGCCGTAACTGCAAGCGAGCTGACCATTATTGATAAAAAAATTCTCCTCGACCTTATTCAAAAAAAATCCTCCGATTGCATTTGAACTGCTTGAAATTCTCGCCACAAGAATAAGACTGCTTACCACCCAGCTTGACTCAATGACATTTATGCAGGCAGACGCACGAATAGCAAAACTTTTGCTTGACGATATGGTTGACGGCAAAGTATCGCTCACACACGAGGAAATTGCATTGACGGTAGGAGTGTCACGAATCACCGTTACAAAAGCATTGAGCAGATTATCCGCACAAGGCATACTTGCCACACATTACAGAGGAATAAAAAATACTCGACAAAGCAGGTCTTGAAAAAATTTGCGGGGAAAAATAATAAATGTAAATATTGTTTGGCAAATTACTATTTTAAAAAATCGGCTTTGTCAAGAAAAGTGTGTAAGTTTTTTAAAAATAGCGGAATGTAATTTTTGTAAAGCACACTGTGCAAATATACATTGTTGTTTTCAATGTCTCTGCAACGATAAAGCAATCCGATTTTTCACTGTAATATACATTTTCAAGTTTGGCGGTGTAAAACATTTGCAAACTGAATTTATTGGTTTGCTCAAGTTCGGAGTTTACCACACTGCTTTTTAAATATGATAAATATTTATTTCTCATAGCTTTGTCGGCAGAATTCAGCTTTTTAAAATCATCGGTAAAACAGCCGCCACCGTTCCTTTACAAATATTTATTATAAACACAGTATTTAATACTTCGTAGTATTAAAATAATCTCATCCGTTTTTCAGTACAACGCATTTATTATTTCTTGATGTAAAGACAGATTCAAAATTTTCTTTCGGATATTCAACAAGTCCGTTAATAGGGTCTGCTATGGTTACCGTGTCGGCACTGTAGCCAATCAAATCGGCTGCATGGTCGTCCATACACCAATCGTATTGTTTGCCGTCTGTTCCTGTCCAGGATTCAATGTCACTGCGTTCAACCATACCTATAGTAACCCATACCACAATCGGGTAGCCTTTATCGACAAGTTCGTACAGTTCCTGTGGGGTAGAACCTGTAATGTCTATGGCTTTCAGTTTGCTGCCCGTGTATTTAAAATAGTTATTTGCCGCCGTTACAATAGGAGTTGTGCCGCAGACATAGCCGTAAACGCTTGTAGGGTCGCCGATAAAGTATTGTTCGGGACTTGAGCCGTAAAGGTTTCCGTCCTCGCCGTACTCAATGTCGTAAGGAGTGCAGGGGAGGTATTCGGTGGCCATAGTGTATTTGTCAACATTGCAGCCGCTGTAGTTCATAGCCATTGTAAGGGCGGTTACTTCGCAGCCCGTAGGAAGTTCAGGCTCCTGATATATTATATCGAAATTTTGAATAACGCAACTGTCCCTTGACGCTCTTGATACTGTTGCAGTGCTGTTTTCCCGGAAATCATCGGCAATTGTCATTTTTTTGCCACAGCCTGAAATCAAAGTTATAGCGCTCATTGCGGAAAGCAAAAAAGCGGTGATTTTTATTGCAATATTTCTCTTCATCGCAATTCTCCGTTTCAAGTAAACATATGTACAAATTATACCACAAGCTTTGACAATAAACAATCTTTTCGGAGTAATATTGTTGTAAATAAGTTGTCACTTCTCAAATTTAAGATAGATTAGGCAAAATTTGTTTTTATAATAAAAGCTTTCTGACGGTAAAAATAACTTAAACTGAATTATTTAATTGTCAATAATCGTCTTTAATTGATATGTTTTGTGTTTGTGAAAAAATTGTAAAAAAGTGTTGACAAAGTGAACGCACAGTGATATAATCAATACTGTTCTCAAGAGAGAACACAATTAGACAGTTGGTGTTAATGACGCTGAGGGTCCACCTGTTCCCATACCGAACACAGAAGTTAAGCTCAGTGGTGCCGAAAATACTTGGCTGGTGACGGCCCGGAAAGATAGGGAGATGCCAACATCAAAGTGTCCATCCAATAGGGTGGGCATTTTTTATTGTTAAATTTAAGTGATTAAGCAAAAATCCGGCTTCTTTCATATGAAGTCGGATTTTTCGTTTATCATTCAAGTACATCAAAGCCTCTGTCATACAGCATTAAATTAATATCAATTACACTTAGTTTGTGAAGCAGTCCAAACATTATTACCGCATCTCTGCCGTCTTTGGCATACAGAGGGTGACGCTTTTATACGGTTCAGCAATTTTTCTGTCTGGGTCAGATCCGCACCTATTCCAATGCAGAGCATTATCAGCTTATCTCTTGACGGTGTCTTTATTCCTTGGAATATCTGATAGCCGTAGTGCTTTTCTATCATAGAATTATTTATAGCTTCTGATTTGCTTATCTTTTTGCTTTGTATAATACTTTCAAGCATTTGAGGTAATGTCGCAAAATTCAGCTGATCCGAGTTTTCTTTAAAATAATCGTCAAGATTACTTTTTGATTTTAAGCTATTGAGAAGTTCATCAGTTGATTTTTTCAATTTATATCTTCCTTTTTATACAAATTTATGCTAATATTTACAAGAGGGGAGGTGCAAAAATGAACGAATTTGAATATAAATTTTCACTTTGGCAATTTGATGTTGTTACAGATTTTAACAGAACGACACAGCTTGTGCGCAATCGCAGCACGGGTCGGCTTATGGTGAAAAAGATTATGCCCGCTTACGAATTTGAGGTACATAACGCTGTCAGTAAAATTAATAATTGCCATATCGCAAAAGTTTTTGATGTTATAACTGACCGCAATGCCTGCATTATTCTTGAAGAATATGTACAAGGTCATACCATTGAGCAGTATTTGTCAAAAGGTACTTTTGCGGAAGATTATGCCATAAATATTGCCCGTCAGATTTGCAACGGACTCAGTGTTTTGCACAAATATTCAATTACCCATCGTGACATTACTCCGTCCAATATTATCATAGGTTTTGACGGTGTTGTTAAGATAATTGATTTTGGAATTTCAAGACTGCATAAAGAAAACGCCAAACACGATACGCAGGTTCTCGGTACAGAGGGTTATGCCGCACCCGAACAATTCGGCTTTAAGCAGAGCGACTGCAAAACAGATATTTATGCTCTGGGAGTTTTGCTTAATTATATGCTAACAGGTCATATACCGTCAGAAGTTATGTACCGTGACGGTGATGTTGCGGATATTATTAAAAAAATGTACAGAATACAATGTTGAAAAAGCGTTTTGAACGGATAGAGGATTTAGACGCCGCTTTGAAAAGAAAGAGAGTTTACGGCTTTAACTTTGCCGACAATTTTATGGAAAATTTCCCCCGGACTCCGTTCGGAAAAGGAAGGTGTGCGTGTTTTTGCGTGCGTAATGTACGGCTGGATGTTTTTATGGATTATAGGTATGTACAGCAAGTATTGCGTAAAAAAATATACTGAACTTTTTTCCCGTCACGCTTATGGTAATACTGCTTTTCTTTATTCCCATTTCATTTTTCTCTGACCTTTTCGGCTTCCAGAGTTGTATTCCCAAAATAAGGGATATGCCTAAAACTTTAAGGAAGCTTATTTTTTACTCATTAGCCGTTGTGAGTATGTTTGTCGGTATGTCGATTTTCCGTGCCGTTACAACGGTATCTTATTTATGGTAATTATTTCCATAGTACAACAATATTATAGCATAAAATTTTTTTCTTAGTGTATGCTGTCAGCA
>ENA-OQJI01000373-OQJI01000373.1-human-gut-metagenome-genome-assembly--contig:-NODE-373-length-10454-cov-0.939963_pt1 | contig 10454 bp, 11 predicted proteins | sample MGYA00242602_ERZ504768 | MGnify/ENA primary metagenome ERZ504768 (study PRJEB26092, sample SAMD00036368) | human gut metagenome | host: Homo sapiens | study: EMG produced TPA metagenomics assembly of...
CTGTTGCCCAGCGATTGCGGAACATGGCACCATTTTTACGATTGTAATAGTATTTATTACCGGAACGCTTCATCCACCCGGTGAAACGTTTGCCGTTGGACAATACTGTAGTTAATAATAACCTTTATACTTAAAAGAACCGCAGATCAGACGCCCCTTTGAATTATAAAAATAGTAATCTCCGTTTATTTTCTGCCATCCCGTTTTCTTCGATGTGATGCTGACGGAGGTTCTGTCCTGTTTTACATATGTAGCTGCATTTACAGTAACTGCACGCATACTGATGCCTGCTGTCAGAAATAATGCCAGTATCAGAAATACCGCCACTTTTTCTGAATGGTAATTTTTCTTTTCATGTCTTTCATCTGCCTTTCCATGATGTCTGATATGCCATATAAGGGAATTGCTATAAATATATTACCGATATGTCCCCTGCGATTTCTTTACCCGACAATTCGACAAACCGAGCGTTGTCAGATAATATTCCATGTCTCTCTCTGACATCAGACACTTTGGCCCTATAACGAGTTCCTTTATCAGCTGGTCAAGGCAATCTGAAAAATCAAAATCCACATAAGATATCAGCTGACTTTCTTTACATAGTAGGAATAGTTATATAAACGTGCACCGAGAGAAAGTTCAACTTCTCTTCCCATCAGAAACTGTTTCGGCGAAAACTCGCACAATCGGATTTCGCTTTCCTCTCTGAAAAACGGATTTTTCATGTAAACAGATTCCTGAAATAATTTCAAAAACTTTTTCTCAAAACAGTTCATGACTTTATCCAGTACTTCTATTTCATAATCCTGCTTCTCCTCAATGCTTTCCCGACATTGTTCTTCTTTCTGTAATATCTTCTCGATTTCATCAACCAATTCATGCACTATCTGATGTACAACTTCTCTCTGCTCTGCTTCAGAATAACTGATCTTATGTAATGACACAATTGACGGCTTTGAAATCTCCGGAGAAACCGTTACAACTTCTTTTAATACATCCAGGTCAAATCCGATGGCAGCTCCGCGCCCGTCATCCGCATATCCCCGCCACTGACTGAGCAGATCATTCTGATACGAAAAACAGGTTACATAATATCTGAAGTCTGCATGATTTTCATTGAAAAATTCATCTGTAAACAGTTTCACATATCCCATCAATCTCTCTGATGAAATCTTTGATCTGAATAAATCTGAAGCATTTTCATAAGCTCTTTTAAATTCTGCGTCATAATACCTGCAGATCCAGCTGATCTCCATGGAATCATTGGATTTCAGGATATTTGTCAGACGGAGGGAACGATTTTTCAAAATAGAATTCAATGATTCTAAACTGCAATAGTGATATACGATCATATTTTTCTTCTCCTGTAAATAATTGTTCTTTTGTAACCATTCAACATTCTGCCATCCTCAAAAAAATTCTATAGCAAAGTTCATCAGCAAAAGAACTTACGGAAAGTTTATATCAGTAAGTAACAGAATTATTATATCAGATACATCTTATGAATCTGTAAACTTATAGCAACCCTCGTAAATAATGCATATTGATTAAGAGGCTTGCTATAGAAAAACATTGCTTATACTTATAATATAATAACTGTTTTTTATAAAGAAATCCCCATCCACTGTTTATTATTTTGCAGCAGATAGGGATATGTTGAGGTTAATAGTTATATGCTCCCTCATAGGCATTGCACCTGTCTAATTTCCGTGACTGATTCTGACAGGAACTGCATCTGTCGCAGAACTCCTGCTCATAACAGGTGGAACAGGCGCATGTCCTGCAGGCTTTGCGGTCATAGCCTGAGGTATTGCCGTGAGGAAGTGTGCTTTCTGTTGCATTACCCATATATACCACCTCCTTGTGTGCCGGTTACTGTTCATCCAATTTTAAGTACAAACTCCATGAACGAACAGATTCCTTATATCCTGTATTATACGCTCACAGAAAGGGAATACAAGTAATTAATAATCTGTTTTCTGGTAAAATCTTCCGTTTATGTAATCGGTTTTGATAATATTTACAAAGGCCTTCGGATCGATCTCATGTACCTTCTTTACCAGATATTTTGCTTCTTCTGTAGAGACTACAGAATAGATCATACTGGTCTTCTCGTCTGTGTAACATCCGGTACCTTCAAAACGTGTCGCCGTATGATTGGTAAGTTTGAAAATCTCCTCATAAATCTGATACGGCTCCTTCGTGATAATAAACAGCGTATGCTTCTTATATCTCTGATGCAGCATCTGAATCACCTGAGTAGAGGTAAACTGAAAGATAATAGAGTAAAGTGCCCTGTCCCATCCAAAGAGCAAACCTGCCACAGTCAGGATCACTGCATTTCCACACAGAATATAATTCCAGATATCCCTGCCATTTTTCTCGGAAAAATAAATCGCAATAAAATCTGTTCCACCTGTACTGGTATTACCGATCAGGCAGAGACTGATACAGAAGCCATTGATCAAACCGCCAAAGATACTGATCAACAATGTATCATAAGTGATCGGCTGGCTGGGAATAATATCCGTAAGCAGACCGGAAAGCACGATCACACAGACAGAACTGATGGTAAATTTCTTTCCGATAAACTTCAGACCAATAAATACAGGAATAGAGTTCAGCAGTACATTAATCAGCGTATATGGAACTGCAATCCCCATAAATGTCTGAAAAATGTTCTGGATCAGCAGAGTAAGTCCTGTAAATCCTCCCGGAAAAAGACCGCCTGCACGAACAAATGTCTTAATATTCAACGCCATGATCGTTGCAGCCAGAACCGCACAGCCGTAACGCTTGGCTTCATGTTTTAAATTAAGTTCCTTCATAATCACGTTTCCTCCCATCTCGCCAAACAGTTCAAATTGAACTCATGTGAAATTACTTTTCACAATCTCTGCAGGAGACTTAACTGATTCGGCTAAAAAGCAGTTTTCCGTCAATGACAAACAAAAGGAAACCTTTCTACGCCTCCCATCTTCCAGAAGCACCACATGGAAGAACCAGTCCGTTAGAGCTTACCGGAAGCCCGATCTCCTGAGAGTCCACATGCCCGCCGAACTTTTTCAATTCAGTAGACAACATATAAGTAAGAACTGCCGGTGCCAGACCTGTTGTATAAGAATTTATCAGGAAAAACAAAGGCTCATCGCTGAGAATCTTTGTACACAGCTTAATCAGGTCATGGATACAATCCTCAATCTTCCAGATCTCCCCCTTCGGTCCACGTCCATAAGAAGGCGGATCCATAATGATCGCATCATAATGATTCCCTCTGCGAATCTCACGCTCAACAAACTTCACACAGTCATCCACCAGCCAGCGGATCGGAGCATCTCCCAGACCGGAAGCAACCGCATTCTCCTTTGCCCAGGTAACCATCCCCTTAGAAGCATCCACATGAGTAACAGAAGCTCCCGCAGCCGCTGCCGCCAGAGTCGCACCACCTGTATATGCAAAAAGATTCAACACCTTCACCGGACGTCCCGCATTGCGGATCTTATTGCCAAACCAGTCCCAATTCACAGCCTGCTCCGGAAAAAGCCCGGTATGCTTAAAACTAAATGGTTTCAAATTAAAGGTAAGTCCCTTATAATGAATATCCCACTGCTCCGGCAGATCAAAAAACTCCCATTCACCGCCGCCCTTCTTACTTCTGTGATAATGCCCGTTCATATGCTTCCAGCCCTTATTCACCTTCGGCGTATCCCATATAACCTGCGGATCCGGCCTCACCAGAAGATAATCCCCCCAACGCTCCAGCTTCTCCCCACAGGAAGTATCAATAACCTCATAATCTTTCCATCCATCTGCAATCCACATTGTATCATAATCCTCCTAAAATAAACGCATAATAAGTTACGATTGTACTACACATCCAACCATTAGTAAAGCCATATTTCTCACATAACTTCAATAATATCAAGATTAAAATCCCCTTTAACCTTAACATCATTCATTGTTTAAAGTATAAAATAAAACTCCCCCCATGGCAAGCAAACCATCATAATTCACAGTTATAAACAAATAAAGTATTACTGTTCACTCCGTTCTCCGCAACGCACTTCGCTCTAAATCGTTTCGCGCGTCCCCTCTGTAAGAACAAAAAACAAGCCAGAACCCATCCAAGTCCCAGCTTGTTTCATAATACAATCACTTATTTCGCTTTCTTCTTCATAGAAGCAATCACTGACTGAATTACAATAAAGAAACACAGTAACAGTGAAAGAATAATTCTTACCCACCAGCTTGATAACGTACCCTGAGTAGTAATCAAACTGGAAATCGTACCCTTGATCAGAACACCAAACAAAGTACCGATCGGTGTACCAACACCACCAGAAAGAAGCGTACCACCGATAACTGCTGAAGAAATCGCATCCATCTCAAGACCTTTCGCCTGCTCAACGAAACCAGCACAGCTGTTTAAGCAAAACAGGAAACCACCAAGTCCAGCAAGAAAGCCATCCAGCACATAAGCCTGGAACATTGTTCTCTTAACATTCAGGCCCATCATTAATGCACTCTGACGGTTGCCGCCAATCGCATACAGCTTACGTCCGAATTTACGGTATTTCAGAAGAACTGCAATGATAATAACAACGATTACCGCAATCACTACTGTAGGAGGAATATAAGCCGGAATGAATTTTCCCTTCTTATTCGTAGAACCAAAAGGCATATAAAAGCGGAAGTTTGCCCACTTCAGGAATAACTCATTCTTAATAGAAATCATATCAGTACTGATGATAGCTGTCATACCACGTCCAAAGAACATACCAGCCAGAGTAACGATAAACGGCTGAATATCAAGGTAAGCTACCAGAAAGCCCTGGACAACACCAAAAGCAACACCAATAAGCAATGCAACTAAAACTGCCACATATGTATTTACACCCTTATTCTCCATCAGATCTGCAAGAACCATGCAAACAAGAGCTGTTACAGAACCAACGGAAATATCAATACCTCCGGTGATCATTACAATGGTAAGTCCACATGCGATAACCAGAAGTCCTGCATTAGATACAAACAGATTCAAAAACATCTGCGGTTTTGCAAAACCTTTATCAGCAAAAATAATCATACCTGCAATATACATAACTGCAAATAAAGCGATTGTTATCAGAAGCAGGAAGCCGTTTCCTGTCATTTTCTTTTTCTGCATTCCATTTGCTTTCATTACTTCTGACCTCCTTCTGCTGCCACACTCTTTTTTAGCTTTTTAAGCCGGCAATATATTTTTTTAAATACATCACTCTGCAGAGTAACGATAATGACTACCACGATTGCCTTATAAACAGGAAGCTGGTCAGCCTTTACGTTCATTGCATAAAGTGTTGTGGTCAGAGCCTGAATCGTATAAGCACCGATTACGGAACCGATCAGACTGAATTTACCACCGCCAAGGAAGTTTCCGCCAAGTGCTACTGCAAGGATGGCATCCATTTCCAGGTTAAGACCGATGTTGTTTGCATCTGCGGAATAGATACGGCTGGATGCTACGATTCCGGCAATACCAGCCAGCACACCACAAATAACATAAGTAAGGAATTTGATCAATTGTGGAATTTAATCCAACAAGGCGGGCTGCTTTTCCATTAATACCAACGCTTTCAATGTAAAGGCCAAGTGCTGTTTTCTTCAGGATCAGATAAACAATAAAACTGTGATGATCGCAAAGAAAATAGGAGTTGGGATCGGACACTTTCCAATGTAACCACCTGCCATCTTAAAAGAATCCACACGAATATAAGTAATCTGTCCATTTGTTACAAGCTGTGCGATACCACGTCCGGCTGTGTAAAGGATCAGAGTTGCAACCATCGGCTGAATATTCAGCCTGGCAACCAGAAATCCATTGAATGCACCACATAATGCAGATGCAAGAAGCGCTGCAATCACTGCAATGATAATCGAGTTCTGATACTCATTTTACAGAAACCTGTCCACCGGAAAGGATCTGACAGCAAACAGCAGCTGCTACAGCCATAACCGCACCCACACTGATATCCTGTCCACCAGATGCCGCTGTTACCAGTGTCATACCGATTGCAAGGATAACCAACTCTGAAGCACGATTGATAACATCAATGATATAACCGTAAAGTACGCCGTTTCGGATCGATACATTAAAGAAGTCCGGTGTCTTGATCACATTGAGCAAAAGTACGGCGATGAGACACACGATGGGAAGAAACAGACGCGCACTTGTTATTTTCTTTAATTTACTCTTATTCATTATTTATCGTCACCTCCGGCAATAGCTTTCATAACTCCGCTCTGGGAAAGTTCATTCTCTTCCAGCTCGCCTACCTTCTGACCGTCACGAAGAACTGCCATACGGGAGCAGGTGCGGAGCATTTCCTCAACCTCTGAGGAGATAAATGTAACTGCCATTCCCTGATCCGCAAGATCAAGAACCAGTTTCTGAATCTCTGTCTTAGTACCGATATCAATACCTCTGGTCGGCTCATCCAGAATCAGATAATCCGGATTAGTCAGAAGCCATCTTCCAAGGATAACCTTCTGCTGGTTACCACCGGACAGACTCTTAATCGGGGTTTCACGACTTGCTGTCTTAATCTGCAGTAATTTAATATACTTATCAGCAGCATCCTCCATTTCTTTCTTGCTTAATGGATGGAACATACCGCGTTTAGCCTGGAGCGCTATAATAATATTTTCTCTTACAGAAAGATCTGCAATGATACCTTCTGCTTTTCTGTCTTCCGGAAGGTACGCCATACCAAGCTTCATAGCATCCAGAGGACTGTTGATCTTTGCTTCTTTGCCTTTTACCTTTAAGGGTTCCAGTCTCAGCCTTGTCTGCACCGTAAATGGCACGTACAAGTTCAGAACGTCCGGAACCGAGAAGTCCGGTAAGACCGATAACCTCTCCTTTATTAATGGTAAGGTCAAATGGCTTAATTGTTCCCTTGTGGGAGATTCCTTTTGCTTCGATAACAGGTTCAGGTTTTGCTTTTTTCTTATCTTTGTGCTCGCCTTTAATATCAGCAAGATCATCAAAATCTTTACCCATCATCTTGGCAACCAGCATAACTCTCGGAAGATCCTTTGTCTCATATTCTCCTACCAGTTCGCCGTTACGAAGAACTGTAATTCTGTCGCAGACTGCATATACCTGTTCAAGGAAATGGGTGACAAAGATAATACCTACTCCTTCGTCACGAAGTCTTCTCATAAGTACAAACAGCTTCTCAACTTCATCGTCATCCAGTGATGAGGTTGGCTCATCCAGGATCAGCACACGGCATTTCATATCAACTGCACGTGCAATTGCGATCATCTGCTGAATAGCGATGGAACATTCTTCCAGCATCTGTGTTGGCGGCACATGAATGTCCAGGCTCTCAAGAAGCTTTCCTGAACGCTCATTCATCTGCTTCCAATCAATCATTCCCATCTTTCTCGGCTCTCTACCGATAAATAAATTCTCGGCTACGGTCAGGTTCGGGCAAAGGTTTACTTCCTGGTACACTGTACTGATACCGTTTGCCTGTGCCTCCTGCGGAGAATGATTTACAATTGCATTGCTGTTTCCGGCCATATGAATAGAACCGCTTTCAAATTCGTGAACACCGGTCAGCACCTTGATCAGAGTTGATTTACCTGCACCGTTCTCACCCATCAGTGCGTGGATTTCACCTTTACGAAGGGTAAAGTCCACATGGGAAAGGGCACGAACGCCAGTGAAATTTTTGGAAATATCGCGCATCTCCAATACTACATTTTGTTCCATAATCTTTCCACCTGCTTTCTATACTGGTTTTACCCTCATCGCTGAATTTTTTTCAGCAAAGCGGGGTTAATTCATGGCATAAAGGTAGCGTGGTCCGCAACCCGGGTTTCTCCGAATTATGAACCACGCTCCGGATTTACACTAATAATTAGTATGCACGTCCATCAATGATGTCCTGTGTAATAGTTGTTACTTCATAGTCAGCGTCGTCAACTTTGATAGATGTAACTGTATCATCAGCTGCAAACATTTCTTCATCTACATAAGCCTGTTTGTCAACCTCTTCGCCAGCTTCAAGTTTCTCGATGATTTCCTGTACACGTGGTCCGTGTAATGGGTTACACTCTGTATCCAGTGTGATCTTTCCGCTTAATGTATCTGTAAGACCAGCGTTTGTTGTATCGAAGGACATTACAAGGATCTGGCCTTCTTCTCCACCAACTTCGTAGCCTGCTGCTTCGATCGCATCAATTGCACCAAATGCCTCGTTATCATTCTCACAGTAAACAACATCAATGTCATCACCGCTCTGTTTCAGGATAGATTCCATAACTTCCTGACCTTTGGCCTGTGTAAATTCACCTGACTGCTGTGCAAGTGTTGTCCAGTTGTCATGAGCCTCTACTGCATCGTCAAATCCCTGTGTACGTCCGATCTGAGCAGATGCACCGATAGTTCCCTGAATATCAACAAGATTGATTTCTTCATCTCCACGTCCCTTTGCTTCCAGATATGCATCCAGCCATGCCATAGCTTTCTGGCCTTCAAGTTTGAAGTTTGATCCAACCCATGCAGTGTAAAGGCTGTCATCAGATACATCAACCATACGGTCTACGATAATTACAGGGATTCCTGCGTCTTTTGCTTCCTGGAGAACTGTATCCCAACCTGTCTCTGTTACAGGAGCAAGTACGATGTAATCAACTTCCTGCTGGATGAAGTTACGGATTGCTGTTAACTGGTTTTCCTGTTTCTGCTGTGCATCATCGAAGATTAATTCATATCCGTTCTCTTCGCTGAATGTGGATTTCATGGATTCTGTATTAGCTGTACGCCAGTCAGATTCAGCACCTACCTGTGAGAAACCAACTGTGATTGTGTCATCCGCTGCTGCTACACCCACTGCCGGAACAACGCTCATACCGCATACCATTGTTGCTGTTAATAAAGCTGACACGATTTTTTTCTTCATTTTGTAAATCCTCCCGATTCATTTAAGATGTCTTTATTATAGTAAAAATCCAGGAAAATTCCATAGAATATTTTCCGCAAAAAGTTTATTCTTCTATCATATTTTGTTCATAATTTATACAAAGTTTGTTTTTTTATTGCGGAAGTTGGATTTTTTATTGTGCATTATAAATATAGAAATAAATTATCAACTTTTTTTATATTCACTTTGCACAATTCAGCATTAGTCGACATAATTCATACATTCCATTATTTGGCAGACCTTCGTAAGTCTCTATCAGCAGGCCATAAAACTGTTCTTGAATTGTTATCCAGGTTAATTTTTTTCGCCATACACACTTCCATAACCGTACCTTCTCCCTCTGTAGAAGAAATCTTCAGTCCATAACCCGGACCATAATAAAGTGCAATTCTCTCTGACACCGCAGCAAGTCCGAACCCGGCACGTTCACCGGTGCGGATGGCTTCCTGTACTTCATAAAGACGTTCCGGTGTCATTCCCTGACCATTGTCAGTCACTCTCAGCATCATATCATCTCCCAGATTGAATCCTTCAATAAGAATCTTACCTTTTCCACGCTTATTCTTAATTCCATGATAAAGAGCATTCTCCGCTAACGGCTGCAGAGTAAGCTTCGGCACCATCACTTCATCCAGTTCCGGCGGAATATTAATCTCAAATTCCATAATATCCCTGTATCTTGACTGCTGAATCTCCAGATAACTCAATGTGTGGCGTTTCTCTTCCGACAGCGGAATGATATCCTTCCCCTTCGAAAGCGAAGTGCGGAAAAAAACAGACAGACTTGTGATCATATCCACTGCATCCTGCTGCATACCACCCTCCACCAGCCACACAATAGTGTCCAGTGTATTATACAGAAAATGCGGATTTACCTGTGCCTGGATCAGCTGCAGCTCCGTCATATGCTGTACCTCCTGCTCCTTACGCACATTCTCAAGAAGCCCTTCAATCCTTCCTGCCATCTTTCTGGTACCGGCATCAAGCTCCTGGATTTCAACACTGTCAGCAGATACTGCATTAATAGTTTTGTACTCTCCTTTTCCAACCTTCTTAATATTATGGAGAATTTCAGAAATCGGTTTGGTAATGCTGTATGTCAGACGGAAAGAACGCCGCAACAGAATAGCCGTAGCAACCAAAATCGCCGCACACATAGTGATGATCGTCAGACGTACATTTCCAGCCAGTTGAGACTCTATCTGCACCAGTTCCGTCGCCTCCTGATAAATATAATTCTGCATTTCTTTCTCAAAGAGCGTGGTCAGGATTTCTGTATTATTTGCCACAAATTCCTGTCGTTCCTGATAATTCTTTATCTCAAGAAGCTGATTCATCCGTTTCTTAAGATTCTCCAGATAGTTAGTCAGATATTTCAGAGAACGCAGGCTTTCCTTCTTTGATGTGGTTTCTTCAGACTCTCCACAGTACTGATTGCCTTGTCTACCCTGCTCTGTCGGCAGCCCGTCCTTACCCTTT
>ENA-OQJI01000374-OQJI01000374.1-human-gut-metagenome-genome-assembly--contig:-NODE-374-length-10430-cov-0.583131_pt1 | contig 10430 bp, 18 predicted proteins | sample MGYA00242602_ERZ504768 | MGnify/ENA primary metagenome ERZ504768 (study PRJEB26092, sample SAMD00036368) | human gut metagenome | host: Homo sapiens | study: EMG produced TPA metagenomics assembly of...
TTTCCAACTTCCTGCATCTGTTTGCAGAGTGCTTCATCAACCAGTGTTCCATTTGTATATGCAAAGAATACACAGTCATTGTGTTTTCTGCAGAGTTCGATGATGTCTTTCTTTCTTACCATCGGCTCTCCACCTGTCATCATATAGAAATAAACTCCCAGTTCTTTACCCTGTGTAACGATTGAATCCATATCGTCAAAGGACAGGGTTCAGCTTTGTTTCCGTATTCTGCTGCCCAGCATCCGGTGCAGTGCAGGTTACAGGCACTTGTCGGGTCCATCAGCATCGTCCATGGGATGTTGCAGTTGTATTTTTCACGGTTCATACGGATCTGTTTCGTTCCGACGAAAGCTGCCTGGAATCCCAGGTTCAAAGCAGTCATTTTGATCACCTGCGGATCCAGCTCGTCCAGTCCGCGGTTGACATACTGTACCCATTTGTTGTCCGGATTCTGCAGCATGGTGCGGATATTGTCGACGTTTTCTCCGCAAACATATTTCCGGTAAATTTCTGTACAAAATCCGTCAGATTCAGCAGTGCTTTTGTTCTGTCGTCTCCGTGATTCACATATTTTAAAACACCATCGATCGCAGCGCCTGCAGCGGCTCTTTCTACTTTCATTTTTGCATCCATTGTTCACGATCTCCTTTGTAATAGTTTAATATTTTCGCCCGGAATTGATCTGGTTTTGAATACCACATCCTGGCTTTTTCTCATTATATTCTCCATATTTGGAAAATACAACCCAAAATTCCCTCGTTTTGGACATATCAAAAAAAGTGTCCCACGCGGGAACACTTTTTCCTGTTTTTCTCTTTCTGTTATGTTTCACATTGCATTTTCGGATTCACACAGGGCATTTCCTAATTTTCGATCAGAACCGCACGGATCGGGCCGCCGTATTGGTGTTTCTTTTGGATCGGCGCAGCCACGAGAAAATAATGACCAGAGGTCACTTTCTCCAGATTCAGATTTTCAACAATCACCGTGCCTTTTTTCAGTAACTGCTGATGAACATCATTCCCTGATGTCTCATTTCCGACGGTTTCCTGCTCCACACCGAGCAGCACCAGTTTTTTTCTCTGCCAGGTAATCTGCCCCATCGCGTGTAATCTGCGCATCGCCGCGGATCAGAAGACGTTCACAGTCCTCTTCCATGACCTCCTCGAGCACTTCTCTTGTCACTTTTCCCTCAAGCTCCGCCACCTGACAGATGCCAAGTGACCGGTCGAGCGTCGTCTGCGCCGTTCCTTCCTCCGTCATCAGATGACGCGGCGCGTCCATTGCGGAAAACTGCTCTCCGGAAATGTCATATAATTTCATATTTTCCTATCCTCAAACCGGGAAACTCCCGTCTTTCTTTTTTCCAATATTTGCCGATACTGCCAGATTCTGCCGGCAGCCAAACCTTGTTTAGTATAGCCTATTTTCGGACGCTTTACAAGGCTCATTTCTGCAAAAAATTTCTGACTTTTTATACAGCAATCCTGTCTGCAATAAACAATTTGTCATTTTCACTCCCCTGATGTATAACAGAAATATCCAACGGTTACGCTATCTTTCAAAAGGGAGGGAAATCTTATGAAACTCCGGCTAAGCCCGTGGATCTGCGCCACGGCTTCGCCGGAGTTTTTTACACTCTTCTGGTTTACGGAATCAGACGGTGAATGTCTCTTGGAAACAGGGATGCGTTCCGCACATTTTCAAATCCGAGAAGCCGTGCCGTAAACCGCTCCAGCCCAAGACCGAGACCGCCGTGCGGGGGCATGCCACAGCGGTGCATCATTAGATAGCTCTCAAACGCTTCAACATGCATGCCGCGGCTTTCGAGCTTTTCCACCTGCTCCCGGTAATTGTGGATGCGCTGGCCGCCGGTCGTCACCTCAAGGCCGCGGAACAGAAGGTCAAAGCTTTCCGTCTCTGCCGGATTTTCTCTGCTGTCCATCGCGTAGAACGGGCGCTTGGCGCTTGGATAATGTGTCACAAATACGAAGTCACTGCCTGTCGTTTTCTTCACGTATTCGCACAGCAGTTTTTCCTCCTCCGGTTCAAAGTCCAGTTTCTCCGAAAAGGCTCTTTTGTATACGCGGCTCACCAGCTCTTTCGCCTCGGAAAAACGGATTCTCGGAATCTCCGTGATCACCGGCACCTCTGCTTTTAAAGCGAAAGCTCCGCTCCGCATGTCTCCTGCAGCCGTCCAAATGTGTACCGCAGCATTTCCTGCTCCATCGCCATGATGTCCTCAAAATTCTCGATATAGCCCATCTCAAAGTCCACGCTTGTATATTCGTTCAGATGACGCGCCGTGTCGTGCTTCTCCGCCCGGAAGACCGGTGCGATCTCATAGACACGCTCGAAGACGCCGACCATCATCTGCTTGTAAAACTGCGGGCTCTGCGCCAGATATGCCCGTTCGCCGAAATACGACAGGGAGAAGATATTAGCTCCGCCCTCGGCTCCCGCTGCTACGAGCTTCGGTGTGTGGATTTCGGTGAAGTGCTGTCCATCCAGAAATTCGCGGAACGCCTGACAGATCTTTGCCTGGATCTGGAAAATCGCGCGCTCTTTTTCGTTGCGCAGCGTAATTGGGCGATAGTCCAGCAGGTTCTCAATCGAAGTGTTGACCCGCTTCTGGTTGATGACAACCGGCGGTACTTCTTCCGGCTCGGAGAGGATTTCCACGTCTAACAGATGCAGGTCATACCCGCTTCTGGAACGCTCTTCACGGATCACCTCCGCGGTAAACCGGACACACGCCTCTTCTTTTAATTCCTCCAATGCAAACCGGGCATACGCCGGCTCGTACACGCGACTGTACCATCTGCCGTTTCGTCCGAAGCAGCACAAATGCAAATGAGCTCATTTTTCGGATTTTGTAAATGCTTCCATGCAGCCGCACGATTTCGCCGATGTGTGCTCCTAACTGCTCTGCTTCGAGTTCCTCTGTTTTTCTTACTTTTACGGTATTCATTTCTGTCTTCATAGTCTTTTCTGCCTTTCTGTTCTGATTTTTCTTTATCGCCGCAAAATCAGCAGAAAATCCATATGGACATAATCTGTATGTCCCATACGATCACAACCCTTCTCTGATGTAAATTTCAAGTCATTCCCGCATGGATAAAAAATGGCAAAGAAAAACCACACGGGGGTATTTCTTTTTCTCCCAGTGTGGTTTCCCTTTGCCTTATCTTCCACACAGGTACAACACAATCAGCGCCTGTACCTGTGAAGTATAGTAGTCTCACTTTGATACAAGCGCTATCAATCGTCGTCCCTGTGCATCTGTACGCTGTGCATCTCGTTCATCGTTGATAACCTCTGTTTCGTAGTTTTGTTGTATTATAATTCTGCGTTCCGGTTTTGTCAACCCTTATTTTCCGTAATCGATGATCACCACTTCCGCTTTCGTCCCGATCCGCATCGGCGGTCCCCAGAGACCCACGCCGGATGTGACGATGCTGTACATGTCTCCGACTTTCTTCATCCCGCAGGCATTCTCCCACATCAGGCCGGTAAGGATATTTCCTGGGAAGAGCTGTCCGTCATGCGTATGGCCGCCAAGATCAAGGTCTGCGCCTGCCTCTGCCAGCTCGGTCAGCTCCGACGGCTGGTGGTCAATCACAAAAACTGGAAGCGACTGGTCCAGTCCGGTAAGCAGTTCGGACGGCGTGTCGCGTGTCTCCTGCGTTTTGCGGATCCGGTCGGGATCTTTTCGGCCCGCCAGATAAAAGGCATCATCGATACAGACCACATCATCCTCCAGCAGATGAATCTTCGCGCGGTCCAGAAACTCACCGAACCGGCGGTCGGCGATGCGCTCCTCCTTCGTCTCAAACGTAAAGCCCGCGAGAATCTTCTCATCGAGATCGTGGTTGCCGTAGCAGGCGTACGTGCCGTACCGGCTCTTTAAGCCCGCCAGAAGATCCGCCACGCGGTCCGGCTCATAGATGGCATCGTACTCATTATCAAAAATATCCCCGGCAATCACAACGACATCCGGCTCCTCAGCATTAATTTTTTCCACCATCTCTTCCATCTGATGACTGCCGATGCTGTACCCCAGATGAAGATCTGCGACGAGAGCAATTTTCAGATGTGCATCCTTTTTCGATGGAACCTCATATCGTGTCGTGTAAATATGGACTGCATGCACCATTCCGTAGATGCACATTCCCGTCACAAAAAGGATCGCGCCAAGGCCGACCGCTTTCAATCCCATCGGAGAATACAGCCAAGTTTTCGTCAGTGCCGTATGCGCAAAAATGAAGCGCAGCAGCACCAGAATCGCGGTGAAGCCAAGAAAATACAGATACATGCCAAGCCAGCAGTTGCTGATGACCTTTAAAATCCGGTGAACGGGATCTCTTTTGATCAGAAAGCTCGTCAGCAGGGAAGTGCAAAAATGCATACAGCACCAAAATGACACCCAGCACGGCCGGATGGCGGAACAAAGGATGCACCTCCTTCATCCACCGCAGCAGCCAGTAGGCGGTAAATACATTTGCCAGTATGTAGACCGGCGCAAGAAATATTGCAAGCATACGTATGTTTCCTCTCTTTTTCGATTCAAATACAGGGCAGGAAAAAGCGTGCCGAACGAAACGTTTCCGGCACGCTTTTTTGCCAGGCATTCATCAGAGTTTTTCTCTATGATATCAAACAGCTCACGTCTCCGCTTCCGCCAGCGCCAGCCATTTGCAAGTTTGTTGTAGAAATAGAACGAATCCACAAGCACCATGTTCAGGCGGCCGATCCGGTCTTTCGTCGTTCCGTTATAATGTTCTCCGCCGCATTCGATCTGCGGGCACGTTTTTACGTAGGCGATCAGATCATCCTCACTTCTGATGGTATCCGGCAGCTCGGTGTACGCTTTTCCGATGCAGTCCAGCCGGTGCGCATCGCTTCCACCAAAGCCGGGCTTATTGAATTTCTCCGCCAGCCGTTTCGCTTTTGCGTTCGTCTCCGCGCTCTCACACGCATTGAAAATTTCAACAAAATCGAACTGCGGGAGAAGCTGGGCAATCCGCTGCTGATACTTTTTCTTCCGTTCATTCGTGCTGATCATGCTCATAAATTTTTCGCCGTACGGATGCGCCGGTCCTAAAATTCCGCCGTACGCATGGACGATCTTGACAAGGATCGATCCCGGCAGGCCGCGCAGCTCCAGAATTTTTAATTTTACGCCGAACGGCATAATCACAAGAATGTGGCCGCAGTCGCACGTATCGTACTCAACACCTTTTAATACCACAAAATCCTGGTGTGCTCTTCCCTTGATGGCATTCTTCCACTCGCGGTATCCGTCATAGGAATCGTGGTCGGATACCAACATTCCTCCAAATCCTTTTCGTTTCAGTGTTCGGATGTACTCCTCAATCATGACTTTTCCATCCATCGAACCCTCTTTTGTGTGGCAGTGCATATCAAATTTCATGCAAAACGCCTCCTTTTATCTTCCATGTTCGAAAACCATTTCGTTTTTCCTATTTTTCTGGAATCGTTTCGGATGGTTCCGCCGCGTTTTTGGCGCGCAGAATCGATAGTTTGTACCATCTAACTTTATTTTACCACTTTTTCCACAAAAGAAAAAGAAATTTCTTCTGAAGATCTGGTAAATTTTCCTTAAAGAATGGAGTTTTTAGACAATTCCTGTTCTTTGTCCCTGTTTTTACCGTGTTCTTTTTGCTATGATAAAAACAGCTTATTTTACTTGATCGGAGGAACACATTATGAATTCACAGGACATTACCCGCGCACTGATCGACACAACAGTTGCACGCGCGATGGTGGAGATGGACGCAGATCCGAAACGCAGCGTCCGCAAGCTCTGCGATCTTGGCCGCCAGTTTTCCGCGGCCGCTTTCAGAATCAGATTTTTGCCATTTTTCAGGATCTTCTGCGCAACGATGAAAGCCCGTATTATCAGGCGATCGACTTTCTGCTGCGCAGCAACGATCCGGAAGCGCTTCGTCAGTTCGGCATCAACATCGGCTACAACAGTTTTACCTACGGTGCGCAGATTCTGCGCCAGAAGCAGAAAGAACTTTCCTTTGCTGTTCCCTGGGTTGTCAAGCTCCGTCTCGACAGCCGCATCCCGGACACTTACGATTCCTCGTTTTTTGCATCCGTGGTCAGAACCGGTCTGACATACGGCATCTACTCTTATCAGCTCCGCTCCATGGATCATCATGAGGATATGGAATCCTACCTTGCCGTCATCCAGTCGCATCCGGAATGCGCGTTTCTCTGGTTTCTTTCCGATACGCCGCTTACCGAAAACAGCAGAAACTGCTTTTATCCTGCCCGAACCTGATGGTTTCTCTTCCAATTGATGCCCCCTCAACGGCTTCCATGGCAAAAGCCCTGCGCCGTCAGAAAACGCTGTTCGGTATGCACAAAGTCTATCAGGATGCAGATGCTGCCGCTTATCTGCTCTCTTTTGACCACCTGTATTCCCAGATGGAACAGAGTGTCTTTTTCTTTCTGGTCGCAGATGATTCGTGCTCAAAAGAAAGTATCCGGGCTGTTTCCGATGTTGTTCAACAGTACCGCTTCACCCCCCATACAGCCATTCTTCCCGATCGAAGTGCAGGAAGACTCCCGCAAAATTGAGCAGATTATCACCGCCCATCCGGCGTATCTGCTGCTTCTGCCGGATCACATGGCCCGCACACTCGATACGCCCACCGTTTCCTTTGAAGAGTTGTCTCTTCGGAATATATTTTACCGTGAACTGCTCGCAGATGCATAAAAGTACAGCCAAAGCGGAATTTTATTTCTTTGGTTCCGCTTTGGCTGCTATTTTTTCTGATGATCTGCATATCACTTCTTTCAGTTCTTCGACAAACGTTTCCGGTTCCAGCTCGCTTTCCATGGAAAACCAGCGCAGAACCGCGGTCAGGAAGGCATCACAGAAGAACGTTACAAACAGTTTCTGATTCTGTACCTGAAAGAGATCCTGTACAAAAAACGCCATGACCGGCTCGAGCATCTCGTAAAAGTAATCCTTAAAACTGTTCTGCCCTTCGATCCTCAGGCACTCTGGTAAAATGCTTTATTCTGATAGAAAATATTGCAGACCGCCACCAGCACATCCCATTCATTCTCAAAGTTCTTTCCGCCCATGTTTGTCAGAAAGTCCACATAAAAGATCCAGTTTACCAGATCGTATTTATCTTTAAAATGATAATAAAAGCTTTTCCGGTTCAGACCGCATTCCTCGCAGAGATCTGAAATACTGATTTTCGCAAAAGACTTGCATACCATCAATTTTTTCATTGCATCTGCAAGCGCACTCTTTGTACTGTTGGAATCCGCCATCTCTTTCTCCCTCTCTTTTCGACCGTTTGTGCTATTATTCTACACCATCTTTTTCCTTTATGCAAGAAAAGCGCACCAGGAAAAGGCTGTATTTCCTTTTTCTGGCACGCTTTTTGCAATCATGCTTCTTCCGTTTTTCCATCTGCCTCCAGTGTGAACCAGAATGCCACACCGTTGTCGTAATTCTGGCAGCCGCACTGCTGCTGGAAGGAATCCATAATGGCTTTTACGATGGAAAGGCCGATGCCGCTTCCGCCGTATTCCCTTGTTCTCGCTTTGTCCACCTTGAAGAATTTCACCCATACCTTGTCGAGATCCTCCTCCGGGATCGGGTCCCCGGTATTGAAAACGGTTGTCTTTACGACATTCCCTTCTTTTTTGCAGGTGATCTCAATCGTGTGGTCGTAGTCCAGATGGTTTAGGGCATTCGTCAGATAGTTGGTGATAACCTCCTCGACTTTGAATTCATCGCCCCAGACATAGAGCGGGTCGCCGCCGGTAAAGAGCACTTTTGCCTCTTTCTGGCGGATCAGGATGTCGGAGGACTGCAGCACGCCTTTGATCACGGCGTTCAGATCGAACCGTTCCATATTGACCTGATCCTCACCGAACTCGAGTTGGTTCAGGTTCAGGAGTTTTTTTGACCATCTCGTTCATCTTTGCCGCCTCGTCGATGATGACATCACAGTAGAACTCGCGGCTTTCCTCATCGTCGTTGATGTTGTCTTTCAGCCTTCCGCATAACCCTGAATCAGAGCGATCGGGGTTTTCAGCTCATGTGTGACATTTGAGAGGAACTCGCGGCGCATTTCATCAATCTGCGTTTTTTTGTCAATATCTTTCTGCAGCTCAACGTTCGCACTTTTCAGCTCGGAAATCGCCTGCTCAAGCTGTTCGGACATGACATTGAAGTTGTTTCCAAGCTCGCCGATCTCGTCTTTTCCGCCGCTCACGTAGCGGGCATCGAAGTCAAGGGCTGCCATTTTTTCGAAATTTCAGTCAGCTCCTGCACCGGACGGACGATCTGGCGGGTGATGATCCAGATCACAATGGCACCGATGATGATGATCGGAATGCCGATAAAGAGGTAAAACTGGTTGGAAAGGCCGACCGCATCCGTGATGCTCTCCAGCGGGCATCTTGCAAAGTAGCAATTTCCATTGTCAAACCAGCCGATGATCTGCAGATACTCGGCATCGGCGTGGCTGTCGTAGAATTTCTGGATCTGATAGTTGTCTTTGCTGTCAACGACTTTGGTATTTGCCTGCTCGTTTCCGCTGATCAGCCGAAGATCAGGGTCTGGAGGCTCTGGCGGTCGGTTGCGTTGGAATAGACGAAGCTGCTGAGCTCCGGTCCGGTAATAATGACTTTCAGGTTGTTGGTAGCGCAGAACTGCTCGAAGGTATCAGGGATATTGTCGCTGTCTCCGCCTGTCGCATTCAGTTTCTGAAAGCTCTCTGCCAGAATGTGTTCTTTATCCCGGATATAAAAGGACCCGAGAAAGAAGTAATTGATCAGGCCGATGATAAGCAGGGTAGCCGCCATGGTCGCAATAAAAGTGTAGGCAATTCGTTTTTTGACGGAGTGTTTTCTTCCCTTTTGTGGCATTTTCAAGTGAAACCGGTGCTTTTTCTCCGTCTGGTTTCCCATTGTCACACGGGAATCTTCTGCAGGCATCTCCATGGAAGTCTCATTTTGTTTTTCTGTTCCGTTCATGATTCGTCCGCCTCGAATTTATAGCCCATGCCCCAGATGGTCTTGATTAAATCGCCTTTGTCGCCCATTTTGCTGCGAAGTTTTTTGACATGGGTGTCGATGGTGCGGGCATCGCCGTAGTAGTCGTAGTTCCAGACGTTGTTCAGGATTTTTTCTCTGGAGAGGGCGATTCCCTGGTTTTCGAGGAAGTAGGTGAGGAGTTCGAATTCTTTTATAGCTTAACTCCATTGGTTTTCCGTCAATGGATGCCATGTGGGCGGCTTTGTCGATGCGGATGCCGCCGGCTTCTAATACGTCGTCTTCGCCGGTTTGCCGCTGCGGCGCAGGATGGCTTCGACGCGGGCGACGAGGATTTTCGGGGAGAATGGTTTTGAGATGTATTCGTCTACGCCGAGCTCAAAGCCGAGGAGTTCATCGCGTTCTTCGCTTTTGGCGGTGAGCATGATGATCGGGACTTTGGAGTTCTGGCGGATTTCGCGGCAGACCTGCCAGCCGTCCATTTGGGCATCATGACGTCGAGGATGATGAGGGCGATGTCTTTCTGGGCGTAGAAGGTGTCTACGGCCTGTTCGCCGTCACCGGCTTCGATGACGTCGTATCCGGCTTTTACTAAGAAATCTTTGACGAGTTTGCGCATGCGGCTTTCGTCGTCTACTACTAGGATTTTTAATTTTTCCATGAGTTTTGTCTCCTTTATATGACGGACGGAAAACGCCCGGCTGCCCACCCGCTCGTGCTTTTTCCTGATCTCGTTGTGTTTTTATGTTTGATATTTTTACCATTTTACTTTAACATGGGTTTATGTTTTTTCTGTGAAATGGGTGAGTTTATTTTAACATATAGGAAGGGAGTTGGAAACTTCTATTTTTTGTATTGATTAAATTTGGGTATGAAAAAAGATCTCCTGGGGTTGGCAGAAGATCTTTTTTCATACGGGTTATTCTTCTTCGTCGAGATAGTATCTGCCGTAGGCGTCGGCTGCTTTAATGGCGGCGAAGACGGTCTCCGGGGTTACTTCGAATGGCATGTTGTGGAGGGTGTCGTTCTCTGCGCATGCGGTTTTGGCTACTTCCATGAGCTGGTCGTCGGTTACGTTTCCGGCACCGAGTTCAGCCAAGGTGACTGGGAGACCGACTTCGATGCACCATAAGATGATGTCTTCGAGTTCATCAAGCGGTACGTTTTCCAGGACGAGCTGAGTCAGGGTTCCGAAGGCTACTTTTTTCACCGTGGTACATGTGATGGCACTCTTCGAGTACGGTGAAGCCGTTGTGGATGGCGTGGGCTCCTGCGAGGCCTGCGCTTTCAAAACCGATTCCGGAAAGGAGGGTGTTGGCCTCGATGACTTTCTCGACTGCCGGGGTGCATACGCCGGCTTCAAGAGCGATTTTGGC
>ENA-OQJI01000375-OQJI01000375.1-human-gut-metagenome-genome-assembly--contig:-NODE-375-length-10423-cov-0.937646_pt1 | contig 10423 bp, 9 predicted proteins | sample MGYA00242602_ERZ504768 | MGnify/ENA primary metagenome ERZ504768 (study PRJEB26092, sample SAMD00036368) | human gut metagenome | host: Homo sapiens | study: EMG produced TPA metagenomics assembly of...
CCATAGAGATCGACGGTGCCGGAGTGCCTCAGATCGTGGTGGAAGATACGGTGCTTGCCTTGGGCGCGTTGGCCAAGCACAATAATCGAACGTCCGGCGTGCGTTGGAAACGCCGTTTACGGTGATTGGCATCACCGGTTCCGTCGGAAAAACCACTACCAAGGATCTCATGAAGGCGTTGCTGGCGCACATAGGACCGACGATTGCGCCGGTCGGATCGTTCAACAATGAAATCGGACTGCCGCTGACTTCGCTCAAAGTACATGCGGAAACTCGCTTTCTGGTTGCGGAAATGGGTGCCAATCATGTTGGGGAAATCGCGAATTTGACGTCGCTGGTGCCGCCGGATATTGCGGTCGTGTTGAAAGTCGGCGTCGCGCATCTAGGGGAATTCGGCTCGCCGGAACGCATCGCACAAGCCAAATCGGAAATCATCCGTGGTCTTGTTCCAGGTGGTCTTTCCGTACTGAACGCGAATGACGAGCATGTGGCTGCGATGAGCGCCATCGCTCCGGGCGACGTGATGTGGTTCGGACTTCCGCAGAACAATGACGGCAAGCCGGCAATCAGCGCGCAACATGTGCATTGCGACGAATTGGACCATCCGAGCTTCATTTTGGACAATGGTGATGGCGAGCATGCCGAGGTCACTCTGGGCATTTGCGGTCAGCATAACGTTATGAATGCGTTGGCGGCTGCTTCGGTAGCGATGCATTTGGGTATGTCGATGGATGAGGTCGCGTCCGCGCTGTCTGACGTCACGGCCATCAGTCCTCATCGTATGGCTGTTTCCACGGTGCACAAGCCTGAAACATCGTTCACCTTGATCGACGATTCGTTTAATGCCAATCCCGATTCCATGAAGGCGGGGCTTGACGGATTGTTGCGTTGGAAGGCGGGTGCTGAGACCCAACCGTTCCGTATTGCGGTGTTGGGTGCCATGCTTGAGCTTGGTCCGGATGAAAAGGATTTGCATGCTGGCATCGGCCGGTATGCGGTGGAAGGCGACGTTGACGCGTTGCTGACGGTCGGCAGCACATCCGATGCCTTTTTGGACGCTCTGGCCGGTGCCATGGCTGAAGGTGCATCCGCTGCGGGATGTGCTTCCCATATTGATTGGGTGCACTGACATTGACGAGGCCGATCGTCTGGTGACGCAACTCGCCGTGGAACATCCGGGCGCTGTGGTGCTGCTTAAGGGCTCCCACGCTTCCGGCTTGAGCGCTTTGGCCGAACGTTGGCAGGCCCTGGCTGCACAATAGAACAAGAGTATTTAGCAAGATTCGAATAATCGAATAAAACGACGTTATCTGAAGAATGTCTGACTGAAACGGAGAACATCAGGTGATTTCGCTCATCATCGGAATTGTGGTGTCGCTGGTTGTGACGATCGTGGGCACCCCGCTGCTGATTCGTTTGGTGCACAAGCTGAATTATGGGCAATACATACGTCAGGATGGTCCGAAATCCCATCTAGTCAAGCGTGGCACGCCTACGTTGGGTGGCGTGGTCATCAATTTGGCGGTTGTGTTGGGCTGGGGCTCGTCGGCGCTGTACCGCTTCGTCACGCGGGGTGAGACTCCGTCGTGGTCTGCGGTGCTGGTGCTGTTTGCCATGTTGTCGATGGGATTGCTTGGTTTTATTGATGATTTCGCGAAGGTTCGTAAGAAGCAGAGCGAGGGATTGACGGTTAAGGGCAAGTTCATCGGTCAGTTCATTCTGGCTACCATATATGCGGTGCTGGCGTTGATTCTGCCTACGAATTCCGGTTTCCCCAGTGCCCAGGCCGGCATGAGCTTCATTGAGGAGCCGTTCTTCAGTTTCGAATTCGCGGGTAAGGTCGTGGCTATCGTGCTGTTCGTGATTTGGGTGAACTTCCTGATGACCGCGTGGACCAATGCCATCAATCTGACTGATGGTCTTGACGGTTTGGCAGCTGGCTCTTCGATGATTGCGTTCATGGGATATGCGGTGATCGCTTTTTTGGGAGTTCTACCACCTTAAGGGATCGGGGCATGAGGGCTTTACCTACGCGGTATCTGATCCACTTGATCTGACCATTATCGCGGCTTGCGCGGCGGTAGCATGCTTCGGGTTCCTGTGGTACAACTCCAATCCGGCTTCAATTTTCATGGGAGATACCGGTTCGTTGGCGCTTGGCGGCCTGTTCGCTGCCATGTCCATCGCCACGCATACGGAATTCCTCGCGATTATTCTTGGCGGCCTGTTCGTCATGGAAACGTTGAGCGATGTCATTCAGGTCGGCTATTTCAAGATGACGCATAAGCGTGTGTTCAAGATGGCTCCGATCCACCATCATTTCGAATTGAAGGGATGGCCCGAAGTCAAGGTTGTGATTCGCTTCTGGATGATTGAACTGCTGTTCGTGCTGGTCGCCTTGGTGCTTTTCTATGGCGATTGGGTTGCCCGTTCCGGCTTGTGACAGTCGATGCTCGGTCTGTTGCCGTTGCGAATGAACGCAATATGACTGTGATATTAAGGCGTATGAGGTTCTGACGATCGAAGGATGATGGATATGGATATGAGCGGTAAGACCGCGATTGTGGCGGGTCTTGGAGTTTCTGGCCAGAGCATGATGGAGGTGTTGGGTTCCCGCGCCGAAAAGGTGTTGGGTGTGGATGAGAAGAAGCCTGATGCCGATCTGCACTCTTTCGACCACATTGATTGGGATCATGTCGACTTGGTGATGACTTCTCCGGTATTCAATCCGAGGACCCCGTTCATTCTCGAAGCGCAACGTCGTGGCATTCCGGTGATGAGCGAGGTCGAGCTTGCCTGGCAGCTGCGGGTGGATTGCGATGCCACTGGGCATCCTGCGCAATGGATTGGCATCACCGGTACCAATGGCAAGACCTCCACTACGGAAATGACTTCGGAGATGTTGACGGCTTGCGGTTTGACCGCACCTGCTGTCGGCAATATCGGCAAAGCGGTGTCCCATGCCGCAGTCGATCCGGCAAATGATGTGCTGTGTGTTGAGCTCAGTTCTTTCCAATTGCATTTCACCGATTCTCTTGAGTTGGATTGCGCGGCGATCACCAATATCGCTGACGACCATCTTGATTGGCATGGCGGTATCGACAATTACGCGTCCGATAAAGCGAAGGTCTTCCACCATGCCAAGAAGGCGTTGGTGTACAACGCGGATGATGAGCGCGTGACCAAGCTGGCATTCGCAGCCGAAACCGCGGAAGGCTGCCGTAGGGTTGGATTCACATTGTCGGAACCGCAAGATGGCCAGGATTGGCGTGAAGGACGGCTGGATCGTCGACATGTCCGGCATCGCGGGCGGTGAGGCGGGCAAGCCTGAACAGGTTGCCAAAGTTGCCGAGTTCACACATCTGACCGAGCCGGATGGCACGGTATATCCGCATTTGCTCGCCGACGCATTGACCGCATTGGCGTTGGTGTTGGGACTTGGCGCGGATAAGGAGAAGGCGATCGCATCCCTGAAGCAGTTCACTCCAGGTGGCCACCGTATCCAGACCGTCGCCACCGCCACTATGGCGGATGGGGGAGCCATTCGTTTCGTTGACGACTCCAAGGCGACCAACGCGCATGCGGCCAAGGCCTCGCTCAATAGTTTTGCCGATAAATCCGTGGTGTGGATTGCCGGAGGACTGGCCAAAGGCAGCAGTTTCGAGCAATTGGTGGCTGATCAGGCGCATACCATCAAAGCCGCGGTCATCATCGGCAGGGATCAGCAGCCGATGCTGGATGCGTTCAAGACGAGCGCTCCCAACATTCCTCTGACCATCATCGATCCGGCGGATAATGGGGTCATTATGGAACGGGCGGTTGATGCCGCGGGCGAGTATGTCCAATCCGGTGATGTGGTGCTGATGGCGCCTGCATGTGCGTCGATGGATCAGTTCAAGTCGTATGCCGATCGTGGAAACCAGTTCGCACAGCAGGCTCAGCGTTGGGTGAACGAGCATGGAAAAGCCTAAAACCAGGCAGGTTGATAGTAGTCGTCAGAAAAAGAAGGCCGCCGTCGGAAAGCAGGTCGACGATTTTCATGGTTATGTCGGTCTGCGAAGCTGCTTAATCCGATTTGGTGTTTTCATGGGTTCAGAACCGCGGTGATCATTCTCACCATTTTCGGTGTGATCATGGTGTTTTCCAGCTCTTCGGTAAACATGATTGCCAACGGACAGTCTCCGTGGTCCCAAGCACTGAAACAGGGGGGATTCTGCGTTCTTGGACTTATCGTGGGTGTTGCCTGCATGATGATTCCGGCGGAGCTCATCAGGAAATTCAGTTTCGTCTTCCTGATTATCGCTTTGCTTTTGCAGTCGCTGACGTTTACCCCCTTGGGCATCGATGTCCAAGGCAACAAAGGTTGGATCGGCCTTTTTGGATTTACCTTCCAGCCCGCCGAAGTCGTTAAGCTTGCGTTGTGCATATGGCTGCCGCGGGAACTGATCTACGCGCAGAAGCAGATAAACAAAGTCGGACCATATAAGGCATATCTCAAGTTGATTGCGTGGCTTGGTCTTGCATTGCTGTTGGTTGTGAGTGGCAAGGATCTTGGCACGGCCATGATTCTGTTCGCGATCGCAGGTGCCGCGTTGCTGTTGGGAGATTTTCCTGGCAAATGGTTGGCTATCGTGGCATGCGGCGGTGCGGTTTTGGTTGGCGGACTCGTTATCACCAGTCCGAACCGACTCAGCCGTATCATGGCCACATACCAAACTTGCTCCGCATCCGACATGCAGGGGGTCTGCTATCAGGCGGTGCATGGCAAATACGCCATGGCCTCCGGAGGTTTGCTTGGAGTGGGCATCGGCAATTCCGGAGAAAAATGGGGATATCTGCCGGAAGCGCACAACGATTTCATTTTCGCCATCATCGGTGAGGAAACGGGCTTTGTAGGCGCCTCTCTCGTCATTCTGCTGTTCTTGGTGCTTGGATGGTGCATGCTCGTGGTGGCTTTGCAATCGCAGGACAGGTACATCACTTTGGTATTGGCCAGCATTACCGTGTGGATCGTCGGCCAGGCATTCGTGAACATCGGCGTTGTGGTGGGATTGTTTCCGGTGATGGGTGTGCCATTGCCGTTTGTGTCTGCGGGCGGTTCGTCGTTGATTCTGTGTTTGGGCGCTGCAGGCGTAACCATCAGCATGATGAAGCAGCAGCCGCAGATCCAAGCGGAGATGCAGCGGGTCTGAGTGTCGGCTGCGACCGCAGCATACGCTACCGCGTATTGCGGTGTGCAAACGTAGATGAAATGTGAGCATCCGCGTGTGCGACGGTATGGCGCGCGGCGTACTGGGGTGCCGTGGGCTAAGCTCGTACACTATGAGCAATCAGAAGCATATCGTTCTTGCCGGCGGTGGTACGGCAGGTCATGTCAATCCTCTGCTCGCCGTGGCGCATGTGATTCGCGAGCTTGAACCAGACGCCGATATCGCAGTGGTGGGCACTGTCGTCGGCTTGGAACACGATTTGGTTCCCCAGGCCGGTTTCGAACTGGAAACCATTGAGAAGGTTCCTTTCCCACGCAGGCCCAATATGGCGGCGCTGAAGTTTCCCGCGCAGTGGAAGGCCGAAACGGCCAAAGTCCGTGACATTCTCACCCGTCATGAGGCGCAGGTGGTTGTCGGCTTCGGCGGATACACGTCCGCTCCCGTATATGCGGCAGCGCACAAGATGGGCATTCCGATCGCGATGCATGAGCAGAATGCCCGTGCCGGAATGGCCAACAAATTGGGAGCTCGCTGGGCGTCCATGATTGGCACCGCCTATGCGCAAACCGGCTTGAAGCCACGCAAGGGTGTTGAAGCCGAGCGTGTGGGATTGCCATTGCGTGCCGAAATCGCAGCGATAGCCCATGGCATGGAACATGACCGCATTGCCACAAGACAATCGGCCGCAGCGCAACTCGGTGTCGATCCGAACCGTCCACTGGTGGTGGTGACTGGAGGGTCGCTGGGCGCGGTGAACGTGAACCGTGCGGTGGCGGCTTCCGCTAGGGAGCTGCTGGAACACGCCCAGGTGATTCATCTGACTGGGAAAGGCAAAGATGATGAAGTGCGTTCATTGGTGTCGGTGAGCGCCGGCGAACAGGTGCTTGGCGAGCTTGGCCCGGACCATGGCAATGATGGCGATTATCGTGTTGCGCCGTATTTGGAACGTATTGATCTCGCATTCGCTTGCGCCGACCTGATTATCTGTCGCTCTGGGGCCGGCACCGTATCGGAATTGACGGCTTTGGGACTCCCCGCGATTTATGTTCCGCTGCCAATCGGCAACGGCGAGCAGCGATTCAACGCCCAGCCTGTCGTCGATGCGGAAGGCGGTCTGATGGTGGCTGATCGCGAATTCACCGCCGAATGGGTCAAACAGCATGTGCCGAAGCTGCTTGCCGATTCGGATCTGCTTGCCAAGTATGGCGACAACGCCTGGCAATACGGTATTCGAGATGCCGCCGAAGTCATGGCCAAGCGCGTGCTTTCCATGATTGACGAAAAGTAGGCTGCGGCGACGGCAGGTGCGTTCGTCGCATTCCAAAATCCCACCCATGATCGGCCATATGCGAGACCATGGGTGAGACCATAATGGAACAAGCTAGAAAAAACATGCAAGAGGAGCAGTCGTGTCTGACAACCAGCGTGAAGCCGGTACCATCGTTCTTGATCCAACCCATGCGTCGTTCAGTCCGCAGGAAGGCGTGAATGATTTGGGGGCAACCCATTTCATCGGCATTGGAGGCGCGGGCATGAGCGTGCTCGCTGAAATGCTGCACGAACAGGGCGTTGAAGTGGACGGTTCAGATCGTGAACCCAGCGCCAAAAACCGATCGTCTGCAGGGAATCGGCATTACCGTCGAATTCGGGCAGCGCGCAGAAAACGTCGAAGGCAAACATACCGTCGTATTCTCCAGCGCCATCAAATCCGACAATCCGGAAATCGTCGCAGCATACGAAGCAGGCGAACGCATCGTGCACCGCAGCGACATTCTCGCATTGCTGATGAACGCAAAACGTGCGGTGACGGTCGCAGGAGCTCATGGCAAAACCACGACCAGTTCCATGCTGGCCCATATCCTCACCCATGCCGGTGAGGGAAATCTGGCCGATCCAAGCTATGCCATCGGCGGATCCATCCAAGGCAAGGATGGTGTGACGATTGACGGAGGCCATGCTGGTAAGGGCGACGTTCTTGTGGCGGAAGCGGACGAATCCGATGGCAGCTTTGCCAAGTATCATCCGGAAATCGCTATTGTCACCAACTCCGAAGCCGATCATCTCGACCATTACGGCACGCAGGAAAACTATCGTGCGGCTTTTGTCAATCATGTTCAGCATGCCGAAAAATCGGTGGTGATGTGCGGCGATGATGAAGGCAATCTTGCGGTATTGCGTGCTCTCGATCCGCAGACGGCCAAGCGTACGGTCGTGTATGCGACGCAGGATACGGTTTCGTTGGGTGATTTGAACGGTGCCGCGTTCGTGCATATCGAATCGGAAAGCGAAAGCGCGCAAAGCGGTGCCGAACATTTCACCTTACACATGCCCGCGGGATTGTTGGGCGAACATGAGCGTATGGTTCCGGTGACGCTTACCGTTCCAGGCATTCACAACGCGCGCAATGCCTCCGCTGCGATTATTGCGGCCGCGTTGTTGGGCGTCGATGTCGAGAACGCTGCCCAAGCCGCCACGTCGTTCCTTGGAGCTGCCCGTCGTTTCCAAGTGCGTGGTATGGTCGGCCAAGTGACTGTCGTTGATGATTACGCGCATCATCCTACGGAGATTTCGGCATTGCTGGATGCGGCGCGCGCAGGTACCCGCAGTCGGTGATTCGCGTGATCTTCCAGCCGCACCTGTTCTCCCGGACCATGTTCTTTGCGAGTGAATTCGCTGAAGCATTGGCCAAGGCGGATGATGTGATCGTCACCGGCATTTTCCCCGCACGTGAAAAGCAGGAGGACTATCCGACGATTAGCTCCGCCACCATTGTGGACGAGGCGCTTAAGCTTGACCACACGCCTGCCGAGGATTGGATTCGCGGAGTGGAGGATATGCATACCGCGGCACAGATGATGACGATGCGTGCTCATCATGGCGATGTCATCTTCACTGTTGGCGCAGGCGACATCACACAGATGGACGAGGTGATGCTGCACTCCCTTCAGGCTCATCGTTGGGATTGTGAGGGCTGATGACGCGAAGGGTCATCAGTTCAGGTACGGGTTCGGATGGTTCCGCAACGACGCCTGAAAATCAGACGTCGCATGGTAGAACCATCCAAAGCCGGAAACACAGCGATGCCGGAAAGCAGGTTCAGCCGAAAGGCCGTTCCGTCGCTGGTGGAGCGGGACGCGCGTCTTCTTCCGGGAAGAAGACGCAGGAAAATACGGTTGAGAGTGGCAACAAAGGCAGCGTGAGTCGTTCGAGATCAGGCGATTTCGTGGACGCGCGCAATCTTGCCGGCGAGGATTTCGTTTCGAAGACATTGGAGGAAACCACAGGCACGTTGGGCGTGGTAACGCGCCCGAAGGTGGTTGATTTCAGTGCGCGTCTGAAAGAACGACGCAAGGCGAACGCGCGTGTCGTCGCCATGCGCGCGTGCGTTTCCGCTGCTGTCATTGTTGTTGCAGGCGCGTTGGTATGGCTGTTTTTTCTTCTCATCGGTATTCCGTCTCGAGTCCGGCAATATTAGCGTTGTCGGCGCCAACGAATGGGTGAGTGAGTCTCAGGTGTTGGATATTGCGGGCCAGCAAGCAGGAAAATCGATTCTTCTCGTGTCGAACAATGACGTGGAAAAGAAAATCAAGGAGATTCCGGGAGTCACTTCCGCGCAATCCAAGAAAAAAACTGCCCGACTCCCTTGAAGTGACCATCAAGGCGCAAAAGCCTGCTGCGATGCTCAAGACAGGCGAGGACAGCATGACCGCGGTCGACAGCAAGGGGCGTATATTGAATTCCGTCAGCGGAGCTTCCGTGGAAGGAATTCCCGTCATTGAAGTGAAGGATGTCGAAACAAGTCTGAGCAATCGTTCCATCAAGGAGGCGTTGAAGATCCTCAGCTCATTGCCGGAATCGATGCGCAACTCCATCACCAAGGTGACTGCCGAAACCCAGGATTCCATCACCACGGAAATCAATGGGGGAGACCGTGTGATCGTATGGGGCGATTCATCCGGTCTCAAGTTGAAGAAAGCTGTCGTCGATAAAATCATCAATGATCCGAATGTGATCGGAGACAAGCATAACGTCGACGTGTCTGCGCCGTTGCGTCCAATCATCAAATAGTCGCGTTGATATACGAAGAACCCCGGTTGCCTTGCGGTACCTGGGTTCTTCGCGAATAGGAGGAGAGAAGGAGAAGTTCGATTATTGGAGGCCGTCAGGCGTTCGGATTGGCCTTCAACGCAGGAGCGACGGAGACCGCGGGATCGAGACGCGGAATCAGCGTGCACTGCGTGGCATGGTACAGGTCGGACTTGCCGGCCAGACGGTACCGATGACCTCGTTGTCTTTGTTCAGCTGGTGGAACCAAGAACCGTTCTTATGGTCGATCAGGTATTCGTCAATGTACTTCCAGAAGGTCGCATACCAATCCTTGTACACCTGCTTGCCGGTGACGGTGGCCAGTGTGGCCGAGGTGTTCACGGATTCGGCAAGCGTCCAGTGCATGCGGTCGGTGACAACGGGCTTGCCGTTCCAATCGGTGGTGTAAGCCAAACCGATGGTGCCTTCGGCGTTCCAGGCGTCGGCAAGTGCCTGAGCGAACAGGTTCTCGGCGGCTTCGATAAGCTGCTGCTTGCCTTCTTCGGAACGCTGCTTGGAGCTCAACGCATACTGGGTGATGAGACGTGCCCACTCGATGCCATGGCCCGGAGTGGCGCCGTACGGCTTGAACTGGTCATCCGGCTTGTCATGGTTGCATTCGAGATCCGGCTGCCAATCGGCGGTGAAATGCTCAGGAATACGCCAGTTATTGTTGGCTGCCCATCCGACCACATGATCGATGATACGACCAGCGCGCTCGCGGTATTCCTCGTTTCCGGCCACATCGGCAACGGCAAGGAATGCTTCGGTGGTGTGCATATTGGCATTGATGCCGCGATAGGAGTCAAGCTCGGTGAATTCCGTGTTCCAAGTATCGACGGCCAGACCGATCTCGTCATCCCAGAAATGCTTGTCGTAGGTTGCCAGAGCCTCTTCGAGCAGCTCGTCCGCGTCCGGGCGGCCGATAAGCTTGGCGGAAGTGGCGGCAAGAATCACGAAAGCGTGGGCGTAGCAGACCTTGCCTGCTTCATGGGTGGAGCCGTCTGCGGAAATGGACGGATACCATCCGCCGTTTTCATCGTCATGCAGCGGACCGCGCAGGCCGGCGATGGCCTTGTCAACCAGTTCTGCGCGCCCGGCTCGCCGTGCAGGAACCCCGAACGGAA
>ENA-OQJI01000377-OQJI01000377.1-human-gut-metagenome-genome-assembly--contig:-NODE-377-length-10420-cov-1.900321_pt1 | contig 10420 bp, 7 predicted proteins | sample MGYA00242602_ERZ504768 | MGnify/ENA primary metagenome ERZ504768 (study PRJEB26092, sample SAMD00036368) | human gut metagenome | host: Homo sapiens | study: EMG produced TPA metagenomics assembly of...
TTGCAAACGAAGGTTAGTTGCATCATACACATAATCCTCCAACAAACCGTTCGAACCACCCACTTTTGTTATAATATGCTTGAGCATCGATTACCCCATTATTAACAGGAACTCCGCCATTATCACGAGCTATAGCCGTTGTTTCAGACACACCAAACTGATCCATAATAGCCTGAGTCTGCGAAAGAACAACTCCACCAAAACGAGCAGAGAACATAAATCCAAGATTTATTCCCTTATAATTGAAATCATTTCTAAATCCTAAATTTCCACTAGGCAATACCGAACCAACTTTCTTAGGTTCTGATAAAGTTTCAAGTACAACGTTGTTGTTTTCAATCATCACATTACCGTTCTGGTCGCGTTTCAATGCAGTCTTGACATACAAATCACCCATTGTACCACCTTCTGTTAAAATATACTGACAAGCATCGATTCCACCTTTTTCAATACGGTCTACAGAATAATGTATACCGGTTTCATCTACATAATCTTTCAACAATTCTGTCACCTTATTTCTATTAAAACTATAAGTTACATTAGAACTCCAGGAGAAATCACCCCATGTATTATTGAATCCCAAGGCAAACTCCATACCCCAGTTACGTACGTTACCAGACTGGCAATACATCTTTGTATATCCGGAAGTAGCAGACAATGGCACTTCTATAGTCTGATTTTTAGTATCCGATTTATACCATGTAGCATCCAAATTCAATTTTCCGTCGAAGAAACGTGCATTGATACCAGCCTCCCATGAATAAGTCTTTTCTGGAAGAAGTTCACCTAGCGGCTTATATGACATTGTCTGCCACTTACCTGTAGACTTATCCCATTCATAACTATAAAGTGAAGTAAGATTACGAGGAATAGAAGTACCCACAACCGCGTAAGAACCTCTTACCTTCAAATAGCTGAACCATTCAGGAAGCTTCACCATTTCTGAGATAACTCCAGAAAGACCCACTGAAGGATAGAAGAATGACTTATTAGGAGTATGTGCCAGAGCCGAATCCCAGTCATTACGTCCGGTTACAGTCAGATACAGCATATTTCTCCAGCCAGCTTCCACGCTTGCAAACAAAGCATTGGTACGCTGTCTCCATCCTTCGAATAAAGGATAAGTATCGCGTCCGTTCTTATCGATATTATAATAAGTAAATACATTAGGCATATCTCCAAGAGCTCCCTGATACCCAGAGTTCTTATAATTCAACTGAGTAGTACTTGCTCCTAAGTTGGCATTCAAAGTAAAACTTTCCCAAGTCTTAGAGATATTTGCGATAATATCGGCATATACCTGACGGTCATCTGTCTTATGGAATTTATAGAAACCCGTCGTACTAGCAAACAACGTATTAGTAGAAGCATAGCGTTTTTCTTCATAGTCAATAGAAGAGTTATCAATACGTACACGTCCTGTTACGTTCAACCAGTCTGTAATGTCGTATTTCAAGCTGGCATTGGCCATATAACGCTGCTTATTATTCGTACGTGGCATACGGTTCATCACCCAATAAGGATTCTGCATTTGCAGACCCTGGTCACCCCATTGCCAGTTTTGTGTATAGATATTACGTCCGATATCGAATGTTTCATAAGCCTGGATTGCACCAAAGTTCTCACCTCTCGGGAAAAGATAGACAGCTGAAAGAGGGTTAAAGTACTGGCCTTGAGCTGTCAAGTTCAAATCCTTCTGAATAATGAAACTGAATCCCACATCAAGAGTCAGCTTATCGTTCAGGAACTTAGTGGTATTACGTGAAGAGAAGTTATATCTCTCATATTCATTGTTAGGCAACATACCGTTCGCATTGGTTGTACCGACAGACAAATATGTCTGATTTTTTTCATTACCCACTGATAATGAAGCCGAATTCTGAATATTAGTTCCTGTACGGAAAAATCCCATAGGATCATAATCACCATAACTAGACGATCCCTTTTCACCCCAAGAAGAAAAACTTCCAGGCACATTTAAATAACTGTTTTGAAATTTAGGAGTAAAGAACGGCTTAGAAAAAGTTGTAGAGTTTGAGACAGTTACACTCACTTTACCTTCCTTACCTTTCTTTGTTGTAATCAAGATAACACCGGCAGAAGCAGCAGAACCATACAAAGCAGCAGCAGAAGGTCCACTCAACACCGACATACTTTCTATATCATCTGGATTAAGGTCCGAAATACCTTCACCTCTAGGCTGTTCAGAATAAGCACCTTCTGTTCCACCATTATTGGTATTAAAGATAGGTACACCATCGATTACATACAAAGCATTATTATTATTGGCAATAGATTTAACACCACGCATAACTACACGAGTTGCACCACCAACACCCGAAGCAGAAGCATTGATATTGACGCCAGCCACCTTACCTGCTAAAGCATTCATAAAGTTAGCATCCTTTACAGTAGTTAATTCATCTCCTTTTACCTGCTGTACATTGTAGCTCAATGCCTTTTCCGAACGTTTGATACCAAGTGCGGTCACAACAACCTCTTCAAGCACTTCTGTATCTTCATGCATGACAATCTGGCCTAAATTAGGTTTAACAGCCAACTTCTGTGTTTTATAACCAATGTAGGAAATTTCCAATACAGCATTGGGAGAAACCTGCAAAGAGAATACACCATCAATATCAGTGATGGTTCCATTCGTAGTTCCCTGTTCGAGAATACTTACACCAATCAATGGTTCACCTTTTACATCGACAACGACACCTTCAGTTTTCACATTGTTTGTTTGCTGGGACAGGGATGTCCTATTACTAGAAACATCATTCGAACCTGCCCACGCAACAGCTCCTGGAGTTAACAACAAGAGCAACATTAGTTGCGCAAATTTACTTTTTTTCATAAAGATTAGTAAAATTAAAGGGTTTTTAACTTTTTATTTTTACCACAGCATTTCAGTAAAGCCATAGTAAAGAATAAAAGATTACAATAAAAAAAATCAAATTTAGTTTAGTCTAATAACAAAATAGCAGTCAACAATATTGTCTCAGTTCCTGCAAAAAATAAACGTAGAGACCATTCCTTCTTTTTTACAAAACTTACACAATAAGATTTCAAACTTTCAAATAGAAATATTGAAAGCACTAAAAAGTTTCAATTGATTTTTTAAACAAAAAATTAACAAGGTATTTATAAGGTTAAACAAATAAAGAGAAAAGCCATTAAAGACTCTTTTCTTTAAAATATCGAGCAAATATAATAAATTTTTTATATAACTACCAAAAGAAACAAAAAAATAATAAATAACAGATGTCATTTTATAACAAACAATCTGTATGTGAAAATAAATCAAACAAAAGTCAATAAGCGATATATTTATAAATCAGCTATGTATGAAAAGATCTAATTTAACAACAAAATAATGACATCCACAAAACCTGATAAATTATAAGCTTCTCATTTCAGAAAAATAAAAAATCGTTTCTTCCTTTTTAGATTAAAACAGGCAGAAACGACTTTTCTATGATTATTGCATCGAGGTATCAAATCATGTTCCGGAAAGGAGGCTTCACCACTTTCGCTTTCAGATGACGTCCACGATTATCCAGATAAATCTCTGTATCCGGTTTGGCAAATGCAATCTGTACATATCCTAATCCGATTCCGATTTTACGGGTTGGCGACATCGTTCCGGATGTTACATTTCCGATAACATTTCCCTCTCCGTCCGTCAGTGCATATCCATGACGAGGAATACCACGGTCTATCATCTCAAAGCCTACCAACCTGCGAGTTACACCTTCTGCCTTCTGTTTCTCCAGTGCCTGACGATTGGTAAAATTCTTGCCGCCGACAAATTTGGTAATCCATCCCAAACCGGCCTCCAAAGGAGAAGTTGTGTCGTCTATATCATTGCCATACAGACAGAATCCCATTTCCAGACGAAGCGTATCACGTGCTCCCAGTCCGACAGGTTTAATGCCATATTCAGCTCCGGCTTCAAATATAGCATCCCAGATACGATCGGCATCCTGAGGATAAAAATATAATTCAAAACCACCCGCACCGGTATAACCTGTATTCGAGATTATCACATTCGGTACTCCGGCAAAATCACCTACACGGAAGGTATAATAAGGTATTTCCGAAAGATTAAGAGAAGTGAGTTTCTGTAAAGTATCAATAGCCTTTGGTCCCTGAACAGCCAACTGAGCAATACGGTCGGATGAATTTTCGAGTTCCGCCCCTACCGTATTATGAGCCACACACCAGTTCCAGTCTTTTTCTATATTAGCTGCATTGACCACCAGCATATATTTATCGGGTTCATAAAAATAGACAAGCAAGTCATCGACGATACCTCCGGTTTCATTCGGGAAACAAGTGTACTGCACTTTTCCCGGAGTAAGTACAGCCGCATTATTGGATGTAACCTGCTGAATAAACTCGAGTGCATGCGGTCCCTTCACCCAAAATTCTCCCATATGGGAAACATCGAATACTCCTACCGACTGACAGACTGTATGGTGTTCATCAAGAATACCCGAATACTCGATAGGCATGTTATAACCAGCAAATTCATGCATTTTGGCACCGAGAGCAATATGCTTCTCGGTAAAAGGAGTAGTTTTCATCAGATAGAATGTTTAAGGTTAATATTTTATATAATCACCACAGATTCCTCGCTTTTCTGTAAAAACCGACGGCTCATCTGGAAAAGCCAACAATCTGTGGTGAGATTGTGATAAATTTCTTTATCGGATCAGCTTTCTTAGTATCTCTTGGCAGTCAGTTCGGCTATCTTGACAATCACGTTCATAGCCTTTTCGATAGACTGAATAGGAACAAATTCGTAGCGACCGTGGAAATTCAGTCCGCCGGCAAAGATATTCGGACAAGGCAGTCCCTTGAACGACAACTGAGCACCGTCTGTTCCTCCACGGATAGCCTTCACTTTCGGTTCCACTCCGGCTTCCTGCATGGCGGCAAAAGCAATATCGATGATATGCATCAACGGCTCTACCTGCTGGCGCATATTGTAATACTGATCTTTAATATCTACCCTAACCGTACCTTCGCCATATTTTTCGTTAACCTTTTCAGCACATTTCTGCATAAAAATCTTACGTGCCTCAAACTTCTGGCGGTCGTGATCGCGGATGATATAAGATACAGTAGCCTGCTCTACCTCACCTTCCATACCGATCAGGTGATAGAATCCCTCATATCCTTCGGTTGTAGCCGGTGTTTCGTTTTCAGGCAGCATACCTACAAACTCGTTAGCTACCAGCAGCGCATTAATCATCTTTCCTTTAGCATAACCCGGATGTACATTTCTACCCTTTACATGTACCTTGGCAGCAGCTGCATTGAAGTTTTCAAACTCCAGTTCACCTACTTCACCTCCATCCATTGTATATGCCCATTTACATCCGAATTTTTCTACATCAAACTTATGTGCTCCCAGTCCGATTTCTTCATCCGGATTGAAGCCTATGCGAATTTTTCCGTGTTCTATTTCAGGATGTTCTTTCAGATATGCCACAGCAGCAATGATTTCGGCAATACCAGCCTTATCATCAGCTCCCAGCAATGTACGGCCGTCGGTTACAATCAGATCCTCTCCTACATGATCGAGCAGTTCTGGAAACTGCTTGGGAGAAAGAATGATTCCCTCTTCCTTACACAGTGTAATATCCTCGCCTCCATAATTACGGACGATATTAGGATTTACATTTTCTCCCGACATGTCGGGGCTGGTATCCATATGAGCTATGAAACCGATTGTAGGTATATCTCTATCTACATTTGCAGGAAGAGTGGCAAACAGATAACCATTGTCATCCAACGAGATTTCCTCCAGTCCCAATGCCTCAAGTTCTGTTTTCAGATATTTGGCAAAAACCATTTGTTTGGGCGTACTAGGAGTTACACCGGTTGACTCGTCAGACTGTGTGTCGAAAGTTACATACTTCAAAAAACGTTCTATTACTGTCATTATTCTTTCGTTGTTAATAATTCTGTTGTGTAAAAATAGGAAATAGCTTTTGAACAGCCAAACGCATTACCATTTTTTAGCCGTTATTTATAAACGATACTCCCGTTTTAGCATAAAGCAGTTAAAAACACGTACCATACCACAAAGTCTTATAAAAAGACGGGGGCTATAACGCTTTTTTTCTTACTTTTGTCATCGAAATTTATAATTTATGAAAAAAAATAATTCTACTGTGCACCGCATGCTTGCTTACCATTGCCTGTCTTGCTCAAGAACCCACAGGCATCTTTGCAAGCGATACGCTTTCCACTCCATCTTCAAACATCAAAAAGAAGCATCAGAAAAAATCAGCAGAACGCAATTTACACTATAACATTCTGGGAGGTCCGAGCTTTAGCCCAGACTTCGGTCTTCTGGTGGGAGGTAGTGCGCTGATGACATTCCGCATGAATCCACAAGACACAACCATGCGGCGCTCTGTACTGCCCGTCGCAATGGCATTCATGTTTAAGGGAGGGCTGAACATCATGGTTAAGCCTCAGCTTTTCTTCAAGGATGACAAGTTCCGCATCTTCGGACAGTTCAGCTATAAAAATACTCAGGAAAATTTCTACGGAGTAGGATACAGCACAAACAAGGACTATGTGCGCAGCGATACTACCAGTCAATACCGGTACAGCGGTATACAGATAAACCCATGGCTTCTGTTCCGTATAGGAGAAAGTAATTTCTTCGTCGGTCCGCAAATCGACTTGAACTACGACAAGATAACCGATCCCGCCAAGTATCTGACAGAACAGGAAGATTACAAAAGAGCCGGAGGAGGTACAAGCGGATACAGCAATTTCAGCTCCGGACTGGGATTCTTGCTGACTTACGATACACGCGATGTTCCCGCCAATCCGTACAAGGGAGTTTATCTGGACTTCCGTGGAATCATGTATCAGAAATGGCTGGGAGGTGATGACAACTTTTATCGCTTCGAGTTCGACTACCGGCAGTACAAATCAGTTGGTCAGCGAAAAGTGCTGGCATGGACGGTGCAGACCAAAAATGTTTTTGGAAACAACATACCTTTAAATAAATATGTGCTTAGCGGTACACCTTTCGACCTGCGCGGTTACTACATGGGACAATACCGTGATAAAAGCTCGCACATCGCTTTGATGGAATACCGCCAAATGTTCAATACAGATCAAAGTAACTGGATAAAGAAGATTATTCATCACCTGGGATTCGTAGCCTGGGGAGGAGCCGGATTCATGGGACCAACTCCCGGAAAAATTGAAGGAGTATTACCCAATGCCGGAGTAGGTCTGCGCATAGAGGTGCAACCTCGCATGAATGTCCGACTGGACTTCGGACGTAATTTCATCAACCGACAGAATTTGTTCTATTTTAATATGACAGAAGCTTTCTGATACAGTGTAAACCTGCTTCAGAAGTCTATAAAAGAATAAGCGCAGAATCCATAACTCCGGTAGTTCCGGATGGATTCTGCGCTTATTTCATATCAGAAAAAGCTGTTTAGAAGTGACTTGAACCGTCGAAACAGTGTGTGCACACCTTGCATTTCGGCAGACCGATAGCCTCTATCAGCGTTTCCAGTGTATTGAACTTCAACGATGTCAGTCCGAAGCGGGCACGGATACGTTCTACCAGTTCCTTGTATTCAGGTGAGTCGGTAGTAGCATACTTGTCCAGCTTAGCATTTTCATCACCTTCTATTTCCTTAATGATACGGCGGGTAATCAGTTCCATATCGCTCTTTGAAGAAGTGAAACCGATAAACGGACAACCGTAAATCAGCGGCGGACAGGCAATACGCATGTGAACCTCTTTAGCTCCGTAATCGTACAACACATTCACATTGTCACGAAGCTGGGTACCGCGTACGATAGAGTCATCACAGAACAGAATACGCTTACCCTGCAACATGGCACGGTTGGGAATCAGTTTCATTTTTGCCACAAGCGAACGCATAGCCTGATTGCTGGGAGTAAAGCTACGTGGCCAGGTTGGTGTATATTTCGCAATGGCACGATGATAAGGAATACCCTTTCCTTCGGCATATCCCAATGCCATACCTACACCTGAATCGGGAATACCGCAGGCACAGTCCACTTCCGACTCATCGGTCTTACCCATTTTGTAACCGCTCATGAAACGAACTTCTTCTACATTACGTCCTTCGTAGCAAGATACCGGAAAGCCATAATAAACCCACAGGAACGAGCAAATCTGCATATCTTCATTCGGTTTGCGAAGCTGCTCCAGTCCGTCAGCACGCATACGGATAATTTCTCCCGGACCTACATAACGGTCGATTTCGTAATCCAGATTGGGCAGACTGCTTGATTCGCTGGTAGCTGCATAAGCACCATTTTTCTTTCCTATCACAATCGGAGTACGCCCCCACTTGTCGCGTGCCACGATAATGCCGTCTTCTGTCAGAATCAGCATCGAGCAGGAACCTTTGATTTTCTTGTAAACATTTTCAATACCGTCTACAAAATCTTTTCCCTGTACAATCATCAATGCAATAAGCTCTGTCTGGTTTGTTTTTCCCAAACTCATTTCCGCAAAATGCATATTTGCATCGAGCAAATCTTTTTCAAGTTCAGCCACATTGTTGATCTTCGCAACCGTTACAATGGCGAATTTTCCAAGGTGAGAATTTATCATGATAGGCTGAGGATCGGTATCGCTGATTACACCTATACCCGACTTGCCTCTGAATTTTGGAAGTTCCGATTCAAACTTGGTGCGAAAATAAGAACTTTCCAGACTATGAATAGAACGAACGAAACCTTCGCCTTCCGAATATGTTGCCATACCGGCACGTTTCGTACCTAAATGTGAGTTATAATCCGTACCGTAAAATAAATCGGTTACGCATTCAGCCATTGAGACTGTACCGAAAAAACCACCCATTCCTTTTTTATTTTATAATTAATAGTTCGATTTTCGAGTGCAAAAATACGCAAAAGACAAGAAGTACAGAAGAATGCAATGCGAAATCTTAATACGGTATATTGAAAATTTTCACTTCAAATCTTTTACAGAAGACTAAAGATTCAGTATATTTGTTTTATTACCTGCTTATTAACCTCTCTAATAATCAAACAAATGAGAAAGATCTCACTTACAAGGTCCGCGTTAGTTACCGGATGTATCCTTATCTCTTCCATACCACTTCAAGGGAAAGCAAAAAAATCTCTTTCAGGAGCAAGGCAACCGGATTACTGGATTAATCGTTTCGAGAATCACAAATACTTTGATACACACCAAGCACCTGTATTCGACTCAGTCAACATAAAGGCTTTATTACAGCAGAAACAACCAAGCAATATTCCCGAAAAAGAATAAACCTAATAACGGAATCCATTTTCCGCTATCAGGATACATCATACCACTGGCATGATTGCTGATATAATATTTTTTAACAAATAAATATAGGGGGATTCGGTTGCTTTGACGTTTATATGAAAAAGACATTAAAGACTTTCAGTCAAATCCGAAAAAACAATTATAAACCCAAACCATTACCTGCATGACAAAGATTATTTTACCACTAGACTTTCTTTTTTGGGGAGGCATGCAGACTGCCGCATGTGGCGATGAAGAACGAATGACTGAACCGACTGTTTCATCTGACCCTATGCCGAATCAGGGCAATCAGGAAATTCCTGCGAACGAATTGCAACAGTACATAGACTAAAATGTTAGTTGACAAACTGACATTTTGCATATTTTTCCCTTCGAGATTCGTTTCTTTTCAGCCTGCACCGAAGTCGATATTTTCAAAGGAACAATCTCGAAGAGATGCTGCTCATAACCAAGATGATAGATAAAATTTTAACACTTTATGAAGAACAAAACAGCTCCTTCCAGAAACATTAAAGCACCTTTTTTAAGGGTATCTGTACATGTTACCGGAAGAGTCAGCCAACTTATCGAGTCATTTTTTTTATTTATCTCGATGTTTTTTTTAATTTTCCACAATATTTTTCCAAAAACATGAGGAAGAAATACGCATAAAAACAGACTTTTCTTTTATCTTTTATGCAGGAATCTGAATAATTTTTCAGTTTTCACTAGCTTACTTTTCTCTCGAACAACAAAATTTGATACAAGCCATGTCAATAATCTTCCGTTTTTCCTAACAAACAGACAACCGTTATCGCTTTATGCTTTCTTTTAGAATCCGGTTGTATACCTACGGCAAAGCCTGACTGAAAAATTTTAATAAAAAAGCTGGAAGTTTTTTAAACAAAAACAGAACAAGATTGTTTTATATGCAGAAGAATTAAAGAGGAAAACGATTAGACTAGACTAATTTTATGTACACAAATGTCACCGCTACAACACCGGTGACATTTTTTTGCACTTAAATAAATTCTTTGGAGGGAATAAAAAAGAAAAAGGTTGGAGTTCTATATTCCAACCTTTTCGAGCCTCTTGTCG
>ENA-OQJI01000378-OQJI01000378.1-human-gut-metagenome-genome-assembly--contig:-NODE-378-length-10415-cov-0.922434_pt1 | contig 10415 bp, 9 predicted proteins | sample MGYA00242602_ERZ504768 | MGnify/ENA primary metagenome ERZ504768 (study PRJEB26092, sample SAMD00036368) | human gut metagenome | host: Homo sapiens | study: EMG produced TPA metagenomics assembly of...
CAGCAGCGCGGATACCGCACCATCTTCACCCTGCCAGACAAGGTTTCCGAAGCCAAGCGTGCGGTACTCCGCGCATACGGTGCAGAAGTGGTGGTAACCCCTACCGATGCTGGTCCGGATGATCCGCGCTCCTACTACCAGGTGGCGGAACGCCTCGCCAAAGCGATTCCCGGCGGATACCGCCCGAACCAATACGACAACCCGAACGGACCGGAAAGCCACTACCGCACCACCGGTCCGGAAATCTGGGAAGCCAGCGACCATCAGGTCACGCATTTCGTGGCTGGCATCGGCACTGGCGGCACCATTTCCGGCACCGGACGCTACCTGAAGGAAGCTTCCGACGGCGCAGTACAAGTGATCGGCGCCGACCCGGAAGGATCCATCTATTCCAATCCGAACGACGTGCATCAGTACAGCATCGAAGGCGTGGGCGAGGATTTCTATCCGAAAGCGTTCGACCGTGAACTTCCCGACGAAATCGTGCAAGTCAACGATGCCGAAGCATTCGAAATGACCCGCCGTTTGGCTGCGGAAGAAGGTCTGCTGGTCGGAGGCTCGTCCGGCATGGCCGTTACGGCAGCGCTTAAATACGCACGCGAGCACGATTTGGACGAAGACCAGCTGGTCGTGGTGTTGCTGCCGGATTCCGGTCGCAGCTATATGGAAAAGATCTTCAACGACGATTGGATGCGTGCCAACGGATTCGCCGACGTTGTGGAACACACGTCCAAGCCAAGTCTTGCGGAACAGTATCTGTAAACCGCCAATTCATATCTCAACATCATGCCCATCATTCGTTCAACCCAAACCATTCGATATTTTCAAGGAGTTCCCATCATGACCATCTCGACCAACACCGAAGCCCTGAACGCCACTGCACTCGCCACCCGCGCCATTCACGCAGGTCAGGAGCCCGATCCGACCACCGGAGCCGTGGTCACTCCTATTTATATGACATCCACGTTCAAGCAGGATGGTGTCGGCGGCCTGCGCAACGGTTATGATTACAGCCGTTCCATCAATCCGACCCGCAATTCCTTCGACGAACAGCTTGCAGCGGTCGAAGGCGCGAACTACGCGCTGAGTTTCGCTTCCGGACTGGCCGCCATCGACGTGCTGTTGCGTGCCACCCTCAAGCCGGGCGACAATATTCTGCTTGGCAATGACGTATATGGTGGCACCTACCGTTTGCTTTCCAAGGTGTTCGTGCCGTGGGGCGTCGGCCTTGACGTGGTGGACATCACCGACACGGCCCGCCGTCTCAGCCGCGCCTCGCCAAGAAGCAGTACGCGTACATCTGGGTGGAAACCCCGTCCAACCCGCTGCTCAACATCACCGACATCGCCGCCACCGCGGCCGTGGCGCACGCGCACGGCACCAAAGTGGTCGTGGACAACACCTTCGCATCCCCGGTATTGCAGCATCCGTTGTCGGATGGCGCCGACGTGGTCGTATATTCCACCACCAAATACATCGGCGGACATTCCGACGTGGTCGGCGGAGCTGTGGTGCTCAACGACAGGGAAATCCGCGATGAAGTGGCGTTCCTGCAGAACGCGGCCGGAGCTGTGCCATCTCCGTTCGACTCCTGGCTTGACATTCGTGGCCTTAAAACGTTGGATCTGCGCGTCAAGCAGCACAGTCGTAACGCCATGAAGGTGGCGCAATGGTTGGAAACCCGCCCTGAAGTGGAACGCGTATGGTACCCGGGACTGGAATCCCATCCAGGCCACGAGATCGCGGCACGACAGATGCATGGCGGCTTCGGAGGCATGATCTCCGTACAGATCGCAGCCGGATTCGAAGCGGCCAAGAAGTTCGCCGGTGCTACGGAAGTGTTCACTTTGGCTGAGTCGTTGGGAGGCGTGGAATCCCTGATTGAGCATCCGGGCGCCATGACCCACGCTTCCGTCGCCGGTACCACGCTGGAAGTGCCCGCCAATCTCGTGCGACTTTCCGTCGGTCTTGAAGATGCTGACGATTTGATCGCGGACTTGGAGCAGGCATTTCGTCGTGTTTGAGATAAGATCGCAGCCTCGTTACGGTTTTGTGTAATCCGTCAAAAAGGCAGAACGTGCATAAATCCTCGCCATCGGATTCGCCAAAAGCGTATATTATGCTATTTCGAATCTGCTTATGGCGAGGGTTTTGCCATATAATACTTTCGACAACGTTCGTGTTCATCTACCAGCGCATTCTCTGTGGAATCGAACGCCCATGATTATCGAGACGAGGCGGCATGCTGCAAATTCAAGGCATCTCCAAACAGTATAAAACCGGCGACTTCGTGCAGCGGGCGCTGGATAACGTCAGCCTTAACCTGCGTGACAGCGAATTCGTGGCCATTCTCGGACCTTCCGGCTCCGGCAAAACCACACTGCTCAACATCATCGGCGGACTTGACCACTATGATTCCGGCGATCTGGTGATCAACGGCATTTCCACCAAACAATACAAAAGCCGCGATTGGGACTCCTATCGCAACCACACCATCGGTTTCGTGTTCCAGAGCTACAATCTCATTCCCCATCAGACCATTCTGTCGAATGTGGAACTTACCCTAACCATTTCGGGCGTATCGCATTCGGAGCGTCGAGAGCGTGCGCGCAAGGCGCTTGAACAAGTGGGTTTGGGCGAGCATGTCAACAAAAAGCCGAACCAGCTTTCCGGCGGTCAGATGCAGCGCGTGGCCATTGCGCGCGCGTTAGTGAACGATCCGAACATCGTGCTCGCCGACGAGCCGACCGGTGCGCTTGATTCCGATACTTCCGTGCAGATCATGGATCTGCTCAAAGAGGTTGCCAAAGACCGCCTCGTGGTGATGGTGACGCATAACCCCGAACTGGCCTACCAGTATGCCACGCGCATTGTGGAGCTCAAGGACGGTGTGATCCGTTCCGACTCCGACCCGTTCGAACCAGCCCAGAACGAAACGGCCACCGCTCCCGTGCACAAGACCATGGGCCGCGCATCCATGTCGTTCGGCACGTCGTTGGCATTGAGCTTCAACAATTTACGCACCAAGAAGGGCCGCACGTTCCTTACGGCATTCGCAGGATCCATCGGCATTATCGGCATCGCATTGATTATGTCCGTTTCGGCAGGCGTGAACACTTATATCGACAATATTCAGCGCGAGACGATGACTGCTTACCCGATCAGTATCGACGAACAGACCTTCGACCTGACCAGCATGATGACTTCCGGTCAGCAGAGTGCGGACAATCAAGGCAAGAAGCATAAGAGCGACGCGATTTATCCGGATGATGCCGCCATCAAGGGCACCGCTTCGATGACCAGCAGCATTACCGAAAACAATCTGAGCGCGTTCAAGAAATACCTTGATAATAAGGACAGTGACATCAATCGGTATATCGGTTCCGCGGGAATCCAGTATTCGTATGATACGAGGTTCTCCGTATTCTCACACGATCCAGACGGCACGCTTGTCAACGCCGATGGTGTGACGGTGGGCAAAACCGGCACCAAATCGATGGCCGACCAGATGGCGGACGGTTCGCTGATGTCTGCCGACTCATCCACCTTTACGTCGACGCGCGTGAGCATGCTCACGGGTAAAACCGACCAGAATGCTGCACCGAGCTCGTTCCATGAGATCATGCCAGGCGCTGATGGCAAAAAGAACGTCGGCAAGGTCATTTCCGACAATTATGAGGTAGTCGAAGGATCCTGGCCAAAGAACAAGAACGAGGTTGTGCTCGTACTTGACGAGAACAATTCATTGTCGTTAACCACTGTGTATGAGCTAGGCCTCAAATCCGCCAGTGAATACCACGATATGATGAACCAGCTCAATTCCGGCGACGATGTGAAAACCGATACCAAGAAGATTGACTATTCCGACGTTATCGACCGCACGCTGAAGCTGCTGCCGGCCTGCGACCAGTATGTCAAAGGCGATAACGGCCATTGGACGTACGTGGGCGACGATGTGGACCAGATTAATGCGCTGATCGACTCCGACAAGGCCATCGATCTGAAGATCGTGGGCGTGGTTAAGCCGGTAGAGGATGCTGACGCAACCCCGCTTTCCTCCGGTGTGGGCTATACGCGTGCTCTGACCAATGAGCTGATCGACCGTGCCGAATCCAGTGAAATCGTCACCGAACAGCGGTCCGATAAAGATCACAATGTGCTCAACGGCATGACGTTCTCGCCGTCCGACGATGCCACCAAAGCTCAGGATGCCCGCGATTACGTCGCATCCCTCGGCGTAAGCAGCAAGGCGCAGATGGCGCAGAACATGATGGCGGCCGCAGGCGCATCCGGAGGTGACTCCCAGCAGGCCGCGGCCATGGCTCAGATGGGTGAACAGCAGCTCGCCGACCAATTCGACGCTATATCGCCACCGCCGACGAGGCCACGCTGGTCGCCATCTACAACCAGTACGTGTCCACCGGCTCCTACAACGATAATCTCGCTGATTTCGGCGTGGTCAGCCGTGACGCACCAAGCTCCATCAACATTTACGTCGACAGCTTCGAAGACAAGAATTCCATCAACGACGCCATCGACGAATACAATAAGACCGCCAAGGAAAAAGACAAGATCACCTACACCGACTACGTTGATCTGATGATGAACTCGGTAACCACCATCATCAACGTCATCACCTATGTGCTGATCGCTTTCGTGGCTGTGTCATTGGTGGTCTCGTCGATCATGATCGGCATTATCACCTATATTTCCGTGCTGGAACGTACCAAGGAAATCGGTATTCTGCGCGCCATGGGCGCATCCAAACGCAATGTGTCGAACGTATTCAACGCGGAAACCGGCATTATCGGCCTGCGTGGCCGGTCTGATCGGCGTTGGTGCCACCGTGCTGCTCAACTTCCCGATCAACAGCGTGCTGCACCACTTCATGGGTACCACCGAGGTCAGTGCCGTGCTGCCGGTCGGTAATGCCATCGCTCTGGTGATTCTCAGCGTAGTGCTCACCCTGATCGGCGGCCTCATCCCAAGTCGTGGCGCCTCCAAGCAGGATCCCGCCACCGCCCTCCGCACCGAGTAGAAGCGGTTTGATACTAGACTGCTGCGTATGACAGAGTTTACGTCGGCGCGTGACGCCCTACGCACCTACTTCGGATATGACGCCTTCCGTCCTGGTCAAGAAGGCATAGTCAATGCGATTATCCAAGGCCGTGATGCGCTCGGCGTCATGCCCACCGGTGCTGGCAAGTCGATCTGCTACCAGATTCCCGCCACGCTTCTTCCGGGCATGACCATCGTCATTTCCCCGTTGATCTCGTTGATGCGCGATCAGGTCGACGCGCTCAACGACGTGGGCATTCCAGCCGCGTTCATCAATACCACGCAAAGTCCCGACGAACAGGATCTGGTGTTCGCGCAGGCGTTGTCGGGACGGATCAGATTGCTGTATGTGGCTCCGGAGCGTTTGGAAACCGAACGTTTCCGCACGTTCGCCAGTCGTGTGCCGATTTCTCTGGTCGCCGTTGACGAAGCGCATTGCGTGTCGCAATGGGGTCAGGATTTCCGTTCGTCATATCTTGGTATCGGCGATTTTCTGAAGGCATTGCCGACCCGTCCGACGGTTGCCGCATTCACTGCGACCGCGACGGAACGGGTGCGTCGCGATATTATCGGCATTCTCGGATTGCGCGATCCGTCCGTCACCGTCACCGGCTTCGACAGGGCCAACCTGTATTTCGATGTGATCAGGATGGGAAAGGAAATATAAGGCTTCGTGGGTGGCTTCATATATTGCGGATCATCCTGACGAATCCGGCATCGTGTATTGCGCGACCCGCAAGGAAGTGGAGTCGCTTGCCGAATCGTTGAATATCGCCGTGTGCGAGCTGCGTGCTACGAAAGGTGAGGATGCGACGCGACTTGGCATGGTCGCAGTCGCCTATCATGGGCGGTATGTCGGCCGAAACGAGGGAACGGGCACAACGTGATTTCGTAACCGACCGTGTGCCTGTGGTGGTTGCCACGAATGCGTTCGGCATGGGCATCGACAAGTCGAACGTGCGTTATGTGATCCACCATAATATGCCGGAATCGATCGAAGCGTACTATCAGGAGGCCGGTCGTGCGGGGCGCGACGGCGAGCCGAGCCGGTGCACGTTGCTGTGGAACGAATCTGATATTGCTACGAGGCGAAGGCTGCTTGATTCGGATTATGAGAACGAGCGTTTGACCGCCGAAGAGCAGGAGGTCGTGCGTGCGTCGAAACGGCATCTGCTCAACGCCATGATCGGTTATTGCCGTACCACGGATTGTCTGCACGAGTATATGACCAGGTATTTCGGTGAGGCCGGGGGAGCGGCCGTCCGTGATGACGGCACATGCGTGGGAGGATGCGCGAACTGCGGGAACACGTTTGAAACCGTTGACGTCACGGATATCGCGCGGGCCATCAGCCGCTGCGTGCATGACGTGAACCAGAAGGTCGGTTCGGGGAAGATCGTCAAAGTGCTGCGAGGATCGAAAGCGCAGGATTTGAACTATCTTCATCCTGCCGATCTGCCGACGTACGGCATGTTGAGCGCGACTTCGGAGGCGCAGATTCGTGACGTGCTCAGCCAGATGGCGACGGATGGTTTTCTTTCCATTTCGGAAGGTTCCATGCCGATTGTTCGCTTCGGTGAACGTGCGGCGGAAACGGTCGTGCCGAATTTTCATTATGAAATCAAGAAGATCGAACGGAAGCACGCTGCGAAACGTACGGAATCGCCGTCCGCAGGCTCTCAGACTATGGGATCGTATGTGCCGGGCGACGGAGACGAGGAATTGTTCGCCAAACTGCGTGCGTTGCGGCTTGACATCGCCCGCGAACTCGGTAAACCCCCGTATATCGTCTTTTCCGATAAAACGCTGCGCGACATGGTGCGTATCAGCCGGTCACCGGCGAGCAATTCTCGCAAGTCAATGGCGTTGGTGCGCTCAAATTGGAAGCGTATGGCGAACGGTTCATGGAAGTGATCCGCGATTTCGTTGCATGAATCAGGTGACGTGTCAGCTTGAGGAATAAGCGTATCGATTATTGCAAAACCATACGTTTTATATGATACGTAACACGTTATCGGCAACATGTATGGCGGTGAGGTTGACGTATGCCGGCAAAACGGCGACAGTAGAGACGAACAGTTGTTGAAGAAAGGATTGATGATGGCAGAAGACAAGCCGGTTGTGGAAAGCTTCCAGCTCGACCACACCAAGGTGAAGGCTCCGTATGTGCGTTATATCGACACGCAGACCGGTCCGAATGGCGATGTGATTTCCAATTATGATTTGCGTTTGGTGCAGCCGAATGAGAATGCGATTCCGACCGGTGGCCTGCACACCATCGAACATACGATTGCGGTGCTGTTGCGTGAACGTATCGACGGTTATATCGATTGTTCCCCGTTCGGCTGCCGTACCGGTTTCCACCTGCTGACGTGGGGCGAGCATTCCACGGAAGAAGTGGCTCGCGCGTTGAAGGAGGCGTTGGAATTCATCGCATACGAGGCCACATGGGATGACGTTCCTGCCACCACCATCGAAAGCTGCGGCAATTACCGCGACCATAGCCTGTTCACGGCGAAGGAATGGTGCAAGGATATTCTCGCCAAGGGCATCAGCTCTGACGCGTTTGAGCGCCGTCTGGTCTGATTTGCGTGCGATTGCACGTCTTTTTTCGGGCATATTGCGAATACTGTGCCGTGGGCATGGTATTTTTGACGCTCGGAAGAAGACAAGGTGATGCAAAGGTGAACGAGATGGGTGAGGAGAGCGTCATTACCTCTGAACGGCGGTTCCGTCGCGCCACTATGGCTGATTTGCCGACCATGCTGAAGATTTATGAGCATGCCCGCAAGTTGATGGCCTCCAATGGCAATCCCACGCAGTGGGGTGATAAGTTCCCTCGTGAGGAAGTGGTTCGTGACGATGTCGAATCGCAACGCACCGTGTTGCTGGTCGATACGGTTGATGGCGAGGAACGTGTGCTCGCCCAGTTCGCATTGTGTCCGGGCATCGACCCGACGTATGTGAATATCGATGGTGCCTGGCTGGATGACGATCCGTATGTGACCATCCACCGGATCGCCTCGTCGGGTCTCGCCAAGGGTGCGGCGAAGGACTGCATCAACTGGTGCATCGAACATTACGGCAATGTGCGCGCGGATACGCATCCCAACAACAAGGCCATGCAGCATGTGCTCGAATCGAATGGTTTCGCGCGCTGCGGCTTGATTCAGTTGCTTGACAGGCCGTCCGACACCACGCGTATCGCTTATCAACGGCATGAATGGTGAGATTTGCGGATTTATATGGATTGATATCAATCAATATAAATTTCATCACAAATAATCGCAAATAATCTTCGATATTGAGAAGCAAAAATCCCGTTGAATATCGTATTTCAGATGTTCAACGGGATTTTTATATCCGATTGTGTTGCTTTCGATATATCTTACGAAAGATATATCGAAAGCAACCGTATCGTCGGTTTTTAGAACAGTCCTGGCTCGTTCAATGCGGAATGCTTGCGGCTGTACACGAAATACACGATCAAACCAAGGGCGAACCAGATTGCGAAACGCACCCAAGTCTCCCAATTCAAACCGCAGATCAGGATGAAGCAGAAAATGATCGCGCAGATCGGCGTGAACGGTACGCCCGGGGCGCGGAAGCCGCGGTGTGCGTCCGGCTGGGTCTTACGCATCCACAGAATGCCCGCGGACACGATGATGAACGCCGACAGCGTACCGATGTTCACCAATTCGAACAGCACGTTGATGTTGATGAAACCGCCGGCGATGGCCGTTAGAATACCGAAGAACCATGTACCTTTGAACGGGGTGCGGTATTTCGGGTGTACTTCGCCGAAGAGCTTCGGGAACAGGCCGTCGCGGCTCATGGCATAGCAGATGCGGGACTGGCCGTACAGCTGCACCAGCATCACCGTGGTCATGCCGATCAGAGCGCCAAGATTGACAACGAACGCCAGCCAGTTGAGACCGGTTTCGAGAATCACGCCGGCCACCGGAGCATCAATGAAGTTCGCGAACTCCTTGTATGGCACCACACCGGTCATGATCAGCGTCATGACGATGTACAGCACGGTGGACACGGCCAGCGAGATCAGAATGCCGCGCGGCAGTGTCTTGTTCGGATTGATGGTCTCCTCGGCGGAAGAGGACACGGCGTCAAAGCCGATGAAGCTGAAGAACACGATCGACGCGGCCGGAACAATGCCGTACGGCTGCGTCGAGCCCGGCTGGAACGTGTAAATGCCGTACGGGGAGAACGGCTTCCAATTGGCGGGATTGATGTACCAGACGGTGCACACGATGAACAGCACGATGATGGCCAGTTTGATCATCACCATAATATCGTTGGTTTTCTTCGTCTGGTTGATGCCGATGGACAGCACCCAAGTGATGATGAGCACGATCACGAAACCAGGCAGATTGAAGTATGTGGTCACGCCTGGTGTGGTGCCGTATGCCGCGGTCAGCTCAACTGGCAGATGCAAGCCGAAACCTTCCAACAGTTTGTTGAAATAACCGGACCATCCGGCGGACACGGTGGCCGCCTGCAATGCGTATTCCAAAATCAAATCCCAGCCGATCACAAATGCGATCAGCTCGCCGAACGCCAAATACGCGTACGAATATGCGGAACCGGACACTGGTGCCATCGCGGCGAACTCCGCATAGCACAATCCCGCGAAACCGCAGCAGATCGCGGCCAGGAGGAAGGAGACGCACAATGCCGGACCTGCGGTGAGGCGCCCTTGCCGGTGAGCACGAAAATGCCGGTGCCGATGATGGCGCCGATTCCCAGCATGGTAAGGTCAAACGTTTTCAATGTGCGTTTCAGTGGAGTTGACTCGGATACGAGCTGGTCCACTGACTTTTTGCGAAAAAGATCCATGGTCTTAATTCCCTAAAAGTGGTTTTATATGGGCTGGACCGGACGGATTTCCGGGACTCTGGCACGCCTCAAACGCCAGAAATCAAAGAAGGGCTGAACGCCTCATGTATGGGAGGTATACGCGCCTTATGTAAAGAGAGTGTAAAAACCTGGCGCGGACAAAACCGTGAAAACCCCGTGAATCGTCTCACCATGTGTGCGCGTCTTTTCGAAGCCGTCATATGGGAGCGCAACAATAGAGCCATGACTTTCAATGCTGCCCGTGAATGGCAATTCTCATCCGAACAAGGCAAGGCCAATTATGAGGCCGCCCAAAAGCAATACCCGGCGCAGGCCATCGTCGATATGGCCGCATTGCGAAACAACATGCGTCATTTGGTGAGCGTGGTTGGCGGTCCGAATTCCGGCACTGCCGTGATGGGTGTGGTCAAAGCCGACGCGTACGGGCATGGTCTTATTCCGGCCGCGCTCGCGGCACTTGCGGGAGGTGCGACCGTGGCTGG
>ENA-OQJI01000379-OQJI01000379.1-human-gut-metagenome-genome-assembly--contig:-NODE-379-length-10362-cov-1.965608_pt1 | contig 10362 bp, 8 predicted proteins | sample MGYA00242602_ERZ504768 | MGnify/ENA primary metagenome ERZ504768 (study PRJEB26092, sample SAMD00036368) | human gut metagenome | host: Homo sapiens | study: EMG produced TPA metagenomics assembly of...
TGACAACATTTCAATGACCTCTTTAGTGTTTCCGAACCAGCTTTTGCCGGTTCTGTTGTTTAACTTTTAATCTTTCGGTAAAAATTTACCGAAGTATTGAGGCTATTGAACTGTTGTTTTTCTTTACGATTAATTAATACACTATTAGTAAATAGTGGTAATTCAGACCGCTGCGATAAACTATTTATCTTTATTGTATTACTTTCCAGTTCAGTAACTTCAAAGAGTGAGCTATTCAAATAAGGAACAAACTCAAAATCTTTCAATATAGAAGCTGTCCTTTGATGAACATTTCGTGCCAGAACTTGAAAAAATAAAGTGTTCAAATCATCGAAATCACGTATTTTCTGTATAGAAAGAAATTTGTAACATTGCTCTCCATTGTGGTATTTCAACATTTGAGCTTCCAACAACTTCAAGAACAAGATTCGATTAATCCAAGTAATACATAATTCCATAGCCACATTGAACAAACGTTCTTCTTGGGTACTTCCATAAATTGCTATATTGGGAACTTTTCGCAAGCAGTCTTCTGCATCAAGTTGATTGATTGTATTTTCCAACAAAGAAGCTTCATTACGCCGTCCAACGGCTTTACGTACAATTACAATCTTATTATTTTCTTTCTTCTCTTCAATGCCAATGATATGTAATAATTCTGCATAAAACCTCTTATTTAAAGAGTTACTATCATTCTGAAACGGTAATTTCAATAAATGCACATCACTGAATACCTTATACAATTCGATAAGTTTTTTTTGAAGCTGTATTCTCACCTAAATATTTAGCGTAAGAACGGATGTCAAAATAGGTATAGTCAAGACTATCTGCAACTTCTTCGATAAATGAAGAAGCTATCTCAGAATAAAAGAAGTCTGTTTTACGACTTGTTTTTCTACCATCCTCAAAATCCTGGAACTCTTTTTTCAGTTTCTTATTTTGATAGAATTTTTGCTCAAACTCTTGGGCATCAAAGATAAAATATTCATATACATTGGTAGCTATCAGATATTTAATATCTGAATTTTTCTTGGATATTCTTTCTCTTAAATAATAAAGCAAAAGTTCCTGAAGAGCTTTCCTGTTTAAGTTACCAACAGAAATCATTTCATTTTTGTTGGTTGTACTCTTTACCTCAATTAATAAACCAATATTCGACTTACTTGTTTTATCTAATCTTACAGCCAAATCAATGTCTTCTTCTGGAGCCATATAGTATGGTTTGTAAAAAGTATCACTTAAAAAATTCCTCAAATGTCCCTTTTGTGTTTCTTCTCTTTGACCGTCTGAAACAGTAAGTAACAATGTACGAAGAGCATCTTTAAAATGATTAAAATCCTCAGTTTCAATTGAAACCTGTCGATATGCCTTACTTAATACTTGACTTGGTTTTAGCTGTCCCATAGCATTTTCTCCTTTAATAAAACTACATGACAAAAGTAATTTAAATAAATGATTAAATGAGTAAAACACGAAGTATAATTATACTCACCTGATTTTCAGATTAATCCAATAAGAAATTTTACCCCTTTCTATGAGCCAGTAAAACGTTGAATTTGATTCAATCTTGCAGAATCAATTCCCCAATGCACAAAAAAAATGGATTTAATAAATTCTGCTTAGAGAAATCTATTAAATCCATTTTTCGTGCGCCTGATAGGACTCGAACCTACACGCCTCACGGCACCAGATCCTAAGTCTGGCGCGGCTACCAATTACGCCACAGGCGCGAAGTAAAATATAACTTAAATCAGTATATATTTCCTTTTTGCGGTTGCAAAGATAGACTATATTTTTGAATTTGCAAAATATTAGAGCTAATTCTTTAATATTTTACATGCTGTTTCTATAATAGTATCTTTTCCTTGCTGCACATCTTCGCTTGTCATGTCTACTTTCACGTCCGGATCGATGCCAAACTCCAGCTGATTCATTTCCGGATCGAACATCGGACTAGCAGAAAAGCGGATAGACCAGCCGTTAGGTATTTCAGAACTGAACGGCAACCCTGAGCCTCCTCCGGTCTTATCGCCTACGATTGTGACATTCGGAAACTGGTTCATGCTGTTGACAAAATCGTTTGTCGCACTATAAGAGCGCCGGTTGGTGAGCACTACTACCTTTTTTCTGCCAGCGTATACCGTAGGACGGTTCTATATAAACAGGCTTTGGTTCGGAAAAGTCACTGTGTCCGGGACCTGTCTTGTGACACATGTATCCCACAAGCACCTTCTCGTTTGTAAACCGTGCAGCCAACTTCTGTGCTGTCGTCAGGTTACCTCCTCCGTTATTCCTCACATCAATAATCAGCCCGTCGCAAATAGCAAGCTTGTTCAGCGTCTGGTCCAGATTACCATCGCCTATCCCATTGGAGAAACTGGAGCAATAAATATACCCGATGTTGTTCTCCAAAATGCTGTAAGTTAGTCCGGAAGAATTCGTATAGTCTTTTCCCAGATAAATACTCTGAATACTGTCGCTGAAATTGCGCGGATAACTGTCGAACCATTCCCGATACTGTGACGTAGCAAGTGAACTGGAAAGATTCACATGGCCGTCGCGTAACTCGTTTACCATATCCGACAAGACCTCGAACAGGTTTTCCCAAGTCATATCCGACGTGATACGACGGGCATACCGTTCGTGCACTTCATTCCAGTCGAGTCCATACTCCTGGTTCTTATAGTCGAGAAAGCAATACTGTTCATCTATAATCTTCCACAGTGCCTCAAAATTATCTTCAGGCGTATTGCCGGAAATATCTTCCCGTATACAGGAATTAAAAATCAGAAGTCCGGACAAAGCAATATATACAATACACGCAAATCGTTTCATAAGCTAAAAGGGAGTTACTTTAAGTGGCATGCTGATACGTTTCTTCCCGCGAAGCAAATACAGGTTGCGCACGAAGCCTATCATAAAATCGTGTGAATAGGTATGGCTTTTCAGGTTGTTGACCTTTGCCTGCTGAATGTCGCACACATATCCTACACGCATCACGACATTGCGTACCGGAAAGTCCAGCGTAACCATCTGTCGCAGTGAAGGATTATTGTGCAGCGAAGTAAACAGCACATTCCGTCCTCCATTGCCTAACGAAAAGATTTCATAATACGACTCACCGTATTCGGGCGAGAACATAACGCCCAGCAGCGGAAGATTTGCCTGATAACGCACCGTCAGCGGATAGCGTGCGATGTGAAATTTGTAGATAACCATACCCGATGCTCCCAACCCTCCGTATGCCTTAGCCTGAGCCGGATTGTTGGAATTACGCCGGTTATAAACCACACCGCCGTTCAGGTCGAGCATCGGTCCTACAAGGATCTTCAGCTTATCATCGTTCATGCGGAACTGATAATGCAGGGCATAGCTCCAGTTTACCAGTCCGGCATACATCTCAGCAGTCTGAGAAATATTCTTGTTATACGAGGCATTGATCTGAAACAGACTTTGCCCGGATACGTTTCCTCCCAGCATACGTGTCATACGCATGCTTTCGTGCATAAACCTGACTTCCGTTCCGCTATATTCCAGCGGAGAAAGATATGTTTCGAATACGTTGCTGTGTCCCACTCCTGCCATTGTAGAGCGCATTACGTAGCGCGTGGCCCGCAAGCTGTCTTCCTGCGCATACAAAGAAAAAACGGCCCCGAGTGCGATGAACAGCGTAATAAGCTTTCGTTTCATTGTTCCGGTTTTAAAATAATGTCATTTGTTCATTGTCTTCTTCCGCAACATTATCATTTTCCGTTTCTGGTGTATCTGCATCTTCCATATCTTCCTGTGGTTCCGGACGACGGGTAGGCTCCAGCTCCTCGATGCGGTCTACCGTAAATGTAGTCAGACGCTTGCCTTTTGCCTTGAAGCTCTTGACACCTACAAAGTCGCTTGCCTCTATAATCAACGCTTCCCTGAAGCTGTCGTGTCCGCCGAACACAACCTGCAAACGGGGATAAACTTCACCCGAAAGCAGAATCAACTGGTTGTGTTTGTTTTCGCCCAGATAGTTCAACCGTTTGGCTGTCTGCTCGAACGTAAAGCGTTTCAGATATGGATAATTCTGCTGGTCGGCATCATAGAGCACTGCTGTCCAGACCTTCTCAGCATCAAATTTCTCAATAAACTGTATATCGGCGTCGTAGTGGTTATTCAAGTCGAAATCGGTTGTATAGAATTCACCGTTCTTATGCACAACCAGAATGCTTTCCCCACTCTGGAATTCTCCGAGATACTGTCCGCGACCGTCGTAATTCAGACGAAGCACATCATGGTCGAACCATACCTTTCTGCCTCCCAGTGTAGAGCCTCCACGCTGTTTCAGACTGATTTTATGCACTTCATATTTGGTCAGCAGATTACCCATCGACTGTCGTCCCTTGATGTTAATGGTACTGAAGTCTTTTTCGAATATCAGCTTCTTGATACGCGGATTCGGGCGGAGTGTCACCTTGATAACCTCAGCTTCCCCGTTCGGATTGGCTGTGAAATATACAATTTTCGATCCGGGAGTTCCCTGTGTCACATCGTATTCACGGTCGCGTATCATCGACGTTACATTGAAACGCTTGATATAGTGGAATCCTTCTTTCCCGTCACGATAAATCACGTTATAGATCGTACGCTTGTCGTTCTTCTTGAAGATATTCACGTAGAGAATGTTCTTGCCTACGAACAGCTTGTCGGAAACACGTACGATTTTATATTTTCCATCTTTATAGAAGATAATCACATCGTCGATATCGGAACAGTTGCAGATATACTCGTCTTTCTTCAGTCCCGTACCGATAAATCCTTCCTCGCGGTTGATATACAGTTTCTCGTTGGCCTCGGCCACCTTGGTTGCCACAATCGTATCGAAGTTTCGTATCTCCGTACGCCGCGGAAAATTCTTTCCGTATTTCTCCTTGATGCGTGTATACCAGTCGATGGTATATTCAGTAATATGAGCCAGATGATTGTCTATTTCTTCGATATCCGCTTTCAGCTTGGCAATAAACTCGTCCGCCTTATCCTTGTTGAACTTCAGGATACGCGCCATCTTTATCTCCATAAGCTTGAGGATATCCTCCTTAGTCACTTCGCGTACAAACTGCGGATAGAAAGGTGTCAGCCGTTCGTCGATATGTTCGCATGCGGCATCCATATTCTCAGCCTGTTCGAACTGCTTGTCCTTGTAGATACGCTCTTCGATGAAGATTTTCTCCAGCGAAGCGAAATGCAAGGTTTCCAGCGTTTCGTTGCGCTGGATGTTCAGTTCCTGACGAAGCAGCGAAAGTGTATTGTCTACCGACTTACGGAGTACCGCACTGACAGAAAGGAAATGCGGCTTCTTGTTGTCGATGACACAACAGTTGGGCGAAATATTCACCTCACAGTCGGTAAAGGCATACAGGGCGTCGAGTGTCTTGTCCGACGAAACGCCCGGAGCCAGATGTACCAGAATCTCCACCTTGTCGGCGGTATTGTCGTCCACCTTCCGTACCTTGATCTTACCCTTTTCGATAGCTTTCAGGATAGAATCAATCAGTGAAGAAGTTGTTTTTCCGTACGGTATTTCACTGATGCAAAGAGTTTTATTATCTATCTTGGAGATTTTGGCACGTACACGCACTACTCCCCCACGCTCACCGTCGTTATAGCGCGACACATCGATGGAACCTCCTGTCTGGAAATCGGGATACAGATGAAACTCCTCTCCGTGCAGGTAAGCAATGGCCGCATCACACAGCTCATTGAAGTTGTGCGGCAATATTTTCGATGAAAGACCTACGGCAATACCTTCCACTCCCTGAGCCAGCAGCAGCGGAAACTTGACAGGAAGCGTCACCGGTTCACGGTTTCGTCCGTCGTAAGAAGCCTGCCATTCGGTTGTCTTCGGATTGAACACCACATCGAGCGCAAACTTCGAAAGACGTGCTTCAATGTATCGGGGAGCAGCGGCATCATCACCGGTAAGAATATTTCCCCAGTTTCCCTGACAGTCGATAAGCAGATCTTTCTGTCCCAGCTGTACCAGTGCATCGCCGATGGACGCATCACCATGAGGATGGAACTGCATGGTATGTCCTACGATATTTGCCACCTTGTTGTAGCGTCCGTCGTCCAGGCGCTTCATAGAGTGCAGGATACGTCGCTGAACAGGCTTCAGTCCATCGTTGATATGAGGAACCGCACGTTCCAGAATAACATACGAAGCATAGTCCAGAAACCAGTTCTGGTACATACCGCTCAATTGGTGTTTTACAGTTTCGTCGCCCTGGTCGACAGGCTTATAGTCAGAATGTGCTTCTTTATCGCTTGATTGGATATCGTTTTTATCGAAAATATCTTCGCTCATATAAGTGATTTAGTGGAAAAACAACAGACAAAAATACGAAAAAAAATATTCCTATTATATATATTGCTGAAAATAAACCTGTATTTAGTCGAACGAATCTTTCATACGGATGCTATTGTTTTCAAGAAAATATCAGCTTCTTTTCCTAAAAACATCAGCATATTTTCAGGAAAATTTGTACAGAAAATCAGTGTACGGACAGTGGGCCGCAAAGGCTTCCCTGCACCATCCGGCAATGAGAATTTTATTTTTTCATCTCATTCAAAACAGGAATGGTAAGCGGAATAGCAAGCAGGAACGAACAAAGATCGGACACCGCCTGACACATTTCCACCCCCTGCAAACCGAAGAAATGAGGGAGAATCAGGATGAAAGGGATGAAAAACAGTCCCTGCCGCGCAGAAGACAAGGTGACGGCACGTACAGGCTTGCGGATAGTCTGCAACATCATGTTACACAAAATGACCCATGCTCCTAAAGGTAAAGTAATGAGCTGCCAGCGTAAGGCACGTGTTCCGGTTTCGATAACATGCGGATCATCGCGGAACCACGATACGATCTCGGGAGAGAAAATGTAACCGATAACCGAACAGACAGCTAAAAACACAACTCCTGTCTTGACACAGAACCAGAAGCCTTCGCGTACACGACGGTAAATGCCTGCTCCGTAATTGAATCCGCATACCGGCTGGAAACCTTGTCCGAAACCAATCACAAAAGAGTTGATAAACATACAGATACGGGTAACGATAGACATTCCGGCAATGGCTGCATCTCCATAAGCTCCGGCTGCCACGTTCAGCAGAATGGTAGAAAGGCTGGCAAGTCCCTGACGACAAAGCGAAGGGCTTCCACCGAATACGATTTCTTTCAAATATGCCGGTTTCAAGGTAAAATTTTTGAAACGGATGCGGATATTTGTACCTCGGCTGTCCATTACGAGCAACACCAGAAAACTGCATATCTGGCTCAGCAAGGTAGCCCACGCAGCTCCCGAAATACCCATATCGAATACAAAGATCAACAGCGGATCGAGCCCGATATTCAGAACCGCTCCTACAATGATACCCACCATGGCGTATACCGCATTCCCCTGAAAACGCATCTGGTTATTCAGCACCAGCGAAGAAGCCATAAAAGGTGCACCCAGCAAAATAGTCCCCAAATACTCCTCTGCATAAGGGAGGATAGTAGGCGTAGATCCCAGAGCAACACAGATTTGAGAAAGATACAAATGCCCGAACAAGGCTATGATGGCTCCCGACATGAAAGCATAGAAAAAGCCTGTAGATGCCATTTTTTCTGCACTTTCGTAATCTTTGGCTCCCAGCTTACGAGAAATATAATTACCCGACCCATGCCCGAAAAAGAATCCAAAAGCCTGAATGATAGCCATAACAGAGAACGAAATTCCGACCGCAGCCGTCGACTGTGTGTTAATCTGCCCCACAAAATAAGTATCAGCCATGACATAAAAAGAAGTAACCAGCATGCTGATGATGGTAGGCACAGCCAGTGAACCGATAAGACGGGGAATCGGAGCTGTGGTCATAAGTGTATATTTATCTTTCGTACTCATTGTTTTTTCACGGATGTTTCTGCAAAAGTAGAAAAAAATAACCACCTTTCCTTACAGATTCCCTCCATTCATAAGATAAATTAAGACAGCTATTCTTCTTTTTTGCTTATAAATACCTATCTTTGTGACCTACTATGTAATGAAAATAACATACATCAAAAAAAATAAGAAAGAAAAATGGCACAAGAAGACGTTTTCAAGAAACTTGTTTCACACTGTAAAGAATATGGTTTCGTATTTCCTTCAAGTGAAATTTACGATGGACTGGGAGCCGTATATGACTACGGACAAATGGGTGTGGAACTGAAAAACAACATCAAACAGTACTGGTGGCAGAGCATGGTATTGCTGCATGAAAATATCGTAGGTATTGATTCGGCTATCTTCATGCATCCTACTATCTGGAAGGCTTCGGGACACGTGGATGCGTTCAACGATCCTTTGATCGATAACCGCGACTCGAAGAAACGTTATCGTGCCGATGTGCTGATTGAAGACCAGATTGCTAAATACGACGAAAAGATCAATAAAGAAGTTGCAAAAGCTGCAAAGAAATTCGGTGATGCATTCGATGAAGCTCAGTTCCGCAGCACTAACGCACGTGTACTGGAACATCAGGCTAAACGTGATGCTTTGCACGAACGCTACTCAAAGGCTATGAATGCAGGACCAGACTTGAACGAATTGCGTCAGATCATCCTGGACGAAGAAATCGTTTGCCCGATTTCAGGAACTAAAAACTGGACTGAAGTACGTCAGTTCAACCTGATGTTCTCTACCGAAATGGGATCTACTGCCGACGGTGCTATGAAAGTATATCTGCGTCCGGAAACTGCTCAGGGTATTTTCGTAAACTACCTGAATGTTCAGAAAACAGGACGTATGAAAGTTCCTTTCGGTATCGCTCAGATTGGTAAGGCTTTCCGTAACGAAATCGTTGCACGTCAGTTCATCTTCCGTATGCGTGAGTTCGAACAGATGGAAATGCAGTTCTTTGTAAAACCGGGAACTGAACTTGAATGGTTCCAGAAATGGAAAGAAACTCGTTTGAAATGGCACAAGGCACTGGGATTCGGCGACGACCACTACCGTTACCACGACCACGAAAAACTGGCTCACTACGCTAATGCCGCTACCGATATCGAATTCCTGATGCCATTCGGATTCAAGGAAGTAGAAGGTATCCACAGCCGTACTAACTTCGACTTGAGCCAGCATGAAAAATATTCTGGCAAGAGCATCAAGTACTTCGATCCGGAAATCAACGAATCATATACTCCGTACGTTATCGAAACATCTATCGGTGTAGACCGTATGTTCCTGAGTATCATGAGCGCTGCTTACCACGAAGAAACGCTGGAAAACGGAGAAACTCGTGTCGTACTGAAATTGCCTGCTGCACTGGCTCCAGTAAAACTGGCTATCATGCCGCTGGTAAAGAAAGACGGTCTGCCTGAAAAGGCTCGTGAAATCATGGACGACCTGAAGTTCCACTTCCACTGCCAGTATGATGAAAAAGACAGTATCGGTAAGCGTTACCGCCGTCAGGATGCCATCGGTACTCCGTATTGTATCACTATCGACCACCAGACACTGGAAGACAACTGCGTAACTCTGCGTAACCGTGATACAATGGAACAAGAACGCGTGGCTATTGCCGATCTGAATAGTATTATTGCCGATAAGGTTAGTATCACTAGTCTGTTGAAGACTTTGCAATAAAAATTTTGAATGTGCATGAATAAAAATATATTATGGTTGTTAGGCATCCTTGTTTCACTGAGTGCAGGCTTTACTTCTTGCAGTGAAGATACACAAACGGCCGATCCGTACAGTGACTGGGCAGTGCGCAACGATGCCTATATCGACTCTATCGCCTCCGTTTGCGCGAATCCTCCTGCCGGAGAACATTGGGAAAAAGTATTGAACTATAAGTTACAGAGCGATGCTTCAGAGGATCTGGGCTATCAGGACTACACTCCGGGTAAAAACGATTATGTGTATATGAAGCTCTTTCCGGAAGATAATATCGAACCTCTGGGAATTTCTCCTATGTCGACTGATATGGTAAGTGTCCACTATCGCGGAAAATTAATAAACGGAACGGTCTTCGATGAAAGTTTTCTCTGGAGAGTGGAATGGAATGGTAAACGAACCCAGATCATTTGCGGCTTCAGGTGTAATTACAGGCTGGACGACTGCTTTGTTGAAGGTGAAAGAAGGACAGCATGTCGAACTGTATATCCCTAATGGTATGGGATATGGATCGGTAGAGCGTGATGTTATTCCTGCATATTCTACGCTGATATTCGACCTTCGTTTAGAAAAAGTCATCCACCCGAAAGGACCGGATGACAGATCGCGGAAAATGAAACAAGAATAAAATTTATTATATCTTGACATGACAAAAAAAAGAGAGAACGCCGATTTGACGTTCTCTCTT
>ENA-OQJI01000380-OQJI01000380.1-human-gut-metagenome-genome-assembly--contig:-NODE-380-length-10356-cov-0.981621_pt1 | contig 10356 bp, 10 predicted proteins | sample MGYA00242602_ERZ504768 | MGnify/ENA primary metagenome ERZ504768 (study PRJEB26092, sample SAMD00036368) | human gut metagenome | host: Homo sapiens | study: EMG produced TPA metagenomics assembly of...
ACTCATCGAAGGATCGTGGAAGAGCAGAAGCCGGCAGGGAAAGAAGGACAGAAATAAAAAAGCAGGATTCTCCCGTGAAACGCATCATGCCGGACACGGGAGAATTTTTTTATTGCTCTGCATCCGGAGGGAGCTGCCACTGGCAGATTCTGTAGTTGCCGGTAAGAATAACAGAATAAAAATGTATAAAAATACATATATTATGAATAATACAAGTAAAATACGTAAAAAATATACATTTCACCCCTTGACAGATGCGCCGGCCTGTTTCATAATAGAAACCATCTTAAGCGATAAAAATACATTACATACCGATATATTTAAGGAGGAACACACCATGGATTTAAAAGGACGCGATTTTCTGACATTAAAGGATTTCACCCCGGAAGAGATTTCCTATCTGCTGGATCTGTCCGCAGAGCTGAAGGATAAGAAAAAGAAAGGCATTCCGGTGGACACCCTGCGCGGTAAAAACGTTGCGCTGATCTTCGAGAAAACCAGCACCAGAACCCGCTGTTCCTTCGAAGTAGCCGCACATGATCTCGGCATGGGAACCACCTATCTTGACCCGACCGGTTCCCAGATCGGTAAAAAAGAGAGCATCAAAGATACGGCCCGCGTTCTTGCAGGAATGTATGAGGGAATTGAGTACCGTGGATTCGGCCAGGAGATCGTAGAGGAGCTGGCAAAATATTCCAAAGTCCCGGTATGGAACGGACTGACCAACGAGTACCACCCGACCCAGATGCTCGCCGATATGCTGACAATCCAGGAAGAGTTCGGCCACTTAAAAGGCATCAAACTCGTTTACATGGGCGACGCCCGCTACAACATGGGAAATTCCCTGATGATTGCATCTGCAAAAATGGGTATGGATTTTGTAGCCTGCGCACCGAAGAAATACTTCCCGAACGCGGAACTCGTTGCACAGTGTGAAGAGTATGCAAAGGAGAGCGGCGCAACCATCACCCTCACCGAGGATGTAAAAGAGGGAACGAAAGACGCCGATGTTATCTATACGGATGTCTGGGTATCCATGGGTGAGCCGGACAGCGTATGGGAGGAGAGAATCCACGATCTGACTCCGTACCGCGTGACAAAAGAAGCAATGGCAAATGCCAAGGATACCGCGGTATTCCTGCACTGCCTGCCGTCGTTCCACGATCTGAAAACAAAGATTGGAAAAGAGATCCACGACCGTTACGGACTGGATGAGATGGAAGTTACCGATGAGGTATTTGAGTCCGCACAGTCGAGAGTCTTCGAGGAAGCAGAGAACCGCATGCACACGATCAAAGCTGTGATGGCAGCAACGCTTGGTGCATAAACTTTCTGGTGGAAAAACCGGAACAGACTGTGTATAATAGAAGAATGGCAAGACACGTACAGCAGCGCTGCGGAGCACGTCTTTCGCAGCGCTGCTGTTGGTTTATGTGAGGAGTGTGAAGATATCATATGCTGGAAAATAAAAGAGCTGAGACACTGCGCCTTCTGCGAGAATCAGGAGAAAATGTTTCGGGTCAGGATTTGTGTGAACATTTTGGAATTTCCCGTACTGCAGTGTGGAAGATCATGAATCAGTTAAAAGAGGAAGGATACGAGATCGAGGCGGTACAGAATAAAGGTTACCGTCTGCTGAACGAGCCGGATCTGATGACGAAGGACGAGCTGGAAAGCCGCACGCATACGAAATATGTTGGACAGACGGTCTATTACAGCCATGAAGTAGATTCGACAAATACGTGGGCGAAGCGCCTGGCGGAAGAAGGAGCGCCGAACGGTACACTGACAACGGCCGAGACGCAGACCGCTGGAAAAGGCCGCCGCGGAAGAGTCTGGAAATCGCCGGAGGGAACTTCCGTTTCGATGTCCCTCCTGCTGTACCCGGATCTCGAGCCGGCCAAAGCGCCGATGCTGACGATTGTGATGGGACTTGCTGTTGTGCAGGGGGTACAGAGAGCGCTCGGCGTCGACACGAGAATTAAGTGGCCGAACGATGCGGTGCTGAACGGGAAAAAGCTCTGCGGAATCTTAACCGAGATGAGTGCACAGATCGATTACATCAATTATGTCGTCATTGGAACGGGAATCAATGTGAACCAGACGGAGTTTCCGGAAGAAATTGCTGAGATCGCGACGTCACTGGCGATCGAAATGGGGCATCCGGTCAATCGGGCGAAAATAGTCGCAGCGGTGCTGGAGGCGTTCGAGGAGAATTACGAAAAATTCCTGGAGGCGGGAGATCTCTCGGCGCTGCAGGAAGCCTATGAGGCTGTACTTGCAAATAAGGATCAGCCGGTGCGTGTGCTGGATCCGAAAGAGCCGTTCGAGGGTGTGGCGCTCGGCATCACGTCGACGGGTGAGCTGCGTGTGAGAAAAGAGGATGGAACGATCGCGGAAGTGCATTCCGGCGAGGTTTCAGTGCGCGGCCTGTACAGTTATGTATAAAAAAACTTGGATCAGGAAAGGAAAATATATGTATTCAGATGATGAAAAAGTAGTGCTCTGCGGAGCGAGTGCGTATGAGCAGAAATATTATTTTAACCAGGATTTTGCATCCCTGCCGCAGTCCGTGCAGGATGAGCTTCATATCATGTGCGTTATGTTCACCGTGGAAATCGGCGGCATTTTCACCATGTGGTTTGACAGTGACGGCAGTCTGCAGTTCGAAACAGAGGCTGTAGATGCGGATGCGATGTACGATGAGATCGGCGGTGCGCTGCGGATCAAGCAGTATCAGGAGGAGAAAAAGGATCTGCTGGAATCTCTGGAGCTGTATTACCGCGTTTTCTTCCTCGGCGAGGAAGTGCCGGAGGAAGCGTTCGCAGAAGAAGACGGAGAGAAGCCGGATGGAAAGTAAGAAACGTACGCTCCAGACGATGTCTCCGCTGAAAATCGGAAATGTGGAAATGCAAATCCGCTCGTGCTCGCACCGATGGCAGGTGTGACGGATCTGCCGTTCCGCGTTCTCTGCAAGGAGGCAGGGAGCAGGCCTGATCTGTATGGAGATGGTCAGCGCGAAGGCGATTCTGTATAAGAACAAAAAATACCGAGGATCTGATGACGATTCATCCGGGTGAACATCCTGTATCGCTCCAGCTTTTTGGCAGTGATCCGGAAATTCTGGCGCAGATTGCCGCACAGATCGAGGAGCGGCCGTTTGACATTCTGGATTTTAACATGGGCTGCCCGGTGCCGAAGGTCGTCAACAACGGCGAGGGCTCCGCGCTGATGAAGGATCCTGCGCTGGTGCGGAAGATTGTGACCGGTATGGTAAAGGCAGTGAAAAAGCCGGTGACAGTTAAAATTCGAAAGGATTTAACGAAGAGTCGGCGAATGCTGTGGAGATTGCAAAGATTCTCGAGGACTGCGGTGTGGCTGCGATTGCGGTGCATGGAAGAACGCGGGCACAGTTCTATTCCGGAAAAGCAGACTGGGATATCATCCGTCAGGTAAAAGAAGCGGTTTCGATTCCGGTCATCGGAAATGGCGATGTGGTTGATGCGGCGAGCGCCGAAGCGCTGGTTGAACAGACGGGCTGCGATGGCATTATGATTGGCCGCGGCGCGGAAGGAAATCCGTGGATTTTTAAACAGATTCTTCATTACAGGGAAACCGGAGAAACACTTGCAAAGCCGACGCAGCATGAGGTAAAAGAGATGATGCTTCGCCATGCGCGCATGCAGGTGGAATACAAAGGCGGCGCGATCGGCATCCGCGAGATGCGGAAGCACGTTGCGTGGTACACGGCGGGATTCCCGCACTCGGCGAAACTGCGCGCAGCGATCAACCAGGTGGAGAGCCTGCAGGAGCTGGAACAGATGCTGAATGAGTGGGAACGCGGCTGACAAGTAAGTAAAATAAGTCAAAAAAGTACCTATGATATGCCAATATTGATATATCACGGGTACTTTTTCTATGCTATACTGACATTTAGAGGTATTGGGAATAAAAAAACAAAAGAGGGAGTGTAGTGTATGACTATCAAAGAACTTTTCGCACCGTCCGACATGACGGTGGGAAAGCCGTGGGAAAAGATTGTAGCTTTTACAATCCCTATGCTGATCGGCAACATTGCCCAGCAGCTCTACAACACGGTTGACAGTATTGTAATCGGAAAATATGTCGGGGACAACGCGCTTGCGGCAGTTGGAAGCGCCAGCCCGATCTTAAACCTGCTTCTGGTTCTGTTCGTCGGAATTTCCGTCGGCGCCGGCGTCATGGTGTCGCAGTATTTTGGGGCAAAACAAAGAAAAGAGCTTTCAATGACGATCGGAAACTGCGTCACGCTGACAGCAATTTCTTCCATCATTATTATGATTCTGGGAGCCGTCCTCTCAAGGCCGCTGCTGGAAATGCTGAAAACACCGGATTCTATCATCGACTGGTGTACCTCGTATCTGGTGATCCTGATGGTGGGTTGTGCCGGCAGTGCGTACTATAACATTCTATGTGGTATCCTTCGCGGACTCGGCGATTCGATTTCGGCGCTGATTTATCTGCTGGTGGCAACGGTCATCAACATTGTATTGGATATTGTATTCGTTTCCCAGTTCCACATGGGCGTTGCCGGAGTTGCATACGCGACCGTGATTGCGCAGGCAATTTCTGCAGTACTCTGCATGTGGCGTCTGATGCGTATGACCGACATTTTTGATTTCAGACCCAAATACCTGAAAATGAAAAAAACAGTATTCGATGGAAATTATCCGCCTTGGCCTGCCGTCCGGTATTACCCAGGCGATCTTCTCCATGGCGATGGTTATCGTACAGTCGCTGACCAACAGCTTCGGTGAAATGGTTATCGCCGCGAATGTTATCATCATGCGTGTCGATGGCTTTGCAATGATGCCGAACTTTTCGTTTGGTACCGCGATGACAACGTATGCCGGTCAGAATGTCGGTGCACGCCGTATGGACCGCGTAGAGCAGGGCGCAAAACAGGGAACACTGATTGCAGTCGGAACCTCAACGACCATTACCCTTTTAATTGTTATTTTCGGCCATCATCTGATGGGAATCTTTACGAATACCACAGAGCTCGTAACATTAAGTGCCAATATGATGAAGATCCTTGCGGTCGGCTATATTGCCATGGCAATCAACACAGTCGCTTTCCGGCGTCATGCGTGGAGCAGGCGATACGATGACCCCGATGTGGATTTCGATGGTTGTTACTGTTGTAATCCGTGTGCCGCTGGCATACGGTCTGGCCTTTCTGACCAGAACGCCGGAGCTACCAAACGGACGATATCAGGTACTCTGGATTTCCATGCTGGTAAGCTGGTGCATGGGTGCGCTTCTGACGCTGATTTTCTATAAAAAAAGGAAATTGGAAAAAGAAAGCACTGACAGGAAGCTCATCCGAAAAATAAAGGAAAAATAAGAGAAAGATGCAGGAAGGATTTGTGAAAAAGAAAATCTTTCCTGCGTTTCTTTTTTTCTTGACATTCCGTGGGCAATCCTTTATACTACTTTAATTGTTAGGATAGGCGGAGTCTATCCTTATTTCAACCGGGAATACTGAAAATACAGCGCATTTCCGGAGAGTTTACAGAATAAAATCAGATATGACTGGATACAGAAACGATAGAAAGGGTGTATAAAATGGAACAGAAAAAAACGATTCTTACCTATGCCGGCCTGAAAAAACTGGAGGACGAGCTTCATGACCTCAAAGTAAACAAACGTAGAGAAATTGCCGGTAAAATCAAAGAAGCAAGAGAGCAGGGAGACCTTTCCGAGAACGCCGAGTACGATGCAGCAAAAGATGAGCAGCGTGATATCGAGGCAAGAATTGAAGAGATCGAAAAAATCCTGAAAAACGCAGAGGTTGTTGTTGAGGACGAAGTAGATTCTGATAAGATCAATATCGGATGTAAAGTAGACGTACTGGATCTGGAGTATGACGAGGAAATCGAGTTCCAGATCGTTGGCTCCACCGAAGCAAACAGCCTGGAAGGAAAAATTTCCAACGAGTCTCCGGTAGGAAAAGCTCTGATCGGCGCGCACAAGGATGATATTGTCGATGTAGAAACACCGGCCGGAATTATGCAGTACAAAGTACTTTCTATCCAGAGAAATATCTAATAAAATACAAAGAAAAGGGAGTGAAGAGATTGGCACAGCAGACACAGGAACAGGACATTAACCACTTACTGAAGGTTCGCCGCGAGAAACTTGCAGAGCTGCAGCAGAACGGAAGAGACCCGTTCCAGATTACAAAGTTCGATCAGACACATCATTCGCTTGAGGTGAAAGGTCTTTACGAGGCACATGAGACTGAGCTGTTAAAAGACCGCCAGGAGCCGAACGTAGAGGGAATGGATGAGGAGCAGGCGAAAGAAGCTCTTAAAAAGGATTACGAAGAGAGAAGAAATATCATGGACGCAAGCCCGATCCATGTGCAATTGCAGGACGTATGATGTTTAAGAGAGTCATGGGCAAGGCTTCTTTCTGCAATATCCAGGATTTACAGGGAAGCATCCAGGTATACGTTGCAAGAGATGCGATCGGAACAGAGTCTTACGCTGATTTTAAAAAAATCGGATATCGGTGATATCTTCGGAGTGGAAGGATTTGCTTTCAGAACAAGAACAGGTGAGATTTCTATCCATGCAGAGAAGGTGACACTCCTCTCCAAGAGCTTACAGATCCTCCCGGAGAAGTTCCACGGTCTGACAGATGTAGATACCCGTTACCGTCAGAGATATGTAGACCTGATCATGAATACAGAGTCTAAAGATACCTTTATCAAGCGTTCCAAGATTCTCAGTGCGATCCGCAAGTACTTAAGCGGAGAAGGATTCATGGAAGTTGAGACTCCAATGCTTGTACAGAACGCAGGTGGAGCAGCAGCAAGACCGTTCGAGACACATTTCAATGCCCTGAACGAAGATCTGAAGCTTCGTATTTCCCTTGAGCTGTACCTGAAGAGACTGATCGTCGGAGGACTCGAGAAGGTATATGAGATCGGACGTGTATTCCGTAATGAGGGTCTTGATACAAGACATAACCCGGAGTTCACTCTGATGGAGCTTTACCAGGCATTTACAGATTACCACGGCATGATGGATCTGACAGAGAATTTGTATCGTTTTGTTGCACAGGAAGTGCTCGGAACGACACAGATCGTATACAAGGGAATCCCGATGGATCTCGGCAAGCCGTTCGAGCGTATCACAATGGTTGACGCAGTGAAGAAGTACGCAGGCGTTGACTGGAATGAAGTTGAGACTCTGGAGCAGGCAAGAGAACTTGCAAAAGAGCATCATATTGAGTTTGAAGAGAGACATAAAAAAGGTGATATCCTGAATCTCTTCTTTGAGGAGTTTGTAGAGGAGCACCTGCTTCAGCCGACGTTCGTTATGGACCACCCGGTTGAGATCTCGCCGCTGACGAAGAAAAAGCCAGAAAATCCGGAATATGTAGAGCGTTTCGAGTTCTTCATGAATGGATGGGAAATGGCAAATGCTTACTCTGAGCTGAATGACCCGATCGACCAGAGAGAACGTTTTAAAGCCCAGGAAGAACTGCTTGCCCAGGGCGATGATGAAGCCAATACAACAGATGAAGACTTCATGAACGCACTGGAGATCGGTATGCCGCCGACCGGTGGTATTGGATTCGGCATTGACCGTATGTGTATGCTTCTGACAGGAGCTGAGGCAATCAGAGACGTGCTGCTCTTCCCGACAATGAAGTCACTGGACGCTGATAAGAAATCTGCGAAGTCAGAAAATAGCACTTCCACAGCAGCACCGGAGAAAGAAGAAGTTATCGACTTCTCCAAGGTAAAGGTAGAGCCTTTATTTGAGGAAGAGGTAGATTTTGATACATTCAGCAAGTCAGACTTCCGTGCAGTAAAGGTGAAAGAGTGTGTTGCAGTACCGAAGTCAAAGAAACTGTTACAGTTCACTCTTGATGACGGAACAGGTATTGATAGAACAATCCTTTCTGGTATTCATGCATATTACGAACCAGAAGAATTAGTTGGAAAGACACTTATTGCGATCACTAACCTGCCACCGAGAGCCATGATGGGAATTGAATCCTGTGGAATGCTTCTCAGTGCAATCCATGAGGAAGAGGGCGAAGAAAAACTTCATCTTCTGATGGTTGATAACCATATTCCGGCTGGTGCAAAGCTGTACTAAAATTAAATATAAAATGTCTAAAACCATGATGTCAGACCACAGTTGACAACAATTTGACAACAAAATTTGGGAGAATGATGAATCGTTATGAAGCATGACGAATTTCAGGTGAAAGGGCACAGGTTTGGACAATGAAGTAAGAGCACTTCTTAGAGTTAATCTAAGAGGTGCTTTTTTTCGTCCTTGGAAAGTCACATCCCAGCGGTCAGCTCTGTAAAACAGTAAATCTAATTTTGGAGGAAAACATCATGGGTAAAAGTTATAAACCAATTACAAGTATGAAAGAAGTACCAGAGCAGCTTAGAAAATTACGCCGACAGTATCTGCGCTATCAACAGGCAGAAATCATTTACAGTATCTCCCATAAGAAACTTTTGGAACTTGCAAGTGATGCAGGTGCGATTTACAGAATAGATGGAACGGTACTGATTAACAAGGATATTTTTGATACTTATCTGGAACGATTTCATGAACCGGCGACAGGAAAAGGCAGGGAGGAAATGATGGATGAGCGGTAATGTATGGCTGTTTTCAGATGAGATTGACGATGAAGATCTGGAATTTATGAGCCATGACTACGTGACCTACAATATGGCATGTGAATATTACAGACTGGGAATCAAGCCCGTAGTTCGTATGGCACATGAAGCCGGAACAGTATATAAGATTGGGAAGAAAGTACTGATTCGTAGAAGTATATTTGAAGCGTATCTGCGAGAGCAGAGGAAGATTTGATAGAGGAGAAGAACATGAGTGAACAGAGAAAAATAATACATGATGATAACAATGGATTGGATTATGTGCTGGTGGGAGATTATTACATGCCGATGTTAGCCTTGCCGGAGGAAAACCGACCGATTGGTTACTGGGGAATACTTCGGAAACAATATCTGAAAAAACATAAATCAGGGATGTATTCTTATCTTTTGTTGACCGGAAAACTGGATCGCTATCTGGCAGATCTTAACGAACAGACACAGGAACGGTATGAGCTGATTGAAGCACAAATGAGAATTGCGGATGGAGTTACCGAGAAACTGAAGAGTCAGAATCCTATGGAATGGGTGCGACAGTGTAACAACATCAGGAATCGTGTGCAGGAAATTGTATTGAGTGAATTGGTATATGTATAGGAGGAGCGTATGAGATACAGGATTGAATATGCAGATGGAAGATGCTGCAATTTTGCAAACAGCAGAAAAGATTTACTGGATTAGTTGAAACTGTTGAAAGATGAACAAATTGTTGATATTCGTAAAATATATAAAAGTGGTGTTACCGATTCAGTTCTGGATAGTTACCGGATTTATCTGAAACAGTGAGATAACATGGAAAGGGCAGGTATAAATCTATGAAATTGACAAAGGAGATTGAAGAATTTATCAGTCTAACAATAACAGAGCACATGGGGAAAGAGTATGCAGACTGGAAAATGAAACAGCAATCTGTGACAGAGCCAGATAAAGTTGAAGAAGAATATGAAAAGGTAATTGCTTCATTATCACCAGAACAGGAAGAGGCAATTACAAAATACTGTGATGCCATATTCAGTAGTGGAGCAGATACAGAAGAGTTTTTCTATCGGCTGGGATTAAAAGATGGACTGAATCTGAAAAATACGGTAAAATTAGTATTAGAAATGATATCGTGAAATCGGAATTTATTAAGGAGGATATGGATGAAACTGTTTTTATGTTCGCACTTTTCAAGTGTAGGAAGTTTGATAAAAGAAGAAATTGATAACAAGAAAGTCGCATTTATTCCAACAGCTTCGCTGCGTGAAGGCTATACCGGTTATGTCGGCTCGGCTCGAAAGCTATTCAATAAACTGGGAGCAACCGTAACGGAAATTGATATTTCAACGGAGGCTTATTTAACGATACAGTCCGTTTTTGAAGATGCGGATGTGATCTATTTTACTGGTGGAAATTCTTTCTTCCTTATGGATCAGCTCCGTAAAACGAGAACGGATGAGCTATTGAAGAAGGAATTGGCAAAGGGAAAACTGATGATTGGTGAATCGGCGGGTGCGATTATATGCGCTCCAACTATCCAATATATTGAACAAATGGATGAAAAGCCGGAGGACTACTCACAAGAAGATGATGCAGGGCTTGATTTGATTGATTTCTATGTTCTTCCGCATTATCTTACAGCACCATTTAAGAAAGTTACTGAGAAAATAATGACTGAATTTTCG
>ENA-OQJI01000381-OQJI01000381.1-human-gut-metagenome-genome-assembly--contig:-NODE-381-length-10351-cov-0.871185_pt1 | contig 10351 bp, 11 predicted proteins | sample MGYA00242602_ERZ504768 | MGnify/ENA primary metagenome ERZ504768 (study PRJEB26092, sample SAMD00036368) | human gut metagenome | host: Homo sapiens | study: EMG produced TPA metagenomics assembly of...
TCGCCTCGCAGCTGTGGCGCGTCTCGGCCCTGGGCGGAGGCCGCCACTCGTTCACGTCCGCCTCCGGGCTGGCGCTGGACGACCGGGGGCAGCGTACCTCGGAGGGCAACACGGTATGGCTCTACGAGCCCAACGGGGGGCCCGCCCAGGCGTGGGTCCTTACCTAGCCTGCAAGACCCTTTAAATACATTTTGACAATCTCCCGACATGATTCAGGGAGAAGCCTTCTTACTAATTTCTTGGTATAGAAAATTATTCCACGCTCTCGCCTTTTATACATACACTCAACGGAATGCCAACCACCTTCGACAAATGCGTCAATATAGAGCTGTCTGTCTTTTGGAAGAGCGCTCGGGTGGCGGAGCTGATCGTTGCCCTTAGCGATATCGTCAAATTCGACAGGGTACAAGTCCAGAGCGTTGCTGGATTCAATAACTCCCTGCCGCGGTCGTTATTCACCAGCAGGCAGGAAACGCCCTTCATTTGATTGAACTTCTCGGCATCCTTCAGGACGTCGGGCCTGTTTACATCGACGCCCCAAAAATCGCCGATAGTAAGATCGCCGGCGCGAAATCTCCCTGCATAGGGACACCTATAGCAGCTATCGCGAAGCGTCTTAAGGTTCAGGAACATGTCGTAGTAGGGGGATTTCGCCGCAGGAATGGTGACCTCTCTTCCGTCCTCAAGAAGAAGAAAAAGAAGGAGAGAGTTACCCCACCCCTCGCGCTTGCACCTAAACCGGAAATCAACCACGGGAGACCCAAGCTGTTTGCCATAGCCCTCAACGCAGTCCGCGAACATGCGGCCGGAAGGGACACCGTGACAGACCAGGTCAATAATTGTAAGGCCCTCATAATCGCGCCCGAGGAAACCCCTAAGGCCGGCGACCTGGCAAGGCGTTCCACAGAACAAGACCCGCCTTCCATCACGAAGGTCCGCCTTCACGTCGGCAAAGCAAGCTCCAGCGTCGCTCTGGACATATTTTGAGTTGAGAAGCGGGCGAAGCTCATCAACACTCACAGCACGACGATGCAACACTCGAAGAGTATTCCCCTCGCGCTCATAGGCAGCACCGTATACGACCCCGCCAGAAGAAATATGCTCACGCGCAACGGAGCCGAAAACTCCGCCGGAAGCGGACTCCGAGACATCGTCCCTACCGGCAGCGGCAAAGAACGGTCCAGCGGAATTAGAGCCTATCCCCCGGTTGAGGCCGCACGCCCTCGTGCACGCGCCGCAGCCGATGCAGAGATCGCTATCAATTGCGGGAAGAACAAACCCATCCTTACCCTCAGACATGGTGATGGCGCTTTTTGGGCAACCAGCGGCACAGGCCCCGCATCCGCAGCAATGCGATGGCGACTCAAACAGTGTGGGAACTTCGCCCCTTTCACGGTAGACATGCAGTTATCCCCCTATTTGCGAGCCGAAACAATCTTACGCAGGATATCGGCATTCATATAAACGGAAAAAACCAGCGCAATTGCCAGGCAGGCGATCGAGCTTAAGATGCCCGCACCGTAAGCGGACAGATAATAGAAAACGAATACGCCGACAATTGAAACTAAAGTTAAAACCTGCTCAACCCGGTCTTCGACAAGCTTCGTAAACTTAGCGACCTTAATCCTGCGGTACTCATTCACGACGATCATCGCCAAGAGCGTTGCAACAGATGCACCATAAAGACCGAAGTGCGGAATCAACACAACACACAGAACGGCGCAAAGGGCCGCAGACACCGCAGTGGTAGTACCCATAATTCCGGTTTCCTTATGTGCGGTAAAGATGCCACCGTAAAAGCCGGAGATGTTGCTGAAGTACGTCGCCAGGAGCAATATCGGCACATACAGCAGGCCCTCACCGAATGAACCCTTAATCAGGATGCCGTACACGAGGGCATAAGCGCAGACATAAGCAGAACGACGCTCATCATGAAACGCCTTAGCGCACGATACACAGAGTTATAGAAAGTCGACTCGTCCTCATCGGAGTTGAGGACGCGCGCCGAGCTCTCCTTCCAAGATTGATAGAAGAAGCCATACACCTGGTCCATGACACCGGGGAACTTGTAAGAGACGGCGTACACGCCGGCGGCAGAAGCACCGAGCGTATTCATGATAATTAGCCTGTCTAGCAGGTTGTTAATAGTCCAGGAAACCTTGTTGGGAATGAGCGGAAAGGAATACCGCAGGAGCTCTCGAGCATAGGAAATGGAGAAAGCCGACGGATCGATATAGCGCCAGAGCTTCCGCATGACCATGAACACGAGGGCAACACCGCCCTGCGCAATAACCGTGGCGGAAAGCATGCCCACAACGCCCCAACGCAGAACAGCGATAAACAAAACGTTTAGCACGATGGTAAGAGCGCTCGCAGTGAAATTCATGACGGAGTAACCCACGGTATCCCCGAAACCACGTAGGACCGCAGAAGCCATCTGCAGAAGCGCGCCAGCGACAACAAGGCCCACGACCCAGCCAAGATTTTCTGGCATAAATAGCAACCAGACCAGAATCGCCAAGACCGCAAAGCACGCGCAGCCAGCAAGAAGAACAGCGCAAGACGCGGTCACGGCCTTAGACCGATCACCATCGGTGCGACAATCGATGAGGAACCGAAACAGTGCTTCATCCATAAGTAGGGAGACAGCAGGAACGCAGAACAGGGCGATAGTGTTGATGTAGTCGACGGTACCATAGTCGCCAGTGGAAAGAACTGAGGTATAGAGCGGCAGCAGAAGAAACGAAACAAGCTTGGTTGCCATTCCGCCCACCGCAATAATGCCAGTGTTCTTAATAAGTCGACGCGTCTCCCCCATTACGAAAGCGCCTTTCTAAGATAAGCGCAGGAATGCTCCCGCAGAGAATCCAGGCGAGAGTCCACGTCACTCCACTCACAAGGGGCAATATCGTCGGCGCACATAACATCGACGCAACGGTCAGACAGCCCGATATTACTCAGCAAGTCGCGCATACGCGCACCAGACTTATCAGTCGCATATACGCGGAAGGGCCTATGAAAGAGAACTGAGAATACAGTTGCATGAAAGGAATTGGTAAGAATAAGGCTTGCGTGCGCAATAAGCGAGACGAACTCCTCAGGGCCAACACCAAACAGGTTAATAGAATTTGGGATATCTAGGTTTTTATCAGATATGTAAGCAACCTTCATGCCCGTTGCTTCCGTCATCGCGACGGTGCTCTCAATAAGTTCGGGGCACTCGCGTAGTAGATACATAAATATATATTCACCCTGCAAAACATCTTTAGATGCCATATCTGCGTAGTCGTTAGAATCCAACAAAAGTGTGGGATCTAAGACAACATCTATAGGCGCATCGACAAGGGTCTGAAATAACGGAACCGTCTCCTCCTCGCGAACAGACAGGAAATCAAACCTTGAGAGCAACTCGGATACAAGCTGTTCATCAAAATTCTCAGGTCTAAAGTTAGTGTGCGCAAGACTGGGAGCGTAAGCGACTCGACGTCTATCTCCAGCGAATGAAAGGAAATAGGGGCCAACAACACCTTGTGTACAATCGAGATCCATATTTGATCGCTACCACAAATAAAGCAATCAAACTGATCCGCAAGCTCGCACATCTCCTCTTCATTTTGCCAGCGATAAGACTTCTTCGTCATGACGAAATATTTATTTGAAAAATCCTCGAATGCAGTCTTTCTTGACAAATACCTATTTAAACAGCGCAATGTTCGCAGCGTTGCCTTTGGATGCCGGAGCTGAAGCAGCTTATACTGTTCATAATCGTGAGAACGGTAGTCGATAATTTGCACTTCATGTCCCATATTTTCCAAAACCACTTGAAGCGCATGAGACTGAAGCGCAGACCCGAAGTTCAATGCGCCGTGAAAAGTAATCGTTCCGATTTTCATTATTTATCTGTTCCTGTTCACCCAAATATTAATTGCATCTGAAACACTAAGCCCAGAACCCCCCTGCGCCGCAAGGGCAAGAGAAGCGAGAAGATAACGGTTATAATCCGAAGAACGAAGAGATCTCTCGATATCCCTCCATCTGCCGTTTAACGATGTGTTCTTCGTCTTAAAATCATCAATTGAATTAAACGTGTCGCAACAACAAGCAAACATTGTTTTACGCGCGCTGTTGTCCAAGGTAACGGTTCTCCCAAGCAAAAGCGGCCCGAACAGAGGAAGAATACGATCGAAGTCTTCCTGAGAGTAAGAAATTCCAAGCTCCGAACGATAAGAAATCAATTCATCGAGAACCCAATACGAATCAAGGCCCTTAACATTAGTAGGGGTAGACTGCATAATGGATCCAGGACGGATTCGGTAATAATAGCCGCTCAAATCATAACAAGGCTCATCCTTGAAGAAAGAATCAATCCATAACGGATGAATCAGATCTTCATACCATGCGCCTACGGGAAAACCTAGTCGATTCCAGACTTCACGACGATATAGTCTGCCCCACGGCACCATCCAACTAGCTCTATCGTTCTCTATCTCGCCAATCAAACCATCATCAGACATATATCTAAAAGTCGATGTAACGAAATCCGCAGATGTTTGAACGAGCCTGCTCCACATAGCCTCAAGATACCCTGGCCCGATCATGTCATCAGAATCCACGAACATGATGTACTTACCGCGAGAAACCCTAAGACCCGCATTGCGCGCTGCGGAAAGACCGCCGTTTACCTGGTGAATTACAAGAACATTGGGCATTAATCCATACGAATCGGCTATAGCACCAGAATCGTCTTTAGACCCATCATCGACAATAATAACCTCAAACTTGCCAGAAAACTCCTGAGTCACAATGGAGCCTAGACAGGGTTTGAGGTATTTCTCAACGTTATACACAGGCACAATAATAGAAATGTCGTAAGATACGCTTTCCTTAAAAACAATCGGCATGAACATATTGGACGGTCTCTGGGAAACCATACTCAGCTTCGCCTTAGACGCATAGGTTATAGCATCGGAACGACGACTTAACCTGAGTAAACCATCATAAATAGGGCTTGAAAGTAAAAGTTTTATGACTTTCTTAATTGAATTAAGAATCTGCAACAATTGACTCCTCCCATCTTTAAAGTCGAATAAAGATGCGTTTCCATCGATTCGGACATTTTAGTCATGATGCCCTATCATGCAATCAACAAGACCAATCGCAGACAGCACCCCATAGAGGAATAGGCTACAAACAATAAATCACAAACGTAAGCGTCTATGGCCTCACCCAGAACATGGGGACGTTGGAGATCTTCTTTGAAAAAAAGTGCAAAGACCAGCTTCTAAGCATCAACCGAAATAACTAAAGCCCTAGGAATGAATACACTGCACGACAGAACCAAGTCCTCTATGTCGGTTCAATCGTAAATGCTCGCTCTTAGTCGAAAGCTAAGGACAGGCTTGGTCAAGCATAATAATGCTCCATCTAAAGATATTAGTAAAAAGCAATAATGACCTGCATTATAGAAAGAGACGACGGAGGTATTTTAAAGCTGCTTAGTATGTGCCGAGCAGCAAAAGAACGATACTGCAATTTGACAAACAAGACTATGAATATAGTCCGGACAATTGCTGATTCGCCTCTGATACTCGCTTTTAATTGTTTTATCAAATTGTCTTTTCACCTCTTTATCCACTTCACAATGCCAAAGAACTTCATCAAGATCACAATAGTGTCGACAGATACCCCTATTGGCATTTTTGACTGAATCGCTCGACCATTCACTCGCATAGCGAATCAATTCGTCGCTTACAAAGCTCCAATCAGTTATCTGATCTTCTTTAAACTGCTTCGTACTATTAGCGTCATGCTGACGATAGTAGTAAAGCGGTTCGTCAATGTGAAATAAACTCTTTGCAATATCGAAAACAGGAAGAAGTTGGCAAAGATCCTCACCGTGCATAAGCCAACTCGTTTCGAGTACCACTCGTCACTGGCAAATAAATCTCTCCGAATGACCTTATTCCAAACACTATTGAAATCGCATCCGCACAACAGGCTTTTAACAGCATTAAATGATTCACCCGTATGCATACCAGAACAGATATCAACTTTTAACGAGGGTTTTATAGGCATCAATCCCATAGTGAAATCAAATGAAATGATATCAGCACCAGTCGAGGCAATTACATCGCATACCTTTTTAATGCAACCTTCAAGAAGAGCGTCATCGGAGTCGAGCGAAAGAATATAACGCCCACTTGCCTCGCGAAGACCGTCTCGTCGTGCAGCGAGAAGACCTTCGTTGTCCTTGTGAATAACGAAAGCTCTCTCGCGCTTGTTGCAATAAGCATCGCAGATCTCAGGAGATCCATCGGTGGAACCATCATCCACAAGAATCACCTCAAAAGAGCCGGTTCCTTGAATATCAATAGATTCCAGACAAGCGGGGAGAAAACGCTCGGTGTTATATACCGGTACAACAATACTGATGTCAGGCGTTTCGTCATGCATAAATAACTCCTAATAGTGCCGACGAATACGGAAAAAGATCGCAACTGCCGCCATATACAAACGTAATGACAAAATAAAACACGAAAAATAAAACACCCAGTGCCCCAGTTAGAAACCGCTCTCTGCCAAGGTTTTCAGACAAAAAAGGGGGTAAAACAAAACCTGAAATGAAAAGAAAAGGGAAACTCAGTCGAATTAGCTCAGGACTGATGCTCGCAAGTTGAGCGAATAGGGAAGAAATTATGCCGCTGCTCGTATAGAAATTAAGCGTCCATCGATCGAAGCTCGTGATCAAACCCTTGCTGCCTAACATCCATATAGCAAGGCAAAATAGAAAATAAATAAGCATTGTGGTATTAAATGAGCCCATTCCAGCGTGTTTGATCTGAAAGCTATATGACGACGTAAATAGAGATACGAGCTCCATTACATCCGGGCCAATCATAATCACACAAATAGTAAAAATGATAACGCCAACGCATGCAAGAAGTGCAACGGTCTATACGAACGTTCGCGCCCGCGGTTGAAGCATGAAATATAAATAATCCAAATAAAAAGTCCCATGATAGACATCTTGTGAAAGCCAACTGCAAGAAACAAAAAAACAATAGCGGGGCCGCGTTTCTCGCGGAACAGCTCATAGACCATCATGACGAGCATACTAGTAGCAATACATTGCCTAATTATGTTTAACGTATAACCAAACACAACGAAACAAAGAAAGAAACCTACGATAGGATACCCGCGAGGATACAACTTTCTAACAACTAAAATATAGGGAAGGAGAACGATGGCTTCACAAAGAAAAAGAACAGCGTGGAAATCACCAGTCAGTCTTCCCAGAATCCAGAAGAGAATCACGAATAGCGGCTCTTGATCTGAGCAAGCACCCATAGCACCTGTGAGCGAATAATACTGCGAGGCATAAAAACACCTGAGGGGATATGCCGAGGTATCGGTACCGACAGATGCATCACGCAACCCCGCCACCAAGCAAAGGGGGGAGAACCGAAATAACCGCAAGAAGAAAACTGACTGTGCTTATTAGTTATCTTACCGAAAAATATAGCAATACAATATGGGACACAAAGGCAATGAAGTAGATTGGCATCTCTACACCTGCTTTGTATATCGTTTGTAAACTGTTGATTTTCCTCCGGTTGAAACCGTGTCGAAAACACCAACATAACAGTTAAAACCATCTTGAAAGTAAATGTTATACAAAAAGCCGCCGTGGCATTCAGTAACGTTAAACAAATGCGCGCTAGTCGAAAAAATCATCTTATCAACCTTTGATTATAGGAGTTACCCGATTGCCTTACCAGAAATTGCAGCATATAACGCATAGAAAGCGTTATGAACCCTAGGAGAGATAGAAAAGAGAGCACAACGCAGTCTCCATTTTGAACAAGCATATGGGTTCTTCGATGCCCTCCAAGCAAGCCCTCGAGCATTCCTCAAATAATTCTGGGCCTCAGCCTTATCATCAAATCCGTCCGGATCAACCCTCATTGCAACGCGGAGCGTACAGAATGACTGGAAGCACTCAAACTCGCCCTGAAATTCAGGCTCGGCAAATTGTCGAACGGTCTCAATAGCCCTGTCCATGTCTTTAGCATGCTTGGAACCCTGGTTCTTGAGCGTCGTAATGGAGCCAGGTCTCGTCACGTATGCATAGAAGCACGCATCAGAGAATGCAACCTTTTGAACTTTGGAACAAATGTTAGCAATTACACCCATGTCTTCGAAGAGCTGCCCCTCAGGAAAGACAAGGTCGCTAATAAGAGATCGTTCAAAGAGCTTTCCGCAAGCAGAACCACTCTCACCGGTTAATAAAAGAAGTTTTCGAAAATGCTCAATTCCAGATTCAACATGGAATTCTACATTCTGACCTATCTTATAGTTATCAAGGACAGGCGTCTTCGCAAAGGAGCCGATAACGAGCGGAACTTGATACTTGTCAGCCGCTTCGACCATCAACTCAACAGTTCGCGAATCGATCAAATCGTCCCCATCAACATACATGACATAATCACCGTGGCACCTTTGAGTACCAAAGTTACGCGCAGAAGAAAGACCGCCGTTCTCCTTATGCAAAATCTTAAATCGCGTGTCTGACCCAACGGCATCTTCAATAAGGTCGATAGTATTATCAGTACATCCATCATCTACGATAATATATTCGATATTCGAATAAGTCTGACCAAGCAATGAGTTTACGCAAGGAAGCGCGAACATACCCACGTTGTACACGGGGACAATGACACTAACCAGAGGCTTATCAATATCAGAAGCCATATATCTAGGACCTCCTGAGAAAATGACGATATATCAACGCTCTAACGGAATTTGGCATCAGACAGACAGCGGCATGCGGCAAATAAGAACAGATATAATCACGTTTTGTGAAATAGCCACGCTCAACTTGAGCCTGCTTAAATGCTTTAGCGTACTTAAGATACTGCGAGCCGCCCCTACGAGCATAGAAATCCTCACTAACGCGCATCGCAACAAGCGGTTCCTTCAGGTTATCCGCCTTGCAGCCACATGCGAGCATCCTGTTAAAAAGATCCCAATCCTCAAAGTAGAGAAAGTCGGAACTGTAGTTACCAGCCTCCATAACTTTCGACTTTTTAAACGTCATGGGAGGATGACGGAAGGGATTTCGCCTTTTGGAATAAGAACGTATAGCATCGATGCCCTTGGGAAGGTCCGTGGCCGCAACAGGTTCATTGGGAGACGTGACGAATTCGATAACATCGCTTCCGACCATATCGAGCCCGCCATCAATAGCGGCAAGCTGTTTCTCCATACGATCCGGACGAGCTATATCATCAGTGTCCATGCGTGCAACAATTTCGTTAGAGCAAGCAAGCATGCCTTGGCGCAATGCATACCCAAGTCCATGGTTTTTTTCATACGAAACAAAATTGAACAGTCCAGGATGCAGGGAGTCATAATCTTGGAGCACATCTTCAAGCTCATGCGTAAGCGGACCATCCTTGACCATGACGATCTCAGCAGGAGAAACCGTTTGATTCAGCACGCTGTCTAAAGCCTGAATTAAATAGGCAGGATTTTCTTTTTTTGTAAATGCTCATCAACACACTATAAGAAGAAGTAAGGTTTGTCTGCATCTATCGCCCCGTTCTCTTCTTGCCGAACATGGCACCGAAGGTGCCGGTAAAGCACTTCAAATCCATGCGGAAGCAGCGGTTCTGAACGTAGCGAAGTTCTATCTTTTGCCTCAGACCACTCTCAAAGGTCGCTTCATTACGATCAGTCGCTTGCCAAAGTCCAGTAATTCCAGGCTGAACTGAGAGCAGCTCAGCCTTTTCTTCATCCGAAAAATGCTGTTCAAGCTCATCCCTTGTAATGGGACGGGGACCAATGACTGAAAGATCGCCGTTCAGCACATTGAGAAACTGAGGCATCTCATCGATGGAGCATTTACGAATGAATTGACCAATCTTGGTAATGCGGGGATCATCGTTGACTTTGCGTTCGACTTCCCACTGATGTAGCTGCTCAGGACTTAAATACTTCTGCACATCACCCGCATCGGCAACCATGCTACGAAGCTTTAAAATCTTGATTGTTTTTCCGCCCTTGCCAACGCGCTCTTGCGTATACATAGGGTTGCCAGGCGACTCAAGGCAAATGAGCGCGCACACGATGGCGATGGGGATAAGCAGCAATACACTCATCAAAAGACTGAATACAAGGTCAAACAGCCTCTTAAATAAGCGGTAGCCAAGCGTACCGCTCGGTTTAATCTCTTTAATAGCCAGTGCATCCTCCACAGATACACAGCTCTCTGTTACTTCTTTAGCAGCCACAGTCAAACTTACGGTCCTGTCCCCACGAACCCCCCCCATCTATGAATCCAAAATCAAAG
>ENA-OQJI01000382-OQJI01000382.1-human-gut-metagenome-genome-assembly--contig:-NODE-382-length-10347-cov-1.025440_pt1 | contig 10347 bp, 9 predicted proteins | sample MGYA00242602_ERZ504768 | MGnify/ENA primary metagenome ERZ504768 (study PRJEB26092, sample SAMD00036368) | human gut metagenome | host: Homo sapiens | study: EMG produced TPA metagenomics assembly of...
CGACGGTCACCATGGTGCCGCCGTTAACCGACCAGGTATCGGGGTTGTGGCAATACGCACAACGCATGGGGCAGCCTGAACAAACACCACAAAGCGGATGCCGGGTCCATCGACCGTTCCCATCGTCTCAATCGAATGCACGCGGCCCAGGGCAAACGCAGAGTCCTCGGGACGAGCGTCCACACCCTCGAGCGTCATCTCAGCCATTCCCGCTACCTTGCCTCTCTTTGATTTTAGCTACATAAATGCCAGAGCCATTCTAGCCCATACGTTTGCGTTTAAACGTCTCGGGCTAGAATGGCACGTTTTAATCTATCCCCCATTACCGTGACGGGAGCCCATGTCGAGATGTGAAGGCGAAGAATGCTCGCCTACAGCCTTTACGCCTTGAGCGTGAGCACCGCACCGAAGGCGGTCGGGCCGCAATGGCTCGAGATGACACCGCCGACCTGAGTCCAGGTAACGTCTTTAAAGCCCAGGTCGTGCGCATAGACTTCCATGTCGTCGCGCAGCTCCTGGGAAAGGCCTACCGAATACGCCAGGCCAATGTGCGAGTAGTCAATCTCGCCCTTCGCAACCATGTGGTCAATAAAGGCGCGGGCGCACTTGAGCATAGAGCCGCGGAACTTCTTGGTCGCCACAAACTTACCGCCCGTCACCTCAATGCAGGGCTTAATCTTGAGCAGGTGGGCGCCAAGGAATGCCACGTTGGACAGACGACCTCCCGCCTTAAGGAAGGCTAGGTCGGTAGGAACAAAGCCCAGCAGCACACGGTCCATCACCGAATTGGTGAAGGCGAAAATTTCGTCGACGGTGGCATCGGGGTGAGCCTCGAAGTATTTGGCGGTCTCGACGGCAACGAGCGACTGGCCCACCGAGACAAAACGCGTATCCATGGAGAATACGTAGTCGCGGCCCTTAGCCGCAATCTTGGAGGACTGATGCGAGCAAGTCGTGACTTCGGAGTACGCAAGATGCAGAATGGTCGCATCGGGCTGCTCGGCATGGATACGGTCATATACGTGCGCAAAATCTGCAGGCGCGCAGCCGCTGGTCTTGGGCATTACGCCAAACTCGTTGCAGCGCGAGTAAATCTCGAGCGGATCGATGGAGCCGTCCTCGACGGTCTCGTCACCAATCGTGACATGCATGGGCACGCGCACGATGCCGTAGCGCTCGCAGAGCTCCGGCGTCACATCCGACCCAGACTCAACCACGATTACGTACTTGCCCATTATTATCACGACCCATCTCGACATTGGCTTTTCAATACATGGCACGCGCCGCCGCACTGTTGCACAACGGCGTCCAAGCGCCAAAGAGACGCCGCCCCTTGCGCACAACAAAGGACAGCGTCTCCCTGGAAAACTCCGTGCTAACCTGAGATTCTACACGGTTTATTACTAAGTGTTACTTACTCCGCAAACGGTCGCTATACGCGATAAACGGTAGTTGGCCGCGGCAACTGCGATTCATTTCGCCCAGCAAGTCCAATCGTGCCCCATGCACGGTTAATGCACGAGGCGGTAGAAATTCATCGATGCCGCACCCTCGGCATGCAACCCCATCGCCGAAACCGCCGGCGAATAGGTACGGCTCGTAAGTGCCGCCTCGCCGCCATTTGCAAAAATCTCGACCATCGTAGTGTCCGAAAGCACGCGCAGGTCGCGAAGCTCGCTGAGCTCGATCGACCTCTGGTCGCGCCCATAGCCTTCGTCACCCATGTCGAGGGTAAGCATCCCGTCTGCATAGCGCACAAAGACACCCTTGCGAATCTCGAGCTCGACCATCTTGGCGCCCTCACAGGAAACCACAAGATCAAACAGGCGGCCCGGCTCCTCAACGGTTTCACCGCCTGTCGCGCGAACGCAGTCGCCGCGCATCCTCTCAATCTCGTGCGCCGGCTGCTGGCAGAGCTTACCATCGCGCATGCTCAGCTCTCGCGGCACCGTCAACGCGCACTGCCACCCGCGCGCCACCGTCGGGTTTTCTGCCGTCGCATCGGGGCAACCCGACCATCCGATCATCAAACGCCGGCCTGCAGCATCCTCAAAGGACTGCGGAGCATAGAAATCAAAACCGGCATCGACCATCGGGGCATGCCCTGCCCGACGATTTTAAAGCTCGGCGCCTCCCAATCGGCCTCGATAGGGAACCACACGCACTGATGCGGATTGCGGTAACGCCAACCATCGGCAGGCACACCCTGCGGACAGCAAACGAGAATAAGCTCGCCATCGAGCTCAAACAGATCGGGGCACTCCCACATAAAGCCAAAGTTCTCGTCCAGCTCAATGCGCGTCGCATAGCTCCAGACCCCTAAATCACGCGAAGTATAGACAAGCACGCAGCCACGGTCGTCTTTCGTACGAGCGCCCAGAACCATGTAGTAGATACCATCGTGCTCAAGGATCTTGGGGTCGCGCACGTGCGTACCGATATCGTCGGGGTAATCGACTGGTCCAACAGCCATGCGCTTCTCGCCCAATTCGTCGGGATTCTCGGCAACCATATGAATCTGGTTTTGCTCACGGCCCGTCAACACGTAGTCGTAATCATCGCGGTCAAAATGCTTGACGTTGCCGGTATAGAAGTAGTGAATCTTGCCATCACGTACAAAGGCAGAACCAGAATACGCTCCGCTCGAATCCAAATCGGAATCGGGGAACAGCACGGGGCCGTGATTCTCGTACGTCACAAAATCCTTTGTCGTCAGATGGTTCCAAAGCACTGGACCGCCATGCGCAGCATCGAAAGGATCGTATTGATGATAGATGTGATACGTATCACCAATCTGAACCAAACCGTTGGGGTCGTTGAGCCAGCCAAGCTCAGGCTCCACATGGAACAGAAGCCTATCGGGGTCGGACGCGATGCGAGCCGCCGTCTCATCCTGTCCGGCACGCCACTGCTCATAGTCCGCGCGTGTCACCTTGTTTTTTTGATTTAACATCGCCGTTGACTTTCTCGTCTATGGGGAAGGACGCTCGACTCACACGAGTCGAACGCCCTTCCTCAAATGGACTTATCCGCACATTGCACTGAATGGCTCAACTAGAAGCTGACATCGAAGCCAGCGCCAGCGCCCTCTTCATCGGTGGTCGGCACGCCCTTTGCCTTGTTGTAGGCAAAGATCAAGACGATCGGCACGATAAAGGCGATGAGATTGCCAGCCACATACCACACGAGGGTCTCGGGCGTGACGATGAGCAGGCCAAGCACGCCGGTCAGACCCTGACCGATAGCGCGCACCTCAAAGAGCTTGACGAAGGCACCGCCGCAGCCTGCACCGATGCATGCGCAGATGAACGGAATGATCGAATAGCGCATGTTTGCAGCAAAGATTGCGGGCTCGGAGATACCGACCAGCGTCGGGATAAAGGACGACATGCAGATGTTGCGCTCTTTGGAATGCTTCTTGTGAATGAGGTACATGCCGATGGCGCCTCCGCCCTGGGCGATGATGGAAACCGACCAGATGGCCTGGATGTAGTTGAAGCCAGTCGTGGCAACGAGGTTTGCCTCGATACCCTGGATGAACTGATGCGTACCGGTAACGACAAGCGGCTGCAGGAACGCGGCGAAGACAAAGGCACCAAAGACGCCCATCCTGTTGTACAGGATATCGATTACGCCGGCGAGGACGTCGCCGATCAGGTTGCCGAGCGGGCCGAACACGGTGAACAGGGCGACGTTAGCAAGAATCAGGGTAACGGTCGGGACAAAGACGAACGAAACGACCTCGGGGATGTACTTCTGGGCAATCTTTTCGACCTTGGCCATAAACCAGGCAGTCAGGATTGCAGGGAACACGCCACCCTGGAAAGCAACCATGGGAATGGAGAGCGGACCAAAGTTCCAGTACTCAGCACCCGTCGGGTCCATAACGAACGTGTTGCGGTTCATAAGGCTCGGGTGAACCATGACGATACCGACGAGGATGCCCAGAATCGGGTTACCGCCAAAACGCTTCACCGCGCTGTACATAACCAGGACAGGCAGGTAGTCAAACGTGGTGGCGATAATGGCAAAGAAGCTTGCGAGGTTCTTGAGGAACTCGCTGTGGTCGGCGAGGCTGCCCTCCATGCCAAAGAGGCCGTTGGCAACGATCAGCGACTTAAGGCCGATGATGATAGCAGCGCCGACGAAAGCGGGAATGATGGGGATAAAGATGTCCGAGAATACCTTGAGGACCGAGAAGAACTTGCCCTTCTTGTCCGCCTCGGCGCCCTTGACCTCGGAAGCGCTGATCTCCTTAACGCCCGTCAGAGCCATAAACTCGTCGTAGACCTTGTTGACGGTACCGGTACCGAAGATGATCATGAGCTGGCCGCTGTTGTACAGCACGCCCTTGACGCCATCGATGTTCTCGAGCTCGGCCTTGTTGTACTTGCTCGTATCCTTGAGCACCAGACGCAGACGCGTAACGCAATGCGTGGCGCCCTCGATGTTCTCCAGACCGCCGACGTTATCGACGACTTGCTGAGACACTGCTTTGTAGTCCATGTTCCTCTCCATTCCTTTACGAAATCATAAGACGTTTTGATGCCATTACAGAGACGCGATCGTTGCATTTGCGCACTTGAGCGTACCGTCGGTGACCGTCAGCGCCACACCCTGGCCCTGCTTATTGCAGAAGCGAGCGTTAAGCGCAACATCATCGACAAAGATGGTCGCGATATCGTCGTCAACGACCAGGCGCACATGATGAGTGCCCTCGCCCTTAAAGAACAACGGACGCTCGAGGCCCATGTTGTTGACCTTGAACCACGGATACTGGGGGGCCGCCGTAAACTCGAGCTTGCCCTCACGCAGGTTGGCGCGGAACTCATAGGCTAGACCGGACTCGGCGTCCTCGGCAAGCTTCACCGAGAAGCCGGCAGCGTCACCGGCGAGCTCGATGTCGGCATCGAGCATATAGGTGGAGCCGGCATCCGCGGCGAGCACCTGCTCGACCTTGCCCGACTCGCAGGAAAGCTCAAAGGCCTCGACTGCCTTAGCCTCGCCAAAGGCGCCAAGCATGCTGTCGGGGAGCTTGGTGCCGAGCGTTCCGTCGGCACGCTGAACGATCTCGAGAGGCATAAAGGTGCCACCCCACAGGTAAGAGCTGGGGTCGCCGCCCTCGTCACGCGTAGGAACCCAACCAAAGAGAACGCGGCGCTCGCCGTCAAATGCGGTACGCGCGGCATAGTACGCGCGGCCATCGAAGGAATCATCCGCAGGAGTGATCCAAGGACCGTTGATAGAGCGAGACATGCGGTAACGGGTCTTGTTGCCATCACTGTACTCGGAGAACACCAGATACCACCAGTCGCCCATCTTAAAGAGATCAGGCATCTCGAACATGGTGTACAGGCCCGGATTCCACCAGTCGCCCTGGAACTCCCAGGTATCCAGGTCCTTGGAGGTGAACTTGACCAGACGACCGGTCATCAGACGCTTGTCCTCGCCCACACGCGTGCCGAGGATGAGCATGTACTCTTCGTTCTCCTCATCCCAAAGCACAAAGGGATCGCGCCAGTTGCGGTCATCGTAACCCTCCTGGGGCGGAAGCAGCGTCTCGGCGATGTTCTTCTCCCACTTGACGGCGTCGTCACTCGTTGCGTGAAGAAGAACCTGCTTCATCAAGCGTGCCTTGACCTTATCGCGATTGCAACCAGTGTAGAGCGCATGGTACTTGTCGCCCACCTTAAACACCGTGCCGGCATAAACATACTGGTCGACTTCCTCGTCGCCGCCACGCTCAAGGCTCTCGCCAAAGTCTTTGTAATTGACGAAGTCCTTGGTTGTCGCGAGTGCCCAGCCAAACGGCTCTCCGAAAGGTCCGGGGTTTCGCGTGTCACGCTGATGATAGAGATAGAACGTGCCGTCCTCGCCGTACGGCATGATGTCGCCTACCCAAATTCCCTCAGGCTGGTAATACACCTTGTGCATCCGAGACTTCCTTTCTCACGAGATACTAACTCGGTACAACTGCAAGATATGTCAATCGTTTTCATATGTCAAACGTTTTCACACCAATACGTCTTTTCGCAGTTCCAGTCGTCGGCAAACGGTTGACATATGCCGGCGAACGGTCATCAGAGGTGTTTGAGGAATTCTTTTGGCACGGGATGAACTAAGCGGTTTTACCTCAATGAGTTCAACGGGGAGCTTGATATTCGATTCGGCTTTTCGCCGTTAATAAGAGCAATGATGGATTGCGCCGCGAGCTCACCGATGCGATCGATATCTTGGCGTACGGTTGTTAAGTCAGGCATAAACGTCATAGTGCGGCGGGCACCATCCGCGCCCACGACCTTAATATCGCCCGGAGCGCTCAAGCCTCGCCGCTTCATAACGTTGAGACAGATGGCCGCCATCGTGTCGTCTCCCGCAAAGATGCCGTCAATATCGGGGTTCTCATCGAGGATCTTCGCAACGACCGCGCCCTTTTCGTCGTCGGGCTTAACGAACTCGACCTCACGGACAAGCGCGGGCAAACCGGCCTGCTCAACAACATCGAGGTAGGCATCGGTACGCTTATTGGCAGGCATGCGCATGCGGCTATTGCTGCGCAGGCACAGGATGCGCGAACACCCGTCATCGATCAGGCGACGCGTGGCAAGTTCGCCGATGCTATAGCTGTCGCTCGCAATCTGAACAGAGGCTTCGCCAAGGTCGCAGTCGATACCAACCAGACTCAAGCCCATCTCGGCATACGCCTCGGCACCGATATTAAGCGAGTTGACGATGACGCCATCAACCATATTGCGTCGAAGCATGTCGATATAAGAGCGCTCAAGCTCGGGTCGATTGGCGCTATTGCACAGCAGCATCTTAAAACCGTTTTCGGCCAGGGTATGCTCAATGGCTTGAACCACTTGGGCATGAAACGGACTGCTGACATAGGGGACGATCATACCGATAAGATTCAGGCGACCGTTGAGCATGGCACGGGCGATATCGTTGGGCGTATAGTTGATGCGCTTCATCGCGGCATGGACCTTATCGCGGGTCTCTTGGCTAATATAGCCGCGATTATTAAGCACGCGAGATACCGTAGTAGGCGAAACCCCCGCCACCGCTGCAACTTCCTTGATGCCAGGCTTAGCCGTATCCTTAGAACGAGCACTCTCGCGAGCCATAGCACCCTCCCCCATCAACATGTCATACGTTACATACGAACAAAGCATACCCCAACAACAGCGGGAAGACGGTAACAGCACAAGTAAGTAGACAACTCATCCAAATAATTAGGAGAGTTCCGCCTAAAGGGTGACTACACAGGACCCAGCCGGGGCTGTTTGGGCTACCTCCCAAAACATTCCGTAGGACGCAAAGAGGCTCGCCGCACCGAAGTGCGCAGCGAGCCTCTTTGCATGTCCGAGGACGTTTTGGGAGATAGCCCAAACAGCCCCGGCAATCCTGCGGGAGTTAAACCCCTTTAGAACTTGTCGTGGAAGGTACGCGAAATGACCTCGTCCTGCTGCTCCTTGGTGAGCGTGTGGAAGTTCACGGCGTAGCCGGAAACGCGGATGGTCAGCTGCGGATACTTCTCGGGGTGAGCCTGAGCGTCGAGCAGCGTCTCACGGTTGAAGACGTTGATGTTCAGGTGGTGGCCACCCTTCTCGGCGTAAGCGTCGAGCATGTGGACCAGGTTATCGGCCTGGGTCTCGGAAACTTCAGAAACCTTCATAATGTGTCTCCTTCGATTAATAGGCGCCGGCCGAGACCGGCGCGCTAATCAGTAATCGTTATTGTTAGTATAGCACTAACAATAGTTACTCGCCCAGCTGATCAAGGTCGATATCGCCAAAGAACACCTGGTCTTCCTTGCCGAGCGCACTCGGGATGATGGAGAAGGTGTTGGAGATGCCGTCCTGAGCATCGCGGAACGGGAGCTTGGAAACCGAAGACAGCGAAGCGATGGCGCCATGGCTATCGCGCTTGTGCATGGGGTTAGCACCCGGGGCGAACGGCTGGCCAGCCTTGCGGCCGTCGGGCGTGGAGCCGGTCTTCTTACCGTACACGACGTTGGAGGTAATGGTCAGAACCGAGGTCGTGGGCACGGAGTTGCGGTAGGTGTCGTTCATGCGGATGTACTCCATGAACTGGTGCACAACGTCGTGAGCGATCTGGTCGACGCGGTCGTCGTCGTTACCGTACTTGGGGAACTCACCCTCGGTCTCGAAGTCGACGATGATGCCGTTCTCATCACGGACGGGGTGGACCTTGGCGTACTTGATGGCGGACAGGGAGTCAGCCACGACGGAAAGGCCAGCGATGCCCGTAGCGAACCAGCGGTGCACGTGCTTGTCGTGCAGAGCCATCTGGATGCGCTCGTAGCAGTACTTGTCGTGCATGTAGTGAATGATGTTCAGCGAGTTGACGTACACGCCAGCGAGCCACTTCATCATGTCGTTGTACTTGGCCACAACGTCGTCGTAATCGAGCGTATCGCCCTCGACGGCGCGATACTTGGGACCGACCTGCTTCTTGGAGACCTCGTCAACACCGCCGTTGAGTGCGTACAGCAGGCACTTGGCCAGGTTGGCGCGGGCGCCGAAGAACTGCATCTCCTTGCCGATGCGCATGGAGGACACGCAGCAGGCAATACCGTAGTCGTCGCCATGATAGACACGCATGAGGTCGTCGTTCTCGTACTGAATCGAGGAGCTGGCGACAGAAGTCTTGGCGCAGAACTTCTTGAAGTTCTCGGGCAGACGGGTCGACCACAGAACGGTCATGTTGGGCTCGGGGCTGGTGCCCATGTTCTCGAGCGTGTGCAGGTAGCGGTAGCTCATCTTGGTAACGAGCGTACGGCCGTCAACACCCATGCCGCCGATGGACTCGGTGACCCACTGCGGATCGCCGGTGAACAGGGCTGGTACTCGGGGGTACGGGCAAACTTGACCATGCGGAGCTCATGATGAAGTGATCCACGAACTCCTGGATCTGCTCCTCGGTGAAGGTACCGTTGGCAAGGTCGCGCTCAGCGTAGATGTCGATGAACGTAGAGGTACGGCCGATGGACATAGCGGCGCCGTTCTGCTCCTTGACGGCAGCAAGGTAGGCGAAGTACATCCACTGGATGGCCTCCTGCGTGTTGGTGGCAGGGTTGGAAATATCGAAACCATAGGTCTCGGCCATCATCTTGAGCTCGCCGAGGGCGCGGATCTGCTCCTGCAGCTCCTCGCGGTCGCGGATGTTGTCGGCGGTCATGACCGTCGGGGTGGAAGCCTTCTGGGCCTCCTTGTCCTTGATCAGGTAGTCGACGCCGTACAGGGCAACACGACGGTAGTCGCCGATGATACGGCCGCGGCCATAGCCATCGGGCAGACCGGTGATGATGTGAGCCGAGCGGCAAGCACGCATCTCGGGGGTGTAAACATCGAAGACGCCAGCGTTGTGGGTCTTACGCTCGAAGGTGTAGCGCTCGACAACGTTCTCGTCGACCTTATAGCCGTGCTGGCTGGCAGCCTGGCAAGCGATGCGGATACCGCCGTTGACGTGCAGCGCGCGCTTGAGCGGCTTGTCGGTCTGGAGACCGACGATGGTCTCCTTCTCGCGGTGGGCGTTATCGATGTAGCCAGCGGGGTGGCTCACGATACCCGTAACGGTCTTGGTGTCCATATCGAGGACACCGCCCTGCTCGCGCTCCTTAAGCAGCAGGTCGAGAACCTCGCCCCACAGCTCCTTGGTACGCTCGGTCGGGCCGACGAGGAACGACTCGTCGCCCTCGTAGGGGGTGTAGTTCTTCTGGATGAAGTCTCGGACGTCAACCTCTCCCGTCCAAATGCCTTCCTTGAAGCCTTCCCATGCCTCCTGCATTGTGTAACCACGCTCCTAGTTACGTGTTATGCGGCGCTCTCTCACACCGCTGCTTATTGAATTCTTGAATGTTCGGCTTGCACTACCGGCTTCTTCCGTTCTTCACCACACGTTGGTGCAGAGAAAAACGTTTGTCCGCCTTGGAACTACAACCCAAAACCCAAGATTTCACCCGTTTGAGAAGGATAACATAGCGACCCTCTCCATCTGGGCTGTTATATGTTTCTTTTTTTTATATCATAAGGGCGTTTTTTACAAACCCGCAGGAAATGCGAGCGCGGACAGCTACCGTTCACCGATTTGTATGTTATTTTTCCTTGCCTTTGTACGACGTTCGCTCTAGCTGTTATGCCAGCTTTAGCAGGGTAAAGTGCCTCTGAGTAGGCTTTGGGACATGCCTAACGATCTGCCCCAAACTTTACTGGCACCGACGGTGTACGGAGGTCGCCTAAAGGTTGTTTTCTAGGCATGTCCCAAAATCTACCGTATAGGGTGCGCGTGCGGGGGTATCATCTTTCACCGAAAATAGTTTCT
>ENA-OQJI01000383-OQJI01000383.1-human-gut-metagenome-genome-assembly--contig:-NODE-383-length-10334-cov-0.852650_pt1 | contig 10334 bp, 12 predicted proteins | sample MGYA00242602_ERZ504768 | MGnify/ENA primary metagenome ERZ504768 (study PRJEB26092, sample SAMD00036368) | human gut metagenome | host: Homo sapiens | study: EMG produced TPA metagenomics assembly of...
TTTTTCTCAGGCTTATTCTGATTTCTTCCTGTGCTTTTTCACTTCCGGCTCATCATCATAATCTGTTTCATTGATTTCTTCTTCCAGAGCCTCAGGTTCTGACTTTGCGATCTGCTTCGGCATATGTTTGATCTCGCCAAGCTCCTTATCTGAGATCACAACTGTTTTTGCTTCGTTATCCACAGACGTCAGCGTTACGAAATCTCCCTGTGGATCGATCAGAGAATGCTTCAGATCTGCGATCACATCCTCCATATTCTGATAACGGCGATCCACGCTTTTCTGTGTACATTTCAGAATGATCTGCTCCAGACTGTGGGGAAGCTCCGGTGTATAAATACTTGGAGGAACAATCTCTTCCTGAAGATGTTTGATAGCAATAGCTACTGTGGTATCTCCGTCAAAAGGAACCTTCCCTGTAACCATTTCATACATTGTGATACCCAGTGAATAAATATCACTCTTCTCATCACTGTATCCGCCTCTGACCTGTTCCGGTGAACTGTAATGAACAGATCCCATTACATTTGAGCTTATGGTATTGGAAGAAGCGGCTCTTGCAATACCAAAAATCTGTTACTTTTACCTTTCCATCCATGGAAATGATAATATTCTGCGGTTTTACATCACGATGTACAATCCCATGGCTGTGTGCAGCTTCCAGTCCCATGGAGACCTGGATTGCAATACTGGTTGCTTCTTTTACAGAAAGCTTTCCCTTTTTGGAAATGTACTCCTTGAGAGTAATTCCCTCAATAAGCTCCATAACAATGTAATAAACTCCGTTATCGTCACCAACATCAAATACATTCACTATATTCGGATGTGTCAGGACTGCTGCAGCCTGAGCCTCACTTTTAAACTTGCGGATAAACGTCGTATCCTCTCTGAATTCCGGCTTAAGAACTTTTACAGCAACAAACCGATTCAGCTTATGGTCTTTTGCCTTGTATACGTCCGCCATTCCGCCGGTACCAATTTTTCCTAATATCTCATAACGTTCTGCTATGATCGTTCCCGTTTTTTAACATGCTTTCACCTCGTCTGCGAATGGTTCTACCAATACAATTGCAATATTATCCTTGCCGCCATTGCGATTTGCTTCTCTTATAAGTATCCTGCCTTTTTCATCCAGATCTGTAGATGTGTCAGAAATGATTTCCCTCAGCTGGCTGTCCTCAACCATATTGCTGAGCCCGTCCGAACACATCAAAACTACATCTCCGGGTTCCAGTTTCAAATCAAAGAAATCAATATCCACTGTTTTCTCTGCTCCAAGTGCTCTTGTAATGATATTTTTCTTCGGATGCTTCCTTGCCTGTTCAGGGTCAAGTTCTCCCATTCTTACCATCTCCTGCACCAGTGAGTGATCCCTTGTTATCTGCTGAATCTTCTCTCCGATCACATAAAGTCTGCTGTCACCTACATTTGCCACATAAGCGTAATGTCCTACGATAGTAGCTGCCACTATCGTTGTTCCCATTCCTCTGAGTTTCTCATCCTGCTGTGCCTGGGTAAGAATCTCGGTATTTACACATTCAATGGCATGACGGATTACCTTTACCGGATTAAAATCCGCATCCTGCCGGATTTCCTCTACCATAGATGTAACCGCATGAGAGGATGCATAATCACCTGCATTATGACCACCCATACCATCTGCAACAACAAACAGATTCGGAAGATTTCCAACCGGGTCAGCAGTTGCGAACACATAATCCTGGTTCATCTTCCGCTTTTGCCCGACATCAGTAGCTGAATATATCCTCATGTCACTTCTCGCTTTCTGTTTTTTCCATATAACTTTTTCTTAACTGTCCACAGGCACCATCAATATCACTGCCCATTTCTCTTCTAATAGTAACATTTATTCCACATTTTTCAAGTTTTATTTTGAAATTCTCCACAGCCTGTCTTGTTGAACGCACAAAGGAACGTTCCTTAATAGGGTTTACCGGGATCAGATTTACATGGCAGTTCATATCTCTGATTCTGCCGGAAAGTTCCCTTGCATCCTCATCGCTGTCATTAACTCCGGCTACCAGACTGTATTCAAATGTGATCCTGCGCCCGGTTTCTTTAAAATAATAACGGCAGGCTTCCAGAACCTCATCCATGCTGTATTTGTTTGCGATCGGCATCAGTTCCCGTCGCTTCACATCATTAGGTGCGTGAAGGGAAAGTGCAAGTGTCATCTGAAGCTTTTCTTTTGCAAGGTCATAAATCTTCGGAACCAGCCCACAGGTAGATACAGTCAGGTTTCTCTGACTGATATGAAGTCCTCCGTCTTCTGTCAGGATATGTATAAACCTGAGAAGATTTTCATAATTATCAAGAGGTTCCCCCGTTCCCATGACCACAACATTGGAAACTCTTTCTCCTGTCAGAGCCTGTATCCTGTATATCTGATCCAGCATTTCTGACGGGAGAAGACATCTGGTCAGTCCTCCTATGGTAGATGCACAGAATCTGCATCCCATACGGCATCCCACCTGAGAAGAAATACAGACAGAATTTCCATGTTTATACCGCATGAGAACACTCTCTATCACATTTCCATCACTGAGACGGAACAGATACTTCTGTGTACCGTCAATCCGGGATGTCTGTACCTTTACCATCTTCAGTGCTGTGACAGGATATTCTTTCAGTTTTTCCCTCAGGCTTTTGGAAAGATTGGTCATCTCATCATAAGAAGTAACAAGGTGTTCATGCAGCCAGCTGTAAATCTGCTTCGCACGAAAAGGCTTATCTCCCAGAGTGGTCATCAGTTTCTTTAATTCGTCGATCGTCATTGACTTAATGTCTGTCATTACTTATTTTCTCCTGAATTTTGCAATAAAGAAGCCATCTGTTTTGTGTACTCCCGGCAGAAGCTGAAGATAACCCAGAGCTGTTGTCTCAGAATGCAGTTCTTCCGGAAGATACGGATCAATACTCTCCAGTTTGAACGGATGATTATTCATAAACCACAACATGTTCTCTTCATTCTCTTCCTTTGCGATAGTACAGGTACTAAATACCAGCACTCCGCCCGGTTTCACATATTCTGCCGCATTGTCAAGGATTGTTCTCTGAAGGATTACAATCTCTTCCTGCTTCTGTGCTGTCACCCTGTATTTGATCTCCGGCTTCTTTCCAATTACTCCATATCCGGAACATGGGACATCTGCCAGAACGACATCTGCCTTGAGTTCTGAATCTACATCAAATACCGTAGCATCCATCACATGAGCCTGCACATTAATGCAGTCTGTTCTGTGAATATTCTCTTCGATCATATCCACTTTGTACTGGCTGATATCGCGTGCATCTACTGTTCCGTAATCTCCCATTTTATCTGCAACATGGAGACTCTTTCCACCAGGTGCTGCGCACATATCTATCACATAATCCCCTTTTTGCGGATCTGCAATTTCTGCCACCAGCATGGAGCTTACATCCTGCACCTGGATTTTCCCCTGTATAAATGCATCCAGTGCAAGAATATGGTTATAATTTGAAATTTCATATGCATAGGGAAGATAAGGTGCAGGTTTCACTTCCACTCCCTGATCGACCAGGCTCTCATAAATCTCTTTCTGTGGATATTTATGAGTTCTGCAGCGTACTGTGATCGGTTTCTCAGTGAGAAAATCTGTAAGGATCTTTTCTGTTTTTTCTTCCCCGTAATCCTCAAGCCAACGGTTTACCAGTGTTTCCGGCATAGAATATCTGACAGACAGATATCTGACCGGATTTTCTTCCCTTGAAGGAAGTTTCAGATTTTTCCACTCTCTGGCAATCGTACGAAGAACACCGTTTACAAAAGGTTTCAGGCTGTAAAAGCCTTTTTCTCTGTGCCAGCTTCACCGCTTCATTACACACTGCGCTGTCCGGCACACTGTCCATAAACCTGATCTGATAAACTGCACTTCTCAGGATTTCCCTGATCACAGGCTTCATTTTATCTACAGATACTTTTGAATATGAATCAATAATATAATCTATTAAAATACGATATTCCAGTGTTCCTTCGCAGACTCTGGTAATAAAAGCTCTCTCCTGTCTTGGAAGGAACTGATATTTGGAAAGAGCATTGCGGATAGCGATATGGCTGTGTTTTCCCTCTTCCTCGATTTCCAGTAATATCTGCAATATCAGTTCTCTTGTATTTATTCCATTAGTCACGGTCTCTTCCTCCGGCAAGTATAATCAGTCTTAAAAGCTGCAGAATTGATGAAGCAAGTGCTGCAACATAGGTGAGTGCCGCTGCTGTAAGGACTTTTCTTGCACCTTTTACCTCATCAGCTCCAAGCATTCCTGAACTTCCAAGCATTTTCAATGCTCTTGAAGATGCATTAAATTCTACCGGAAGAGTTACAAGCTGAAAAGAACCGCAAATGTAAACAAAATGATTCCAACAGTCAGCAGTGGACGGATTGAGAAAATCAGTCCTGCCAGAAACAATGGCCAGGAAAGTGTGGAACCGATGTTTGCAACAGGCACAATCGCAGAGCGAAGATTCAATGGCACATAGTTAGTCGCATGCTGAATAGCATGTCCACATTCATGCGCAGCCACTCCGATCGCAGCCACCGATGTTTTATCATATACATCCTGGGAAAGTGCCAGTTTCTTACTTCCCGGATCATAGTGGTCTGTCAGGCTGCCGGATATGGGTACTACCGTAACATCCGTAATTCCCGACATACGAAGAATCCGTCTGGCAGCATCGGCACCTGTAAGCCCCGATGCACTGCGCACTCTGCTGTAAACAGAAAACGTACTCTTTACCTTTGCAGATGCCAGTAAAGACAGCACCATTCCGATAACGAGCAGTAAATACGTAGGATCAAAATAATAATATCCGTACATCTAATCACTCCTTATGATCTGTAAAAACAATTCCATTTTCAATGTGATATCCCCGGAGAAAGGCTTCTGTTTCCATACGCTTCTTACCTTCCAGCTGTACCTCTGTAAGAATCAGCACTCCTTCTCCACATGCTGTATGGATCCCCTCTTTATCTGCCAGGAAGATTGTTCCCGGAACAGCATCTGTTTTCTCAGTGCTGACTTTACATTTCCACACTTTCAGAGTTTTTCCATTAAGAAATGTATAAGCACTTGGCCATGGATTCAGGCCGCGTAACAAGGCGTTCCAGTTCTTCTGCAGATTTTCTGAAATCCATCAGTCCCATCTGTTTGGTGATCATAGCCGCATAAGGTGTAGGACTCTCCTCCGGCTGTTTTTCAAACTCCGCGGTTCCCTGCTCAATAGACGGAAGCGTCTTGATCAGCAGATCCGCACCGGCCTGCGCAAGTTTTCCAAACAGGCTTCCACCTGTTTCTGTCGGAGAGATCGGAATCACTATCTTAGAGATCATATCACCGGTATCAAGACCTTCTCCCATCTGCTGGATCGTTACACCTGATACTTTTTCCCCGTCGATCACAGCCTGCTGGATAGGCGCTGCTCCTCTGTATTTCGGAAGAAGAGACGCATGAATATTGATACATCCAAATTTCGGAAGCTCCAGGATTTCTTTTGGAATAATCTGTCCATATGCAGCAACAACTATGATCTCAGGATTGATTTCTTTCAGAATCTCCAGAAATTCAGGGTTATTTCTCACTTTCTCCGGCTGATATACCGGAATATCGTGCATAACGGCTTCTTCTTTTACAGGTGTTGGCAATAATGTCTTACCTCTCCCTTTTGGTTTGTCAGGCTGAGTCACCACTGCTGCCACCGCATATCCGGCTTCTGTCAGTGCATGTAATGACGGCACTGCGAAATCCGGTGTTCCCATAAATACTATCTTCATTTGATTATCACTCCTCATCCTCATCATAGGAAACCTGATGAAGTTCTCCTTCTACCAGTTCTGTATACATATGTCCGTCCAGATGATCGATCTCATGGCAGAAAGCACGCGCAAGAAGACCTTCCCCTTCATATTCTACTTCATTCATATCCTCATCCAGAGCTTTTACCTTTACATAGTTCGGACGTGTTACCTGACCAGCCATTCCAGGTACACTTAAGCATCCTTCATCACCAGTCTGTTCGCCTGATGTTTCAAGGATTTCAGGATTGATCAGCACGATAGGCCCCTCTCCTATATCGATCACAACAATACGCTTCAGCATACCTACCTGTGGTGCAGCGAGGCCAACTCCCATTGCATCATACATGGTTTCAAGCATATCTCCGATCAGATCATGAATACGTGGTGTCATCTTTTCTACCGGTCTGCTGACCTTTGCAAGTACTTCGTCGCCCTGTAATCTGATTTTTCTAAGTGCCATTTCTTTATTCTCCTCTTCTTTGATTATGATGTTAGGATCAAAAGATATTTTGCCCCTAACCTGATATCTTGATTATTGTTATATCACGATTTCAGAAATTACTGCCTGTCGGATTTCCTTTCTGCCGCAGATTACTTCAGTAATGAGATTTTGAAAAACTCTGCCCTAATTAACTGAAATCAAATTGTATGTATATTTTCCGGAAACCGGAATTTATCTCTATGTATTTCTCCAGCTGGTCTTTGATATGTACCAGCGTTTTATGATCTTTATGTTTTAAATAGATAACCTGTCTGTAAATATCCTTAACTTTTCCAACTGACGCATATGCCGGGCCAATGATATGCAGGTCATTTTCTCTGTATATCCTTTCTATATAAAGTTTCAGATAATACATTGCCTGAACCAGTTTCTCATCTTCCGGACCTGAACCCAGAACTGCCAGCATATGTGCCGCAGGCGGATAATCCAGAAAGCATACGGTAACTCATCTCTTCCTCATAGAATGCCTGATAATCCTGCACTGCCGCCGCCTGAATACTGTAATGATCCGGATGATAGGTCTGGATCACTGCCTCTCCCGGTTTTTCCCCCCGTCCTCCCCGGCCGACTGCCTGACAGAGAAGCTGAAAGGTACGTTCCGCACATCGATAATCCTCTGCATTCAGCGAAAGATCCGCTGCTACTATTCCCATGAGTGTGACATCCGGAAAATCATGCCCCTTAACGATCATCTGTGTTCCGATCAGTATATCTGCCTCATGAGCAGCAAAAGCTGCAAGGATCTTTTCATAGCTGCCCTTGGTTCTTGTTGTATCAAAATCCATTCTGAGAGTCCTGACTTCTGGAAAATCTTCCCGCACTACCTTCTCGATCTGCTGTGTTCCTGCCTTAAATCCGCCAATATAAGGCGATCCGCACACCGGGCATATCCGAGGTTTTCCTGTCTCATATCCACAGTAATGACATAAAAGCCTTTCATTATTATGCTCCGAAAGAGAAACATCACAATGCGGACACTTCATCACATGTCCACAGGACCGGCAGGATACAAAACCTGCGTATCCTCTTCTGTTCAGAAAAAGCATTACCTGTTCTTTTTTCTCAAACCGGCCTTTCATCTTTTGCCGGAGTTCTCTGCTCAGTACAGACCTGTTTCCTGCTTTTAATTCCTCACGCAGGTCTACGATAGAAACCCGGGGCAGAGGTCTGCTTCCATATCTTGTTGTCAGCCTGACCAGACTATATTCCCCATTCATTGCCTTACTGTAGGCTTCCACTGATGGAGTAGCTGAACCCATTACCACATTTGCATGTTCTAAAACAGCTCTCCGGATTGCAGTTTCCCTTGCATGATAACGGGGTGTGCTTTCACTTTTATAGCTTGGTTCATGTTCTTCATCAATAATGATCAGTCCCAGACTGGCAAATGGCGTAAACAGCGCAGATCTGGGACCGATCATCACTTGGACTTCTCCCTTTTTCGCACGTTTAAACTGATCATAGCGTTCTCCCTGAGACTGTCTGGAATTGATAACTGATACTTTATCCCCAAATCTGGCATAAAATCTGCGTACCGTCTGATATGTCAGAGCAATCTCCGGGATCAGCACGATTGCTTCTTTTCCCTGAGAAAGCGTCTGCTCGATCAGCTTTATATACACCTGGGTTTTCCCGCTCCCTGTCACTCCCTCGATCAGTACAGGCTTCGGCGATGGGTTTTTCCACTCTCTCTGTATCTGCTTTACTACCGCTTCCTGTTCATCTGTAAGCGGCATTCGCCTTTCTCCGGAAATATCACCTGTATTCAGTGAAGTTCTCATTATCTCATCATATTCTATGCGGATAATCCCCTGCTCCTGAAATTTCTTTTACAACAGCAGAAGTTGTCCCCAGTTCTTTCGCCGCATGTGTATAATCCAGTCTTTTTTTCTCCAGAAGTTCCCTCAGAAGTCTTGTTCTGGCTTTAAACCTTGTTTGTTCAAGTTCTTTCAGCAACTGCGTTCCCGCCTCTTCGGAAATATCCAGGCATATATATTTTTTCTCTTTTGCCTTGATTTTTCTCCTGGATAGGAAGTACTGTCCTGAGAGCCTGGATCATGGTGGAACCATAATTTTCTCTCATCCAGGCTGCCAGGGCGATCAGTCTGGATCCGTAGTCTCTTCTCCACTGCAGATTTCACTGATTTCTTTAATCTTTTCGGGAGCAATTTTCGGTTTATCTGACAATCCGATCACATATCCTTTACGCACCCGGCCGGCATTTCCAAAAGGGATGGCTGCCACCATCCCTGCCTTTATTTTCTTCTCCAGCCTTTCCGGTACACGATATTGAAAACTCCGGTCCAGTTTATCACTGGAAATATCAATTATTATATCAGCATATATCATGAACTTATTCCTGTTTGACCCGCTACCTATTTACCAGCAAGAATATCTGCGATCAGGACACGTTCATCCATAGGATATTTCTTTCCTTTAATTTCCTGATAATCCTCATGTCCCTTACCTGCCAGAACTATAATATCCCCCGGCTCTCCATGATGGATTGCATAGGCGATGGCTTCTTTTCTGTCCGGAATCTCTACATATTTTCCATCGGTTTTTGCCATACCAATCTTGATATCATCGATGATCGCCTGTGGTTCTTCATCACGTGGATTATCAGAGGTAATGATGGTAAGGTCTGCAAGCTTTCCGGAAACCTCTCCCATCTCATAGCGGCGAAGCTCGATCTGTTGCCTCCGCATCCAAACAGACATACCAGTCTGTGGGGATGATATTCTTTCAAAGTGGTCAGAAGACTCTCCAGAGCCATGGCATTATGCGCGTAATCGATCATCAGAGTAAAATCATCGGATACTTTTACCATTTCGATACGGCCTTTTACCTTAGCTACTTTTAAGGCTTTGAGAATGTTCTCTTCCGAAACCTTAAAATGACGGCAGATTGCGATTGCTGTCAATGAATTGTAGATGCTGAATTTACCGGGAATATCTATCTCCACATGAAAATCCAGAAGTCCTTTCAGATGGTAGGAAATACCCAGATATCCTTTACCTCCGACCAGCTTTGCATCTTCCGCACGAAGGTCTGCTTCCGGTGAAAATCCATAAGTTTCCAGGCTGCATGTATGACCTTCAATAATCTTCTCGAAATGTTCATCATCTCTGTTTACAATTCCTACCTTACACTGTTTCAGAAGTAAGGACTTGCATCTGAGATAATCATCAAAATCCTTATGTTCATTTGGTCCGATATGATCCGGCTCAATATTTGTAAAAATACCAAAATCGAAAACAAATCCCTGAGTTCTGTGAAGCATCAGTCCCTGGGAGGAAACTTCCATAACCACACAGTCACAGCCGGCTTCTGCCATCTCATGGAAATATTCCTGAATCACATAAGACTCCGGTGTTGTGTTCTTTGCAGGAATCACTTTGTCACCGATGATCGCTTCAATGGTTCCGATCAGTCCCACTTTATATCCGGCATTTTCCAGAATAGATTTTACCATATACGTAGTGGTTGTTTTTCCTTTTGTTCCTGTGATACCGATTGTTTTCAGTTTCTCTGCGGGATATCCGAAATATGCGGCAGAAATAAACGCCATTGCATATCGTGTATCTTTCACAAGAATGACTGTCACATCTTCCGGTGCTTCCACAGCTTCTTCCACGATCAGAACCTTTGCTCCTTTTGCAACTACATCCGGCACAAATTTATGGCCATCCACCACTGCACCGCGGATACAGATAAAAAGAGAGCCCTCTTCTTACTTTCCGGGAATCATAAATCACATTTTTTTACTTCCTGGTCTGTACTGCCCTGAAGACATGTATATTCCAGCTTTTCCAGTAAGGATATTAATTTCATTTTAATCCTCCATATCATTTCCTGCCTGCCTGAATTTCATACAGCCTCTGCGGCAATTTCGTTACTGTTCACTCCGTTCACAGTAACTTAGCCAAAATTCATTCCAGATTTGCCTGCGGCAATGGAATTTTTTGGCTTGTATGTCTCGGGGATTTTGGCATATT
>ENA-OQJI01000385-OQJI01000385.1-human-gut-metagenome-genome-assembly--contig:-NODE-385-length-10314-cov-0.780701_pt1 | contig 10314 bp, 15 predicted proteins | sample MGYA00242602_ERZ504768 | MGnify/ENA primary metagenome ERZ504768 (study PRJEB26092, sample SAMD00036368) | human gut metagenome | host: Homo sapiens | study: EMG produced TPA metagenomics assembly of...
GGCCTTGGCATGCTCTCAGCCTTCTTGAGCTGGGCGGCAGCGGCGCCACCGAACTTGTCGGCGAAGCGCTGGACGCGTCCACCGGTGTCGACGAACTTCTGCTGGCCGGTGTAGAACGGGTGGCACTCGTTGCAAAGCTCGACCTTCATCTCAGACACGGTAGCGTGCGTCTTGAAGGTGTTGCCGCAGGAGCACGTCACCGTGCACTCGACATACTGGGGATGGATACCCTGCTTCATGGTAGGACTCCTTATTGGTCAGGCGCTGGTTACCGATCAGCGCATAAGGCGTCTTGGTTTCCGACCAAGACAACAAACTTGGCTATGGTACCACGGCGCCGCGCGTCCCACAAAAGGTTCACGGTCTTTTCGGAACGACACGAATCTGACCCATCGAAACACATCTCCACCGTTCCTTCAACTGGGAAAATGCCGTCCCCGGGGCCTGAGAAGGGCCCCGGGGACGTTCGACTGACTGCGGGAACGGCCTTTCCGCTCAATGTGTTCGGCTGAGATCGGAAATCAACCAAACTGAACTAGGACTCAGTTGACATGGTTAAAAACGAGGGGCGACGCTTTTGCGTCGCCCCTCGTCCCGGCCGGGTTGCTTTAGTTGTACACACGGTAGTTACACTTGAACTGGGTTATGTGTCCATAGCTGGAGCGGTACCAACCCGATGTATAGCTGATTACTTCTGGGCCTAGATATTCGTATCTCTTGTTGTAGCGAAGCTGACGGTAGGTCGTGTCGTACTCTGCTACGTAAAACGTGTCTCCAGAGAAGGCTTTGTACCGGTCTTTAACCGTCGAAGCCATGTACGCGGGTTCGACATCGCCTTTCTCTCCGTTGAGCGCATAGACGGGTGCCGCGATTCCGCATAAAGCCGTTGCCACGAGGATGGCGTAGACAGCCATGCGCGACGCATTGGACTTCAGCTGTTCAAATAGTTTCATGTCATTCACCTCCCTCGTATGTATCGAGGTATTCCTGCTTGAGCGTCTGCGAGGACGACTCGGTCTTTTTCACGAGCGTGCCGGACTCGATGAAGTAGAACGAGTCGGTGAGGTCTGCCAGGTCGTCGAGCAGGTGGCTTGAGATGAGCACGCTGCGTCCCCGCGCCACCTCGCTGCGCATCGCGTCGCAGGAGGTTTTCCGTTTTCCCGGATCGAGGCCGTTCAGCGGCTCATCGAGGATGAGGTACGGGCAATCGGTCGCTATCGCCATGGCAAGCTTTACCTGCTGCTTCATTCCCGTCGAGAGTTTACGGGTCGGCTTGTCGAGATATGGGGAGATTCCGAGGGAGTCGCAGAGCGAGTCGATGTCGGCGGCTGGTTTCCACGCCTCCCTAACGAAGGCAAGGTGCTCGATGGCCGATAGCGTGGGGTAGAGATCCGCGCCGCCCGAAGAGCTCAGGTAGACGAGTTCTGCAAATTCGGCTGATCGACGTTGGCAGATTCCGTCTGCCGCCAGGCTTCCCGAGCGGATGCGGGTGGGAAATTGGCCCGACAGCGCTTCAAGAAGGGTGGTTTTCCCCGAGCCGTTGGGGGCAACGAGGCCCGCCGCCGTTCCCGGGCTCAGGAAAAGCGACCCGATTGAAAGTATCGTCGTGCTTCCGTATCCCACGCTCGCGTCCAGGAGCTCGAGCCCATGGTGCTTTTTCGCGGGTCCAGGCTGTTTGGGGGAACGTGTCGCAACGGCGCCGACCGCGAAAAGGACCGCGACGTATGCCAGGGCCACGGCAAGCATCGATCGCACCGCCCGAACCGGAGCCAATGAATTCTGTCGGGAAGCATCCTACGTAACCCGTTGCCTCGATAGGCGAGAACACGGCCAGCGGCATGAGCTCGAGCGCGGCGTTATGCCCCAGTGCCGAATCGGACAGTAACGGGAATGCCGGGGCCGCGACAAGCAGCGCGGAGGCAAGGGGGCCTGCGAGGACGCGCCTCGTTGCGGTCGATAGGACGGCGGAGCAAACGGATATCAAGGTTCCACCCGCGAGCAGCGCGAGAAGTATGGTCGTGAAGACGTTTCCCGCGGTCGTGGTGGCAAGCGCGCCGTTATGGAAGAAGGCGATCGGGTACCCGATCTGCCCGAAGCCGTTTAGGGCCAAGGCGTAAATGCTCCCGGGCGCAAGGCCGGCGAGGAGCATCGCGGTCCCCGCGGCGATTATCGAAAACACGATCTGGATAAGGCGCCGGAATTTGGGTGCGGGCGCCTTTGCCGCCAGGGTACCGGGCCTTGTGGCGCCGAGCAGGAGTATCGACGAGAGAAGGAAGGGGATGAAGGGAAGGAAAGACGGCGCCGCGGCAATGGCGTAAGGCAGGAAGGAAAGGAATGGCAGGTCGTTTGCGGAGGCCGGGATATCCGTGATGCCGGAGCTGCTCAGGGCGCGGCAATATGCGAGCTCCGCGTCATTGGTCTCTCGGTCTCCCACGATGGACCCGGATTGGAAGCCCTCGCCCATGAGCGCGTAGTAGCTCTCGGCAGAATCGAGAAAGGCGGCGTCGGTTTGAGCGGCGAGGGCGGCGTTCGCGTATCTTGCAAGCTCAGCGTCGACTTGCTGCTCTGGCGATAGGTCTGTGCCGCTGGCCTGGGGCGCGCGCGTATTGAATGCGTCGACAAAGCCCTGCATGCCCTGCTTCATAAAGAAGGGCCCGTAGATGGGTGAATTGAACGCAATGGGGATGGAGAAGGCTGCAGCGAGAACGAGCGTACAAATCCATACGGCCTTGTCTCTTAGGATTAGTTTGAGAAGAAGTCGACAGTACATTCAGAAGCACCTACGTTCCTCAAAGATCTGTTAGATTAAAAGTAACAGACCGGATGAAGATACGTGCGACGGGGGCGAGGCGAATGGCTGAACGGTATCGATATGCGGGTTTAACGGCATATCGACCACATAGATTATTAACTCGCATTTCTACCCGCCCTTTTCGTAGAGTCGCCGATACGTGCTTAGCGCACCCTCGGCGCGTCCGGCAGGCTTTGCGAAATGGGATCCAGGAGACTTCGGCGCAGCATCATCTTGCGGAATGCTTCTAATGAGCCTCCCATCCTTCAAAAACAGAATCTCATCGCACAGCCTATCGACCGAATCCAAGATGTGGGATGACATGATGATGCACGTACCAGAATCGGCCAGCTTCCTGAGAATCTCGGAATGCAAGTCCACCCTGCTGGGGTCGAGCGCGTTCATGGGCTCATCTAATAGAAGGTACCGCGCGCCCGTCGCATACGCAATCGCCAGGGTAAGCTGCTGCTTCATGCCCTGGCTCAGAGTGCGGATCCTCATCTTCGCGAACTCGCCTATCTGCGTTTGTTCCACTATCTCTTCGATATCGCGAGCATGCGGCCACATATCGCAAACCATCTTGAGGTGATCTTCCGCACGCAATCCGGGATACAGCAGCGTCCCCTCACCAGGTGCATAGAAGATCATAGAACGGACCTCTCTCGCACCCGTACCCTGCACCTCATCCAGAACGATGCTCCCGTCCACGCGAGGACCCGGCAAACCTGCCATCGCACGCAGCAACGTCGTCTTTCCATGCCCGTTCGGAGCGACGAGACCGTAGACCGTACCCGGGGCAAACTCAGCGTTCACCGAATCTACGAGCACCTTCTTTCCATAAGAGATCGTCAGCGTTTGAAGGTCAATCATCGAGATCATCCCCTTTCGATCTTTGGAACACTCAGGCGCACCATCAACGGAGATACGGCGCCCAAGACCACCAGCAGAGCGCCCGATGCGCCGACGACCTCTCCAAAAGGCATCGCGTTCGTCCCTCGCCCAAGGAACCCAATCGTCCCCACCTGGGAAGCGGGATCAAACGAGGCGAATGGAGCCAGCAGCGCGACGCCCATGCCCACGCTTTCAACATGAGCGCTCAACGAACCCAACACCAAGAGAACCGCGCAAACCATTCCGGTGACAACGGGGTTGCGGCTAATCGCTGCTGTCAACGCAGCGACGACGGAAATCACGCCGTATGCCATGACCAGCAACGGAATACTGCACGACACCGCCTCCCCCACCGTGGACGTTGTCGAAGCTCCCGCCCGAATGAGAGCGACGGGATACTCCGATCCACCCGCACCGTTCTTAATCACGGACACAACGACAGCGGGAACCATCGACACCAAAAGCAGCACCAAGCCAAGCAGGAGAGCCAGCGCAACAGCCGTCAGAAAACGCACATGCGCTGTTGCGGGGATCTGGAGAACCAGAAGGGAACGACACTGCAGGTGGGTGCACGCGAGCGATGTGACAACCACGGGCAACAGCAAAAATAAGGAGGGAAGCGCTGCCTGGAGATACGAAGGAGGATTAATGGGGGCATCTTCGTACTTAACTCGTAAACCTTGGGGTCCGGCAAGCTCGCGATCGACTCAAGCAGAAGGGCGCGCGCCTCCGCACGAGAAGGAGTCTCCGGCTCGATTCCGATCGATTGCAGGAGAGTCGCATCTGCCGCGCCCAGCTCACCTCGAACGCGCTCGTACGTCGCAAGGCTTCGAAACCCCTCCGCAGGCATAGGCGCGTACACGAAACCCGAAAGAGCATCCCGCATGTCTTCCAGGGCCGCTTTGCCCTCGACGTCCATATTCGCAGCGTTCTGCTCTAGATACCGATCTATTGAACGGAGCTCCCCATCCCTATACCGAACAGCGGAAACGTTATCAGCGTCAGGAAACATCTCGACCAGAGCCGGGGCCAGCATCGTCGTCGACATTGCAATCGCGCATACGGCGAGGGTAGGAGAACGCAGGAGCAGTTTCCCCATCGTTCTTACGTATGCAACGGCGGAGGCACAAGCGCTCGAACGAGTTGCCGTTCTCGATGCAGTGAAGGAACCTCTCTCAAGACAAATCGGGGATATCGGGCACGCGCAGCCGCTCTTTCCAGCAACGCAAAGCAGGCTAATTGCCAGCACCTCGATCCCGATTGCGCATACGAGGGCAATCGCGCCACGCTCGAAGCAAAGTCCAGGCAGATTCACTATCTGCGTTGTCGGGTACGGGCTATAGGCGCCGACGGTCAACTCAGTGTTCGCATACGTAAGGGGATTCAACAGGGCGAACTCACGTAAAGCGATGGATCTTCCGTAATACCCGGGAACCATCGTCACCCCCATCAGGCACATACGAACACGATTCCAAGCGTAGGGTTATTGGCAATCTTCACGGCAAGGTGAACGACAAGCGAGATGAACGCTGCCACCAAGAATTGCAAGATGGCCGTCTGCGCGAACACCAGCCAAGCCGGTTGATAACCGGAGTCGCATATTGAATGTAGCCTATCGGATAGAACGGCGAGCCCGGGCCATTCTTCACAAGCGCGGCGATTATCCCTGGAAGATTGATGGCGAGGACGGCAAGCATTGCAAAAACACTCGCCCATACGCTCGATGCAACAAGTCTACCCAGCTCGCCCATCGGTGCCTGGATGATGAGCTTTTCACGTTTGTTAAGACGCGCGGCAAGGAACGAGACGGCAACGGCCGTTGCGACCCATAGCAAGTACTCCTTCGATCCGTCATAATAGGTGTACTCTCCATCCGATATCTGCAGAAACGGAAGTAGGGGAGAGAGCGGTGCCAAGATAAGACGTCCCGCGGCAAGAGGGTACAGAAGCGCGGGCATGCTTGATGAAGAGGTATAGACACCGTCCTCCCCCGCATTCACAAGCGCATCCGCATAGGATGCTGACAATTCCTGCTCAACACGGGTTATTCCCGACTCGAGGTATTCGACCCGTCCGTCGATGCCAGCCGCGCTCCTGAAGACGGGCAGAGCACAAAGAACCATCAACGCAACAACGACAACACAGAGCGACCTGGAGGAGAGAAGCGACCTAAAGATCGCCTTCGAGATTTTGAGCATATTCATCGCCAACCTTAACCTCATCCAGTCGGAACAGAGGGGCCGAACAAAATGCTCGGTCCTTCCTCGCATCTAGTAGGTGCTATAGACAAATTGCCATTTATCAGTTGTGCCAAGAACACCACAGGAGCACATTGCAGCGAGGCGGGATTCCCTATGATGCGCGGATCGGCGATAGCCATTTCGGTAGGAGATCGTCTTGTAAGAGATGTTGAACATCGAGATGCTGTGCCCGCTTACGCCGCGAGGACAGCTGTAGCTCCAGTAGGTATCGACGACGTCGTCCGTATACCCGAGGGGCTCAACGAGGGCACACTGGCTGCTCTCCTGGGAAGGAGGCATCGGGGTATCCGCAAAAGCGGGGGCTCCCGGCAGCAACAGACAAAGAGCGAGGCCGAGGAAAACCAAGAGCTTACACGACTTAACAGTACTGAACATAATCCTCTCCAATCTAGAGGGGTTTCGGTTGCAGCATGCTGTGATTACTTGCCGGCAAAGTCAATTTAACATAAACTGTTAAAAAGTAACCTGAGTTTTTTAAATTCTTCGGAGGTTATTATGAGTTCCGACAATCGCACTCCCCGGCTTCATTCCTTCCGCATCGCATGTGCGATAGCCTCTGCGACCCTTTGCGCCACCGCCATCGCACAAGTGGCGTTCTCCTTAAAGCCAGCAATCGAAGTGCTCGACAACCCTGTAATTGCAGACTCCCCCGCGTATCCACCCTTGCGATCTCGACATTGGTCCCTGCCGTCATCGGTATCGCTACGACCATCCTCAGCGCCGTTCTCGTGTGGACGATCAAGAGCGGAGACCCCTTCAAGAAAGGGTCTGCGACATGCTTGAAGGTGCTCGGCATTCTCTTCGTTGTTCAAGCTGCCACCAGCCTCTACGCCGGCTCACTCAAAACCTCCGTTTCGATGTTTGGCGGCGAGGGGGCCGTCGGCGCCCAAGAGATCGCTTCATCATTCGATTGGACCTCTCTGGTTCTCGGCATCGTCCTGTTCATGCTTTCCCAGCTCTTCTTGTACGCCCGAGAGCTGTACCTCGACTCCGACGAGATTGCGTAAGGAAACGCCATGCCCGTAATTGTTCGCCTCGACAAGATCATGGCCGAGCGAAAGATTTCCTCGAACGAACTTGCCGAAAGGATTGGAACCACGCCCGTGAACCTGTCCCGTATTAAAAAAGGGCATATTCGCGGCATTCGCTTCAACACACTCGAGCAGCTATGCCTCGCCCTTCGTTGCCAACCCGGAGACCTTCTCGAAGTCATGAGCGAAGAGGATGCCCGAAAGGAGTTCGGACTCGATTGGTCCGCCGAGGATTAGAGGGCGGTCGTACTCGCCCTGCACACGGGGATGCGAATCGGCGAGGTCTGCGGCCTTCGGTGGTGCGATGTGGATTTCGAGACGGGCCTGATCTCGATCAGGCACTCGGTGGCGTACGCGAAGGGAATGGGTTCGTTCATCAAGGACACCAAGACCCATGACGCCAGGGGTATCCCCATCGACCCGGTCGGCCTACTCCCCTTCCTGAAGGAGACCCACGAGATCGACTGCGGAAAGCTGCGCTTGCGCGGCCTTACCGGGGCGGTCGAGATCGGGGACTGCTACATCCTGTCGGAGCCGGGCGCGACCTTCGCGACGACAAGCTATATCCGCAGGGCGTTCAAGACGTTCTCGGAGACCAACGGCCTCATGGGCACCAACGACGAGCTGATCACGTTCCACGGCCTTCGCCACACGTTCGCAACGCAGTGGATCCGCCAAGGCGGCGATATCAAGGCGCTCCAATCGATCCTCGGCCACAAGGACGCCATGGCGACGCTCAACGTCTACGCCGACATCGAGCCCATCTCCAAAATCCATAACATGCTGCGCGCCACGCCGTGCCTTTGGCGCGGGCACCTCGGGCCGAGGGTCGATCCGGGTCCCATGTTCCAACAGAGGATCCAGGAGTCCATCGAGACGCTCCAGGCGTTCGGCTACGGCATCACCGAGCCGGACGACCGAAATATCGCCATACGCGACGTGAAGACGAACAGTTGGCTCTAGCTCACCGAGTACGCGGCAGTGCTGGGCCCATCCCAACTGAGGTCACGGTGGTCCGATAGGGGCGCCGCCCGCGGCATGCGCCGCGGAGCGGTATCCCCTACCGAAGGGCGGGGATGCCCTCCGCTTCCAGTTCGGAATCAGCCGTCGGAGGCGTTCGGCTGACTGCGGGAACGGCCTGTCCGCTCAATGTGTTCGGCTGAGATCGGAAATCAACCCAACACGAGCCGGACACGCGCCAGACGGCTCTTCCCCGTACGGCCTTCCCCCCTTACGCTCATGTTGCAGGCATGTAACGCCGCAGCGAGCGCGCCTTTTTTGCGCCAGACAGGTACAATGATGAACACTGTACCGTAGCGGAGCGCCCCGCGCGCGCCGCAATCACGCGAAAGGGTTTCCCATGGCCGAGATCTCGTCCTCCCGTATCGTCATCACCGTCCTTGGCAAGAACCGCCCCGGCATCGTCGCCGGCGTCACCCGCGTTCTGGGCGAGGCCAACGTCGACATCCGCGACATCACGCAGTCCATTATCGAGGACATCTTCACCATGACCATGCTGGCCGACACCGCCGAGTCCAAGCTCGACTTCGCCGAGCTGCAGAAGGCCCTGGCCGAGGCCGGCGAGCTTTCGGGGCGTCAACGTGTCCATCCAGCGCGAGGACGTCTTTAACTTTATGTACCGCCTGTAGCGAACAAGCCGCTCGGGGCAGCTTGACGTCATATCGTCCAAGCGCGCGGCCCCAAAGCGGACCGGAGAGGAGCGCGCATGGCCTACGACGCCAAGAAAATCTATTACCGCTTCGATGACCACTTGAGCCGACTGGTTCTGGATTACGAAGCAAGCCGCCAGATTTCGCCTGAGAGCGAAAGCCTCTACCACGGCCTGCCGACCGACCCTTATGACGAGGGCCTGTTTGTCGAGCACAATGTCAAGCGCGGCCTGCGCAATGCCGACGGCTCGGGCGTGGTCGCGGGCCTCACTCGTATCTCGGATGTGCACGGCTACAACAAGGTCGACGGAAAGGTCGTGCCCGATCAGGGCAAGCTCACGCTTCGCGGCTACAGCATCGAGGATCTGGTCAACAATGCCCAGGCCGAGAATCGCTACGGCTACGAAGAAGTCGCCTATCTGCTTATCACGGGTTCGCTGCCCAACAAGGAAGAGCTCGACGGCTTCTGCGAGCGCTAGGTGCCTTTAGACATCTGAGCGACGAGTACGTCAAAGAGTTTCCCATGACCACGGTGTCGTCGAGCATCATGAATGTGCTTCAGCGCGCCGTGCTGCTGCTCTACGCCTTCGATGCCGAACCAGACGTGATCACGCCCGAGCACGAAATCGACGTCGCCATTTCCATGCTCGCACGTCTCCCGCGCATCGCCGCCTCGCACACATGGCCTCGGTCGCCAAGCTTCGCGGCTCCGAGGTTCACGTGCCGCACCCCACGCCCGGCCTCTCCACCGCCGAGACCATCCTACAGGTCCTGCGCGGCGGCATGGCGTTCACCCGCGATGAGGCGATGCTGCTCGACGTTATGCTCATGCTGCATGCCGAGCACGGCGGCGGCAACAACTCCACCTTCGCTTGCCGCGTGCTGTCGTCTTCGGCCACCGACCCGTATTCCGCCTACGCCGCGGCTATCGGCTCGCTCAAGGGCCCGCGCCACGGCGGCGCCAATGCCAAGGTCGTGTCTATGCACGAGGACATCCGCGCGCATGTCTCCAACTGGGAGGACGAGGACGAGGTCGCGGCCTACCTGGCAAGATCCTCGACAAGCAGGCCTTCGACGGCACGGGCCTCATCTACGGCATGGGCCACGCCGTCTATACGCTCAGCGACCCGCGCGCCGAGGTCTGCCGCCGTTACGCGCGCCTCACTGGCAGCCAAGAAGGACTTGGGCGAAGAGTTCGCACTCATCGAGCGTATCGAGCGCCTGGCACCCCAGGTCATGTGCGACCACGGCATGACCAAGCCCATCTGCGCCAACATCGACCTGTACACGGGCTTTATCTACAAGATGCTCGGCGTGCCCGACGACGCTCTTTACGCCGCTATTCGCCGTCGCCCGCATGGCCGGCTGGTCGGCGCACCGCATGGAAGAGCTCTTCTGCGCGCACCGTATCATCCGCCCCGCCTATCGTCCGGTGATCGAGCCGCTGGAGTACAAGCCGCTCGCCGACCGCTAGGACGCGGACCGTTATAGAACTCGAGCGTGGCCAGGGCATCACCGCCCTCGGCCACGCTTTTTATGCCAGTAGAAAGGGCTGCATCAAATGATTGTGTTTTCCGATATGGATGGGACGCTGCTGACGAGCGATAAGCAGATGAGCGATGCCACCTGGACAATGCTCGACGAGCTCGCACGTCGTGGCATCGAGTTTG
>ENA-OQJI01000386-OQJI01000386.1-human-gut-metagenome-genome-assembly--contig:-NODE-386-length-10299-cov-0.958907_pt1 | contig 10299 bp, 19 predicted proteins | sample MGYA00242602_ERZ504768 | MGnify/ENA primary metagenome ERZ504768 (study PRJEB26092, sample SAMD00036368) | human gut metagenome | host: Homo sapiens | study: EMG produced TPA metagenomics assembly of...
TTTATTTTTTTGGTATCATAATAATGTTCTCTTATCGTCCATGCCGGGCAGAACCCGGAAAAAGTACGGTATCAAATACCTTCCCCGGTTTCTCTCCAGTGCAGGCAGAAAAGGTATCAATTCTACTGGTAATTTTCCTGTCCGAATATATGTTGAACCATTGCATAATTTTCACCACTGTTAGACTTATGCAGCTTATCATCAATAAAAATTTTTACTTCGACTGTCTTAGGTAGCTGTAAATTTTCAAGGTTTTCTTCATCTTTAGGTATAGGGTAGGCAGATAGCCATAAATATGTTCCTTGTTTGGCTTCTTGCTCAAATGTGAATGGACTTTCTACAATAGTTTCTTTGGCAGCTTCTTCGGGAGCTTCGGAAGAAATATCTACTCCTACTGTATAATGTATTAGAAGTTTGAAATTTTCTGGGTCGCTTACGGTAGCTTCATAACGTACTTTTCCTGTATCTCCTGTAGGTGGAGTATCAGGGTCGTTGTTATCGTCTTTATTGCATCCAGACAACATAAGGCTTAAACCAATCATTACTAATGATAAATACTTTTTCATATTGTTTCTTTTAAATAGTTGATAATTCAATGTGTATCGTTCCATTTGCAGCATTATATGCTACTTCCTCAATATTGGTGAACCGTCTTATTGATTCTTTCCATTCTTCTGTTTGTGGATTGTGGTAATATTCTTCTTCTAATAGACTTATCAAATTATTTATTTGTTTGTCAGATAGATAAATCTTTTCTCCAACCCTTGGAACTACAGGTAATTGGATTGGTATAGAAATATTGTTCACACCATCTATAGGAATATGGATGTTTATTTCTATCATAGCCATTTCATGTTTAGTATATTTTTGGACGGCTTAAATTTAACAACTTCCTTTTCTGGAACTTCTACAGGTTCTCCAGTTGCCGGATTTCTAGCTATCCGAGCTGGCTGAATAATCTTTTTGAAAGTACCAAAATCTTTTATAGAAACATCTTTTTCTCTTAGATTTTGAGATAATTCTTTGAAAAAACTATCAATTATTTCTGCTACTTCTTTTGTTGGTTTATTTGCCTTTTCAGCAACCATTTTGATTAAATCAGTCTTATTCATTTGCATATCAATAATATTTAATTACTTAAATCACTTAAACAAATTTCAGGAATAATTTGGGTATAGTCTTCTGTATCTGGTCTATAATGTATTGATTCAACTATATTGACCTCACAGATAACATCATATACCCATGCTTTAAAATTCCCTTCTAAATCATCTTCACCATCATTGAATTTATTAAAATCACTTTTAGCTTCATCTGTTAGATATTCTAATAAATTTTGATAGGTAAATTCATTCTGAAACATTATAATGTGAGGTGAAATTTCTTCGCCTATCCTTGGAAGATGCGGAAAATTCCAATCACCCTTTACCTTCATTCCTCTCTCTTTAAAAAAATGGCTATAAATTATAAATTCTATTTTCATATTAGTTTTATTTTAAAATCATCGTTCAGTACAAGCTTTCTTTCCATCGGTTGCCCGTTTTTATCATGAAATCCAGTTAACACAGGTGTTTCTTTTTTCTCGCAAAGTTCTATTGCTTCTTCGGGAGTTATAGAACGTCCTGACATTTCACGCCAAATGACAAAATCACATTTTATGGCTTCATTTCTATAGTTGGAACAATTATAGGCTTTTTTGTTTATATATAAGTTTCCTCCACACTTAGGACACTTACACAATGTATTGTCAAAAGAAATATCTAAGTTCTCTGTTAGAACCAGCCGTGAAGAAAAATCATTTCCTTCTCTTGATTTAAATCCAGTCATAAACGGTGTTTTTTTTCCTCTGGCAAGTATTTCTGCTGCTTCCAATGGTATTTCTCTTTGTGCAATAGTTTTGGGTATATAGAGGTTACAAACTCTGTTGTTGTCCTTGTCCTTTTGTGAATACCCTTTACAAGCATATCCATTTAGTAAAATTTCAATTTCTCTACCACACACAGGACACGGAGTTTCTAATACTTCATTTACGAAAGAAGGAATAACGATTCCATTTTCGATAGTCAGATATGCAGAAAAAGGAACTCCTTTTTTATTATGGAAGTCATGAAATATATCTGTTTTCCCTGTTGTTATTAATTGCCTGGCTATTTCTTCTGTAATCTCTTTTCCCCAATATGAATGATAAATATTAAATGTACATTTGTCATTCATGTTTTTGAAGTAATTACAGGAATATCCTAAACTGCCTTTCATTATGTGTCCTTTCTGGCAAATAGGGCATAAGCCTAAATCTTTGATTGTATCATTATCCATTTAATATCCTCCTTTACTAATCCATTTAATACCGTTTAAAATATTATCTACTTTTTGTTTCCCACTATTTACATATTTAAATTGTCCGGGTACAAGTGTTTTTAGTACTCCAGCCCTTTTAGCGGATTTCATTTGTCGGCATACAGCGTATGCAAGTCCTCGCATTCGTCTAAGTTCATTGACCACATGAATACATAAATCTATCCTTTGCTTATTATCCATAAGATTTTTTTCACCGCCTTGCAATGCTATATTGTTTATGTATATCATTAAATCTACACTTCGACTGATAAGCTCATACTCTGTTTTTGCAATTATGGTTAATAATTTAGGGTCTCCAACTGCATATTTAGCTGCTTCGGATTGGTATTTAGCTATGTCTCTAGCTAAGGTTGAAGCATAAATAATATCTTTTCCATTTTTCACAACTGCATTAACTGTAGAAAGATAGTTGTATGTCTTCTCCTGTAAGGATTGAATTTGATTCATTTTTTGTTGGATTAAAATTTGAAAGTTGCGGATTTTTGTTTCCTCACTTTGTATGTCTTTCAATACACCTTGTTGCTCCTGATGGGAATAAACCAATGTTCCAATCATTACCGGGTCAATGACAATAGATTGTGCTAGTCCTTTTATGTTGCTTAACAGTAACATTAGGGAAAAAAATAAAAGCACTCTTTTCATATCATTATCTGTTTGTAAATTCATATATTCCTTTTTTCTTTTTTTGTTCTTCTACTCTATTTCTGATGGTTTGAATTATATCACTATTAGCTTTAAGACCATTCATCAGTAGTTCTGGTGTTGATTTATCGCCAGAATAAATGTAGATATTGGTGTTGTTTATTAAAGACTGGATAAAACTTTGCTTTTCTTCATAATCATATACACGATATAATTCTATGTAGTTAATCCTTTTTGAAAGCACTCCTTGATATATTTTTATTTGCTCTCTAGTTATAATCCATTTTGTACAAAGTAACATTGAAATATATCTGTAGAAAATTATAAATATCAACAATACTAATATCGTTCCACTGATAAATTTTAATAATTCATGTTCTCTTATATATTTACTAAAAATGAATACGAAAATCGCTAATGTGATTAAAAGGAAATTCTTCATTAACCAATATCGGAATTTAGGCTTTAATATAATATCATCAGAAGCTATGTTTGTTCCATCATTCATAACTTAATACTTTTTTTTTGTTCATGTTGTTTCATTAGAATTTCATTGAAATCTTTTGCTTTTTCTGCTTTATGAGAAATCATAGGAGCTATTATTTTGCTTTTTTCCCTAAAACTTTCTAGTGAAACGTCATTTTTGTTAATAGTGAATTCTCTACCCTTAGTTTTAAACAGCACATCATCTTTATTTTCTTTTATTGTCATTTCTGTATTACTAATGATTCCAGACACTTTAATGTCATACAAATTACCGTTTAAATCATTATCAAAACAGGTATGTACTTTAGCTTGTGGGTATCGCAATAAAGTGTTTTTTATTTGATTAACTGAAATGTACCCTCCTACACTACAAAAAACACTTTCTTCTAATTTGATTTTGTTAGCATTGAGCTGATAGAAGCTCATAGCATCTAAAGCGGATTCTGCAAAGTATATATGTTTTGCCATTTGGGGGTGTGGGCAAAAATCAGCAATCCAAAGCGAGTTACTTTTATCACCTCCGGCAGCCATTCCTTTGAATCCATAGTTTCTTAATTCGTAATTTGTTACTTTGTTGTCTTTATCTTTTGGATTAATATAGGGAAAACCTATATTATAATAATTGCCGTTTCCTTGTAAGTCTTTAACCCTTGTGATAAATGGTAGAAACTTTTCTACGACTTGATGATTTATATTTCTTTCATTTGTGAGAAATCTTAAATCAGCGAGTGTAGTAGGAAATTCTTTATATCTATCTCTGTCAAAAGATTTGTTTTCTGCTTTTACAACTTTGAATGCTTCATATTTAGGACTATAAGGCTCATTTGCGTAATGTCCTAAAATCATATTGATTCGCACAAATGTATTTTGATGTTGGAATTGTGGGAAGTCGTTAATATGATTTTTGATGAACTGAATTAAATCTCCACCTTTATAATTCCTATCATAGTAGTGTTCTTGTACACTATGAGGATTCTTGATGATGATTTCATCCAACTTGTTACCTGCTCCGTCTGTCAGTTTAAAAACAGGCGAAACCTTTCCTTTGCTAATGTCTTGTTTATATCCTAAATCTTCAAGTATTTGAATGATGGATATTTTAGCCTTATAATCGTCAAATGTTAGCATAATATTATAGTTTCATTGTTGGAGTATCATTATTTTTTCCGTAGGTTCTACCATATCCGAGATAGATGCTTCTTGCTTCGCTGTTGCTTTAATAGAACTATCTATTTTATCCATTTGGGTAGATATTTGTTCTCCGACAGTTTGTTTAGTAGCTTCCCTAGAGCTGGAATATGTTTTTTCTACTTCCTTGTAAGAAGCATAATCTTTAGAAAGTTTATGTTTCTCTAAAAAGGCAGCCATTTCGGTGGGTTTATCTTTAAAAATTTCATCAATCCCTTTAGCTCCTTTTTGGGCTACAAACTCTAATCTTTCTTTATCAGATATATATCTTTCTTTCCCTATTGTTTGTTCTTTCTTTTCAGTCGCTTTTAATTTCTATAGTATTTGCATCTTTGATTGATAATCCATTTCTGGCATTCAAATCTAGTTTTACTTTTGCAGCTTTGTTTAGTTCCTCGTTTACAATGGTAATTTCTTTTCCATTTTTGAGATTTTCTTGCTGCATAGGAGTAAGCTCTATTCCTCCAAGTTTTTGGGGAATATGAATGTCTTTTGCTTTTATTGATACTATCTCATTAGTATCTTTGTCACGTTGGTGCAATGTTCTTTCTCCTTTTGAATTAGTCTTTACTACGACATTATCAGCTTTTAGGGCTTTTATTTCATCCTTAGTAAAGGATAAATCATTTTTTATTTCTTGTCGTTTAGGAATGAGCAAGATAGCAATCCCAGCGATTGGGTAAACTACTGTAATAGCTGCGATTGCTAGTTTTCTAGCATTGATACCATCAATTTTGATGCGTTTACCTTCTTCTTTGAAATCAATTTCGTTGGTTTTTTAATTTAGATTTATTTTCAGGTGTATTCTCGGCTGTTATATATTTAAGAGTTGTTGCTTTCCCCTCAAAATGGAGTTTTCCATTTTCTGTTTTTATAAGACACTTTTTCATTGTCTAGAAGTGTTCTATTACCGGGAGTATCTTCAATGGAAAAATTTAGCATACCTGTTTTTTTCCCATTTTTGATGTTTGCAATATCTTCGGGGCTTAAATTTTCCGGTTTAACTCCTACTTCATTAAACTTGTTCCAGTCTATATCAACATATGAACCTTTACCATCTAGGGTTTGGTTTTGTTCATAAGCATATCGATAAAGGTCTTCTCCTTTATATGCAATTTTATTTTCAAGGTCAATGACTGTAAATCCGTCTTTATATCCTTCATTCTTGTTAGTACCTTGTTTTATATCATCCCATTTTATAATTGCAACATTGTGGTTTTCTCGTAAATATTGGCTATATTCTTGGAAATTATTGCTAGCTTGTTCTTTATCAAAGAAACTGATTATTCTTTCTTTAGATTGCTCTAATAAAGATTCTCTATTATCTCCTAAATTGCCAAGTTTAAGTGTATTCAGTGGATAAGTATATGTTTCATTACCTTTGGAAAAGGTAATATCACCATTCCGATATTCTTCTGAATATCCAAGAATTGCTGCTATTGCTCGGAATTGTCCGGCATTTTCATAACTATATTGCAAAGCTTCAAATTTTTTCTTTTCTTCCATTTTATAATTTGAATTTATGTTCTACTTTAGATTGCGATTCATTTCCAAGTGTTGTTTTTTGTCCTTTCATGTATTCTATATATTCATTTCTGTTTTTATCAGTATGAATAGTTCCTATAATTTGTGGGTTATGCCGGTCATAAGCTATTTTCTGTTTCTGCTCGAAGTCTAGGAATTTTATTCCTCTTGGATTATTTAAATCTAATCTTATGGCAATTTTTTCTTTGTCAACATTCAAAATTAATTCCTTACCTGATTTTTAGAGTTTCCTTTTTGTTGCTTATCCAGCTCAACACCTTTTATGTTTGAAGGTATTGAAATACTTTTGATTTTTGTTTTAAGCAATTCGTTTGTTTCAGGGTCTAATTGTACGAGATATTTTTCATTGTTAATAGTTTTTGTTATTATCTCGTTATCTTGAAGTCGTTCTAACTCCTTTGGTTTAAGGTTTATATCATTCATTATTTCTGGTCTGACTGGATGAACTTTAACGCCAGCATTGTTGCTATCTTTCCAGTACAAACTTATTTTTCCTTTCATACTTATTTCTTCTCCATTATTATCGTGAAAAGAAAGGTCTAGTAAACTGGTTCTCTTTCCAGATAATAGAGCTGTGATATTTGCCTTATCCAAAGACCATATCTGTTTTTTTGATATTCCTATTAGTTCTAATTCTTTATATGGAATATCATTTTCATTAAAAATAGCTTGCTTTTTATCCATGTAATGTATATTTTTGCTCAAAAGTAATAAAAATATCAATATGAAGAATAAATTTATCATGTTTTTTACTTATTCATTGTTTTTTTCAGTTGAATGGCTACTGTCAGTTTAATACGGTATTACAGAAAAAGGATATTCCTAAAGCGGAACCTGTATTAGCAACGACAGAAAATAAATTGATAGAAGAAAAAGAAAAGGCTGTTGTCGTCAATGATGCTTTGACTACAGAACGACTTGCATACTGGAAGCAAAGAAGGTATTTATCTTTGCCCATTGATTCAATGGTGATAACTTCCCATTATGGTAAAAGAAAAGACCCATTTACTGGAAAAATAGCAAATCATAGAGGGATAGACCTTAAAGGCAACAACGACTATGTTTATTCGATAATGCCGGGAATGGTTGTAAAAACAGGAAAAAATAAAGGGTTGGGCAATTATGTAGAAGTGCGTCATGGTGATTTTACTTCTATCTATGGGCATTTATACAGTGTGCTTGTAAATGCGAAACAAGCTGTTGAAGCTGGGCAACCAATAGGCATTAGTGGAAGTACCGGGCGCAGCACAGGAGAACACTTACATTTTCAAATGGAATACAAAGATAAAACTATAGACCCTAAGCCAATTCTTGATTATATTAATGAGGTAATCAGAACCGTTAAAGGACAAATTTCACAGCAAATAGATAATGAGTTAAGACGCAAATAAATAGAAAAAGAGGATTGGAAAAGCCAGTCCTCTCTTTTTTGGAAGAATCAGAAGAAACCTTTTTTTTAATCCTTTTTCTTGTCTTTGAACTTTTTTCTAGTGAAGATTGAAGTTGTGACAGAGCTTCTTTCATTCCTTTTTTTACTTCAGGATTCGTTACGGATTCAATAAGCTCTTTTCCTCTTTGAATGTTAGTGTTAAGTATTTCTTTATTCTTCATCTGTTTTGAACGACTTTCATCTATAAAAATAGATGGCATACTTTTGCAACTCCATTCACCATTTACTAGATTGAAATCTTTAATTCTTTCTTTCGCTAAGTAGGTGTGGATAGAAATCTTATCTACAGCCTTATCACTGTATAATTGATTTGCAGATTTCATTAGTCCATTTACGGCTTTGTTATGTGAATCAATATCGGCTAATCGTCCTTGTCCTTTACTTAGTACTTCTTCTTGATACCTGTTGTAAAGTCCTAGTTGGGTAAACTCCTTGGGGGCTGCAATAATATATGCTTCAACTCTAAATCCTGCATCTTTAAATTTTTGTGCTGTCTTTAAAGGTACATCTGGATTTCTCATAGTTCCTTCTATAATAATATTGCATTTCCGTTTAATGGCTTCTTCTATTAGTCTTTCTGTAAAAACGCTAGAAAAAAATCTGGGTTTCAATGGGGTATTTAATAGGGTCTTTTATTAGTTCCTTATTGGGGTGAAACTGTCTGTAAAGGTCACCATTAACAGTGAGAAAATCTAAGTTAGGATGGTCTTTCTTTGCAACATTTATAAGAGTGCTTTTTCCGCAAGCTGGTTGTCCACCTAAGATTATAGCAATAGGCTTTTGTGATGATATATTGATGTCCTCAAATAAGCCATCTTTTTTTTGTTCAAAGATGGCTTCTACTTCATAGCGTTGCATAATATGCTTTCAATTTAGGTGCGTAATAGTTTTGTATCTTATCCATGACTGATAAGCGCACATTTTCAGAAACTTCAAACTGCAACAATCCATTTGCTATTTTTTCTTCTGTGTTGAGAACAGAAAGTTCTTTTTGCAGTATTTTTTTTCTGTTTTCATCCTTCTCTTCTGATATTTCATCTATCTTCATCATGCGGAGTGTCCCCGATAATGTCGAGCGCAACATCCAAGCTCATTTCTTTATTCATGGTTCATTATAGTTTTATGATTTATACTTCAATAGATTCTGTGAATTTTAATAATGGAATAACTTTCACTGTATGAAATGAAAGTTGGTTAAAAAGCTTATGGGTCTTTAGCATTTCAATCGCTGCATCAGCCGTAACAACACCTTGTTCATAAAGCCGGATTGTTGCATATAACTGGTCATTGGCAACGGGTCCCATTATTAAATCATAGCTGTTTTTTCCTTTTCCTCTGCGGTTATTAACTACAAACTCCAGCCACTCTTTTGTAGCCCCATCAAATCGAGGACTGAAAACTCTCTATCAAGAATATTATCGGGGACTTCATAAACTGAAACGACCGCTTTTTTACCATGTTCCCGATTTCTTTTGAGTATTGCCCACTTCTTAGCCTGTTCAAAATTAGTTGTCGTATAGAATCCTTTTCCAAAGTCAGTAGCTTTACGCCCTTTCTGTATATTAGGGGATTTGACGGTAACTGTTGAGCCGTGATATAGTTTCATGCCTTTTATTGATATAAGTTATTATAGTATCTAATATATACTCTGTATCTTGTGTGTGCAGCATTTCAAAATTTTCATATAGAAATTCAAAAACGCCATGATTGGAAAACAGCAAAAGAGTTTCTTTAGCACTTATATTTTTAGTTTCCCTGTAATTTTCAGCACAAAACATTTGAAAAAGCAATATCTTTGGATTGTCCTTTTGTACTTTCTTCTGTTCTGTTTTCTCTTTTTCTAATGCTTCATAAAGTGATAATGTACTTGAATACCATAGTTTTGTGTTCTCGTCCAATAATGCCTTGTACAAATTGGAAGAATATATATAGTATAACGCATCTTCTAAAGGTAGCGTTTTTCTTTTCATGACTGTATCAACCAATTCTCTCATAACAAATGGGAGCATAGCCGAACCAAGTTCATTTTGATATGTTTGATTAGTTTCCATAACTATTTATTTTCTAATTTTATATAGCTATCTTGCTGATGTCTTTAGCAAAGATAGAGAAAAAACAATCATCATAGACCTATTGTATTGATTAGTTTGTAAATAGGTTCTTTGTATTTCTTTAGATTTTTAATTTGTATAACATACTTATTGATTCCTAACTCATTAAAGATTTCTGCGTACATTTTTATTATGGATTTTCTGTAGTAGATGGTTAATCCTACTATTGCAATGCAAATAAAAATCAAATAGACTAGTTCACTATACGCATAGATTGCTAATACAAAAATTCCACCCATAGCCCATAAAAAGCTACTTAAAAGAAATCTTAAGATATTCATGATTTTGTTTGCTGTTCTTTATACTGGCAGCCAAACCAGCTTTAAAAGTTTATTTATCTCTTTATTTTCAATACTCAAAGATAGTAATTTTCTATAAATGTCGCAAATAATAGGACAATTATTTTTTGTTAAAAATGGTTTTAGGTTTATAGACTGCCGAAGTTTTATTTTTCCCTAAAGTTTTTGGTATCATAATAATGTTCTCTTATCGTCCATGCCGGGCAGAACCCGGAAAAGT
>ENA-OQJI01000387-OQJI01000387.1-human-gut-metagenome-genome-assembly--contig:-NODE-387-length-10290-cov-0.589294_pt1 | contig 10290 bp, 10 predicted proteins | sample MGYA00242602_ERZ504768 | MGnify/ENA primary metagenome ERZ504768 (study PRJEB26092, sample SAMD00036368) | human gut metagenome | host: Homo sapiens | study: EMG produced TPA metagenomics assembly of...
GGCAATCAGCGCAGCAGCGACCAGCGGCAGGCCCAGCACCAGATTGGAGAGCAGGCTGCAATAGGTGCGCTCCTCGGGTTCCAGCTCCTCAAAGGAGACGATCTTCTCATCCGCATAGTCGATGATGGAGCGGGTGGAGTGGATCTTTTTCTGCCGTTTGCCCATCCCCTTGAATTCCTCCAGCAGATGGTGGATGGTCACGCCATCCAGCCGCAGGTAGTCCACCCAGGCCCAGATGAGCAGCACCACGCCGCACAGAAAGCCCGGGGCCTCCCAGATGGTAAACGTGCCATCGCTGACATAGCGCTGCCACAGCAGCATCAGCACGGCCACGATGGAGGTGCGGGTCACGGTCTTATATAAAATGGGGTGGAACATGTAGCGTTTGTACATCGAGGTCAGTTTCTTCATGGTGCGCTCCTTATTGATACAGATACACTTTATTGTATCATGTTTTTGTGAAAAAAGATAGCTGTTTTGTGCGCACAGCGTGAACAGTTTCTCTCTTTCGCCTGTTCTTCACAGATATACAGTTCTTTCCATTTTATAGTAATTTTTTCCACATTCTTTTCCCATGAAAGTGTTTGTCACCGTTTTGTTTCCAATTCTATGCTGTGGCGGATTGACTTCTTTCCAGTAAAGTGCTAAAATATACCGTGGTGTGACTTTTGTCTTTCCTGTGCACTTTTTGGAAAGGCAGACAGCCTCACTGTGTTTAGGAAAAGGAAAAACGCGCGGCTCTGTCCGCGCAAGATCTGGGAGGATCATCCAATGAGCTTCAATTTTGATCGCCGCACCTTCCTGAAGGGTGCAGGTGCTGTGGGTGCCGCCAGCCTGCTGGCAGCCTGCGGCGAAAAGTCCAACAACACCGGCAATGGTGCTGCCGCCAGCGGCGCTGCTGCCCCCAACTCCACCGGCGCTACCCCCCTGAAGGAGTTCATCTCCTTTGAGAGCGGCAACCGTGAGCTGGAAAGCTGGAATATGCTGTACACCCAGAAGGCTGAAGATGCCAACGTGGTCACCAACCTGTGGGACGGTCTGCTGAGCTTTGACCGCTACGGCAAGGTGGTGCCCGCCATCGCTTCCAGCTGGGAGCACAATGAGGATGCCACTGTCTGGACCTTCCACCTGCGGGACGACGTGGACTGGGTGGATTGCAACGGTGAGGTGAAGGCTCACCTGACCAGCAAGGACTTCCTGGTTGGTTTCGAATGGGTGATGAACGCCATCAAGAACGAAGCCAACAACACCTCCATGCCCAACGATACCATTGTGGGTGCTTACGAGTACTACGCGCTGACTAAAGAAGCCGGTGACGCTGCTGCTGACATGACCTACGAGGACATGCTGGCTGCCGGTGTGGGCATCGAAGCTCCGGATGATTACACTCTGGTGTTCACCTGCCCCAGCGCCTGCCCCTACTTTGATACCGTTGCCGCCTACAACAGCTTCTACCCCGTAGCCCCTGCTCTGATCGAGGAGCTGGGTGTCGATGGCTTCCAGGAGCTGCGACAACACCACCATGTGGTACAACGGACCCTATGTGGTGGAGGAGTACATCCAGGGCAACACCAAGAGCTACATCCCCAACCCCAACTACTACGATGCTGCCAACGTCAGCCGCTTTGAGCGCTTCACTGTCACCATGATCAGCGACGGTTCCATCAGCCTGCAGCTGTATCAGAACCGCGAGCTGGACGAGGTGGACCTGGGCGAGAGCAACATCACCACCATTCAGTCCGATCCTTCCAACGAGTACAATCAGCAGCTGTGCGAGAAGCGTGCCAAGAAGTTCAGCTACTGCTTCATCTTCAACTACGACAAGAAGAACACCGACGGCACCCCCGATGAGAACTGGAACAAGGCCATTGCCAACAAGGCCTTCCGTCAGTGCTTCTCCAAGGGCATGGTGCTGAACAAGTTCTTCGCCCGTTACAACCCCATCAATCCCCTGAAGTGTGAGAACGACTTCTTCACCATGAAGGGCCTGTGCTACACCTCTGACGGCACCGACTACACCAACCTGGTGGCCAGGGAGATGGGTCTGGACGGCGAGGCTTACGACGGCAAGACCATGAAGCGCCTGCGCGCCAACAACGGCGACATCACCGAGCTGAAGAAGCAGGCCATGGAAGAGCTGAGCGCCATTGGTGTCACCTTCCCTGTTCACTGCTCCTACTATATTCTGGCTGGCTCCACCTCCGCTCTGGACAGCGCAACCGTGCTGAAGCAGTGCTTCACCGACAGCTTCGGTGATGACTTCATCGTGCTGGATATCAACACCTTCGTGTCCTCCACCATGAAGGAAGTCGTGGCACCCAAGCTGCAGAGCTTCGTCCACATGGGCTGGGGCGCTGACTTCGGCGATCCCATCAACTTCCTGACCCAGATCATCGTTCACGACGACAACGCTTACTACAGCTGCAACATGACCAACATCGCAGGGATTGTGAACAATGGCCCCGCCAGCTACCAGAAGGATCTGGTTGCCGCCTACGAGAAGTTCACCGATCTGGTGAACGAGGGCCGTGCCATCGTTGACGACACCGATGCACGCTACGCCGCATTTGCCAAGGCCGAGGCTTACTTCCTGGACGAGAACCTGATCTTCCCCACCGTCTACGATATCACCTGGTGCCTGACTCACGTCAACGAGTACAGCAAGATCAACGCTATGTATGGTCCCTGCAACTACAAGGCTGTGAACTGGGAGACCAGCGAGGAGGCCTACACCACCGAACAGTACGATGCGTTTGCCGCCGCATTCGACGCAGCCACGCAGGCCTGATCGAGTGAACCCATAGCAAAAAGCAGAACCGGACGTTTTTGAAGCGTCCGGTTCTTTTTTTGCTCCCTGACAGCACAAAACCCCGCCGCGCGGGAAAGCTCCCAGCGCGGCGGGGGTCATTGTGTTTAAAATACAGGAAAGCGGTTCAGCTTACAGCTGGCTTTCATACTCCTTGCGGTAGCCTTCCAGCTCACGCTGGTTGCCATACACAAAGTGGCCGTTTGCGATCTCTTCCCAGACCGGCTTATCCACGCTGTAATCGTGGATCGAGGGGTCATAGACCAGCAGCTTCTTGTGCTTTTCCAGGCTGGGGTCAGGGATGGGAACCGCGCTCAGCAGGGCTTTGGTGTAGGGATGCAGCGGATGGAGGAACAGCTCCTCCGCCTCAGCCAGCTCCACGATGCGGCCCTTGCTGATAACAGCGATACGATCCGAGATGAACCGGACCACCGACAGGTCATGTGCAATGAACAGGTAGGTCAGGCCGCGGCTCTTCTTCATCTCGTTCAGCAGGTTCAGCACCTGTGCACGGATGGAGACATCCAGTGCAGAGATGGGCTCGTCGGCCACGATGAACTCCGGTTCCATGACCAGTGCACGGGCAATGCCGATGCGCTGGCGCTGGCCGCCGGAGAACTCATGCGGGAAACGGGAAGCGAATTCAGGCAGCAGGCCCACATCCAGCAGTGCCTGCCGGACCTTCTCCTCCCGCTGGGCGGCGGTCAGGTCGGGCCGGACATTCTGCAGGCCCTCGCCCACGATGTAGCTGACCTTGGCACGCTCGTTCAAGGAGGACTGCGGGTCCTGGAAGATCATCTGGATCTCCTTGATGACCTGCTGGTCCAGCTGGCGGGAGATCTTGCCGTTGATCTTCTGGCCCTTGTACAGAACCTCGCCGCCCGAGGTGGGCAGGATGCGCATGATGGCGCGGCCGATGGTGGTTTTGCCGGAGCCGGACTCGCCCACCAGACCAAAGGTCTCACCCTTGTAAATTTCAAAGTTGGCACGGTTCACGGCCTTGAAGGCCTTGCGGCCGGAGCCGTAGGTCACCTCGAGGTCCTTGACCTTAAGCAGGACCTGCCGGGACGAAGCCTCTTCATCTTGCTGGCGCAAGACCGTTTTTTCGCTCGAACACCCCGCCGGGGTGTTCGCTGCTTCGCAAACGCGAACGTCACGATTTTCAGGCATCCTGCATCCCCTCCTCTTTCAACAGTTTGACGGCGGCAGGCGGTTCCACCTTGGGTGCCCGGGGGTCCAGCAGCCAGGTCTTGGCCTTGTGAGTGGGACTGACCGCAAAGTAAGGCGGGCGCTTGACAAAGTCGATCTTCAGCGCCTGGGGGTTGCGGGGGGCAAAGGCATCGCCGTGGATCTCGGTGAACAGATTCGGGGGTGTACCCTGAATGTTGAACAGATCCTCGCCCTTGATGCCCATCTGGGGCATACTGGACAGCAGCGCCCAGGTGTAGGGGTGGCGGGGGTCGTAGTAGATCTCATCGGAGGTGCCGATCTCCACGATGTCACCTGCGTACATGACGGCCACCCGGTCGGCGATGTTGGCCACCACGCCCAGATCGTGGGTGATGAGGACGATGGTCAGGTTGTACTTGACCTGCATCTCCTTGAGCAGCTGCAGGATCTGGGCCTGAATGGTCACATCCAGTGCGGTGGTGGGCTCGTCGCAGATTAGGATCTGCGGGTTGCAGGCCACCGCAATGGCAATGACGACGCGCTGGCGCATACCGCCCGAAAACTCGTGGGGATACTGCGCAAAGCGCACCTCGGGGTCAGCAATGCCCACATCCCGCAGGTATTCAAGGGTCTTTTCCCGGGCGGCCTTGCCCTTGAGATGCTGGTGCAGCTCCACGGCTCCATGATCTGGTCGCCGATGGTCTTCAGGGGGTTCAGGCTGGTCATGGGGTCCTGCATGATCATGGCGATCTCATGGCCCCGGACCTTCAGCCAGTTCTTCTCCTTTTTCAGTCGGAAAGGCGGATGGGCTTGCCGTCATCGGCACCGTAATAATCAATGGTGCCCGAGGTGATGGAGCCGTTGGCATCCAGCAGGCCCATGAAGCTCTTGGTGAACACGCTCTTGCCGGAGCCGGATTCGCCCACGATGGCAAGGGACTTCGCCGTGGTAGATGTCCAGGTCGATGCCGCGGATGGCATGCAGCACCTTGCCGCGCAGGTTGAATTTGATGTTGAGGTCCTTTACAGAAGGATGAGCTGATTTTTTTCCATCTTCTGTCCCTCCTTACTGCAGGTGGTTCTTCGGGTCGGCAGCGTCCGAGAAGGCGTTGCCGATGAGGTAGAACGCAATGGTGACAAAGCTCAGGATGATGGTGGGGTAGAGCAGCTGGTACCGCAGGCCCGCCTGCATCATCACCTTGCGGCCGTCGTTGATCAGGTTGCCCAGAGAGGGCGTTTCCACAGAAAGGCCCAGGCCGATATAGGTGATGAACACCTCGCTGCCGATGGCGGCGGGGATGGTCAGGGCCATGCGCAGCATGATGACCGATACCAGATAGGGCAGCAGGTTGCGCAGCACGATGCGGCGGATGGGGGTGCCGATGCAGCGGGAAGCCACGTTGTAATCACGGTCGCGGATGATCAGGATCTGGTTGCGGATAAAGCGCGCCATGGCGATCCAGCCTGTGATGGACATGCCCAGGATCAGGGTCTGGATGCTGGGGGATGCGACATAGGAGATCAGGATCAGGATGATGGTGGAGGGGATGTTATCACAGATGTTGTACAGCTCGGTGAAGAAGAAATCGAGCTGGCGGACATAGCCCCAGAGCACGCCCACCGTGATGCCCACCACGGCCTCGATGAGGGCCACGAAGAAGGCGATGGTCAGACTGGTGCGTGCACCGGCCCAGATGCGGGCCCACAGGTCCTGGCCGATGGCGTTGGAACCCCAGATAAAGCCCTCTTCCCCGGGGGCGATATTGCGGAACTGGATACCGGTGGTAGAGTCTACCTGGCAGAGATTGGGATCTGCCTGACCGGGCAGATAGGGCTGCAAAAAGGCCAAAGCCCACCACGAACACCAGTGCAATGAGCAGGGCCACGGCGATCCTATTCTTGAAGAAAGCACGGAAGGTGCTGCCCCAATAGCTGTAATTGGAGTAGGAAGTGGCCTCGGCACGCTCCTCGCTGAACCCGGCGGGGGTGAACAGCTCGTCCTCGGGCAGGTCGGCCCAAGCGGCGGGGCCGTCCTTCTGCAGCTTGTTCAGGTCGTTTTCCAGAACAGCTGCCTTGTGATCTTTCATGTGGAACAGCATTATCGGCCACCTTCTTTCTTGCCAAAGCTGATGCGGGGATCGATGAGCACCATGAGCAGATCGCCCAGGATCAAGCCGATGATGCCCACGCAGGCGTACAGCAGCACGATGCCCTGCACCATGGTGTTGTCGTGGCGCTGGACGCAGGTGACCAGCAGGCCGCCCATGCCGGGGATGGAATACAGGCTCTCGATGTAGATGGAGCCGACCACAGTGTTCAGGAAGGCAGAGGGAATATACTGCACCAGCGGCACCATGGCGTTGCGGAAGATGTGGCGCAGGGCGATGTTGCTCTCGCTCACGCCCTTGGCCAGTGCCAGCCGGACGTAATCCTTGTTGCTCTCGTCCACCATGTAGCGGCGCAGCCACATGGCGTAGAATGCCACGTTGCCCAGGCTCATGGAGCAGACCGGCAGCACCCAGTACCGCCAGTCGGAGGCATCAAACAGCAGGCCCACGCCCAGGGCGGTGGTGCCGTACATCTGAATATAAAGGTAATACACGGCGGCAGGCACGGCCTGAATGAGCACGATGATGGCGGTGCCGATCTTATCCGGCCAGCGGTTCTTGAACCGGCCCATCAGCAGGCCCATGGGAATGCCGATGACCAGGCTCAGCAGCATGGCGAACACGCCCATCTGGATGGAGATGGGCAGCTTTTTGGCCAGGATGCCGGTGACCGAGGCGTTTACCTTATAAATATGGCTCACGCCCAGGTCGCCGTGGAGGGCATTCCACCAGAAGCGGCCGATCTGCACCGGCAGCGGGTCCAGCAGGCCCATGGACTGAAGGCCCGCCTGGATCTGGGCCTCGGTCATTTTTTCGTAGTTTGCAAAGTAGCCTTCCACCGGCATCAGCCGCAGCAGGCAGAACACGAGCGTTACAATGACGAACAGCGTCAGGATGGAACGCCCGATGCGTTTTGCCAGATATTTCAGCATATCTGTGCGCACCCCTCTTTCGTTTGTGGTTCCTCCGCGGACAGTGACCTGAACAGCGGATAGGAATAGAATACATCAAAATTGCACTTTTGGAAAGTGATTTGCCCGGATTTTGAAAATGTTTTTGTAAAAGCAGGGTAAAGTGAACGCTTTTCTTACAAAACAACCCTCTCCGCCGGGTTGACGGAGAGGGATAAAAGTTTTTATAAACCTCTGCGCTTCAAAATCTCATCCAGAATGGCATCGGCACATCGGCCTTGCTCATCAGGGGCAGCTCCCGGGTGCCGTCGGGGGTGATGAAGGTGACCACGTTGGTGTCCACCCCAAAACCGGCTCCGGCGACCTTCAGGTTGTTGGCCACCACCATGTCCAGATTCTTCCGGGTTAGCTTGGCCGTGGAGTTTTCCACCATATCCCCGGGTCTCCATGGAAAAACCGCAGAGGAACTGGTGGGTCTTTTTCAGGCCGATGGTGCCCAGAATGTCGGCGGTGCGCTCCACAGGGATGGAGAGGTCGCCGTCCTTTTTCTTGATCTTGTCGCTTGCCACCGTCACGGGGCGGTAGTCTGCCACGGCGGCAGCCATCACCAGCACGTCCATTTCCTCAAAGCGGCTGGTCACGGCATCGTACATATCCTGCGCCGTGGTAATGGGAACATCGGTGGTGAAGCGGACCGGCGGCAGGTCGGTGTGGCCGTGGATGAGGGTGACCTCCGCTCCCCGCATGGCGGCGGCCCGGGCGATGGCATAGCCCATCTTGCCGGTAGAGTGGTTGGTCAGGTAGCGCACGGGGTCCATCGGCTCCTGCGTGGCACCGGCGGAGACAACGACCTTTTTGCCTTTAAGGTCTTTCCCGCAGGCCAGCTCCCGCAGGACGTAGTCGACCAGCACACCCTCATCGGGCAGACGGCCCGAGCCGACGTCGCCGCAGGCCAGCATGCCGGAGCCGGACGGGATGACCGTGAAGCCGTAGTGCTCCAGCGTTCTGAGGTTGTCCTGCGTGATGGGGTTTTCCAGCATCCCGGTGTTCATGGCCGGGCTGACCAGTTTGGGGCACCTGGCCGCCAGCACCACGGTGGTGAGCATATCATCGGCAATGCCGTGGGCCATTTTGGCAATGACGTTGGCCGTGGCCGGTGCCACCAGAACGACATCCGCCTTTTTGGCCAGCGAGATATGGGTGACCTCGAACTTGAAGTCGCGGTCGAAGGTGTCCACCATGCACTTGTGGCCGGTCAGCGTCTCAAAGACGAGAGGGGTGATGAAATGGGTGGCGTTCTCGGTCATAATGACCTCCACGTCCGCCCCCAGCTTTTTGAGTGCGCTGGCCACATTTGCCATTTTATAGGCGGCAATACCGCCGGTAACGCCCAAAAGGACGCATTTGCCCTGCAGATCCATCCAAAAAACCTCCTGTTTTGCGGGTTTGCCTCTTTAGTATAATCCAAAATCACCGCCAGCACAACAAAATCTTTCGGTTGGGTCTTGTATCCAGCGCAAAAATGCGGTAAAATAGCTTGACTTAGAATAAAACCTCTCCGTCAAGGTCTGCGTCTTTGCCGCCTCTCCTGCCGGGAGAGGCAAGCCACCCGGCTCCTCTGGCAGGGGAGCCGGAGCAAAGCGCCTGAGAGGTTTTGCAGGAAGGTAAAATATGATCTTAGCCATTGATATAGGCAACACCACCGTCGCCCTGGGCGGCATCAAGGACGGACGTGTATGCTTTGTGGCCCACATGGATACGGTGCGCACCCGTACCGCCGCGGAATACCGCATTGAAATGGAAAAGGTGTTTGCTCACCGCCGCCACCCGGAAAAGCCCATCCGGTTCGAGGGCGCGGTGCTGACCAGCGTAGTGCCCCAGATCACCGGGGCACTGGCTGAGTGCGCCCGCCATTATACGGGCAGGAAGCCGGTCATCGTTTCGCCGGAGATCCGCACGGGCCTGACCATGGGGGTCGCCTGACCCCCATGCCGTGGGCAAGACCGGCTGGTGGATGCCGCTTACGCTGCGGCGAACTTCCCGCTGCCGGTCATCACCGTGGATCTGGGCACTGCCACTACATTTAATGTTGTGGATGAGAACCGGGTATTCCGGGGCGGTGTGATCTGCCCGGGGCTTTCCACCGGCCTGCGGGCTCTGGGGGAGCGCTGTGCCCAGCTGCCGCAGGTGCGGCTGAGCTCCCCCAAAGCAGCCATTGGTGTGAACACTGAGAGCTGTATGCTTTCGGGCTCTGTGCTGGGCACGGCAGTCCTGCTGGACGGTATCACCCAGCGCATTGAGGAAGAGCTGGGGCCGCCCGGCCCACCCTGGTGGTCACGGGCGGGCTGGCAAAGTATGTCACGCCGCTCTGCCGCCATCCGCTGACCTACGACCCGGAGCTGCTGCTGAAGGGGCTGGCACTGCTGTACCAGATGAATGCCCCTCAGCCGCACTATGCCGCCGGGGGCAGGCGGCGGAACCCGAACAACAATTTCCGCCGGGCCGCCGTCCCCGCTCCCAGCGCCGGGAACGCCGCGAGGAGGAGAACAAAAACGGCTGACGACGAAACAGGATGGAGAGAACAATGAAACTAGGGATCCTGGGCACGGGGATGATCGTGCGGGAGTTTCTGCCCTGGCTGGCAGGGCCGGACTGCCCCTTTACGGTGCAGGCGCTCTGCAGCACCCAGCGCAGTGCGCCGGTGGCCGACGAGATGTGCGAACAGTACGGCATTCCCCAGCGCACCACGAACTATTTTGAATTATTGCAGTGGGTGGATGTGATCTATCTGGCCGTGCCCAACCTGCAGCATTACCGCTATGCCAAGGTGGCGCTGGAAGCGGGCAAGCATGTCATTGTGGAAAAGCCCATGGCCTGCACCGCTGCCCAGACCGAGGAGTTGGCAGCGCTGGCCCGCCGCAAAAAGGTGTTCCTGTTTGAGGCCATGACCACCCAGTACCTCGAAAACTACAACAAGATCCGGGAGCTGCTGCCCCGCATTGGCAGGGTGAAGCTGGTGCAGTGCAATTTCAGCCAGTATTCCAGCCGCTACGATGCCTTCTGTGCCGGGGAAACGCCGGTCTCCTTTGACCCGGAGTGTGCGGGCGGTGCCCTGATGGATCTGAATGTCTACAACATCAGCTATATCGTGGGCCTGTTCGGTGAGCCGAACCAGGTGCACTACCTGCCCAACATGGAGCGCGGCATCGACACCAGCGGTATCCTGACCATGGAGTACAACAGCTTCAAGGCAGTCAGCATGGCCGCCAAGGACTGCGGGTGCGCCTGCCCGGTAT
>ENA-OQJI01000388-OQJI01000388.1-human-gut-metagenome-genome-assembly--contig:-NODE-388-length-10265-cov-0.727362_pt1 | contig 10265 bp, 12 predicted proteins | sample MGYA00242602_ERZ504768 | MGnify/ENA primary metagenome ERZ504768 (study PRJEB26092, sample SAMD00036368) | human gut metagenome | host: Homo sapiens | study: EMG produced TPA metagenomics assembly of...
CGGGCTACAGGGGTTCGTCCGAGCCTGAGATCGAGCTCGGTTGTGGGGCAGGCTGCCTGTTCGTGCGGCTCGCAAGCGCCAAGGGCTCCAAAGCGATGGAGCGTTGCGACGGGGCGTGGTGTAGGCGAGCCGCAGCTGATGCTCGATAGGGGCACATCCGTCATTTTTGTAATGAGCCGCGTAGTACTGCGCGATGCTGGCGTTCATCTCGCTGCCATTGCGATGGCGCTCAAACTGGCGTCTGCAGGTCTCGATGATCTTTGCTACCGACTTGGGTGCCGTCGCGGGAACAAGGGCGAGATAGCCCTCAAATAGTTCGTTGATGCTCAGGAGGCACAGCAGGTCGATCAGCGTCCTTATGGCTGCTCCCTCGGCAGAAAAGTGCGCGGTCATGCGGTTATATCGGTTGCGGTCGACGATGGCCGGCATGGGGTTCTTGGAGTTTTCTGCCCCGTGGCCCCGGGCTTTTGCCGCGCCTGTGTATTGAGCTCGACGTTGCAGCGCTTGAGGCCGTCCAACGGAAGGAACAGTGCGGTGCGCAGGGTGTTCCGCTTGCTTTCGAGTTCATGACGCTCGTCGGGTTCCCATTCGAGCTTGAGTTTCGTGTCGAGCGCCGTAAGCATATGGGCTAGGCAGCCTACGGTAAGAATGTGCGAATCGTTGTCGCGTTTTGGGGCATAGGGGTCTGTCAGCTTGCGAATGTCGGGGTCGCCCATGATCTTTGTGCAGCGCTTCAGCAGTTGAGGGTGATCGGCCAAGATCGTCGCGGAGCGGTAGCGACGCGTAGTTCTTGATGGTCGCGGCGGCAAAGGCGGCGTCATATTCGTTTGCATATGCTCGCTCAATGCGGGCATCCAGAATGCTTTTCTTATCGCCGTCTTCAGCGTGGTGGTTTGTCATAGCTTCTCCAATCGGTTGATGTTCGTGCTGTTTGTTGATGTGTTGGTTGTCGTGAGTGATGTGCTTGCCGTGGGTGATGTGCTGACGTTGGGGTGCTATGCGGTTTTCAATGAGCCCGTGAGGCAGTTGCTGCAGGGGCGGGATGGAACGGCCCATGCAAGGCGGAAGGGCATCGTGCTCAAAATCGAGACAGCAATGCCTGGGTGCCTCACATGTGGCAGTTACCTCATTAAGTTGTCATTGCGTTTGGGGTTGTACTTTGCCGATCTTCCTTCTCTTACACGCTAAAACTCAAACTTCATATGCTCGATCTACTTAAAACCGCAACGGCGGTCTTTTATCAACTTATATGTCGGAACGCGTCTTTGCAAGTACTTTTTTGTCTTTGTTTCAAATGGGGTGGTTTTGCAACCGTCATACGCGCGCCGTGCGAACGTGCCCCGGCTCGGATAAGATAGTGCGCGATAAAAACGATGCAAGGAGGCACATATGGCAATTAAAGCCATCGCAATGGATATCGATGGTACGCTCACCAACGATCAGAAGGTGATCAGCCCGCGTACGCGCGAAAAGCTGCTCGCGGCGCAGGAGTCGGGCATTAAGCTCATCTTGGCTTCGGGTCGTCCCGCATGGGGGCTACATGCTCTGGCACAGGAGCTTGACCTCCAAAACCATGACGGTCTGCTAGTCGCTTTCAATGGCGCGCATGTTGTCGACGCTCAGACCGATGAGGTCCTTTTTGACCAGGCCATGCCGGCTGACGAGCTGCACCGTCTGATTGATCATCTGCAAAACTATGATGTGATCCCCATGATCTCGCTCGGTCGCGACTTGCATGTCGAGGACTCGTACCACTGCATGATTACGCTGCCGGATGGCTCGCAGAAAAACATTGTCAAATACGAGCGCGATGCCTGCGATCTTAAGATCCGCGAGGTCGAGAGCTTACATGAGGTCGTGGACACTTATCCCGTAGACAAACTGCTGACGGCAGGCGACCCGGCATACCTGCAGGCGCATTACGAGGAGATGTATGCGCCCTTTACCCAGACGCTTTCGGGCATGTTTACGGCCGACTGGTACTTTGAGTACACGGCGCCCGGTATCGACAAGGCCCGCGCGCTCGAGGGTGCCCTGCCCAACTCGCATCGATGCCAGCGAGTCGTCTCGTTGGCGACGGCCAGAATGATAAGTCTATGATCGAGTGGCCGGCACCGGTGTTGCCATGGGCAACGCCGTCGATGAGGTTAAGGCAGTTGCTCAGATGGTGACCGCCAATAACAACGAAGATGGTATCGCGGTGGCACTCGATAAGCTGCTGGGTTAGAATCGCCGATTAATGCATGGTTCGGGCGCCTGCTTGCAGGCGTCCTTTTGTTAGGGAGGGTGCCGTGTCCGCATTTCCGTTCGACGCCGTTATCTTTGACATGGACGGCGTCATTGTCGATACCGAGTATTATTACCTGGGCGAGACTGCCGCGTTGCCAAGGAGCTTGGGCTTAATCTGACTCAAGAGGAGTTGAATGGACAGGTCGGTACCTCGCATCAGTTCTTTCTCCGCATGCTGGTCGATTGGTTTGAGCGTGCCGGTAAGGGGCATTTTACTGGCGAGGAAGCGTTGGCCCGTTGGGACGAGTGGGCGCATAAGCGTCCGCGCGACTATCAGGCTTTGATTAACCCAGGCGCCGTGGATACGATTCGAGAGCTGCCGCGCCGCGGCGTTCGCGTGGCGCTTGCCAGCTCGTCGCCCATGGATAGTATCGAGGAAGTGCTCAACGCGTGCGGGCTGTCGGATGCCTTTGAGTATGTGGTGAGTGGCGAGCAGTTTAAGGAGAGCAAGCCCGAGCCCGACATCTACCTGCATGCGCTGGACCTGCTGGGGCTGCCCGCGAATCGCTGCTGCTGCGTTGAGGATTCGGTGCCTGGCATCACTGCCGGCAAGCGAGCCGGCCTGACGGTCATTGCCAAGCGCGAGGAGCGCTTTGGCTTTAGCCAGGATGCCGCGGACAAGATTATCGACCAGCTGCCGGAGCTGCTCACGCTTTCTTAGGAGCGCGGTAGTTGCGCGTTTTTCGGGTCTGATGAGTAAATAGCCGACATTTTGGTGCGACACCTAGCATACTTTAAGCTAATGCGGGCTTAAGGACTTGTTGAATGCCCCTAAGCCCGTTTTAGACTTAATTGTGCTTGGAGAGGGTATATGCCACCGACTGAAGGGCTAACTGACGGTAAAGCAGCGATACCGCTGTACCAACAGGTTATCGATATCATTAAAAACGAAATCAACTCCGGTGCCTACAAGGCGGGCGCGCGGATACCCAACGAATTTGAATTGGCTGAGAGCTATAAAGTTGGCCGCGTTACCGTGCGACGTGCTATTGAGGAGCTCGTCCAGCAGGGCTATCTAACGAAGCGACAGGGGAAAGGCACGTTTGTCAATGCCCCCAAGCTCAAGCGAAAGATTCGCCAGAAGGATGACGTCCAGAGTTTTTCGGACGCATGCCGCGTTAACGGAATGGAACCGGGGACGCGCGTCATTTCGAGAAAGATACTGCCGGCGGATTCCACCGAAGCGCAGTTCTTTAGTGTTCCTGTTGGAACTGATTTGATTTGCGTTGAGCGTGTGCGTACTGCCGATGGAGTCCCCGTCATGCTCGAGAACAACATATACGTTTACGAGGACAACGCTTATCTATCAACGGCACCTCTATCGAACCAATCCATTTTTGAGTTCGTGCGCAACCGGACGGGCCGTACGCCCGCGTTTACCGACCCGTGCACGCTCGAGATCGCGTGCGCGTCGCCCGAGGTCGCTCGGCTGTAGGCAGTTCCCGTTGGCGAACCCTTGTTTTATATGGAAGCCTTCTTTTTCGATGAGCAGCGGCGGCCGTTTATCATCGGTCGTCAGCGGATCGTTGGGTCTCGCTACGTTTTTGACATCTAGGACATTGCGTATGGAAGCGCCGGTGAATCATCTCACCGGGCGCTTCCATACCGTTCACGGCGCGAACGCAACCGTTCAACCGCGTTGCGGCACTCAGTTTGAAATTATCTTGATGACGGGAAAAGCTGCTGGGAAACTATGGGACGTCATAGAACGTTTGCCTTATGCAAGCGTTGAAGCGAGATGCGATGCAGTCTCGAGTTCTTTGGAGGTATCTATGTCAGATACGAAGGCGAAGAAGACAAGCAGACGTTTTAAGTTCAAATTACCGCATGTCTATACGATCATGTTCTTGCTGATCGTTGTCTTTGCGGTCCTGACTTGGATCGTTCCCTCTGGTCAGTATCAGCGCAAGATGATTTCGACAGCGGCGGGTGAGCGTGAAGTCGCCGTTGCTGGAACCTATGAACAGGTCGATAAGAACTACACCGATTCCGAGACCGGCGAGACCATCAATCTGGGCCAGGATATCTTTGCGGTCCTGCAAGCGCCTACTAAGGGCATCCAGGAGGCTGCCGACGTCGTTGCGTTCGTCTTATTGATTGGCGGATCGTTCGCAATCATCACCAAGACCAACGCTTTGAATGCCGGCATGAGCCGTGTGATTAAAAAACTCAAGAACAAGGACATCCTCATCATTCCCATCACGATGACGTTGCTGTCCATTTGCGGCACTACGTTTGGTATGTCTGAGGAAGCCCTGCCGTTCTATGCCATCTTCATTCCCATCATGATGGGTATCGGTTATGACTCGATGACGGCATTCATCATCTGCTTCCTTGGTCCTAACCTGGGATATTGTGCTTCGACCATCGATCCGTTCAATGTTTTGATCGCCCAAGGCATTATCGGCATCGAGGGCAATCCTCAGCTGTGGCTGCGTGCCATCTCTTGGGTCATCTTCACTGCCGTCGGTATCGCATGGGCCATGCGATACGCTATGCGTGTCAAGAAAAACCCCGAGTCGTCCATTACGTACGAGGACGATAAACTCAAGCGTGTTGAGTTTCTGTGACCGATGCCTCCATCGAGGAAGAGTTCACTATCCGTCAGAAGCTCGTGCTTATCGATTTTGCATGCGGTATGGGCATTATCGTCTGGGGTCTTGTTACCCAGGGTTGGTACATGAATGAGATTTCCGCCGTGTTCCTTGGCATGGGCTTGCTTGCCGGTATCCTGGGCGGTCTTGACCAGCAGACGATCGCCGAGGAGTTCGTTAAAGGCATTGCCGACTTTGCGTACGCCGCCATCGTTATCGGTATCGCTCGCGGCATTCTGGTCATCGCCGAGGGCGGCATGATCATCGACACCATCCTCCAGGCGCTCGCTACTGCGCTCGCCGGTGCACCCGCCGCCGTCTACACCACGTTTATGTATATCGTCCTTGGCCTGCTCTCTTTGCTGGTTCCCTCGAGTTCTGGCCTGGCGGCACTCACCATGCCCGTCATGGGTCCGCTGACCGAGCTTATGGGCCTCAATCCCGAAGCTGCCGTTACCGCGCTCCAGTTTGCTAATCAGACCATCAACACCATCAGCCCCGTGGCGGGCATGACGGTCGCCGGCCTTGCCGTGGCTAAGATTTCGTTTGGCCAATGGTGGAAGACCATTTGGAAGTTCTTCATTTTCATGGTCGTCTTTGGCCTGATCGTAACGGCAATCTCTGGCATGCTTCCGGTGTAGGTGGTTGTGATGTCTGATCGTTTGACGGTCCTGACGTCTAAGAGCGTCTTTACCGGTACGGGGGACCTGCCGTTTGAAGGTTTCGTAGCGGTCCGTGGCAATCGAATTGAGGCTGTTGGCACCAAGTGTGAGGTAGCTTCGTATTTGACCCAAGCGGACGAGGTAGTTGACCTGGGCGACCGCACCGTCATGCCTGGCCTGATCGATGTGCATACCTTCTATACAGGTTGGGCGCTGCGGATGTTGGGGTCTGATCTGTCCGGCATCGCCGATGCCAAAGAGGCCGTGTCGCTCTTGCGTGCATGGAAAGAAGATCATCCGGATTGTGCGGCGGCTTTTGGCCACAGCCTACCCGAAACGTTGGCGTCGGATGCCGAGAACGCAAGTACGGCAGCTGTGTTTGACGATTGTTTTGGCGATATCCCTGTCGTCTGCTTTACATCGGGTGCGGAGACCTGCGTTCTCAATGCTGCCGCCAGTGCGCGATACGGCTTTACACCTCAGGCGTGCTATGCCGAGAAGATCTGGCGCATGATGAGCGATTTCCTCGCGCTGCCCGAGGTACGTGCGGGGTATTCGGACTACATGGGCATGCTTAACGAGCGCGGCGTTACCGCCATCAAGGAGATGGCGTTTGATGACTACTACGGTTTTGCCGACGAAATGGCTCGCCGTGAGGAATCTGGTGAGCTGACGGTTCGCGTCTCTATGATGTCGCAGCCAGTGGGCGCTGGTGCAAATCTGGCATATGCCCGCGAGGCACGAGAGCGCTTCCGGGGACCGTTCGTTCGTTTTTCTGGCTTCAACCGTATGACCGATCGCGGCGTATGGGCGGGGCTTGCGAGATGATTGACCCCTATGAGGACTCGGCCGATGCGGGCGCTGCCGGCAAGACGGTCGTCGAGGAGCCCGAGTGGGATCTGATTGAGAACGAGCTGCGTGCAATTGATGCTGACGGCTTCCGATATTCCTTGCATTGCCAGGGCGATGGCGCCGTTCGTCGCACCGTGGCGCTCTATGCCTCGCTGCCTCGAGACGAGCATGGGCGGTTGCTTCGCCGCCATGCGATTACCGATCTTGAGAACTCTGACCCGACCGATCTTGTCGAGTTTGGCAAGTTAGGTGGAATTTGCGAGGTCTATCCGCAGATTCTGACGCTGGACCGGCGCGAGGATTGCCTGTCGATGATGCGTCGACAAATTGGCGAGACGCGACTTTTGCACAGCTGGAATCGCCGCGGTATGGAAGATTCCGGATGCACGGTGTGCTGTGGTACGGATTTGCCGCTGCTGATTCCGAGCCTGGGCGAGTCAATCTACAGCGCGTGCGGCGGATACTTCGACGATGGACTGCCCGTGAATGAGGCCAACGCGCTGACTCTTGTCGAGCTCTTGCGCGCTTGGACTGCCGGGGGCGCGTACGATCTGATGCGCGAAGACGAGCTGGGTACGCTTGAGGTCGGCAAACTTGCCGATATCTGCGTGCTCGATCGGGATGTGTTCGACCTCGATTATCGCGACGCACGCGATCTTGCGGTTGATATGACGATGTCGGACGGACAAATCGTGTTCGATCGAAATAAGGAGGCATAAGATGTCTGAATCCAAACCGACGCTGCGCCGCGAACAGATTGCGGGTATGAATATCCACTACATCATGTGGTCGCTCGATTACTTCCTTGATGTGCAGCAGCGTTTGGGCTTTGAGTCCATTGAGCTGTGGTGTGCGGAGCCGCATGTGACGCTCGACCACACGGGCTACTTTGAGGCTGAGGTTCTGGCGAAAAAGGCTGCAGACCGTGGGCTTAGGTATCGTACTCTGTGCCCCGAGAATGTTGTCTATCCTTGGCAGTACTGCGCACGCAAACCGCTGCATAAACAGCGCAGCCTGGCGTACTTTAAGCACGGCATTGAGCTTGCGAGGTACTTGGGTGCGACCGTATGTCCGTCAACTCGGGCTGGGGCGACTGGGACGAGGATCGCGAGGAAGCCTGGAAGCGCAGCCGCGAGCACTTGTCCATTCTGGCGGAGTATGCCGGCGAGCACGGTCTGGTGCTTACGATGGAAAGCCTGCGTCCCGAGGAGAGCAACCTTGTGACGACGGTTTCCGATGCGAAGCGCATGATTGACGAGGTCGCGAGCCCGTACTTGCAGCCCATGGTTGATACAACCGCGATGGGCGTTGCAGGTGAGACGCTCGAGGACTGGTTTGCCGCCTTTGGTGATGGGGCAATACACGAGATGCACTTTATCGACGGTGATCCGTATGGCCATCTGGTGTGGGGCGATGGCAAGCACGATATGGACTCCTTCGTCGCCACACTCAACGCCCATGGTTTCGACGGCATGCTGGGCCAGGAAATCACGGACGGTCGTTACTACGATGACCCTGCGGCGGCAGATGCCAAGAACATGGCCGCATTCGAGAAATATCTGATTGACTAAAACAACTATCGGCTACGCAACCAACGTCATTGATTGCGGGCTAAACAAGAAAGGAACTGGATATGAACGCACACGATCTGATCAAAGAGGCAATTGCCGAGAAGGGCAAGTTCGACAGCGTCTACTGGATTGCTTGCGGTGGCTCCATGATCGATTTGATCCCGGCTCATGAGCTTCTGCAGCGCGAGGCAACTACCTTCACTTCGTATATCTATACGGCTCGCGAGTTTGATATCATGCGCCCACGCCGCTTGGGTGAGAAATCCCTGGTCATTGCTTGCAGCCACAGTGGCAACACCCCCGAGGTCGTCGAGGGCTGTGAGATTGCCCTTGCTGCCGGCGCTACGGTAATCGCCCAGACCGACAACGCTGGATCCAAGATTGACTCCGGCAAATGGACCACGTGGGTCTACCCGTGGGGCGAGGGTGTGCCGCAGGCCGAGGTCCCCGCTGGCATTTCGCTGTCGCTTGCGGCAGAGCTGCTCGATCAGCAGGAGGGCTACGCCGATCTTGCCGATATGTATGCCGGTATCGCCGAGATGGATAAGATTCTTCCCCCGGCACGCGAGAAGGTAAATGCCGAGCTGGGCGATCGCTTTGCCAAGCTTTGCCAGGAGCACGAGTTCTTCTATATTCTGGGCAGCGGTCCCAACTTTAGCCAGACCTACGGTTTCGCTATCTGCTCTCTTATGGAGATGCAGTGGCAGCACTGCAGCTACATCCACTCTGCCGAGTACTTCCATGGCCCCTTCGAGGCTACTCAGGATGGCGTTTTTTACTTCCTGCAGATGGGCTCCAGCGAGTGCCGTGCTATGGACGAGCGCGCCCTGGCGTTCCTTAAGACGCATACCGATACGCTGATGGTGCTCGATGCTAAGGAGTACGGTATGGAGGCCGTGCCGGCGAGCGTCCGTGCTTATCTGGACCCGGTGCTGTTCTACGCCATGAACTGCGAGCTGCGTGCCGCACGCGGCAAGGTGTTTGATCACGATCCCGATTTCCGCCGCTATATGGGTGTTGTCGAGTACTAGAAGGGGCAAAGGCCATGGCATTTAACGTTAACGCGCTCGGATTTGGCGACAACGTCGTCGATCGCTACGAGCATATCCACACCATGTATCCCGGCGGCAACGCGGTGAACTTCGCCGTTTATGCCAAGAAATGCGGTGCCGCACGCTCTGCATACATGGGCATTTTTGGCAATGACGCCGCTGCCGAGCATGTCATTGCAAGCCTCGAGGATGAGGGTATCGAGCTTGACAAGTGCGAGCAGATGATTGGCGAGAACGGAGCGGCTCGCGTGACCGTCGTTGACGGTGACCGTGTCTTCCTTGGCTCCAACGAGGGCGGTATCCGTGGCGATGCGCGCTATGTCCTCGATCGCTTTGACCTTGCGTACATGAAGCAGTTCGATGTGGTTCATTCGGGCAACTATTGCTTCACCGAGCGCGAGCTGCCCAAGCTGAAGGCTGCGGGCGTTCACGGTCTCTTTTGACTTTTCGGACGACTCCACCGACGAGTACTACGAGCAGATTGCACCCCTACGTCGATTTTGCCTTCTTTAGTGGCGGCGGATGCCGCGAGTGAGGACGAGATTCGCGAGCGTCTGGCATGGGTGAAGGGCCTGGGTCCGCGTTTTGTGTCGGCTACGGCGGGTGCCGAGGGCTGCATTGCTTACGACGGCGAGCGTTATTACCGCCAGCTGGCTAAACCGGTAACGGACATGAAGGACACCATGGGAGCGGGCGACTCGTTCCTCACTTCGTTTTTGATGTGCTATCTCGATTCCGCCAAGCGTGGTGAGGATGGCGCCGAGGCCATCGAGCGCGCGCTCGACTTTGCTGCCGGGTTTGCCTCGACCGTGTGCGGCATGGAAGGTTCTTGGGGCCACGGAGCACCAATCGTCGAATAGCCGAGCGGTCCCGGGGAGGTGCAGGATCCTCCCCGGGACCTCGTGTGCAAAAAATGCCAAATATGAGTACTGTGACTAATTTAGTCGCAGCAAAATCAACCCCTTCAGACGTGATTTGAGCGTCTGGAGGGGTTTAAGATTTGCGAAAACGCAGGATGAATGACTGTAAAAGCTTTAATTAGCGGACAATCGAGGATTATTCTGGCGGTTGGAAAGTTAAAAGAAATGTATCCATTCCGGTAGCAGTACTCATATTTGGCATTTTTTGCACACCAGGGGTTAGCGAAGGTCAAAAAAAGAGCGCGCATTTGTTAAAACTATCGACTCGATGCGCTTTGCGTCGCAGTTTTTGATGCGAGGTGATGCGTTCTGAGGTCCTTGTGAG
>ENA-OQJI01000392-OQJI01000392.1-human-gut-metagenome-genome-assembly--contig:-NODE-392-length-10216-cov-0.817425_pt1 | contig 10216 bp, 13 predicted proteins | sample MGYA00242602_ERZ504768 | MGnify/ENA primary metagenome ERZ504768 (study PRJEB26092, sample SAMD00036368) | human gut metagenome | host: Homo sapiens | study: EMG produced TPA metagenomics assembly of...
CGAACTAGGTTTTTCTGTTTCAAAAGAACTCATTCACTGTAGCTCTCGCTGACAGCTTAGTTATAATAACACCGCCCAAAGCAAAAGTCAACACCTTTTTTCGAATTTTCTTATTTTTAGAAAAATACGGTCAATTCTGCATATTCAGTATTTTATCTGACTATTTCTTTTTTTTACTCCATCATCAAAATCTTTTTCGGCTGATATCGTACAATCTGGTATACCATAACCATAGAAGAAGCCAGCACAACCCCCATTCCACAAAGATACAATATTATAATCTGCTGTGTCTTAATTGCAGCCTGCACACCGTTCGAAAGATCTACAGCTATTTTTATCACATTCGCCAAAGGATAAGAAAAAATTACCCCCGCTGTAATTGCCAGCAATACCGGGCAAAAAGATTCCATCAACATCTGCAGCATAATCCGCATCTTTGTTTCTCCAACAGAAAGAAGAATGCCAATCTCAAACATGCGATCCCGCAAATTCATAAGAATCAAAAAACTTAATGTGATAGTTCCAAGGATTACGGAAACTATCACCATGAGATTCGAAATCCCTGCCAGGCTCTTCAGGCTGTCGGCCACCGCTTTATAAGCTGAAACATTTACCGTATAGTCCATATCATATTCTTCTTTGATATATTCCGGCATTTTTTTCGCATCTTCAGCAAACGCTCTTCCTTCTTCCGGGTCCTTCAACTGCAATGTAATTTCTTTTACATTATCATTTTCATTCATCTCATAAACTGGTGTATCCAGGGTATAGATAGCATTTGCTGGGTTATTATATACCACATTTCCACTGTAAGCTGCCTCGTTCGTACTGTAAATACCACTGATTTTAAATGTATACCGCTCCTTTGTGTATGGTGAAAGAACAGCTATGGTATCTCCTATTCCCAGTCCATTCCGTTCCGCAATCCCATCACTGACTACCGCTTCTTCTGCATTCTGCGGTACATGTCCCGAAATCAGTGTAACTACAGAAGAAACAGAACTAAAATACTCGACAGGATCAGATGATCCCTCCACATAAATATTTTCTGTTCCATTTTCTTCCTGTCCGTCCATAATTTCAGCTGTAAAGTTATCCGCCAGAGCAGCTGTCACCGTATTACAGCTGCCAAACCGAATTCTTTCATCAGCGCAGAGTTCCAAATATTTTTGATGTGAAATCGAATTCACACCGCGCGGCTCTTCACTGTATATCTGACGCTCATTCGATACAAGCACGCTTCCTCCGATGCTCGTCCGAATCTCCCATATCCGTTCCCGACTTGCCGCGCGGATACATAAGCCAAACAGGATCAGGATGGATAAAATCAGGAAACTTAAAAACATCAGAATTGTATTTTTTTTATGATAAGAAATACTGCGAAATGCTCTTTTGATCCAGTTCATAAAAACTTTCCCTCCCCCTCATGTTTAATCCTGCAATTTTTTCTTTTCCAGCCGTACCACCACATCTGCCTCCGCGGCAAATGCTTCCGAATGTGTAACTGCTATTACACATTTCTTATCTTCATGAGCCAGCTCTTTGAAAATTTTCACAATGCCAGCCGCCGTATCAACGTCCAGATTTCCCGTCGGCTCATCCGCAAGAATCACCTCTGCATTTGTCGAAATCGCACGCGCAATCGCTACGCGCTGCTGTTCGCCTCCTGAAAGTTTATTGATATTGCGGTTCATCTGATCTTCTGTAATTCCCATTCGTGTCAGAAGTTCCCGCGCCCGTTCTTTTTTTGTTTTTTAATCGGATTTGACGTAATTTCCATTGCCGCCAGCACATTCTCCAGCGGGGTCAGATAAGGCAGCAGATTATACGCCTGAAACACAATTCCAATCTTGCTGTTTCGATATCTTGTATAGCCAATTTCCCGGATATCTTTTCCTTCAAAGCACACGCAGCCGCTCTTAGGTTCTTCCAGCGCACCCGCCAAAGTCAGCGTCGTTGTTTTCCCCGATCCAGAAGGACCAACAATCGTGTAAAGAGTACCCTTCTCAAATGAATAGCTGGCTTTATCCAAAATATCAATTCTCTTTCCGCCGCTCTCGTAAAAATAGCTTACCTCTTTTAATTCCAGTTCTGCCATATTGTTCCTTTCTACTATAATCTAGTCGCCTCTACATTTTTCCAGTTCTCACTTCCGTAAGAAACCCATCTTTTACCAAATATACTTTATCAAATTTTTCCAGTTTATCATAATGATGTGTAATAAAAATCACAGATTTTTCCGGCATTTCTTCTGTTATAATTTTATAAAGATATTCATTGGCTTCTACATCAAATCCACTGGACGCTTCATCAAAAAGCATAACCGGCGCATCTTTCAATAGTGCCCGTGCAACCACAAGCTTTTGTCTTTCTCCTCCTGAAAGAAATGCTCCATCATCTCCTATTTGTGTTTTTTCTTTTTCTGGAAAACGTTGCAAGTATTTTTTCACGCCACTTTTCCTTAGTACCTCATTCAGTTTTTGTCTGTCTGCTTTCCCCTCCAAATCTATATTCTGCACAATGTCCCCCAAAAACAACGCTGATTTCTGACTCACAACAGAAAAAAGGCTTCGGTATTCTGATAATTTTAGCACTTTTATATTTTCACCATTACATAAAATTTCTCCTTCTTCCGGTTCATAAAATCGTAATAGTAATTCCAAAATTGTTGATTTTCCACTTCCATTTTTTCCAATAATAGCCACTTTTTCTCCCGGCTCAAGTTTAAAAGATACTTTCTTTAACACTTCCCTATCCTTTGTATACTGAAATCTCACATTTTTAAATTCTAATATTGGCGAAATCTCTTTTTCCACTCTTTTACTTCCACTTCGTTCCTCTTCCATATTCAAAAATGTATAAAGTCGTTCAGCGGACGGTTTGACACTTGCAAAATGCATACGCAGATCAATTAAACTATTTACCGGTCTTGTAACATAACTAGAATAAGAAACAAAAGCAAAAACTGAACCTATGGAAATTTTTCCCACGAACACCAAATATCCACCAACTAAATAAATAAGAATTGTTACACCCCACTCTAAAACAGCATCCCCAAAAATATTCCATGTCTCAATCATGGTTCCTTTCATTTCAACCGCTAACGATTTACAAATCTGTTTTAAAAATTCGCATTTTCTTAATTCATATAGATTCCACAATTTAATTTCTTCCACAGTATTAATTGTATCGCCAAGCCATCCTCCAAATTGTTGCTCAACTTGAATATACATTTTCATGTTTTTCTCACGCTTTTTAGCAAGACATTTTACTAACACGTATTTCACTGGAATTACTATCACTACAATGCATAACAGTTCAGGACTCAACAGCATAAGTCCAGCAAGTCCACTAATTACACGAAAAACATACGAAAAGCTCATCACTACATATCTATCTGTCATAGACGCAACCTGAGATACATCGCATTGTAACATTTGCACTATTTCCATACTATTTTTCATTTGAAAATAATGTTTTTTTAAATGCAATAATTTTCGAAATACATTGCAATACAAGTTCTTATAGAATGAATTATGTATTTCTGCAAAAGTTTTTGCCTGCACAACTTCAATCATTAAATATACCAGCACACAAACAAATAAACCGGCTACTCCATTAACAATTTGGGGCATATTTTTTTCGAGTATTCCGATGTCTGTGATCTGTTTTATCAATAATGGTTGCAGAAATACAGTTACTGTAGAAACAATAGTGCTTATACTCAAAATACCTATTTCTTTTTTTATATTTGAGTAACTCTTTTAAAAAATATAAACATTTATTATTCTCTATTATTTTCTTCATTGTTCACAAATATAATATTTTTAATCCTTTAAGCAAACACTGATTCCTATTAGTCCAACCATACACACCCCAAGAAATATGTCCATCCAGACTATTTTCCCACTTTGCTTTTCTCCACTCGAAGGAGCCTTAAAAAATACTTTTTCAAAGCCTGTATCATTTTTATCAAAATATTTTTGTCCTATAACCTCTTCTTTCGTTTCATTCTCCTTCTTCTCAAGCCAATACTGGATCGAAATTTCCTGCATTTCTTCACCACCATATTCGGCTCTTTGATTATCTTTTGCAAGTTCTTCCGCTATTTTTCCGCCAAAAATCTTCATCGCACTATCTTGACTTTCTTCATAGGGTTTTCCAGCTCCCAAAAATAAAAAATTGTCCTACTTTCTCCACGCTATCTGGAATCCGTATTTTTGACAAAGAAGAGCAATACATAAAGGCATTATCACCAATGCTCTCTAAACCATCATAAAAATAAATCTGTGTGATTCTAGTTCCCTGAAATGCGCTTTTTCCTACCTTTTTTAGTGTTTTTGGCATTACAATGCTGATAAACCCAGCAGTTGTATCACTGTACTGACCATCTTCCGCAAAGGCAGATTCCCCGATTTCAACAATGCCTTCGGATATCTGCACTGCCCGAAGATCCGTTTTTCTCAAAAAGCAGGAATCTCCGATTCTCGTCACTTCTTTCCCACCTACTTCTTTCGGTGTGACAATCACGCTTTCCGTCCCGATATAGTTTCGTAAAGTTACAGTTTCATCTTCTTCCACGCTATACTGGTAATCTCCCTCTTGGAGCCAGTCTGCCTGTAGCGAAACCTGTGTCGTTCCAGATTCCACTGCAAAAAACGTCTTCCCGCCATACCAGCACCAGAACCATCGCTACGATCATTATCATTCTTTTTTTTCTTCATGAACACCTACTTTCTGTCCAGCAATATAGATGCCGGGCTTTCTCTAGTTATTTTGCCGACTTGCAGAATTAATATCAAAAGGAAAAGATCTAAAATACCAAGAATCATCCCCGTCATGATTTTCCAGTTCCACTCAATGGACAAATCCGTATCAACAGTTACTCCCGTTGATTCATACGCAGCTATTTCGCTTGTCGGGAGCGCGTTTTTAATATTTCCCGACAGATCTTCATTTTCCTGCTCCACTTTCTCAGCCTGATTCGAAATCATCCGATCTGCGAAATACTCTGCTGTTGGTGTCGCACACAGCGCCGCAAAACCAGGGCAATCAAAACCGGAACCAAATTCTCCAAAACGAACTGTCCTAAAATCCTTTTTCTGTGTTCCCCCATCGAAAGTAAAATTCCAATCTCACGTTTTCGCCCTTTGACTGACAGGCTGGTCAGAATGCCGAACAGTAAAATTCCGGCAGTCACAAATCCTACGATCATATATCCTATCAGACGATTCAATTTTTCAACAGGTTTCGCAACCATCTCATACCATTCCTTGTTTCGAATCAACTGATAGGACCATTCTCCAGATTCCAAATCCTGCTGTGATATTACCATTGGCTTTACGCTGGAACGTATTCCATTTTCATCGGTCTGTACAACATCATCCACACTTCCTATTTTTATTTTGTTTTTTGTTTCTTCTATGAATGGTTCAACTGATTTTGTATCTTTCAAATAGACCGTAACTGTATTAAATCCCACATTTTGAATTTTTAATGCTTTCAATAGAATACATCGCTAGAAAATATCCAGTGGAATAAAAATTAAATTATTGTGCCAGTCATTCACAACGGAATCGGACTGATAAACCTCTGGAGTTCTGTAAATGCCTCGAATTTTGAAACTAATTTCTTCCGGGGCACTTACTTTATAGTATTCGATCGTTCCCTGCTCCATTTTATATTTAACAGTATCGCCCACATGGAGATGATTTTTTTCGGCGTATTTTTCTCCTACCACAGCTTCGTATTTGCCCCGTTCTCCGTAGCTCAGTCCGCTTCCTTCCACAATCCTGTAACCCTTTGCCAGAAAATAGGTATCGTATGCGCAGTCCAGTGTTCCAACAGCCGTCATCGTATACATGCCTGAATCTTTCAGATAACCTTTTAGGCGCTGTTGTGTCTCCTCGCTGATATATGTTTCCGTATCCACCGGATCAAGCCAATATGTTCCCGCTTCCATGGTGTACCCCTGAACATAATTGCTGTCAATGAACTTTTCTACGATTGCGGACGGGATCGCATATACAGTACATGATTTTCCAGCTTCTCCCTCGGCCGGCCCGCGCAGAGTAATAGAGTTGGCCAATGTTTCCTGTGCTCTTTTCACTTTATTTCCACTTGCAATTCCAATCATCAGCATAGAAAATATCGCCAGGAAAAGTACTAAAAACAGTATGATATACATCAATGTTTTCGCAGGAGTACTTCTTAATTTTCTGCTTGCTCTTTTCAACATATTCTTTCTTCCCCCTATATATTTCAAAATGCGACAAGCTTATGTTTAATTTTCAAGTGTCCAAATAATCCTATCGCTCAATTTTTCTATTTGAGAATCACTTTTAATATCAACAACTGATATTTTTTTTCAAATGCTCAAAATCCCTTTCCTTGTCAATTAATTTTAAAAAACACATCTTTTTTTGTTCAAAACTCGCATCCATATCAATTGCAAATTCTGATATTCCAATATCATTAATTGTAATATCATATCTTTTTTGAACCTCATCTTTAACATGACTAATAAACGCTTCTTCATAGCGCATATATGGTAGCATCAAAACACTATAATCTGGTTCTATTGCACACATAAACAATTGTGTAGTAATGCCAAAATCATTAGAATATTGTGGATTAAACGAGAGACATGCTCCTGGTATCCCAACAATTACAATATCATAATCTTGTTCTAACCGCTTTACAGCCGCATTTATATTTATAATTATCTCTTCATTCCTATTTTTCCCATTTAAATATTTCTTTTCAAAGCAAAATGTATCTTTCCCAATTAATCCATTTAATCCAGAAACAATTGCTGCAACTTTATATCCTTTTTGTTTCAAACATTTTTGCAGTTCTAATTCCATTTTCAATTTTCCACTATTTTGTGTCAAACCCAAAACGCAAATAACCGGAATATTTATCTTTCTTACTCTTAAATCGTCACACTTTTTTTGAATTTTTAATTTTTTAGCAACAACGACATTTTCATAATGCTGATCTATCTCTAAACTGTTCCTGATATTATTAATAGAAACTATCGTTATGGATTTCTGCTTTGCTGTTTTCACCACGCTCTTTATATATTCAGGCGATGCATCGTGCCAACTTTCAAGAAGAATTAACACTTCACATTCTTTTATAATATTACCTATTCCCTCCTCTATTATTATCTCACTACCATCACAACGTTGAATTTTTTTCCCGCAAAGTCCCCATGCTTTTATTGAAGCAATATGCATAATTTCACCATATCTACATTCATGTATGTTCTCAAATAGTGTTATACTTTCTTGATCTACCGGAAATATACCTACTCTTTTTAACATTTTCATTCATACTCCTCAAATTTATAACCAAGTTCTTTTAAAGTACAGTAATTTTTCATTGCCTCTTCAAATCCCCCTCTAACCTTCCAGCAATGTTTTTCTATTTCTTTATTTGAAATATTTTTAGTGTCATCTGCACATGCTATACAAATTGTGCAATGTTGATATGCCCAACAATCCTTACACCGGTCTTGCGAATATCGTTCTATATTTAGCAAATTTAACACTTTGTTTTTATCTATTCCTTTTTTTATATCACCTATTTTGGAAACTTCTGATATTTCACTCACTCGCTCACACGGATATATATTTCCTTCTGCTGTTACAAAAATTTTTTTCGCGCCTGGAATACAGGGACCACTATGATGATTTACCTTTGAAATCTCTTCTTGCATTTTTTCCTCATGTTGTTTAATTTCTCTCATTTCATTATCAAATTCTTCTTTTACTGCTCTAGCCACAAATTTTTCATTAATTCGTTTTAATTTTGAAAGAAAACATTTAAAATATTCATATTCCTGTTCTTCAACAAATTCTCCGCTAAATTCACATTGTTTATCCGTATAATTATCATTCAAAACAGATATTCTACTCAAATTTTTCGAAATCAGCCTATCTTTATCCAAAAACTCATATATTGTTCTTAACTCATTTTGGGGATCTAACACTGTGTTGAAAGACACATTTTTTTTATAATATTTTCTGTCCATACTATATATCATTTTCATGCTATCTCTCAATTTTTTAAATGATCCTCTATTACTTCCTGCAAATATTCTATTTTTATCGTGCACTTCTTTAGGCCCATCCAAACTAAACATAATTTGTATATTATTTTTAATAAAATACTGAACAATTTCTGGTGTAAACAACGTTCCATTAGTGGTCAAATTAAAATGTACCGTTCTTTGGCAATATTCTCTCTTCACATACTCAACTACTTCTTTTATCAATCTGAACATTAATAATGGCTCTCCGCCATAAAATGATATATATATGTCTTCGCTAGACATCGAATGCCCATACAAATAATCTACTGCTTCTTTTGCAGTTTCCCAGCTCATTTCTTTTTGACTATGATTTCTATTTTTGTAATCACCAGAATAAACACAATAACTGCAACGCAAATTACATTTTTGTGTCACTTGCAAAACTAACTGATTCATTCTATTTTCTAAATAAGATTCTAAAAAGTCCGTAGCAAAATGTTTTACCTCTTCTACCCGCGTTCTTTTCAAATATCCTTCATTTATTAGCTTTTCTATTTCTCTTTCCGCTTTTTCATCCCAAATATTGTTTTCCAAAAAAATTATATGTTTCGAAAGACACCTGAATAATTTTATCAGTATTCACATCATATACATAATATTCTTTTGCAGTTTTGAAACAATGAATAAATGGTTTATGCATGTTCTTTTCCTCTTGTTTTATATGCTATTTCTTTGTTAATCAATTTTATTATGTCATCAAATGTATCAAATTTTCCAGCCACAATATCTTTTTCCTTAAAATGAATATCAAATTCTTTTTCTAACTCCACATATACATTTATCAAATCTCTTGCGCTGAATTTTAGATCATTTCCTAAAAGCTTTTGATTTTTCCAGTCTTTTTTCTGTTCTAAATTTCTATATTTCTTTAATATATCTTTCACTTTTTTCTTCTATCATTTCTATTCTCTTTCATCAAATCTACTATTGTCAGCATTTTTACTCTACAACAAACATATCAACATTTTAACAAACGCTATTTCAAAGGATCTATAATACTTCTAGCCATATTCTTAAACGATTTTTTATAATGCTTAAATCAACTTTTAAACTTATCCTCTAATTAAAATGAGGACTAGAGGACTACCACTAATTAACACTGTAGCAGCCTCATCTTTCTTACATTTTAGTGATTAGCATTAGATCCAAATACACTTGTGTATAACTGATTCTGCGCCTGAGCTTTCTGAACATAGGCAGACCCACACGTAGAAAAGCATGTGCATGAACACGGTCCATTTGCATAAACACTCACATTATTTCTTCCCTTATGTTCTTTCTTTTTAAGCGTTTTCTTCATTTGAATACCTCCCTTCGAGCATAATTTTATTACCCATTGCGATCGCAAAAGTAATCCAGTAAATTTTAGTCGTCTAAAAGTTGCATTATTATCCATTTATATGCGTTATAACAATTTTCAAACTGCATTTGCTCCATCCTTGTTTTCACATTCCATCCTTTTTTATCAAAAACCTCAAAATCTATCAAACTATTACTTTCAAATATATTTTTATCCGTTTGAATAATAAGCACATCTGGATTGTATATTGTATTTACTGCCATTATTAACGTCTCTGTCACATTCCCATGCGTATAAAATTCTAATGGAATTTCTGCCACGCAAGACTCTTTTAGGTTCTTTTCTGATGTTAATACTATACACTCATAGTCTTCCTTCCCAAAACACTCATATAACAACTTTGCCCCAATAACAGTACGTGTTAAAATTATCGGAATTGACCACGCTTTATTATTCACAATCCCATTCCATTCCAATTCTTTTTCATAGATACATTTGTTTATATGATTCATAATAAATTTTTTTGCATCTTGGTATGAACCTTTTTTATTTTTCCTTAAATAACATATCAAAAGCACAGTAATAATCGGAGCTGCAAAACTATTTGATTTGTATTCTTTCCCAACAATCTTCTTTAAAACGTCATCAAAATTTAACTGTATCGAATTCATTTCCGAAAAAGGAAATGATTTAGACACCGAAATTTCTTTTTCCTGCTAATTTAGCAATATAATTTCTTACCCCGAAAACCCCATCAAAGCATGCCGGCCATGTAGGAAAGTTTGTATTTGATAGCGCTGCACATAATATCATTTTAT
>ENA-OQJI01000393-OQJI01000393.1-human-gut-metagenome-genome-assembly--contig:-NODE-393-length-10208-cov-1.297193_pt1 | contig 10208 bp, 9 predicted proteins | sample MGYA00242602_ERZ504768 | MGnify/ENA primary metagenome ERZ504768 (study PRJEB26092, sample SAMD00036368) | human gut metagenome | host: Homo sapiens | study: EMG produced TPA metagenomics assembly of...
CTTGGCTCGATCACATATCAGGTGGCCGACGTACATCCGGTCACCGCGGTTCGGGAGATTGCACACACACCATCCGATTGGCGGACGATCGTGCACGAACATGCGCAGGTGCGTGCGCTGCTGCACCATCAGGACCGGCTCAAGCGTATGGCGGAAACATTGGACGCACTGGAGAAGATGGGAACGATGGGACATGGCGATGCGGCACATAGCAATGCCGGACATGGCGATGAATATCGAGCCGAACTTGTGAAACGTGCGCGCCGCGAAATCGACCGGCAGTTGAAGGAACTCGGCCTGGACCCGCAGCTCACCACGCAACTGCCACACAACTACCGTTATCCGAAGAACTGAAACGCGAATCCGAGCCTTTCCGGCACTCTAAGTGTCCGATTCTGGAGAAACGGACAACCGTAACGCACTTTTACCCGTCTGAATGTCCGATTCTGGAGAATCGGACATTCAGACATGCGCCTATTCGACGGATTTGAGCGAACTAATCGGGTCGATACGATCCAACACCGGATTCACGAACAACTGCACGAGCAGCGCGAAAGCCATGGTCGCGCCGGCCGCAATCACATAACTCAACGGCGTGCATTCCACTTCGAAATACAGTGCGGGCATATTCAACGCAGCCGTCAGCAATCCGCCGACGAAACGGCCGAGAGGCAAGCCCAGTACCACGCCCATCATGGTGAGCACCATCATTTCACGGTTCACATAGTGGTGAACCTCTTTGTCGAAGAATCCGAGCACCTTGAGCGTGGCCATCTCGCGTTCACGTTCTGACACGTTGGTGTTGGCGAGCGTGAACAACACCACGAGCGCGAGCCCGCCCGCGAGCGCCACGATCAGCGCGACCACCGCACCCATCAGATCGAATTTGAAGCTTTCCGCCATGTGTGCGCAGCTCACGGCTTTCATGACCGCATCGTCGTCTTCCAGCTTTTCCGCGTAGGCGGCCTGGGATTCGCCTGAACCTTTGAGCTTCGCATACATGGCGTTCCACACCAATTGTTGGTCGTTTGACGATGCGCCATTCGAGGTACCGGATTTGCCGTTTTGATTGTCCGATTCTCCAGAATCGGACGCGGAAGATGCGGAAGACGTGCCGGATGCAGCAGTATCGAACAGCTGGCGATAATAGGTTTCGCTCACATACACGTCCGATCCGATCACACTGCGGATCACCGCGCTGACATGCGCTTCGGCCTGCATATCGTCACCGTTGGTCAGCGTTACCATACCGCCCGCTTTGACGCCCATCGCGCTTGCCGCGGACTGCGATACGATCACGCCGTCATCGCCCAGACTTACCGCGCCCTTCGTACCGGAGGTACCATTCGCGTCCGATTCTCCAGAATCGGACATCTGGGACCCGTTTTTACCCGTCTGGTTGTCCGATTCTCCAGAATCGGACACCGAAGACGCAGAGGAAGACGCTCTGGACTTCCCGCTGAACAACGACTTCGCAGCGTCCACCCAACTGGAGCGCACCGGCTGCAACGTGACCATCTTGCCGAACTCGCTGCGTTCACTGTCGGGCACGGCAACCAGCTGAATGCTTTCGCTCCCCGAATCGCCGGTCAAATCACCCGATTCAACGCGCACGTCCATGCTCGACGTGACGTGACCATCCGAAGCGACTTTCTGCCGCATCGCATCAGCGTCATCATCGTTCGCGACCACCATCAAATCGTACTGATACACGTCCTGATACTGTTTCGCACCCAATGCGGCAACGGTGTCGTTGATCGCGAGTCCGCACACAATCAGCGCGGTGCAGCCGGCCACGCCGCCGACCGTCATGATCAGACGCGATTTGAAACGGAAAATGTTGCGCGCCGTGACTTTGCCGAGGAAGCTCATGCGATTCCACAACGGCTTGATACGCTCCAGTAGAATGCGCGATCCTGCACGCGGCGCTTTCGGACGCATGAGACTGGCCGGCTTCTGTCGCATTTCCTGCGCGCACGCATACACGGTTGCGGCAAGCACGCCGACCACGAACAGCGCGACTCCGGCCGTTCCGTACAGCCAGTCGTATGCCAAGCGTACGTCCGGCATCACATACAAGCCTCGCAATACGACGAGCAGGAACGCCGGAATGCCAAGGAAGCCTGCGATCAGGCCGAATCCACCGCCGATCAGGCAGGCGAACAGCGCGAACAACAGGTATCGTGAGGCGACCGCAAGACGCCCGTAGCCGAGCCCTGTGTATGTGCCGATCAGCCCGCGATCCTCTTCGACCATGCGCGCCATGGCGGTCAGACTCATCATCACCGCCACGAGCAAGAACACGATCGGGAATGCGTTGCCCAGCGATTGGATGGATTCCAGATCAGATTTCAGCGAGCTGAATCCGCCGATTTGCGACCGGTCCTGCACATACCAACGCACTTGCGGAATGCTGTCTTCCAGCTCGTTTTGCTTGGATTGCAGTGTCCGTTCGGTGTCTTTTTTCTGCTGGTCCAATTTCGATTGCGCCTGGTCGAGTTGCGCTTTGGCTTCCGCTAATTGCGGGCTTGCGGCAATTACCGTTTCACGTAGTGTTTCACGGGTTGTTTCGTCGAGGGATCCTGCAGCCGCGCCCGCCTGCATATTGACGATTTGGTCGATTTGCTGATTGAGCTGGCTGCGATTGCTGTCGATCTGCTGTTGCGCTGCGGCGAACTGTTTGTCGGTTTGCGCTTTCGCCTCGTCGATTTGTTTGGTTCCAGCGTCGAGTAGTTCCTGATGACGCGCTTTCTGGCGATTGGTTCGCACCGTACCGTCGATGCGGTCAGCTACTTCGCTGACGGTGTCGTCGTACACGTCACTGAACGAGTCCTTGTCGGCGGCGCCTTTCACGAGAATGGTGACGGCCGTGTACATGCTGCCGGTCACACCGTCGGACGGCGCAAAGAACGTGTAGTCGCTGGTGGCGGAGGAACGGAACGCGTTCGTACCCGAATAGCCGTCTGGATTGGTGAGATCCTGCGGGTCAAGCACCACGCCCACAATAGTCAGTTCGGTGGGGAAGCTCGGTGCCTGATTGTCCGATTCACCAGAATCGGTCACCCGTGCGGCACTTTTGCCATCCTGCGTGTCCGATTCTGCAGAATCGGACATCTGGGACCCGTTTTCGCCCGTTTGGTTGTCCGATTCTGCAGAATCGGACACAGAAGAAGACGCCGAATCCTGCGGTGTCACCGTAATATGGTCGCCCTTTTTATATCCGGAATCCTTGATGAATTTGCGCGTCACCGCGATCTCACCGGACTTTTCAGGCATACGGCCACTTTGCAAATACGGCTGGTCAATGCCGTTCGTGCCGATCTCCTGCATGGTCACGGTTTTTTTACCGTTCAGATCGACCGTCACGGTTTGCGAACGTTCGCCCTGCACTTTCGCGACACCGGAAACCTTACGGAGCGCGGCAATATCGTCATCGGTCAATCCGACCGTCGACAACACCTGAATATCGTGCAATCCTTGGGTGTCGAAAAAACGATCCGTCGCAAGAAAAGCGTCTCGGCAACCCGCGTAAATGCCCGTAAGCACGGCAACGCCCAGCAACGAGATCAGTGCGATGGAGATGAATCGCTTCCACGCATGCAACCACATACGCACCATGTCTTTGATGAATGCCATGACGACCTCCAGCTCGTAGCGCTCAAGCAGCACCAACCATTGCTCCCAAAACCTTCATTTTATTGAACTATCGAACTATTGAACACTATGAAACCGAATCCACGCGCTACAGCTACAATCGGGGAAGACGCGCCATACCAAAAACCATAGGCGCGTCACCTACCACTACTGCCGAACGCAACATCGCCAAGATCGCAAACTTTTGCCGAATTTGCCGAATATTGCCGAGGCACCCAAGAAGAGGAAGCATTCATGAGCGACGCAACCGTTGCGAAGAAACCGCGCGAAACCGACGATGTGCCGGTTCCGCCGACGCTGCGCAAGTCTTTGAAGAATCGTCATATTCAATTGATCGCATTGGGCGGCGCGATCGGCACCGGCCTGTTCTATGGTTCCAGCGAGTCGATTCAGCTGGCGGGCCCGGCCATTCTGCTCGCCTATCTGATCGGCGGTCTGGCGATTTTCCTGATCGTGCGCGCCCTGTCCGAAATGGCGGTCGAGGATCCGAAGGCGGGCGCGTTCAGCTATTACGCCACGCAGTACTGGTCGAAGCGAGCCGGCTTTATTTCCGGCTGGAATTACTGGTTCAACTACGTGCTCGTGGCCATGGTGGAGTTGGCCGTGGTTGGCTCGTTCGTGAATTACTGGTTCCCGAACATTCCGAAGTGGGTGTCGGCGGCGGTGTTCCTGGTGGCCATCGCGGCGCTGAATCTTATGGGCGTGAACAAGTTCGGCGAATTTGAATTCTGGTTCGCCATCATCAAGATCGTGGCCGTGCTTGCCATGATTTTCGGCGGTTTGTATGTGATCATCGCGAATGTGCCGACCGCTTCGGGCATTCGCGCGTCGTTCGCCAACTGGTTTACCGTTGACGGCGGATTCCTGCCGCATGGCTGATGTCTCGCAATGCGGACGGCACGTGGACCGGCCTGCTGATGGCGCTGGTCGTGGTGATGTTCAGCTTCGGCGGCACCGAGCTCATCGGCATCACCGCGGGCGAAACCGAAAATCCGCGCACCACCATCCCGAAGGCCACGAACGGCATTATCTGGCGTATTCTCGTGTTCTACATCTGCGCGCTCGGCGTGATTATGGCCGTGGTGCCGTGGAGCACGATCGACGGCAATTCCAGCCCGTTCGTGCAGATTTTCGACTCGGTGGGCGTGCATGCGGCGCCGGCATTCTGAATTTCGTGTGCTTGACCGCCGTGATGAGCGTGTACAACTCCGGCCTGTACGCGAACTCGCGCATGCTGTATTCGTTGGCGAAGCAGGGCAATGCGCCCGCGTATCTGGGCCGCCTGAACAAGCGCGGCGTTCCGGTCGGGGGTGTGATCACGTCGGCCATCATCATTGCGATCGCCGTGGTGGTGGTGTTCGTGTGGCCTGATTTCGCGTTCAATTATTTGATGTCGATTGCCACGATTGCCGCTGCGATTAATTGGATCATGATTATGCTTACGGAAATTAAGTTCCGTCGCGTTGTCGCCGCCGGCGACGGTCCGAATGATTTGAAGGGATTGAAGGGCCAGGAAGCACTTGACAAACTTGCGTTCAAGCTGCCGTTCGCCAAGGTGACGCCGTATGTGGTGATCGCGTTCATGCTGCTGGTCGTGGTGCTGATGTGCTTCTCCGCAAGCTATCGCATCGCAGTGGTCGCCGGCGTGATTTGGCTGGTCGTGCTGTTCGCCGCCTATCAGATCACACAGAAGCGCGCCTGAAGCCGTAAGGCAACAATGCGCCCGTGTCTCAAGCGAGGGGCACGGGCGCTTTTTGATTTCAGATTACGATTTCAGATTTCAGATTTTGATTTCCAATCCGCGATTCCCGGGCTGTTCTGGGGACTCGCGCCGTTCGACCTGTGGTACCTGTCGAAGCAGTCCGGCAACACCGTCGCAATCCTGTATGGCGTAACCCTTGCGGCGATCGCCGCGACCGGCTCGCTGCTCGCTTTCATCCTGCCTTGTCGGGGCGCAGCAAATGCGCAATCGCAATTTTTTAATTCATCATCGCATTAACTCATCATCGCATCTTATTCCGCTGCCGGAGCGGGACCGGTCGAAGCGCGGGCACGCAATTCGTACGGCCCTTCCATCAGATGCCCCACACGCTCGCCGCCGATCAGCTTGAGCAGCAATCCGGCGGCCTGCTTACCGGTATCAACCACGTCACGGCCCATGGCGGTCAGGTTCGGATACGCCGCGGTGCACATGAGGGAATCATCCCACGACATGATGGAGATTTCCTCCGGTACTTTGATGCCTTGCGAAGCTGCCACGCCAAGGCCAGCCAACGCCATCACATCATTGTCGTAGATGATCGCCGTCGGATGCTCAGAGAACGCCAGCAGGCGCTTCGTGGCCTCGCGACCGGTTTCCGGCGTGTAGTCGGTGTGCAGGCAACGATAACGCATGCCCAGCTCGGAAGCGACGTCCGCAAAGGCGGAATCGCGAATATACGAGTGCGCAAGCGATTCGGGACCGCCGACGCGGGCGATCTGACGATGCCCGAGATCATACAGGTATCGCACCGCTCGGCGCACGGCATCGGCGTCGGCGCTTGACAGACTCGGCAGATTGCCGACCACGGAGGCATCGGCAATGGCAAGCACCGGCATCTCCTCATGCTCCTCAAGCAAGGCAACGCAAGGGTCTCCAAGCTCGACATTGACGAGCAGCATGGCGTCGACGTTGCCAGTAGCAATCCAATCATCGATGATCGAAAGCTTCGCGTCCTCACCCACGGCCATGCGTACCAGCAGAGAATAATCGTATTTTTCCAGCTCGGCGCCAAGACCGGAAATAAGTTCCATCATGTAGGATTCGACGGAAAGCAGCTTCGGGTCGTAACCCAACACTAGACCCACGCGCTGCGTCTTCGCCTTGGCCAGCGCCTGTGCCACGCCATTCGGCTTCCATCCCAGTTCGTGTGCGACCTTCAACACTTTGTCTCGAGTCACATCGGAAACACCAGACTTGCCGTTGAGCGCATACGAAACGGCGCTACTAGAGACTCCCGAAGCCTTGGCAACGTCAAAAATCGTCACCTTGCTTTTTTGAATAGGCATGTCCGTGTCCTTCTTCTTAACTTAAATCGCAACTTAAACGGTTCATCTACATCGTACAGTAAAAGCGCCGACCAACCTCTTGAAAAGTCAGCGTTCACAACACTTTCGTTTCTTAAGGTTGGCGGCGCTTCAACTTATGTTTTTACTCAACCGAACACGTCAACTGAAATTTCAGTAGTCCTCTATCCACTCTTCTACCGCTTCAGTAGACGGCGTACTCGCGGAAGCTCACCATTCGCGCTTCGGATCGTTGGCGGAACGCAGCACGTTGGCGGCTGCGAACGCACCCGGAGCGGCAAGCGCTGCGGCATCGGCAGTGGCGATATGCAGCACGACGCTTTCGCCCGGAAGCAGCGAGACCATGCCCTCGGCCACCGAAGCCTTCGCGTCGACCTTATCTGCCATGCAGAACAGGTCGCGCACGTAGCTCTTGGCTGTGACGGTAAGTTCCACGCCATCTTCCACGGCAACGGCCGCGGCACTGAGGGCGAGTTTCACGTAAAACATTTCTTGTATTCACGCAATGGTTGCGGCACGGATGGCCATCCGCGCGTTCCGGAAGACGAACAGATGGCCGCCGAACTGACCGCATACCTGGAATCATTCGGCCCGGACCTCTGGCAATAGCCTATGCGCTCGCAGTGCAGCGCATTTTATTTGATTCATTTCTGCGATTTTGGTGGCGCAAATCGCAGAAACGTTGATTTTCCAACGATTTTTTATTTGACTGGTATTTGATTCGTATTTGACTGACGTGCGATCAGCAGGACTTCAATCGCAATATAAAGCGTGCGATTGCCGCACACTATAAGCACAGCAATCGCACGCTATTCATCGTCAACTATCGACAATCATGTGACGCAGCCGTTCAACGCAACTATCTAACGTGATTATTCAGCGTGATCAGAGTCGGTGTGATCGGTCAGGTCCAGCTTGAATGGGTGAGCAGGCAGATTATTGTCATTAAACAACGGTGCCGGACCCCAGCTACGCCATGCGTAGCGCATCATCACCGGCGCTGGCACTTCCGGCGTGGCCAACGTAATCGTGCCGATACTGCGGCTGTTGATCGGAATACCGAATTCCGTGGCGTTGTAATCGACACGTTGACCTTTGCGTTGACCAGATCGTCAATATCGCAATCCACGAAAATCGCGGCGTAGGCCGGATGGAACACACCATCGGCACCGGCAAGCTCGAAACCGGAACGTTCCGGCAGACGCACCAGCGAAGGCAGGCTCTTGGCGAACTCGTCACCAAAACTGTCGGGCGTAGTACCGCTGAAATGCAGGCCGTGCGCGTACCGGAAGAACAGGCGTACGCGGCCGCCTTCGTCGCAGCGGAAACCCAGCACAGTCGGCCCATACACCGGAATACGGCTCATACCATACACTTGGCGAAGCGCACAATTGCCTAGACGCTCGCCCGGCGTACGTTTATCAACCGGATGAATGTTGTTGTATTCGCCGCAATCCATAGTGCAGATGGCGAACACATTGTCGATGGACTGCGCGGCATCCCACTGGGCCTCGCGCAACACCGGCCACAGCATCGGATCGCCGTCACCCTCGTCGACCTTCTTGTCAATCCACTGCGGCAATTGCACGATCAGGAACGGCAGGCTTTCGCTCCACAGCGCACGCCATTCACCAATCATCATGCCCAGCAACTCACGGTAGGATCCGCAATACGGCTCGTCTTCCTCGCCTGATACCATAGGAATCCCGCCAAGGAGTAAGGCACAATGCGCTCCAGCATGGCATGGAACGCGCCTGACGGACGCCACTGCGAGGTCGGCGTCATCGGCGGCGGCCACGGGCATTCGCCATACTGTTGGGTCAGCGTATCCCACGTCACATCAGGATCGTCTTCGCGGGCGGCTGCGATCGACGCATTCCACGTATCAGAACGCGACTGCCATTCGCCGTACTCCAAATCGAACTGTTCCTGCGTTTTACCTGCGATCGCCTGCTCATAGCGCGCAAGATAGCCGCGCCCGGATTCGCTGGAATTCAGTGCATCTTCGCTCGTCCAGCAACTGATCGACGTACCCCCGATATAACAGTCGATAATGCCGATCGGAAGGTCGGAATCAAGTTCATCACGCAGTTTTCGCGCAAAATAGTACGCTACCGCACTCATTACGCCACTATTTTCAGGCGATGATTCCTGCCAGCTTGCCGCATGTTCGGCGTTGCGATTGATCACACCGGTTTTCGGCACATTGTAGAAGCGCAGTAACGGATCGGCACAGTTATCGAGGGCTTCCTCGGCGTCTTCACTGTTGCGCAATTCAAGTTCCATATTGCTTTGACCGCCGGCCAGCCATACTTCGCCGATAAGCACGTCATAATATTCGATGAAATCGTTGCCTGCGGTGACGCGCAACGTGTAAGGGCCACCTTCGGGCTGTGCCGGCAGCATGACGCGCCACGGTGAAAAACCGTTCTTGATCTCTTTGGAGGCGTACGCATGAGCCTGCACGATCACGGAACCATCGAAATCGCGGATTTCCGCGGAAACCTCAAGTCCGGCGCAATCGGCATCAAGCGCGCCGAACACGGCGATGGGCTTGTTACGCTGCAGCACCATATGCGAGGCGAAAATCGCGGCGACGTGCAGAACTCCTGACGTGCTACGGTCTTCGGTAGGTTCAGCCGACGTTGTCATTTCAGAACCAGGTGCGGGACCAGTCGCAGTGACCATGACATCTCTTCCTATAGAAAAACCGTAAGAAACCGTACATATCTATCCTAGAACAATATGCGACAGAACATACAAAAAAAGACCGCCACCCGTAAGGGCAGCGGTCTTTCATAAAGACTCAGCGATTAGCCGAATGAGCCCAATCAGCCACGGGCGATCTTGCCGGTGAAGGTGGCCATATCAGCATCGTCATCCTTGCCATTGTTCCAGGAGAACATGGCGCGCAGCTTCGGACCGACGGTCTCGATGCGGACGTTGCCGTACTCTTCCTGCAGAGCCTTGAACTTCGGAGCGCCAGCGTCCTGGTCCTCGATGAACTCCTTGGCGAAGGAGCCGTCCTGGATGCGCTGCAGGTGGTACTGCATGCGCTCACGCACGTGCTCGTCGATGCAGGTGTTGGTGTAGTCGCCGTACTGGGCGGTGTCGGAGCAGGACCAGCGGGCCTTGTTCAGACCGCCCTCGTTCATGAGGTCGACGAGCATCTTCAACTCGTGGCAGACCTCGAAGTAGGCGATTTCAGGCTGGTAGCCGGCGTCGGTGAGGACCTCGAAGCCCATTTCAACAAGCTTGTTCACGCCGCCCATGAGCACATTCTGCTCGCCGAACAGATCGGTCTCGGTCTCTTCGGTGAAGGTGGTCTTGATGGCGCCTGCACGCAGAGCGCCCAGAGCCTTGGCGTAAGCCAGGCACAGCGGCCAGGTCTTGCCATCCGGATCCTGCTCCACAGCCACGACGACCGGGAAACGCCACGGCCAGCGGCGTACTCACGACGCACGATGTGGCCCGGACCCTTCGGGGCG
>ENA-OQJI01000394-OQJI01000394.1-human-gut-metagenome-genome-assembly--contig:-NODE-394-length-10183-cov-1.647275_pt1 | contig 10183 bp, 12 predicted proteins | sample MGYA00242602_ERZ504768 | MGnify/ENA primary metagenome ERZ504768 (study PRJEB26092, sample SAMD00036368) | human gut metagenome | host: Homo sapiens | study: EMG produced TPA metagenomics assembly of...
GTGAAAAATCATGCTTCGGCAACCTTGTATAATACCTTTTTTTACCTTAATTTTTTAACTTTCAAAGTTATTCCCTATTGTAATATTACCGTCTGTATTTTGCAAATCGAGCAAAGAAACAACAGTAAAAACTTTATCTGAAGGTATATGGTCAATAACCGTTCCATTCTCAAGAGCGGCCACCTGCAATTCTTTCTTTTCGTTCATAATCTTTCTTGATTAACTTGTTTAAAGAGTTTATTTATCGTTCGGTATCCGCCTTGACTTCATCCAGCGTAATGCCAAGTACATCACACAAAATAGCTTCACGTGCGTAAAGTCCGTTTTGAGCTTGTTGGAAATAATATGCCTTTTCGTTTTCATCCACATCATATGCAATCTCATTTACACGAGGCAGAGGATGAAGGATACGAAGATTTGGACGAGTATGTTCAAGCATTTTATTCCGAAGAATATAAACATCTTTAACTCGTTCGTATTCCATCAAATCGGTAAAACGTTCACGCTGTACACGAGTCATATACAAAATGTCTGCATCAGCTATAGTTTCCTCCGTAAAATCTGTATGTTCCACATATTTTATATTGTGCTCTTTACAATATAGTTTGTATTCTTCCGGCATTTTAAGTTCATCCGGAGCAACAAAGTGGAAAGTAGGATTGAAATGACGCATAGCCATCAACAAAGAATGAACTGTACGACCATATTTCAAATCTCCCACCAAATAAATATTCAGATTTTCCAGAGTTCCCTGCGTTTTATATATGGAATAGAGGTCAAGCATTGTCTGAGAAGGATGCTGATTGGCTCCGTCACCAGCATTAACGATAGGAACCGGAGCTATTTCGCTAGCATAACGTGCTGCTCCCTCCAGATAATGACGCATTACAATAATGTCGGCATAATTACTTACCATCATAATTGTATCTTTCAATGTTTCTCCCTTTGAGGAACTTGTAACCTTAGGATCGGTAAATCCTATAACTTTGGCTCCAAGCCTGTTGGCTGCTGTTTCAAAACTTAAACGAGTACGCGTGGAAGGTTCAAAGAAAAGAGTTGCAACAATTTTTTCATCCAGTAAGTGACGGTTAGGCTTCTTTTCAAACTCTCTTGCCATTTCCAGAAGATAAAGGATACGTTCTTTAGAATGGTTGGCAATAGTTACTAAACTTCTATTTTCCATATTTTCGGTTTTATGAATTGTTTTTATAATACCGGAGTTCAAAGGTAGACAAAAAAATAAAAAGACCATCCTTTTTTTAGAAAAAGAAGCTGTTATTTTATTTCCTGATAACAGAAATGCGTAATACAGAAGCATTTTTAAAAACCAATAAAAAAATATATTTACCAATAGAAACGTAGCATCAAATAAGGCTTGTAAAAAGTTGTATTCCTGCTAAAAATAGCAGAAACAATCATTCTTGCAATTTTATTCGTTTATTCCGGTGTTTTTCTTTATTTTTGCGAACTTATTAAGTAAGAAAAAAGTTATTATCAGAGATAAGAATTTTTATTTATCATGAGGAAGAAATTTATATATGTATTATGGGCTTTGCTCATATTAGGAATTTTATCGGTGGCTGCTGTCTTTACAGCCATAGCAAAAGGATGGATAGGTTATGTACCTCCTGTAGAAGAGCTGGAAAATCCGAATTTGAAATTTGCAACTCAGATAATTTCAGATGACGGGCAACTTCTGGGAACCTGGTCGTATAGTAAAGAAAACCGCGTTTATGTAGGTACAATGACTTGTCACCTAATCTGGTTCATGCACTCGTTGCAACAGAAGATGTTCGTTTCAGTGAACATTCTGGTATAGACGCACGCGCATTTATGCGTGCTGTTATTAAAAGAGGTATTTTCATGCAAAAACATGCCGGTGGAGGAAGTACCATTACTCAGCAGTTGGCAAAACAATTTTATTCGCCGGTAGCAGACAATGTAATGGAACGCTTGTTGCAAAAACCGATAGAATGGGTTATTGCTGTCAAGCTGGAACGTTATTATACAAAAGAAGAAATTCTGACTATGTACCTTAATAAGTTTGACTTTCTGAATAATGCCGTAGGTATTAAAACAGCAGCCAAAACTTATTTTTCAAAAGATCCTAAAGACTTGTCGATAGAAGAAGCTGCTACCCTTATCGGTATGTGTAAAAATCCATCATTATATAATCCCCGTCGTTCATGAACGTTCACGAGGACGCCGCAACACGGTGCTTGATCAAATGTATAAGGCCGGTTACCTCACAAAAGCTGAGCGTGATTCTCTGCAAGCCTTACCGTTGACTCTGAAATTTCAGCCGGTTGACCACAAGGATGGATTGGCAACTTACTTCCGTGAATATTTGCGTAAGATAATGACAGCCAAAGAACCAGTCCGTTCGAAGTACAGAGGATGGCAACAACAACAGTATTACGAAGATTCTTTGGCATGGAAGACAAATCCTTTATACGGATGGTGTGCAAAAAACAAGAAAAAAGACGGAACCAATTACAATATTTATACAGACGGATTAAAAATCTATACGACAATTGATTCACGTATGCAGAAATATGCTGAAGAAGCTGTATACGAACATGTAGCAAAATACTTGCAACCTCGCTTCTTTAAAGAAAAACGTGGACGTAAAACTGCGCCATACACAAACGAGCTCACTCCGGAAGAAGTAAATACGATATTAGAACGTTCCGTACGTCAGTCTGACCGTTATCGTGAAATGAAAGCAGCAGGATGTTCTGAAGAAGAAATCCGGAAGGCATTCAACACAAAACACGAAATGTCTGTCTTCTCATGGGAAGGAGAAAAGGATACTATCATGACACCGTTAGATTCAATCCGTTACTACAAGCACTTCCTGCGTGCCGGATTTATGTCTATGGATCCGATTACAGGCTATGTAAAAGCTTATGTAGGAGGTCCTAACTATAATTACTTCCAATATGATATGGCTATGGTTGGACGCCGACAAGTTGGTTCTACCATTAAGCCTTACTTATATACATTAGCTATGGAGAACGGATTCTCTCCGTGTGACGAAGTAAGAAATGTAGAACAGACGTTATTCGATGAAAACGGAAAAGCATGGTCTCCCCGAAACAGTTCTAAATCTCATTATGGAGAAATGGTAACACTGAAATGGGGATTGGCAAACTCCAACAACTGGATATCTGCTTATCTTATGAGCAAGCTCAACCCATATGCACTGGTTCGATTGATTCATTCTTTTGGTGTCTTGAACAAGGACATACAGCCAACCGTATCTTTGTGTCTGGGGCCATGTGAAATTTCTGTAGGAGAAATGGTTAGTGCCTATACAGCATTTGCCAATCGAGGTATACGTACAGCGCCACTTTTCGTTTCCCGCATAGAAGATAATGAAGGTAACGTCATCGCAACTTTCACGCCACAAGTAGAAGAAGTGATAAGTGAATCAAGTGCATACAAAATGACTCGTCATGTTACGTGCTGTAATCAACGAAGGTACTGGTGGACGAGTTCGCCGCTTATATGGTATACAGGCTGATATGGGTGGTAAAACCGGTACAACCAACCGTAACTCAGACGGATGGTTTATGGGCTTCACTCCTTCACTGGTATCTGGTTGTTGGGTAGGAGGTGAAGAACGCGATATTCACTTCGATACAATGCGCGACGGACAAGGTGCTTCAATGGCATTACCGGTATGGGGATTGTACATGCAAAAAGTTTATGCCGACAAGTCGTTGGGATATTCTCAAGATGAACACTTCGATATACCCGAGGATTTTGATCCATGCAAAGACAAACTGACTGAAATAGAAGAAGAAAATACCAGCCGATTGGATGACGTATTCTTCCAATAATTTTTTCAGGAAAATAAAAAAAACATGCTGAAGTTTTACGATAAACTTCAGCATGTTTTTTTGTTAATATGGGCATGTTTTTTTATAGTCTTCCAACTTTGGATTTTCGGATTATTTTCTGTATCTTGCAGAAACTTGTAAAAGAAGGAGGATTGTCATGGATCGTAATCTCACATTATACCAACTATCTCCTGAACTGGCAGCTAAAGTTTTCGATCGGATCGAATCTTTCAATCGTGGAAGAATGCCTAAAGATGGTAAATATGTAATCAGTATGCCGACTCTTTATCGCCCTTATTATGGATTTTGGCGAATCTTTTCAGATGATAAAACCCCACTATTCGTACGTACACTTGCTGTAACATTCGACGCAGCAGCAGAACGAGCCTTCGCCTTACTCCAAAACTGTAATATACCTCTTGACGTACAAGACAACAGCGTTTTTGAAAGTTACTACGGACAATCAGACGACATTATTCCATTTGGCAAGTATCGTGGCAAACGTTTAGCTGAAATCTTCTATGTGGACCCATCTTACATCCTTTGGTTAGCAAATAAATTTACTGTAGAAACAAAACGGTATGAACCATTAGTATTATTGGCTAAAAAATTTGCCAAAGTACATTTTGAACTGACCGTACAGAAAAAACATATTTCTTCGGTAAGCCATTATATAGGTGAGATAGGAGAAAAGTTGAAAGATATGTTCCTCACAGTCTTGAATGTCCGTTTACAGGTTGATACATACAAAGCTGACTTTTACGTAGACCAAAACGTATTGGCTGCCGACCGTGACGGAAACCGTTTTACATTTTTCATAAAAGCTGGCGGACGTAGCCAGACACCTAAAGCATTAAGTTGTCACAGTCGCAAAATAACTCAGCACGAAGTACTGCATCTAGCATCAGCAAAGGTCATGTCACATTACGAAAGCAAGGGAGTGCATTACACACGACTGGGATATGTAAAACTGGTATAATCGGCCTGTTCCGACAGAGTGTTCAAGGCTTGTTTCACATAGTTTTTCTCCATGTCAGCAGGTTTTATAACCTCCATGTCAAACACAAGCAGATCGATATCCAGAGGAATGATTCCCTTCTGTTTGCCTTCTGGGGTTCTGCCACATTTCTTTTCTATGTCCTTAAATAATATTTTTATATCCTCGAAGCCCATATCTGTTTCAACGACAGCAGCCCGGTTCAAATAAGAAGTTGTCGTTTCTATACCTTCCGGGGCAGTTTCTACTATTTCTCCCCACCGCATCTCAGGGAATAAATCTGACAGGATTTCCTCCGCCCAATTCATATGATATTCACTCTCTGTATTCGACCCCAAACAAATGATGCAACGATGCTTAGTTTTCATATTTATGAAGTTTTGACTACAAAAATAGATTTTTTTTGTAAATTTGCGTACTAATAAAAAGTACAAATACCATGAAATTTATTGGAATAATTCCTGCTAGATATGCTTCTACACGTTTTCCAGCAAAGCCATTGGCTATGCTAGGAGGGAAAACTGTAATTCAAAGAGTCTATGAACAAGTATCTGGAATTCTGGATGAAGCATACGTAGCGACCGATGATGAGCGAATAGAAAGTGCCGTCAAAGCTTTTGGTGGCAAAGTTGTTATGACTTCTGTCAATCATAAAAGTGGTACAGACCGCTGTTATGAAGCCTATTGCAAAGTAGGCAGCGGTTACGATGTTATTGTAAACATTCAGGGTGACGAACCTTTCATACAGCGCTCGCAACTGGAAGCTGTCAAAGCATGTTTTAATGATGAATCTACACAGATTGCAACCTTGGTAAAACCCTTTACCGTTGATGACGGATTTGAAGCATTAGAAAATGTCAATTCTCCGAAGGTTGTAGTCGATAAAAATATGAATGCACTGTATTTCAGCCGTTCTATTATTCCATATCAACGTAACAAAGAAAAGGCAGAATGGCTGCAAGGACATACCTATTACAAACATATCGGTCTATATGCATACCGGGCTGCTGTTCTGAAAGAAATTACAGCTCTGCCACAGTCTTCTCTGGAACAAGCAGAGTCATTAGAACAATTACGCTGGCTGGAAAATGGTTATACTATCAAAGTCGGTATCAGTGAAGTGGAAACCATTGGAATAGATACTCCGCAGGATTTAGCTCGTGCGGAAAAATTCCTGCTTGAACATAAAGAAATAAAGTAATGACTCTTGACAGAACAATAGCTCCCCCAATACGCCAGATAGACCATTTTTCTATTTCTACTCCCGAACGTACAATCATGCCAAACGGAACGCCACTGAATATCATTCAAGTTGGCAGCGAGGATGTTGTGCGTCTGGATTTGCTCATAAAAGGCGGGCAATGGAATCAGACACAACCTTTACTGGCTATGTTTACCAACCGCATGCTGCGCGAAGGAACTCGGTCTTTGTCGTCATCACAAATTGCTGAAAAGCTGGACTATTATGGCGCATGGCTTGACTTATCATCATCGGTAAACTATGGTTTTGTGACACTATATTCATTAGGTAAGTATTTCCCAAAAACAATTGAAATATTAGCCTCGATGGTTAAAGAACCGGTCTTTCCGGAAAAAGAATTATCGGTTGTAGTAGACGTAAACAAACAACAGTTTCTTGTCAACGCCCAGCGTGTTGACGTAATGGCTCGCAAACGTCTGAATCGTGCACTTTTCGGACTGTCACACCCATTAGGACGATATGCTGAACTGGAAGATTACGATCGTATTAACAGCGAAGTATTAAAAGGTTTTTACCATCAGTATTACCATTCAGGCAACTGCTCTGTTTACGTCTCAGGTAAAGTTTCTCCAGAAGTTATACATTGCATAGAGCAACACTTCGGCGAAAGCGATTGGGGAGACACTACCCGAAAAATAAAAAACGAAACTTTTGTTCCTACAACAGAAGATTGCAAACGCATTTTTGTAGAAAAAGAGGATGCTTTGCAAAGTTCTATAAAGATAGGTACATTTTCTATAAATCAACAACATCCTGACTATTTGAAGCTGCGTGTACTGGTTACGCTGTTCGGAGGGTATTTTGGTAGCCGTCTGATGTCGAATATCCGTGAAGATAAAGGATATACCTATGGTATCGGCGCCGGTCTTGTCAATTATCCCAATACAGGTGTATTAGGCATCAGTACAGAAGCTGCAAACGAATATGTAGAACCTCTCATCGCTGAAGTCTATAAAGAAATGGATATTTTATGTTCAGAGAAAGTTTCAGACGAAGAGCTGGATATGGTACGCAATTACATGCTGGGTGATATGTGTCGTTCATACGAAAGTGCCTTTTCTTTATCAGATGCTTGGATATTCATCGAAACGTCTGGTTTGAAAAATGATTTTTTCGATCATACATTAAAAGCTATCCGTGAAGTAACATCGGATGAGCTTCAAGCACTGGCACAAAAGTATTTCTGTAAAGAAAACTTAATAGCGGTTGTCGCAGGTAAAATAGTGTAATGATTTTATATTCTCTTTACAGAAAACACTAATTTTGAACATTCAAATAAAACGAAAAAGATAATAATGACTAGACATACATATTTATTGTTTGCATTGATGACATTTGGAAGCTTGTCCGTTTCTGCTCAAATGTCATTGGGATATTACAAATTTAAAGATGGAGCAGAATATACTGGAGAGTTGAAAGGACGTCGTCCAAATGGAAAAGGCAAAACAGTTTTTAAGAATGGAGATACATACGAAGGTGAGTATGTAAAAGGAAAACGTGAAGGAGAGGGTACATATATATTCAGTGATGGAGAAAAATATGTAGGACATTGGTATCAGGACCAGCAACACGGTCAAGGAACCTACTACTTCATGAACAACAACCGTTATGAAGGAATGTGGTATCAAGACTTTCAGGAAGGTGAGGGTACAATGTACTATTATAACGGCGATTTATATGTAGGCATGTGGCACCAAGACAAGCGAAACGGCCATGGAACATATACATGGAAAGGAGGTGCCAAATACGAAGGTGAATGGACCAACGATCTGAAGAATGGCAAAGGTGTCATGACATGGGAAGACGGTTCAAAATACGAAGGAGAATGGAAAAATGGCGAACGCCACGGGAAAGGAACATTTTATTACACCAATGGCGATAAATATATCGGAGATTGGGTAAAAGATGTACAGCATGGAAAAGGTATTTACTATTTTCAAAACGGCGAACGCTATGAAGGTGACTACGCAGACGGAGAACGTACCGGAAAAGGAATCTATGTTTACCCCAACGGAGATAAATACGTCGGCCAGTTCAAAAACGGATGGCAGGAAGGAACCGGTACATTTACCTGGCAGAACGGAGCTGTATATGAAGGCGAATGGGTAAAGAACCAGCGATCGGGCAAAGGCCATTATAAATGGGGAAATGGCGATGAATATGAAGGCCAGTGGAAAGACAATATGGCAGAAGGAGAAGGCGTACTACGTATGCAAGATGGATCTGTCTACACCGGTCATTTTTCTCGTGGCAAAGAAGATGGCAAAGGAACTATCGTAAGCAAAGACGGAGTCCGCTTTGAAGGATTCTTCAAGCAAGGAAAAAAGGATGGTCCTTTTGTCGAAACAGACAGTAACGGAAAAATAATTCGTCAGGGAACATTCCGCAGTGGCAGACTTTTAGAGGAGAAAAAATAATGCTAAACCTATCGGAACTAACAGATAAAGTACGTGCTCTTGCGATTGAGGCAGGGGATTTTATTCGTGAAGAAAGAAAAAAATTCCATCGCGAGGCAATCGAAAAAAAACATGCACACGACTATGTGTCATACGTAGACAAAGAGTCGGAAAAAAAGATTGTAACCCGTCTAAAAGAATTACTTCCCGAGGCTGGTTTCATAGCAGAAGAAGGCAGTGGCACATTAAACGACGAGCAATATTGCTGGCTGGTCGATCCTTTGGACGGAACAACCAATTTCATTCATGACAATGCTCCGTATTGCGTGAGCATTGCCCTGAGAAGTAAAAAAGAATTATTACTAGGCGTCGTATATGAAATCTGCCGGAATGAATGTTTCTGGACATATAAAGGTGCTCCTTCTTATCTGAATGGCAATGAAATTCATGTATCTGCCATATCCAATTTAGATGACTCGTTTATAGCTCTTGGCTTCCCTTATGCAACAGAAGAATATAAGCCAATGGCCAACCATTTGGTAAATACACTCTACGGGAATGTAGCAGGACTGCGGCTTATGGGAGCTGCGGCTGTAGAATTGTGTTATATTGCAGCAGGAAGGTTCGAAGCACGTATCGAAGCTTTTATTGGTCCATGGGATATCGCTGCAGGAACAATTATTCTGCAAAATGCCGGAGGTATGATTACAGACTTCAAGGGAGGAGATTCTTATTCCTCTGGTTCACAGGTTCTGGCTTCAAACGGAAGAATCCATCGAGATTTGTTGAATATAATTGATAATCTATAAAATACTCACGTTTTATTCGATTTATCAAAATATATTTTGTATGTTTGTGTTACAAAAAAGGGAAGGACATGAATATACCAGAAATATTAGATTTTCTGAAACGCTTGTCAGAGAATAATACCCGTGAATGGTTTCAGGAACATAAAAATGAATATCAAAACGCACAAAGCAGTTTTGAAAATTTATTAGCGGATATCATTGCGCGTATTTCATTATTCGATGAAAGTATATCTCATGTTCGTCCTCATGATTGTACATATCGTATTTATCGGGATGTCCGCTTTTCGGCAGACAAATCTCCTTATAAGAATCACATAGGAGGATATATTAACGCACGTGGGAAAAAATCGAACCACTGCGGATATTACGTACATCTGCAACCTGGCAACTGTATGCTGGCAGGAGGAAGCTGGTGTATGCCGTCCAATATGCTTAAAGCTGTCCGGCAGTCGGTTGTAGATAACATAGAGGAATACCGTGCTATTGTAGAGGATCCTGATTTTAAAAAAATATTTTCCGGTAATAGGAGAGGAACACTTAAAAAACCTTGCCTAAAGGATTCCCAAAAGATTTTCCTTATCCGGAATATATAAAATGTAAAGATTACACTGTTGCTTATTCCATTCCTGATTCTTTTTTTTGATGATCCTTGTTTTATAGAAGAAATTATAAACGTATTCAGGCAACTGAAGCGTTTTGCCGATTTTACAAATTATACAATCGATGATTTTGAATAACAAACATTTTCATATAAACAATACTTCGGTAAATTTTTACCGAAAGATTAAAAGTTAAACAACAGAACCGGCAAAAGCTGGTTCGGAAACACTAAAGAGGTCATTGAAATGTTGTCAAAAACGAATGGTTAAGCATGA
>ENA-OQJI01000395-OQJI01000395.1-human-gut-metagenome-genome-assembly--contig:-NODE-395-length-10168-cov-0.848720_pt1 | contig 10168 bp, 12 predicted proteins | sample MGYA00242602_ERZ504768 | MGnify/ENA primary metagenome ERZ504768 (study PRJEB26092, sample SAMD00036368) | human gut metagenome | host: Homo sapiens | study: EMG produced TPA metagenomics assembly of...
CAAATGGGCTGAGGTAGAACTTGATTCTACTCCCGTGTATGAACTTACCTATCTCAAGAATGTGGAAACAGGAAAGACAGGCGAGGTTTCCAAGTTTTCTGTTTATCGCGAATTGTTCGACCTCATTGCCTGGAAGAATGACTATCAGACTTTGAGAATGAATAAGATCGAGTTCTTTGCCGAGTCGTCTGAGGCTCCTTCGGAATTCGCCGAGTGCTGAAATCAATTCGATACAGAAAATATCTCTCATTCTCTTTCAATGAAGTCTATACTGAAAAGGAAGAAGTTATCAATCCTGAAACAGGCGATAAAGAAGAACAGGAAAGTGACGAAGAAGAGAATGTTCATGTTTGAAGGTAAGAAAAGAAAAATAACATCAAGTGGCGGTTACGGCCATCTTACTGTTACTGAAAACGACGGAACAGAAGTTGAATATGAAGTGGTGCTGAACGATGTACTCAAACCGGCCGATTTCTGATATTAGTGTTTAAACAGAAGTGATAATCTTAATGGCAGGGAATACTTTAATTGAACTATCGGAGTGTTCTCTGCCTTTTAAATTTTGATAATACAATGAATAACATAATTCTTACAGCTTTGTCTGTGTGTTTGTCTTTCTCGGTTTTTCCTTTATCATCTTCCGAGAATAAGACTTATAACACTACTGTCACAGTGGATTATGCCACTCAGAGATACCTGAATGATGTATCGGCACTTGACAGAGGTAAATATTTCAATATACACACATCTAAAGATTCTGATCCAGATGTCAGGAAATTTCTTGCAGATTACGGTGTAGGAATCGGCCGCTCTTTCTGGGGACCGTTCTCTTATTCATATGGCAAGACAAAAAAGGTTGGCGAATATCCTTTTTCAGAAAAGCCTTTGAACTACACTGATTTGAAGGAAACAAAACGATATGTCGCTACGGAACATGCCAACGCGCGTACCATACAATGGGGCATAGACCCAGTGAAGGCGGGTGCATGGGCTGCCGAATACTATTCCAAGCATGTGAAAGGGGCAGTTCCTGAATTTTTTCGAACCCATTAACGAACCCTTTGTCCATGCACGCGACAAATGTTTCAATATGCATGGTCAGGAAATGAGGATGCTCATGGCAGATTTTTATGCACAGACAGGAAAGCATATTCACGCTGAGCCAAGTCTGAAAAAAATGAAAATCATTGGATATGCCGCGGCATATCCGGCTATGGAGTTGCGCGATTTCGACCATTGGAATAATACTATGAAGATGTTCATTGACCGTGCCGGGGAGTACATGGATGGCTTGTCGGTACATCTTTACGATGGAATAAACATAGTAGGCAAGAGTTCCCGCCGTTCGGGAAGTAATTCCGAAGCTATTCTCGACCTTATGGAAAACTACTCGTTCATCCGCTTGGGGAAAGTTCTTCCTCTTGCCGTAACCGAATATGGAGGAATAGACAACACTTCCAAAGGATATCATCCGATAGCCTCTGTACGAACTGTCGCTTCGTTCAATCATATACTGTTCAATCTTCTTGAACGCGAAGACAAGATGCTCATCTCAATACCCTTTGTTTCTGACAAGGCCGAATGGCATATAACGAAACAATATAATTTCGAACCATACGGAGCTGCTTTATTTGTTGCCAACAATCCTTACGACTTGAAGAATACCGCATGGAAACTGAACGACAAGAAATATTTCTTCAAGTTATGGAAGGATGTGAAAGGCGAACGTGTAGATATTGTTTCCGACAATCCGGACATACAGGTGGCAGCTTTTAAGGACGATGACAGGCTTTACATAGCTATCGACAATCTTGATGACTATACACATAAGGTAAACTTGAAAAACGTACTGAATTGGAAGGGTGTAGATAATGTTTCAGTGCGCTCTTTGAAGATGATTTTCGATAAAGGTATAGTTTATGATGAAAAGACGCTGAACTCTATGCCTCAAAGTATTGACATTATAAAAGATGAGACAATAATATTGTGTGCCGACATCAGCCGTAAAAAGTATTCAAACAGAATAGTTCGTACTAAATATTATAGCAACACTTATCTTCAGCCGGTGGAAGCCGGAAAACCAATTGTGTTTGATTTCGATGGTCTGAAACCGGGTACAGGAAGAGCTGTTCTGCGTATGTCAATAGGCAGGAAGCACGAGATGTCGAAGAAACCTGAAATAATGGTTAATGGCAAGAAAGTCGACATGCCCGACAATTGGAGAGGATATGACCAGACTGGCAGAGACGATTTCTTCGGTATGATAGAAATACCTTTCGACTACCGGTTAATCAGAAAAGGAAAAAATTCGGTGTCAGTAACATTCCCGGATAATGGAGGCCGTGTGGCTACTATGATTCTTCAGACTGAACGCTACGATAAGAAAGTGAGAAAATAATGTATCCACATCAGGACTGACAAGTTTCTGTGTCTAAAAGGAAAGAAATTATGAGCTATAAATATATTTTTCTGTTATCGGCATTTACCCTAGGTGTTCCTCCCGGTATTTATTGTCAGGAAAGGAACGAGGTGGTTGTCGACTATAATACCCGTCGCTTTTTGAGCGGTGTTTCAGAACTCGACCGTTCTAAATATTTCAATATTCATTCCACCTCCGATGATGATAAGGATGTAGGCAAGTTTCTTGCCGACTATCAGGTCGGTCTTGGAAGAAAGTTCTGGGGACCATACTCGTATGCGTATAACAAGACGCATGAGGTAGGCAAATATCCTCAGATGAAACCATACAGCGGAAATATTTCCGTAAAAAGATATATTGCCACAGAGCATCCCTATGTACAGCACATACAGGGCGGCATAGACGTTCAGGCTGCAGGTGCATGGTCGGCTGAGTATTATTCCAACAGCGAGCTGGTACCTGAGTTTTTTGAACCCCTCAATGAACCGTTCGTTCATGCAAATGATGCCGGTTTTACCGTTCAGGGACAGGCTATGCGCGAACTGATGGTCGATTTTTATGCTTCAATAGGTAAACATATACACAATAATCCGCGTCTTAACGGAAAGATGAAGGTGATAGGCTATGCCGCAGCCTACCCCGCCTGGGAGGATGGGAACTTCAATTACTGGAACACCCGCATGAAAATGTTCATCGATCGTGCAGGTGCATATATGGATGGATTCTCTGTACATCTTTATGATGGAATAAATGTAACCGGCACCGATACGAAACGTTCAGGAAGTAACTCCGAAGCAGTTCTTGATATGGTTGAGGCGTATTCCTATATTAAGTTCGGACATGTCAAGCCTCTTGCCATTTCCGAGTTTGGAGGTATTGACAACAGCAAGCCCGACGACAGCTATGATGACATAAGCAGTGTGCGGAGTGTTTCGTCGTTTAATCATTTTCTGTTTAATCTGATGGAACGTCAGGACAATTTGTTTATCTCAATACCTTTTGTCTCAGATAAGGCTGAGTGGCATATCACCGCTGCAAAACAATTATACTTCATATAGTGCGGCACTGTTTATTCCCGACAATCCTCAGAATCTGAAGAATACCACATGGAGGCTTAATGACAAAAAATATTTCTTCGAACTCTGGAAGAATGTAAAAGGCGAACGTGTTGATATAACCAGCAGTAATCCTGATATTCAGGTACAGGCATTCAAGGATGGAGGCAGACTCTATATCGCCCTTGATAATCTTGATGATAACCCGCAGACTGTATATCTGAACAATAAGAATAGCTGGAAGGATGTATCGAATGTCACAAAGCGTTCTCTATATGTCAATTATAACGCAGGTATAGAATATACGGAACAGAATGTCCCGTCCATGCCTGAAAGCATCTCAATTGTCCCAAATCAGACCATAGTCTTGTAGCAGATGTGTCTTCGTCAGCATTCACGAACTCCATAATCCGCAATAAATATTACAGCAGTGAGTATCTGAAACCGATTTCCGCCGGATCATCCCTTTCGTTCCCCTTCACAGGAATCGAGTCCGGTTCGGGCAGAGCAAGCTTGCGTATGTCGATAGGCCGTCCTGTCTCTGCTTCCAAGAAACCGGTGGTAAAGATTAATGGTACCGCTGTGAGTGTTCCCGACAACTGGAAAGGCTACGGCCAGAGCAACCGCAATATATTTTTCGGTATGATAGAAGTACCGTTCGACATACTGCTGCTGAAGAATGGCGATAATAATGTCGACATCACCTTTTCCGACGGAGGAGGTCACGTATCGTCCATGATACTGCAGGTTGAGAAATATACTGTCTCTACCTTGCAGAATGGAGCCTTCAGCGAAGGACTTTCAGCATGGCAGCCATTGGGTAACTATGGTACGGTTTGCGTACAGACTGACAATGCAGGCAATAATGTAGCCTGTATATCTGGTCATGCAGGACTCATGCAGAGGGTTGACATGGAGAGTGGCAGGACTTATCGCTTCTCTGCTGATGTAAAGACCGAAGGAGCATGTAAGTTGAAAGTCATGCTACAGGATATGTCTACAGGAACGGTATATACAGAGGAATTTTCTTCTCCCGGCAATTATAAAGCCGTATCTTTCGATTTTAATTCTACAGTGAAAAAAGTAGTGTGTGCCATTGTGTGCGAAAGACAGAACGACGCGGCTTGGATTGATAATATAGTCTTATTACCACAAAACTGATTGTTATGAGGAATTTTATTAGCTTTTATGTACTGATAGTTCTCTGTTTCACAATAATCTCGTGTAAGGATGAAACAGAAATTTCCGACTTTGAAGTGTCTGAAGTGACTTTTGATACAAAGTTACGCGATGTCTTGACCCGGAAAGGATTTAATTTCAGCGAAAACGGAGAGCTGATTTGTGACAATCAAGTTCTCAATACCACTTCTTTGGACTTGAGTAGATGCGAACTTACATCTATTAGCGGTTTGAGGAGTTTTCCTTCGCTCGCAGATGTCAATCTTGAGTGTAACAGTTTTTCTATATTCGACTTTGCTGACCTGCCCGAAGGAATAAAATCGGTAGCTTTACGCGGCAATGACGGCATAACTTCGTATCTCAATCTTATTTCAACCGATGGCACTACGGTGCTTTGTAAAAGTCTTACAAATCTGAAACTTCCTTACTTTGCAAAATGGAATACAGATGTCATACCTGCATTCTATAAAGCCATGACGGACAAATGTCTTGTCGTGATGTCGGACGAGGATGGAAATTACACTGAATATACAGTAAACCGAAGAGTACCGGATCCTTTGCTCCGTTCATATCTTTACAGAAACTTCCCGTCGGTGTTTGTCTCATCGTTGGAGATTGATGTCACGAAGAGGATAACCGAAGGGAACGACCTCATTTTCCTGTCGCAGACAGCTAACCTTGAGGGTGTGGAGTATATATTGTCAAATCCCGGTTTCAGAGGAAAAGTAGACATTTCGGGAGTGAAGTCCAAGCATTATTCCATGTCGTATGTCAAGCCGTCTTCGGGAGTTTCAGTATTTTCAATCTCTAATATTGATACACCTTTGGGAATGGATTTAAGTTCCGCATCATCATTGAAAGTACTTAGGGTGGAGAATAACAGTTCGCTTCAATTGGTAGTTGTTCCTTCTGTTATACTTAATGATGATGTTTCCGAAACTTCAATATTCGACAGTGAAATCCATATATCCGGTTGTTCTTCATTGGAGCGTGTCTCTCTTCAGGGCAGCAAAGGCGGCAATATGATAGGAAAATTGCACTTCGCAGATCTTCCGGCACTCGATTATCTTGATGTGTCAGCGGTGGAAGCTGTAAATACAGTCGTTCTGACTGACGTAAATCCAGGTATTGGCAGTATACTCCTCCCATCTGAGCTTACAGCGTTTCTTGACGGGACAGGACGTTTTTTCGCCTACATCACAGATAGCTCTGTGTATAAATCATCCCAAGGTCTCTTCATTTATGGAGTATTGTAAAAATGTTGCAGATATTATTGATGTGAGCTTTTTTTATAAATAGATTTTGTTAACATTGTTTAGCGTGTTTATACCTATTTTTGAAATATGTGTTCTGTGAAGAACACATATTTTTTTCTTCGTTTTTTTACTTGTTTTAAATGCGGTCGCATTCTATCTAAAATGCGGGCAAGTTTTACCTTAAACTTGCCCACATTTTATCCGGAACTTGCCGCATTTTTTTTCCTACTGCTTTTTTCTTCATTTTTATGGCGTGTAAATATATAGGTTCTGTATTCGCCATCGTTTACTGAAAATCTTTGCACCTTGTTTGTAATATATTTATATACAAGATGTTAAGTTTTTTACCCCTTGCCAAGACTTTACTGATTTTTACTGAAAGATACAACCCCGTCCGATACCTCATAATTTTGCATCAGACGAAAGTCAGAAACGTAATCATTAAAATGAAATATTATGAACACAGAATATCTACTGTTAAAATCGGTTAAATTATTTCCCCTGCTGCTGTTCAGTCTGTGCAGTAGTTTCAATGCCTCTTCGCAGACTGTATACAAGTCGGAAATCAATGAATTGAGAGTATCCGGTTATATCAGATCAGGATTTGCAAGAGAAGTAGGTGGTAAAATACCGGAAGGATTATCCGTCTGAACAACATACTTAGCACAGACGAGATAATATGGTTCGGAAAGAGATTCTATGACAGATACGCAATCCACATGCTCGACAGTTAGTGGTTGAATCCGAGGCAGAAAACCATAGATCTCGATATGGAAAACATATTGCCGGAGTCGAGGACTGAGGGTACGGACGTAAAGTGGGGTATATGGCGGTTTGAAAAGTTATTCTTATGTAAATTAGCCGGTAATACGGTATTATTCTTCTGTCGGGTTTTATATATCGTAAAAACACATGGTTTCATGAGTGAAATAATTGTGTTTCAGGGAGTGGTAGAATTTTACCCCACCTTTTACGATGTAAATCCCCCTTAATGCTTTCATGAAACTTATATACTTTTGTCGTGTAACAAAAAATCTAAAACGACAAAGTTTATGAGAAAAACAGTATTGTATTTATCTGCTGCATCTTTATTCCTGTCATCTTATACATTAAAAAATGATAAGGAATATTCTTTGGCTGAAGAGCATATAAAAAATTTGCCTGAGGCTCCTGAGGGTTATAAATGGGTAGTTAACGAAGATTATACTGATGAATTCAATGGTAAACGTCTTAATGCCGCTAAATGGCATGCTAAAAGTCCTTATTGGACTAACGGTCGGCCGCCTGCAATTTCAAGGCAGAGAATGTTAGTGTCAAGAAAGGTTGTCTTCGTATAATCAATACCGTTTTTGTCGCCAACAGAAGGACTTGATGGAAAGCCGGGCGATAAATATCGTCTTGCCGGTGGAGCGGTTGCTTCTGTAAAGAACCAGGCACATTATGGGTATTATGAAACAAGGATGAAGGCTTCGCTCACTACCATGTCGTCTACTTTTTGGCTTTCCAACCGCCCGGTAATGAAGGAAATAATGAAAGGCGGCAAGAAGATAAAGACATGGAGCAGTCAGGAACTTGATATTATAGAAACAATGGGTATAATAAGAAGTGTCAACCCTGATAATCCGTGGAACAAGACATGGAATATGCAGATGAACAGTAATACTCACTATTGGTATCAGGAACAAGGAGGCAAACGTACTGACAATACGGCGAAACGTTCGGATGTGGTTTCGTATATGACAGACCCATCGGCAGAAGATTTCCATACTTACGGTTGTTGGTGGGTGGATGCAAATACCGTGAAATTCTATTATGACGGAAAGTATATGTACACTATCAAGCCTACAACAAAAATATACAGATACTCCGTTTGACCGACCTATGTTCATACATATAGTTACTGAAACATACGATTGGGAAAAACAAGTACCTACAGCTGAGGACTTGAAGGATAAGGACAAAAGTACTACTTATTATGACTGGGTCAGGGCTTATAAGTTGGTTCCAATAGAAGAGTGATTTTAATAGATACAACATAATACTTAAATTAAAAACCTTAGAAAAAATGAAAAAAGAAATTTTAGCAATGATGGCTTGCGGAATGATGATGACTTCTGCATACGCTCAGGAAATTAAGAACGGTGATTTTGAGTCAGGTGACTTGACATCATGGAATGTCTGGGAAAAGAAAGATAACAAAATAGTTGATGCGAAAAAGGCACATTCAGGCAACTATGCTGTTGAGGTGAAGGTTGGTATGTGGCAGGCTGTAAACATCAGCTATGAAACTGGAGCAGAATATCAGATTTCAGCTTATACCAAATACAGTTGGGGTGACAAACCTAACTTCAGGATTGAGTACTATAATCCGGATTCAAAGAAACTGGAAGAAATTGCCACTGCTGAGGTCAAGAAAGACCGTAAGAATTACAATCTTACAACAGTTAAATTCAAATTGCAGGAAAATGGTTTTGTATATCGTTTCACAGCTGTTCCGGGTTCAGGTAATGGTGGATGCTTCCTGCTTGATGATGTCAAGATAGAAAAGGTTAAATAACATTGTTTGAGGGTTTAGTTATAAGATTAGGTAATTAGATTTAGTTGTTGATTTATTTATTGTGATTGTAATCTGGCAAATCGGAAAAATATGTTCTAAATAAATAACATATTTTTCTGATTCCGGATTGAAAAAGGTAGATTGATTTGTTTTCATGGTAATAAGGCATATTCAGGGTTTCCTCTTATGCCTTTTGAATATTGAAAATTTTGTTTGGCGCTTAAATAACATTTTATTATGGTTGATATAAAACCACGGATTCTGTCAGTATACAACCTTTTCATACTTCTTTTTATACAGTTTACGGCAATCTCGTGTGATAAGGATGATGATGGCGTAGGTGGAGGTGATGGAACACCGGCTGAGGAGATAAAAATTGATATGTAGTGTTCAAGGATGGGCAGACTGACAACAAACCTGTCAGTTATATAGAATTACCATATAGTGGCACTGTGGAGTTGGGTATTAATATAACCAAGGATAATCTCCCTTATACCGGTTACAAGTCAATAGTTTGGGGAACTTCTTTCCCTGATGTGTTGATGATTACACCATCGGACGATAAAAATGAGATGTACGGTCGTGGCAATCGACGGGGGCAGAGATTCTAATATCGGTGCTTCTGTAGATACGGGTAATGGAATAAAAAGTGCGGTATGCCGAATATCAATACCTCCCGGAATTGTAGATGGCGGTCATGATGATTTTGAAGATGACGGTACTGAATGGAAACCTGATCCTAAAGAATAAGAATATGAATAACAAGTGATGTGATTTTTTTATTATTGAAACTGTTTAACAAATAATTTATGTCATGAAAAATACGATGCTATTTTGTGGAGCGGCTTTGATGAGTATTGCAATGCTCCAGTCTTGTACAAAAGACGAACTGTCGAATGTAAATGCAGTCAGTGGTCCTCAGGATATGACTTTTGTTGCCGGTACGCCTTCAAGCCGTAGTTCGTTGCAGAATGGAACAACGGTGTGGTGGACAACAGGAGATGCAATCAATATCTTTTCAGGCCAAGAAAATAACAAGTTTACTACCGCTACAGGTGGTAGCACAGTTACAACGTTTACAGGTAAGGCTACACCTAACAATTCGTATACAGCTCTTTATCCTTATAATGCCGAAGCTGTGTGTCTTGAAGGTGTCGTAACTACTACACTGCCATCTGAACAGACAGCTCCGGCTTGGGGATTCGATGCAAATGCAAATATATCTTATGCTACTGCAACAGATAATAACAAATCTTTAACTTTCCAGAATACTTGTGGATTGGTTAAGTTTAAAAATAATCTTACTGACCTTACAGGTATTAAACTTACTGCTGGTGGTGATGTAAAGATTGCAGGGAACGTAAAAATTGATGCTTCAGCAAACCTGACAGTGGAATCCGGTTCTAATGTTATAACTCTAACCGCTAAAGAGGGAACATTTGTTGGTCCTAATGAACAAAATAAAAATGCCAAGGAATACTCAATGGTTGTAGCTCCGGTGACATTTACCGATGGATTTACTTTGGAACTTACAAGAAATTCTGGTACTAAAACTTATAACTTCAGTGGTGAAAACCTTATAGTTACTAAAGGACAGATTGTAACGATAGTATTGAATGATGATCAAGGAGGCGGTGAACCTCCTGTAGATTTGGAAAAACAAACTACTGTTGCCGTTTCTTCAGCTAAAGAAAATTGTTCC
>ENA-OQJI01000396-OQJI01000396.1-human-gut-metagenome-genome-assembly--contig:-NODE-396-length-10123-cov-2.151661_pt1 | contig 10123 bp, 9 predicted proteins | sample MGYA00242602_ERZ504768 | MGnify/ENA primary metagenome ERZ504768 (study PRJEB26092, sample SAMD00036368) | human gut metagenome | host: Homo sapiens | study: EMG produced TPA metagenomics assembly of...
CTGATTAACAGTGTACCGGAATGGTCGTCCTTACATCTTTGGCTATTTAGGTGCAATGTTTTTTGCTTATTTGTGTATTTATTCTTGCACGATACAGGAAAGCCCGTGTACAGGCATTGTTGAACCGCTACCGCCGCTCTAAGCATATCAGCGCAGTACAGGCATATTTTCTGTTCCTGCTGCCCTTTGTACTTTTCTTCTTAGAAACATGGCTGTTCGATGAATGGGGTTGGACGGATTGCGTGAAGTGGAACAAATGATATGTCATTCATATATAAAACATCAGATATGGAACAACGGATTACATCATTATTGCTTCCCGCTCCCGAAGCGGAGTTGGAAGCGTCCTGCAAGGAACTGGACGAAAAGGTAACATGGCTGCTGCACAACAGCCGGAAAATGGACAACTACTTGGAACTTGAACCGTTCAGCAAGGACGGGCGGCTGTGCGCCCACGTGTGCGACACGCTCAAAAGCCTGCCGGAAACGCCGACACTGGCGGCATACAAGGACTACAAGGCAATCATTATCCTGCTGGGTATGTCCACCACCCATTACGCCATACTTGACGAACTGGCGGAACAGCACCGCAAGCGGGACGAGATACCCGAACTGACCGCCTACTGCGATGCGCTCCACTGGATGCGACCGGGACGGCAGTACCTCTGCAACGTGTACAACACGGTATGCCACGCTTTCCACCTGCTACGGAGAAACCCGGTAAGGGACAACCGCCTGCTGGTAACGGAAAAGGAACTGCGCCACGCCGAACGGATGCTGCCGGAGCTGGGCAGGCAGACATTCACCGAAATGGTGCGTCTGAAAGGCTACATGGTCTATGATGCCGAGCAACTGGCGGACAAATGCGGCATGGAATACGGCTCGTTCCGACGGAAGGTAAAGAAAATGACCGGGTACACGGCTAAGGAATGGGTGATAAAGGAGCGTGCAAAGGACGTGGAACACTACCTGAAGAACACCAACCTCACACTTACCGAAGTGGCGTTCACCACCGGGTTCGCATCGACATCGAACCTGAACGACTTCTGCAAGGCTTACTTGCTGGACACACCGGGCGAGATACGCAGAAAAGCGCAGGAAACAAGAAAATGCACAGTTACAAGAACGTAATGTGAAAAATCAAGAATAAAACAGATTTTTTATGCCCGTAACTTTGTGCTTCATAAAAGATAAGCACAAGGTTATGGAACATAAGATACCGTTGGAAACATACTTCGCCGGACTGCTTCAAAAAGTGGAATGGCAGATACAGGAATACGAGGACACCGCAGCGGACACGCTGACGCTCTGCCGCCTGTGCGTGGACTACCTGCAAGAGATACTGGGCGAACTCAAAACCTTTATAATCTCCTACCCGTTCGCCAGCACGGAAGAAGAAATACACTTCTTCAAGGAACTGAAACCGCTTTTAGCGAGCAAAATCATCTATTACAATACCGTTTACAAGATAGAGGTGCGCTTCCCCAGCGGCAGCGAGGACGTGCAGCGGGACTACCTGCTGTCGGAAACCGACCGGATTTCAAGGTCGTTCCAGCGGAACTTGGCGTTCTACCAGTACCACCGAACGAAAGCCACCTACTTGGACAGGCAGTATTTCATACGTGGGAAGCCTGACATACAAATCATCGTGGACAGTTTCTATTACGAAACAGACCCACAGTTCAGCACCAGTCACGATTTCAAGGTAGCCAAGATTTTAGCCAACGAACTGCTGGAAATATACCTCACCAACCGTCTGCACGAGCTGGAACGCCGGGAACAGCGCAAGCGGGTGAAGAACGGCTTCATGGGCAGGCTGTTGCGCTGGACGGGGACGAAAAGGGCGTTGGTGGAACTTATCTACGCACTGGACGCCTGCGGCTGTCTGAACAAGGGAACGGTTGATATTAAGGAGATTGTAGCCTACTTTGAATACGTGTTCGACATAGACCTCGGCGACTTCTACCACACCTACATGGAACTAAAAGCCAAGACCAAAGACCGAACGGGCTTCCTCTCCACCCTGAAAGACAGGTTGCTGATGCGCATGAGAGAGCAGGATTAGGCAACCGTGCTTTAACAAAATTTATTTCGCCACAGGTGGGTACATCTGTGGCGTTTTATTTTTCAGGACACCCGAACTTTGCGGCAAATCAATCAGTTACCGTTATGGAAATAATAACATTCGAGTCCAAAGCCTACAAGGAACTGGACAACAAGATTACCGCCATTGCCGACTACATCTTCAACCACATGGAAACGGCAAGGCAAAGCGAGGAAGACATGTGGGTGGACAGCTACGAGGTCTGCACGTTCCTGAAAATAAGCGAAAAGACCCTGCAACGCCTGCGGGTGTCGGGGACTATCGCCTATTCCAACATCAGGGGACGCTACTTCTACAAGGTCAGCGAGATACGCCGGATGCTGGAAGAACGCCTGATAAGGAGCAACAAGGAGAATATCGACAACCTGATAACCAACCACCAGTTGTATGCTAAGGAAAGAGGAAATCTTAGAAAGAACAAGTAACGGGCTGGCGGTGTTCAAACACTACCTGCCCGGAAACTGGCGCATAGGTCGCAACTTCCTTAACCCGCTGTACGAGGACAGCAAGGCTTCCTGCAACATCTATTTCGACCGCCGGGGCGGTATCTACAAGATGAAAGACTTCGGCAACGACAGTTACAGCGGCGACTGTTTCTTCCTCGTGGGGCAGTTAAAGGGGCTGGACTGCAACCGGGCGGCTGACTTCGTGGAGATACTGGAAATCATCGACCGGGATTTGGGCTTGGGGCTGGCTTCCGGCACTCCGGTTTCCGTTCCCCCGGCAACCGTCCGCCGGGCAGTGCCGGACAAACCCGAAGAAACGCCCGAAAAGCCAGTCAAGCCCTACCAGTTCCGGGAACAGAAGTTCCCGCTTGCCGAACTGGTGTACTGGCAACAGTACGGCATCACGCCCGAACTGCTGGAACGTTACAAGGTCTGCTCGCTCCGGGAATACAACAGCGAAACGGCAGAGGGCAAACCGTACACCTACACTTCATCGGTGGCAGAACCCATGTACGGCTACAAGGGCAAACAGCACATCAAGCTGTACCGCCCGTTCTCCACGCCCCGCTTCCTCTACGGCGGCAGCTTCGGCGAAAACTACTGTTTCGGGCTGGAACAACTGCCAGCCAAAGGCGACACGCTATTCATCACGGGCGGCGAGAAAGACGTGCTTTCGCTGGCGGCGCACGGTTTTCACGCTATCTGCTTCAACAGCGAAACGGTGACGATACCGCCCACGCTGGTCTATCGGCTGACGTTCCGCTTCAAACACATCGTCCTGCTCTTTGACATGGACAAGACGGGTAGGGAAAGTTCATGCAAGCAGGAGAAACTGTTGGAAGAATTTGGCGTGAAACGCCTGCTGCTGCCGCTTCCGGGAACGAAAGAGGAAAAGGACATATCCGACTACTTCAAAGCCGGGAACACCCGTGAAGATTTCCTGAAACTGTTTATCGAATTTTTAGACAACCTGTATAGCGACACATTGATTATGCTTAAATCGTGCGAGATAGATTTCAACAACCCGCCCGCCAAAGCGCAAGAGATTATTTCGGCGGGTGACGTTCCGCTGGGGACACAAGGCAACCTGTTCGGCATCACCGGGGGCGAGGGAACGGGAAAGAGCAATTATGTAGCCGCAATCGTGGCGGGCTGCATCTGCCCGGCTGGTGAGGACATAGATACACTGGGCATACAGATAACCGCCAACGGCAGGCACAAGGCGGTATTGCTTTATGACACCGAACAGTCGGAAGTGCAACTGTTCAAGAACGTAAGCAACCTGCTGGCACGTGCCAAACAGCCGGACAAGCCCGATGAACTGAAAGCGTTTTGTCTTACCGGCATGTCACGCAAAGAACGCCTGAACGCCATTGTGCAGAGCATGGACAAGTTCTACTACCAGTACGGCGGCATCCAGTTGGTCGTCATTGACGGCATCGCAGACCTTGTTAAGAGTGCCAACGATGAAGCGGAAAGCGTGGCGGTGATAGATGAACTTTATCGGCTGGCGGGTATCTACAACACGTGTATTCTGTGCGTGCTGCACTTCGTCCCCAACGGATTGAAACTGCGGGGACATTTGGGCAGCGAGTTGCAGCGCAAGGCGGCTACTATCCTGTCCATTGAGAAAGACGAAGAACCTACCCAGTCGGTGGTAAAAGCCCTGAAAGTAAGGGACGGAAGCCCGCTGGACGTGCCGCTGATGCTCTTTGCTTGGGACAAGGAAGCCGGGATGCACGTGTACAAGGGCGAGAAACCACGTGAGGAAAAGGAGAAGCGCAAGGAAAGGGAACTGGTGAATGTCGCACGTGACATCTTCGGGCGGCAGACACGCATCACCTACATAGACCTTTGCGAGCAGTTGCAGCAGGTATTGGACATCAAGGAGCGCACCGCAAAGAGCTATATCCGCTTCATGCGGGAAAGGGACATCATCACCAAAGACACGGCGAACCAAAGCTGTTTTGTCATCGGTTCATATCATCTTCAAAGGAACGCAAGCTGCCCGTAGGCGTATGGGCTGAACTTGTGTATTTTTAGGTGCTTGTGTCCTGCCCTGTTGTGATAACACGGCAGGATTTTTTCTGTTTGCACGTGATTTTTCAGGGTATTTGCTTAACTTTGCAGAAGTTACACGGAAAAGTAACGGCAGTTGGACGGCGGTTGCCGGAATATTGCCTTTATATATAACATATACGTTCGCCGAACGTCCCAAAGTAGAAAACTGGCACTTTTCAAAAAGAGGGGATATTCAGCGCAGGATATGCTATGCGTTTGTCATAGCGTGGCTGCACTGTTTCCTCTTTTGGGTATGCCAGTACCTCTACTTTGAAACAGCGTCATGCCACGCTTTCTTTTTTGGGGTGGCGGCTAACGTGCCAAGACAGTAGGGATTTATATCACTTTAATACCTGACAATATGGAACAAATCAAAGCGCACATCGCCGTATCGCTGGACGGGCATACCGCCACGCCGGACTATGAACTGGACCGGATGCCCCGTGAGGTCAAGGAACTGGTGGCAAGGGAACACGCCGCCGCAAGCTGCCTGCTTATGGGGGCGAACACCTACAACTACATCTTTGAACACTGGGGCGGGTGGCCGCACAAAAGCAAGCGGTCTTTGTGGTGTCACACTACGACACCAACGTTACACCGGACTGCGGGGTGGAGTTCCTGACCGAAGAACCGCTGCAAAGGGTCTATGAACTGAAACAGGAAACCGACATGCTGGTGGTGGGCGGCGGCAAGCTGCTTACTTCATTGATTAAAGCCGGACTGCTGGACAGCCTGACAATCTACACCGTCCCGGTCATGGCGGGCAAAGGCATCGGTTTTGTCGGGGAAACATCCGGCTCGCTGTGGAAGCTCTCGGAAAGCAGGGTGCTGGATAACGGGGTGGTCTGTTCGACCTACCTGTTTGGCGGGAACATATAAAAAATGCGCCCGGTTTCCCTCCGGGCGCAACCACTAAAATTTCAATTATTATAAGCTGTAAAACCTATCACAATGAAATTTCAGCGGCAAAGATAGGCTATTTCTTCGGTTTCGCTTTCTTTTCGGGGAATGAAAAACCGACATTGAACTGCTCGTCCAGTACCAGCGAAGCATCGAAAGCCTTGCCGTTCTTGCCCTTGAAGCCCTTGATTAGCCCGGTCTTGCGTTTAGTCACCAGCTCGACAATCTGCTTGTCGGAAAGCTGCTTGTCGCACTTGTTGCGGAATATGGTAAGCGTGCAGTCCACGTTGGAACACTTCGCCACTTTCGGGTAGAACAGGATGCGCCCGCTGCCGCATTTCGGGCAGGGGCAGGTTTCACCAGTAGCGACAGATAGCTGCACCGATAGCAGTTCTGCGGTGATTTGCGTTGCGTACACCTCGATGCCCTTTCGGAACGTGTCGGCATCCATGCTGCCCGCTTCTATCTTGGCAAGGGCGGTTTCCCACATGCCCGTCATTTCGACATCGGCAATCTTCTTGTCCCTGACAATCCCATAAACGGCAAGCCCCTTGTCGGTAGGCACAAGGTTCTTCTTCTCACGCACGATGTACTGGCGGGCGAACAGCGTTTCGATAATCGCCGCACGGGTGGCGGGCGTGCCTATCCCGGCATCTTTCAGGCTGGCTTTCAGTTCGGCATCTTCCAGTTCCCTGCCAGCGTTCTCCATTGCCGCCAACAGGCTGCTTTCCGTGTGCAGCGGTTTCGGCTTGGTCTGCTTTTCGAGCAGATCCACGCCGGAGAGTGGCAAATATTCTCCCTCTTGGAGTGGCGGCAGGCTGGCGGCTTCTTCATCCCCGCCCGTTTCCTGCTCGCCGAACACGGCACGCCACCCGGTTACTTTCATCACAGACCCTTTCACCGTGAAGTCGGTATCTCCAGCCGACAATATGGCGGTGGTAACGTCTTTCACGCACTTGCCCGAAAAGGCTTCCAGCATACGCCCGGCTACCAGCTCGTAAACCGCCCGCTCGTCTTTGGAAAGTTCGCCGGGCAGGTTCTCGGTAATGATTAAGGCGTGGTGGTCGGTCACTTTGCCGTCATTCACGCTGCGGCGGTTCAGGGGTGTGCCGTCCAGCCCGGCGGCATACCCGGCAAAGCGGGAGTATTGCCCCAGCAGGGCGACACGTTCCGGCATTTCATCGAAAACGTCCTCCGGGATATAGCGGCTTCCGGTTCGGGGATAGGACATCACTTTCTTTTCATACAGGCTTTGCGCTATGGAAAGCGTCTTGTCAGCCGAGAAGTTCAGCTTCGTGTTCGCTTCCTTTTGCAGCGTGGTAAGGTCGTACAAAAGCGGCGGTTCTTGGCAGGCTTCTTTCCTCTCAACGGATTTAACCACAAGTTGCCCGGCATCCTTTACCCGTTGCAGGGCGGCTATGGCTTTGGGCTGCTGTTCCCACTTGGCGGTCGATTGGGCGGTGAAACTTATTCCCCCGCTGGCAGTCGCCGCTTTGAGTTGCCAAAACTTGGCGGGTACGAAATTCCTGTTCTCCAAATAGCGGCCGCATATCATCACGAGCGTGGGTGTCTGTACCCTGCCCAGCGAGAACACCCCCTGCCCGGCAGCTACGCTCAACGCTTGGGTGGCGTTTATCCCTATCAGCCAGTCCGCTTCGCTGCGGGACTTGGCAGAGAGGTAAAGGTTATCGTAACGCTCTCCCGGCTGCAAGTTATCCAGCCCCTCACGGATTGCCTTGTCGGTAAGGCTGCTTATCCACAGGCGCACAAATGGTTTCCGGCAGTTCAGGTAATGGAAGATATAGCGGAAGATTAACTCACCCTCACGCCCGGCATCGGTGGCGACAATAATCCGGTCACACTGGTCGAACACTTCCTTTATCACTTTCAACTGTTTCAGCACGCCGGGGTCTGCCTTGTACCCTTTCTCCGCTTTCACCTGACGGGGGGATTAGCTGGAAATCGGGCGGCAGTATGGGCAGGCTCTCCCTGCGGAAGTTCGCCACGCCGTAGGCTTCCGGCATGGCAAGCTGGATTAAGTGGCCGAACGCCCATGTCACCATATACCCGTTGCCGGAAAGATAACCGTCATTACGCCCGGTCGCACCGATGATGCGGGCGATGTCCTTTGCCACGCTGGGCTTTTCTGCTATCAATGCAATCATAATTCTTTACTTTTTAATGGTGGATATTACATTTTCATTCCTCTGGACTTCTTGGGCTTGTCAGCTTTCAGGCTCTTGTCCTGCGCTTTCTCCTGCTTCTCTTTCTGCTTGGGGGTGGGCTTGTCCTGACCCTGTTTCAACGGCTCTTTGCCCTGCTTGGTGGCTTCGTTGGTCTTGCCCCCGGAATTGACCGCTACCTGCGTCCGGTTCTCGGCGGCGGGGGTAACGTCTTTCGGCTGCACCTTGTCGTGGGATTTGCCCTGTGCGCCGGGCTGTACATGACCGTTGAACTCAACGCCCTTGCCGTCCTTTAGCCCGGCTACCTGCTGTTCTGCGGGCTGCTGCCCCTGCTGCAAGAACTGGACGGCGGCACGGGGCAGGAACTCCAAGCCACGCTCCACCGCACTGACCTGCAAATAGGCACTGCGCTTCGTGCCGTCCCTGAATTGCAGGTTTTCCATTTTCACCGCTTGCCCGGCTTCAAAGGCGGCTTTCTGTTCCGGGCTGACTTGCACGTTACAGATTGTATCGGGGCATTTCCATTTGTCAGCCCGCATGTATTCCAGTTCGTGCGTGTACCTGTCCCGGCTGACAAACACGGGGATTTGCTCGCCGCTTTTCGGGTCTTTGATTTCAGCGATGCCGCCCAAGTTGCCAGTGCCTTGCAAGTTGCCCTGTTCCTGCTTGGTGAACCCGTGTTCATGGAACGGGCGTTGCAACAGCTTTTCGTCCTGCTGCACGCCGTGCAGCTTGGGTACTACCGTGCCGTCCTTTGCCTGATAGAAAGAGAGCTTGACATCGGTAGGTTTGAGGTAGAAGCCGCCCACCGTCCCCGAAACGGTGTAGGTATTTCGGGACTTGTAGCCACGCATCACCCGGTCGAAGTCCTTCGTGTTTTTCAGGGTGTCGGCGGTGATGCCGACTTTTTTCAGGTTCTCCCAGTCGATTTTTGCCGGGTCGAAGCGGTAACCCTGCTTGAACTCGTGGAAGTCGGGCTTCGGAACTCGAAGCATTTCAGCCCGCTTGTCGCCCTCCGGTGTAGGGTTGCGGTGGTTTTCCTCGATTGCCTTTGCGTCCCGCTCCGCTTCGGAAGCCTTGACGCTGAACAGTTCCAGCCCGGAAGTGTCCTGATACTTGCGGTAGAAGTTGGAAATGAAGTTGCTGAACACATCGCTGTTCTTGTCCACCTGCATGAACTCGCCACCGTGTGTCGGCGGTACGGTCTGCAAATTGCCCTCCTTGTCAATACCCTTAACGGCACTCACCTTTCCCTGCTGTTTATCCAAGACCAGCAGCACGTCTTTTTCCTGCCCCTCTGCGGGCGGGGTCATTCTGTTTGCCATAAATAATTGAAATTTTAGCGGTTACGGGAATAGTCCCGCCCAAAGGTAGCGACTAAATATGCTATATTTGGACGGGCGGCAAGGGCTGTCCGAATTTGTCCTGCGGTGTCCCGATTTGTCCGGGTGGGATGAAATTCCGCAACCATTGGTTGCAGAATTGAAAAGGGCATAAAAAAAGAGAGTGAATGATTTCACTCTCTTTCGATGAACCCTTTGTGAACCCTTTGGTCGTTTTTTGAAATAGCTAAAACTCAAGTAATTTGCATATTTTGCAAAAGAAAATCATTCGAGTATGAACCATATGTGAACCCTTTAATGGATTAGCGGGGAACACTGTTTAAGCGTCATCGCGCTTCGTTAGTAATCTGTTATTGCACTCGTTTCAAATCCCCGATAGATTGGAGTGACATTTCTATGTAGGGAATAGTTTTTTAGAATATGGATGTTATCTATTGCTTCTTTACCACCCAATGCCAATGCCGATACAAGACATGGAGATTATAGAATAAAAATAATTCATCTTTCTTATTATCAGTCATTTGAATATTTTCTGTTTTTCTCTATTTTTGCCATTTTCTGTTATTCAGTACACTTTGAAATATCATTTTCTTTTGTACCTTTGCATCCGCAAAAAACAAAAGAAAATCAACTATTTAGTGTAATTACCCGGTTACGGCACCTAAATCGAGATAAAACCTCTAAACAATGGCAATGTTAGAAAATAAAACGAAAGAAAACCCCAAGCTGGAGCAAAATAAGCTCTCGGACGGTAGAATAAGCCTTTACTTAGAGTATTATTTCCTCCTCAAATTATTAAAAGTAATACTGTCAAAAAGAAATACCTTTTATTCTTACTCTTTTCGCCAGTACTTATATCTTGCAGTCAACAGAAAAAAGTTTAGTACGGTTTGGATATATAGACAAAAAACAGACTAAACTCCAAACATGGAAATTCAGATATTTTTTATACATTTCTCTTATACCTAAAATCCGCAACTATCATCCAATACACGATTAAGGGTAGATTTATGAGTCGTTAGTAGTAGCTTTCAGTAAAAAGCAACAGCACAACATCAATATGTAGCCAACATCCCCTTACCCCAC
>ENA-OQJI01000397-OQJI01000397.1-human-gut-metagenome-genome-assembly--contig:-NODE-397-length-10115-cov-0.813176_pt1 | contig 10115 bp, 13 predicted proteins | sample MGYA00242602_ERZ504768 | MGnify/ENA primary metagenome ERZ504768 (study PRJEB26092, sample SAMD00036368) | human gut metagenome | host: Homo sapiens | study: EMG produced TPA metagenomics assembly of...
CGGCGAAGGTTTCCTGCGAATGGGTATGATAGATCAGAATCTGCGGGCCTTCGGCATTTTCCGGCAGGGTCAGGTCTTTTCCGAGCAGGGTGCTGCCGTCGATCTCGCCCGGCAGGACCGAAGTGTTGGGATCGACAACGAAGAAGCGGTTCAGGAGCGCCTGCGGGTCAGCAAGAAGGTCAGGTGAAATTGTCTCCTGAATCGTGTCGGCCTCCGGGTAGAGAATCTCACGCGGTGCGCCGCCGGTTTCGATGGTCTCCTCCGGGACAGACTGCGGCGCTTCGGGTTCTGCCGTTGATGCCGACTCTCCGGCTGCCGGTTCTGTGATTCCTGTTTCCGTCTGCTCCGGCTCCGTGATTTCCATTCCATCTTTTTGAGTTTCATCTTTTTGAGTTCCATCCTTTTGATCTTCCTCAGTTCCCTGCTCCTTCGATTCTGTCTGCCCTCTTTCTGCTCCCGGTCCCGGAAACGAATCCTGCTTCGCCGTATCCGTTTCCGCTGCTTCTGTCCCGGCAGACAGCGTATTTTCTGCCGTGCTTCCCTCCCGAAGCGCCGGTATCTGATCCCGCACTGCCGCGAGGAGATTTTCCATCCATCCCCTTCCGTCCTCTTTTCCGTCATAAAAAAGAAGCGGCATCATCACATCCACGGATAACTGCTCCGCCTGTGCTGCCGCCCGCTGCAGCAGAACTTTCCCCTCTAAGAAATGATTTTTCCGGAGAACCGCTGCACTGCGGAACAGCAGTATACTGCAGGACAGGAAAAGACATCCCCATCCGAACCATCGTCCATTTCGCCTGGCATTCCACATATTATCACCATATTCATGATATGTTACAGTTCCCCGGAAAATGCCTGATTCATACCTGCCGCAAGAACTCCGGCCAGGCGGCGGACCATCTCGTCGATCTCTTTTGTCGTCACGTAAAGGCTTTCGAGCGCCGGTGAAATGACTTCTCCCAGAAATTCATCCATCTCGGACTCCTCCAGCGATTCCAGAACGCCTGCGACGGCATCGTGGACGATCGTTCCTGCCCCTACAACGGTCGGCACACCGATTCCGATGACCGGCACTCCGAGCGTCTCCTGATTTAAGGCATTGCGGTGGTTTCCGACGCCCGAGCCCGGCCAGATTCCGGTGTCGGCAAGCTGGATCGTACAGTTCAGCCGGTGAATACTGCATGCGGCAAGGGCATCCACGGCGAGAATCACATCTGGATGGGTCTGTTCTGCCGTTCCGCGCAGGATTTCCACTGCCTCCATGCCCGTCTGTGCCATAACGCCGGGAGCAAGGGCACTCACTTCCCGGCCCTTCTTTCCGTAGGTGCGCACCAGATGGCGCGTAACGTTAAGCTGCTCCACCGTCTCCGGCCCGACGCGCATCCGGCGTGATGCCGCGGTTGCCGAGCCGGCCACAAGAACGGATCCGCACGCTTCCGGCACCATTTCCATCAGACAGTGGGAAAACTCCTCCGCCGCTTTCCGGCTCTCCTCCTCGTCTGCCGTCAAAAGCAGCGGCGCTTCGATCGTCACATACGTCCCTTTCGGCTTTCCCATCATTTTTGCACCCTGCTCCGATGTGATTTTCACAATGGTTGTCTGAATTTCCGCCTTTCTTTTCTTCTTCTCAATCTCGACCCCGGAGATCTCCACATGGTCCCTCTCAAATTTTTCCTGATTCTCCATCGCCAGGTCTGTCCGCATCCTATACTTTCCTATCATACTTTTCTCCTTCTCCTGTATTTTTTGTTGTAGTTTTTGCAATTTTTCCAAAAATATGTATTGACAAACCATGCGAAATATTATAGGATAATAAAGCATGTTTCAGTGGAGCGCCCGTGTCTGTTCCATTGAATAACATCCCTTAAATCACATTAATTTTAAAAATATTGGAGGTGTACAGTTTGGCTAACATTAAATCCGCAAAGAAAAGAATCCTGGTAAATCAGACAAAGGCAGACCGCAACAAAGCAATCCGTTCTGCAGTTAAGACTTCTATGAAAAAAAAGTAGATGCTGCTGTTGCTGCAAACGATAAAGAGGCTGCTGCTGCTGCATTAGTAAATGCGATCTCTACCATCGACAAGGCTGCTTCTAAAGGCGTTTATCATAAAAACAACGCTGCCAGAAAAGTATCCAATCTGAGCAAAGCTGTAAACTCAATCGCATAATAAAGATATAAACCAAAGAGAACTTAGTCATACCGTCATGTGGCTGGGTTCTTTTTTTATGCTTACCAAAAGAGTGCGCCGCGACAGATCTTTTGATAAACACAGAACAAGGCGTACCGGTACAGGAAAACTGGCCGATACGCCTTGTTCTTTTTAGAAAACTCTGCTCTTACGCCGCCCTGCTGTATTTCGTAATCAGCAGCTCCACGCTCAGCAGATCGGAAATTTTTCCCGTCTTCACGTCCTCTTCCATCTGCACGCAGTCATTGACCGCCGCTTTTAATTCCTCCGCCGCATACTGGCGCGACATGGGAATATAGTTCCGCACAACGAAGCTCTGCAGTCCCGTCCGTTTTGCGATCGTCGCCTGATCGCAATGCTCTGCCAGCAGCTCTTTGACCTGCAGCAGCAGATTGAACTGGCGTGCCAGCAGAAAGAGAATCCGCATCGGCGGCTCCTTTAAAGCCAGCAGATCCTGATACAGATCGAGCGCTTTCCGCTGCTTCTTCTCCGTTACCGCGCGGATCATCTCGAAAATCCGGTTCGTAATCTGCGTTGTGCAGACTGCCTCGATATCCGCCCGCGTGATCACATCTCTTCCCATCGTATAGCTGAGCAGTTTTTCCAGCTCCTGCGAGATATTTCCCATATCCGTGCCCGTCTTTTCCAGAAAATCTTCCATATCCTGGCGCGTGATCTTTTTTCCCTCTTTTTTCATCATGCCGAGTACCCAGGTCATCAGCGTCTTTTCGTCCTGACGAGCAAATTCCACTGCTCTTCCCTGCTTCTGCACCGCCTTGTACATACGGTTCCGCTTATCGACTTCCTCCTCCACGAAGATCAGCACCAGATAATCCGGCAGGGATCCCATGTAGTCTGCCAGCGCGTCGGCTTTGTTTTTGAAAAATCCTGTATTTTCCAGCAGAATCACACGGCGGTCCGCAAAAAACGGCATCGTCTCCGCAAGGTCAATCACTTTGGGAATCTCGGTTCCTCTTCCCTCAAAGCGGGAGAAATTCATCGTGTCGTCCTCCGGCAGCAGTGCGTTTTTCAGCTTGTTTTTATACTGATGCTTCAGATAGGCTTCTTCTCCGTAGAGCAGGTAGGCCTGCTTAAAATTCTGCGTTTTGATATCTTCTAAAATGCTTTTCATTCCATCCTCTTTCTTTTGTTCCGGCAGAAGCACGTTTGCGCAGTGCCGCAGCAGCCGGAGCTTTTGACCATTCAGGAGACGGGAAATTCCACATCCGACCGGTATCCGTGAACCGCCAGGCGGTCACGCTTCAGCTGTACTGTCACGGCTCCATCCACCGGTGTTCCGTAGATATGGCTTTTGCAGGCACGAAGCCGCTCCAGCAGCTCCCGGTGCGGATGGCCGTACCGTCCCGGCCACGCGCAGGAAATCAGGCTGATCTGCGGCTGTATGCGGTTCAGAAATGCCTCGCTCGTTGAATTTCTCGAGCCGTGGTGCGCCACCTTTAAAATCTGGCACCGCTCTGCCGCCCCCAGGACCTCTTCTTCTCCGCTTCCCTCCAGATCTCCCGTCAGAAGTGCGCGGCAGGCACCGCAGGAAAGCTGTAATACAACACTTCCGGCGTTTTCCTCTCCCGTATAGTCTTCGCCCGCTCCCGGATGAAGTACCGATACGGTGAGTTCTCCTGCACGGATCTCGTCTCCCTTTTTTAGATATTCTACCATAATTCCCGCTTTTTGTGCGGCTAAAATAAAAGGATTTTCTTTTTCGCTTCCTTTCATCCACACAGGCAGGAACAGATGGCGGATGCGAAGCGCCGTTTTCTGCTCCCCGATCAGCTCCAGCAGTTCGAGGATTCCGTTCGTGTGATCTGCGTCCGGGTGCGTGACAACAACGGCATCAAGAGCGGCAATGCCGCGCTGTTTCAGATATGGGAGAATCCTTTTTTCCCCGACCGCAGACGCACTGCTGCTCCCGCCGTCATTCAGCATCACAAAACGGCCGCTCTCCACCACCAGCGAATCGCCCTGACCGACGTCCAGCGCTGTAATGGAAAACGTTTCCCGGGGACGGTAAAAAAGCAGAACACAGGCAAAAAACATGGTAATACCAAAGAGCATCCGCTCCCGCTTTCGTGCCTGCGCACCTTTTCGTTTTGCCCCATCCGGATTCATCTCCCGTTTTCGTTTTCGCACATACAGTATCACCAGCAGACCGGTCAGAATGATTCCATATCCTGCCATCTGCCATTTTTCCGGCTGACCGCAGATCCACACATTTCCCGGAATCTGTGCGACCGCCGCTGTCATCTGCCGCAGAAGTGTGAGCAGGAACCGCGTCGGAAGCAGAACAACACTTCCCGCTTTCACGCTTGCCAGTCCCGCCAGAAGCCCCGCAGCACCCGTCAGCAGCACCGCCGTCATGACAGCTCCTGCAAACAGATTCGGCAGAAACGCAAAGAGCGGAATCTCATAAAAATACCACGCCTGCAGCGGGATCATGACAAGCTGCAGGGAAAGGTACACCATCGCAGCCTCTTTTCCTTTCGCCGCAAGCTTTTCCAACCCCGTTTTTCCCCGCGTCTCTTCCGTTCCGCCTTCTCCCCCGCCAGAACCGGATAAACCCCGGAAATGGCTGTTACTGCTCCAAACGAAAGCCAGAACCCGCTCTGCTCCAGATACGAGGGGTTTTCCGCCAGCATCAGAATTGCCGCAAGAGAGAGCGCACTTAAGGAATCATACGTCCTTCCCACTGCGACAGCTCCCATCCGCACCGCAAACATCACCACTGCACGCACGGTCGCCGTTCCGCTGCCGGTAAACATGCCATACAGCACCATACCGGCGGCCGCTGCCAGAGATGCGGGAGTTTTCGGCAGATGCAGTGCCATCAGCAGCCGTCGGAGTGCCATGCCGAGCAGCATCAGATGCATGCCGGAAACGGAATCAGGTGCAGCAGACCGCTCTGCTGATACGCCAGATACGTCTCCTCCGTGAGTTCCGACCGTTCCCCGAGCAGCATCGCAGAAAGCACACCTGCCTCCTCCTCCGGCATCATTTCTTTTAAAACGGCACAGCACCGCTCCCGCTCCAGCCGGAGCGCTTCGCCGAGATTCCACCGCCCGACATCCACAACTTCCTCCCGTTCCGAAATCACGTAGAACGCACAGCCTTTTCCCTCATAATATGTTTTCTCATCAAACATCCCCGGATTGCGCGGGCTTCCGGCTTTTTTACAGTTCCGTACACCCGCACAGCGGCTCCGACCGGCAGATCTCCCCGCTTTGCGAGCAGATAAATTTTCCCTTTGCTTCCCTCCCCACGCAGCACATACCCGTTGTTGCTGCTCTTTTTCTCATACGTTTCAATTGTCCCTGCAATCCACACCTTCCTGCCCTGCTGCGCTTTGTTTTCGTATTTGGGGTCAGAAAAAGGCGTGCCAAGAGGCACGCCCGCAATCCGCAGCAGCACAAGCACCAGCATGAATCCAAGACACGCCAGGCACATGGGCCGTTTTCTCATGTATCTTTTTCCTCCAGATAAGACAGGTCTTCCTCGTAGAACTGATTGAGTTTCATCGTTTCACGGAAGGTTACATCGCTCTCTCCGTTGATGGAAAACTGCACCTTATCCACCTTACAGTTCGCCGTGATGGAATCCACCACCGCGTAAATCGGAATCTGCTCCGCCACACTCGAAAGCGCAGAATCCTTAAAAGATTTGTCAAAATTCACATAGGCAATCCGATCGGATGTCGTGACACTTAAGACATTCATCGTATCCGGCAGCACTGCATAGTGGCCGTCTTCTTTCGGTCCCTTCATCAGCTGCTCCACCACGACACGTTCCAGCGGAATGTTCGTGCTGTACGGCACCCGCCGCGTCTCTTTCACAAGATGATCGCCTGCTTCATTTGCAAAATACAGTGTCAGCGTCGCATACTGATACTGATAAATTTCCCTTCCGGAATTTTCCAGAAAGCTGTCCGCCGTCATCGTTCCGATCTCGCGTCCTTTGGAATCCTTTAACGGATCCCCGTCGATCAGAAGCGTCACGCGCTCCACCTCCGGAACCTGCACAAAGGTACGCACCAGTCCTGCACGCACCAAAACCTCCTGCGGCCGCGCAAGCTCTCCGTACTCTCCACTTAAGTTCAGCGTAAGGAGCCCGTTCTCCAGCGTATACGTCTTGATGGAAATCCCATTGGAAAGAAGTGCCTGGTTTCCGTCCTTGGCAGGTTTCTCCTGCAGCGCGTCAACCAGCTCCTTGATCAGTTTCTGATCCGTTCCTTCTTTTGGTCATACGGCTCCTGCACCAGTGTTGTGCCGGTTTTGTCCAGGCAGTACAGGTGATACGCCGACTCCTTCTGGCTCTTCTGCCACTGCCCGCAGCCGCTAAGAAGCAGCACGCCGGCCAGCAGTACGCCAAGTATCCGTTTCATGTGCGCCACCTCCTACATCACGTAATTCAGAGGAATCCGCACGGAAAATGTCGTTCCCTCGTTTTCTTTGCTGTATACACGGATCGCTCCCCGGTGCATGACAATCGCGCTCCGCGCAATCGCAAGGCCAAGGCCGGTTCCGCCGATTTCCCGCGAGTGGGACTTGTCCACGCGGTAGAAACGCTCGAAGATATGCGCAATCGACTCCTCCGGGATGCCGATGCCGGAGTCTGCCACCGTCACGTAGAAATATTTGTGATCCGCATTTAAGGATACACGCACCCATCCATTCTCGTTGTTGTATTTGATGCCGTTTTCGATCAGATTCGAGAACGCCAGCGAGAGCTTCGTCGCATCCACCTCCGCATTGACCGGGCGGAAGCTGTCGAGAATGAGCTCCACATTTTTCTGTGCGGCAATCGGATGAAGCCGCTTCAGCAGCTGCTCTAACAGCTCGTTGATATTGACCTGGGTGATATTGAGGTCTGCCACCTTTTTATCCATCTTGACCAGCGACAAAAGGTCGGTAATAATCTGGTTTTCGCGGTCGATCTCCGAGGTAATATCCTGCATGAACTCCTGATAAAGTTCCACCGGAACGCCCTCCTGCCCGTTCAGCGAATCCGCCAGAACCTTCATGGACGCAAGCGGCGTCTTTAACTCATGCGAGACGTTCGAAACAAATTCCTGGCGGGAATCGTCGAGCGTGCGGACGCGGGTCAGCATCTTGTTGAATGCGTCCGTGATCAGCTCTGTCTCGAGGTAATCCGGAACAGAAATGCTTTCGTCGAGATAGCCGTCGGTGATGTCCTCGATGGAACGGGTGACCTTCTGGAACGGCTTCATCAGAATGCCCGCGAGCAGATAGCCAAAAACCAGCACGAGAAGCGCAATGATCGAAAGAATCGTCATTCCCTTCGTCTCCAGAATTTTCATATTCGCACGGATCTCATCCGTCGAAATGCTGACGAGCATAACGCCGAGCGTCTCCTTCGTCTCGGTATTCTGAATCCGCACCGTCATTTCCAGATAGCTGTTTTCCGGTCATACTGGCTCGTCTCCTTGCCTGAAAGCTCTGGATGACCTCCTGCGAGATAATCGTCTTTCCGCGGTCCATATCGTACGTATCTTTGATGACGCGGAAATCCTGGTCAATAATCAGGATTCTGCCGCCGTAGATATTTGTCAGCATACTGAGCTGTCCGTTGATGACATCCGATCCAGGATCTTCCATGTAATTCTGCTGGATGAGCTGGTTGCAGATAATATCGCACTGATTTTTTACGGTAATGCTGCGCACCGATACCGCACGGTCCTCATAGCTGTTTACGATGCTCTTCTCAAGGATCACACACGGTACAATGCCGATGATCACAAGAATCACCGTGATGCGGAAGCGCAGACTCCGCAGAAACTTCCATTTTTCTTTGTTTTTAAGCCTGGAAATAGTAACCAACTCCCCACTTTGTGTGAACGTACTTCGGTTCACTTGGATTTTTCTCAATCTTTTCGCGCAGACGGCGGATATGTACATCTACGGTGCGCACGTCGCCCGGGTACTCATAGCCCCAGACAATATTCAGCAGGTTCTCTCTGCTGTACACCTTGTTCGGATTGAAGACGAGAAGCTCGAGCACATCGAACTCCTTCGCAGTCAGATTGATCTCGCGGTCTCCGATGAAGACTCTTCTGCTCTCGCAGTCGATCCGCAGGTCTTTCACCTGTACGACTTTTGCTTTCTCTTCTTTTGGCTCCTGGCGGGCCGCACGGCGCATGATGGCTTGATGCGTGCTTTTACTTCCAGAATGTTGAACGGCTTTGTGATGTAATCATCTGCGCCGTATTCCAGTCCCAGGATTTTGTCCATGTCCTCGCCCTTTGCGGTCAGCATAACGATCGGAACGTTGGAAAATTCACGGATCTGCTGGCAGACGGACAATCCGTCCAGCTTTGGCAGCATCAGATCCAGAAGGATCATATCGTATTCTTTTTCTTTTGCCATGGAGAGTGCTTCCTCGCCGTCGTATGCGCAGTCAACCTCCATGCCGTCCTGCTCCAGGCTGAAGCGGATTCCTTTTACGATCAGTTTTTCATCATCAACTACAAGAACTTTCTTTGCCATTTCTTCTCCTTCTTGTTCTAAACCTCGATAGAACCCCTTATCTTTTCAAACATCTTTTCCTTGATGCCCTCAATGTTCATAATCTCCTCAATCGAACCAAACGGGCCGTTTGCTTCGCGGTAGGCGATGATGGCATCCGCACGGCTCTCTCCGATGCCGGAGAGTGTCATCAGTTCTTCTTTTCCGGCCGTGTTCAGGTTGACTTTGCCGGAACCGGAAGCCTGCTCCGTGCCGCCCGTATTCTGCTGCGGCGTTTCCGTGATTTCCATGTTTTCTGCCTCCTCGCGCGTCCAGACGGTGATCTGCTCTCCGTCTTCGATTTTCCGTGCAAGATTGAGGTTTTTTCTTCAGCATCCGGCAGAAATCCGCCTGCCGCTTCCACAGCCTGCACTACGCGGCTTCCGCCCGGCAGCGTGTAGACACCGGGGGAAGCTACCGCACCGCAGATATAAACCTGCACGTTTCTTCCGGTGCTGCCTCCTGTGCCTCACGTTTTTCCGGAATGCCTGTGGTTTCTCCGGCGCTTTTTTCGGAAACCGTCTGCTCCTCATCCACTTCCTTCTGATTCCCGAAAACGGTTTCCGCCGTGCTCCCGCCTGTGCTATCTGACAGTTTGTATTCTGTATCCCTGTGGTTGCATCCGCAGAGCAAAAAAACCAGCATCGCCGCCAGTATTTTTGCATGTTTTCTGCCTCTGTTCTGCTGTTTTTTCAATTTCATGCTGTGTACTCCCTTCCGCTTCGCATCTGACGCGCAAGGGTCCCTTGTGTACGCATAACTACGTTTCTATTGTATCGAAGAAACCATAAAAATACAAGTAGAAATCTTAATCGTTATTCCCACTGAAACACTACAATTCCCACAACGGCGATCGCCATGCCGATCAGTTTTCGCCACTGAAAATCCACTTTTTCTACACCAAACAGACCAAATAATTCAATTATATAGGCAACTGCCAGCTGGGAAATTACAATCAGCATAGCAGCCTTTGCAGGACCTAAACTTCCCATGCTTTGAATGACAGTTATTGTAATAAATGCTCCGATAATACCGCCAAGTAAAGTATATTTATTCTCCACCTGCCACAACGCGCCAACACTGTCCCTCCCGGTAAAAATCCACGCCAACGCGCAGACCAGAAACGCAGAAAGCTGTACCCAGCCGGTGGATACCCACAAGCTGGTCTGCTTAGTCATCTCTGTGTTAAAAACGCCCTGAATACTCATCAATGCACCAGATATCAACGCTACAAGAAATCCCCACATACAATACCTCCATAAACTATCCTATACTTCCAGATTCTTTCTCTAGAGCGTGTTTGAAAAAGGCTTTCTGCAAGATGTGCGTCACAATTTGTGGGAGATTTCGCCCGGATGAGGCGCCGTAGCTGGGCTACGGCAACCGAATTC
>ENA-OQJI01000399-OQJI01000399.1-human-gut-metagenome-genome-assembly--contig:-NODE-399-length-10105-cov-0.617158_pt1 | contig 10105 bp, 10 predicted proteins | sample MGYA00242602_ERZ504768 | MGnify/ENA primary metagenome ERZ504768 (study PRJEB26092, sample SAMD00036368) | human gut metagenome | host: Homo sapiens | study: EMG produced TPA metagenomics assembly of...
CAATGCTGAAAAGGCCGGCGGTGTGGGGAGCGCGGGTAGTACCGGACGGACGGCGGGGAATGGCGATACGCCGTCGCCGCGAATCGCCAGCAGTGCTCCCCATTATGCGAATTGACCAGTGGACTGATCAGAACGGCCAACGTAACAAATCAGTGGGAATACTGGACATACACGCGGTTCACGCACGGTACGCGCGCTTCGCGCTGCATTGTACGTCGCTGTACTACGTCATTCCAATTGAATCGCAACAATGCGTATAGCAGATGAAAAGCACATACGAAAAACGCGCATGAAAAAACGGTCCCGATATATTCGAGACCGTTTTTCATGAGTCGATGAAGCAAACGCTGTCCGGCAGCGAGCCGGCTCAGTTTTCGCTGGTTTCGCGCTTATACTGCACGAACGTCTTCATGGCGTAGGCAAGGCCGGCAAGCAGCAGAATGGCTGTGCAGGCAAGGGAAATGCCGATGCCGGTTTGTGCAAGCTGTCCATATTCCGACTTGGTCAGCGCGCCGGTGGACGCGGCGGTTTGATCGCCGGAAGCTGTGACGGATCCAGTTGCAGCACCATTCGCGCCAGTGTCGGCAGCCGTGCGCACAGTGCCAGTGGTGCCGTTGACTCCAGTAACGGTCGTACCGGCATTCGTTCCAGCCGTGATGCCATGCGTGCCGGTAGCAACGGATGAGCCGCCCTGCTGACCCGTCTTGGAGTTCGCGTCCTTCAACGCCGCGATGAACGACTGATGCCACTGGTGGCTGCTTGCCGCGAACGCATCATGCTTGGTTTTAAGCTCGTCGTGAGTCTCTTTCATGTCGGCATGCATCTGGTTCAGATGGGTCTGCGTATCCTGCATATCCTGATGCAGAGCGTCGTGACGCTCCTGACCGCGCTTAACCGCGCCGTCAATCGCATTCTTTATATCCTCACGGTCCTCCTGGTAGTTCTTCCAGGCCTGCTCGTTGTACTGGCGAAGCGCGTCGGCGTCCTCGTGCGCGTTCTGATGCAGCTGCTCGGCGTGCTGCTTGGCGGTATCGATGTCCGACTTGATCTGCTGGTTGGTTTTGCGCACATGCTGTACGGCATCGCACGTTTTGTCGGTGCACACGGCCATATCCTGGTCGATCTGCCCGCTGATGGCGGTGCTGCCCGGCCAATCCGTCCGTAGACGGTGCGACTTCACTGGCCGAAGCCGCGGAAGGCAAGGCGGCCATGCCGATGGTTAATATTCCCGCCGCTGCAGCTGCTGCAATACGATTCCTCATGGTGGTTCCTCTCCTGCGCACGTTTGCATTCGATCTGTGATTGTGCGCTCGCGTTCATTCCGTATGCCATAGTAGGAGGGGAATGTGCCTAAATAAACCGGTGGAAAATGACATTTGTCTAGTTTCTGCGATGCTGCAGCAGTCTTCATAGTTTAAGCAGGAAACCAGAAACCAAAACTAGAATCCGGAACAGCCTGCTCAAAACATGACCAAGCAGGCCAAGCAACGGCTCAGACCGCCCGTACTTATCCCGCCCGTATTGGTTTATCTAGCGGCGGCCCCCCAACAAAGATCACTCGACAATAGTGATGAATGGGCTAGCCGGCAGATTAAAGTCGTTGTACAGCATGCTCGCGCACTTCGGATTGCCACTGAACAGGTAACGTACCTGGCTCATGGCGTTGAGATCGTTCAGTATTGAACCATCGGCTGCGGTGAGCAACACCTGATTGCCCTGATAGTGGCATTGACCGCCTGCCATTGACCGGAATAATTGGCGACCTCAAACCCCTGCAATGCCGTAGTGGTGGGAGCGGCGATATTGCTGATACCGCTTAACGGGGTTCGCTTTCGGAGCGCTCTTATAGTTTGGTGCGATTGCGCTCGCGGTTTTCGAATAGTTCGGCTGCATGGCTTTCAGCCTGCTTGCGGTGCCGTTCCGGAAAGACAAGGCGATTGCGCCGTTCGCAGTGTGCCGGGCATGTTCGATAAGCGGTCCGTTGGGTACGGTGGTGCCGTCTTCCATGGCGAGATACTGCGCGGCCATGCGTGCCCCGAGAATATCCTTGCCGAGCGGATGGATTAGCGCGGATGTGCCCTTGTCTGTGTCAAGGGAAACCGTCATCGCCACATTCGACGAATCGTGCAGGTTGGTGTTGCCGAGCGTAGTCCGTTGCGCTTCTCGCACGTTTTTGCGTGTACTGGTAGTTTGGCCAGCGCGCGAGCTGTACGTACAGGAACGGCAGGTCCTTGCGTCCGAACACGTTACGGTACTGGTTGATGAGCGTGGTCATTTGCGATTCGTATTGCAAAGCAGTTCCGTAATTATTGGCGTCATCGCAACCTTGATACCACAGCACGCCCGCCACATGGAATCCCTTCAACGGCGCGATATGGTTCGCATAAATATCGCCGCCTTGTACATGCCGGCGAATACGGCGTGCCACCCCACGCGGTCTGGATGATGCCAATCGGCACATTGGGGTGCTTGGCGCGCAACTGCATGGCGAATTGCTGAGCCAGATAGCTGAGGTGCAGTGAATTCGTGGAATCTGCAGTCAGCCATGCATCGGCGCTCTGATTAACAGCGGACAGTGGAAAATCAGTGTCTTCAACATCATGATTTGATCGATGACAAATTTCACGTTGTCATCTACGAGCGGTTTCGGCAAATCGCCTGTCGTGATTAGTCCATTGCCAAAATTGTAAGTAGCGTTTTCGTAATACTGCACATAGTTGAGTTCCATATTCGACTGGCCAGCGGCTACGAAGACGTCTCCCACATACACTTTGGCCAGTTTCAGCACGGTTTTGCCGGCGTACTGCACTTGCAGCGAATACGGATTGAGACTTGCCTTTTGCGCGCTCAGCGTGCAGGTGAAACTGCCGTTTTTCGCTGCCTTTGCCTTGATCGCTCTCGGAGGTGTTGCCTTGCGTAAGTGTCGCTGACTAGTTTCGAAACGTCGATGGGGTTGCTTTCCGTGGAGCTGACGTTGCCTTTGACTACGATTGGCTGATCGCGCTGGAACACCATATTGTCCATGTAGTATGAGGGCAGCTGCACATCAACAGTGGCCGCAGTATGGGCGGTGGCGGTGGATTGCGATCCGGTTTTACCGGTTGCCGTTCCGTTGCCCCATTTGGGGCCGCACCCGACGATGATGGCAACGACTATTCCTACGGTTACGATAACGGCAAGTGCCGTTCTTGCCAATCGTTTCGTATTCAATTCTGATTTGCCTCGTTCTTTGTCAACGCCCGCTCGAAGGTTCTGGCCTGTTTGTCATATGCGGCTCGTTCGGTGTTGGCTTTGCTGGTGGTCCCGGACGGGTCGGCTTTGCAGTCAAGCGCCTTCGGCGATTTGACTTCTTCCTGATACAAGGTGCTGAGCTTTTCCAGATCATATGAGGAATCCATGCTGGAAAATGCGTCGACAATCTTTCCCTTGAGCTGGAAATCCTTGGAATATGAAGCGTTCATGGCGGCAACCGCGTCTCTGCAGTCGTTAATGGCATTCAGTTCGCGCATTTTCTGCGATGTTCTCACGCCCATGACGCCGAAGACCACAATGCATACCGCAACGACGATAACGGCTACGATGATGGAACGGCGAATCAAGTTCTTGACATGGTTATGTACCCAAGTGTCGCCATCTTGCACGCCTTGCGATATGGCGATTTGGAATGGATCTTTGGTGTTTGTTTGATAGGAAACCCTGATGCGTCTGTTTCAGGCTTTTCGTCACGATTGGTGGCATTGACGGAATTGTTGGATTTGCTGGTCCCGACGGTCGCGGTACTGCTGAACGTTCGGGGCTTACGGACGCTATTTGTTTGACCGTCAGCTTTGTCCGGCTGCTTTTCGTGCCGTGCCATGCTTTCCTCCAGGAGTCCGCGATACCGTTTTGATGTTGTCTATTGGAGGTGGTCCGACAAGGTCCTCTGTTCCCAAATGACAATACATAAGGTATGTTACCCGTTCCACTTCCGAATGCCAGCACTTCATGTTGTGGCATATTCGGTAAATGTGAAGTTTGGTCCGGAATCCAGCTGCTTTATTTTAAGTGGGGACATCTCAGAATACACTTAAGTTTTGCGTGTGCAATTGCGTCAACGAGTGAAAATGCGTTTTGTGAGAGAGGCTGACGATGATATCGCCGAAAAGCTTGATGAAGATTGCGACCACCGCTTCCGTGGTTGCAATGACGGTTTCCGTTGCCGTGGTGCCGGCTTACGCCATGCAGGATATTGCGATTGAGGATGCGCCAAGTTCTTTTTGCCGCGATTGTGGATGATGTGCAGGATTCGTCAAACAGCATGCCGGACAATCCGAACGCGACGCTGCCGGAAACGGTAAGCGAAAACATTTCGGACGATTCCACTGTGGTTTCGGAGAACCTTGCGGTTACGCCGGAAGGTGATGTACAGAACATTGAGACCGGCGAAACCGTGACGGACGCTCAGCTGGTCGGCACGCAATCGCAGCAACCTGATCCACTGGCCAAAACGGATGGCGAATCATTCATTCCGGTGAGTGCCTCGGATGTGAAAGATGCTGTGGAACAATCTGTGAAACAATCCGTGGAGCAATCGTCCTCAAAAAACGGAGCCACCGTGAAGCTTGCCAAATTCGATGGCAACGATTACGGCGCGCATTGGGGAACCTACAACAATACGAAAGCCTTCTTCGACTATAGAAACAACCTGTTCGCCCAGCAGGCCAAAGGCGTGATCGACGTCTCTTCATGGCAGGGGGATATCGATTGGGCTAAGGCGAAAGCCGACGGCGTGGAAGGCGCGATCATTCGTCTAGGATTTGGCTGGGGCAACTATGCCGATGCCAAAGCGCAACGTAACATCAACGAATGCAAACGTCTTGGTATTCCTTTTGGCATCTACTGGTATTCGTATGCATACGATGCGAACTGCGCACGTGCGGAAGGCAATGATGTGGCTGCCAAACTCCGCCAGATGGGCGTGAGCCGAACGATCTGAAATACCCTGTGTATTACGACCTTGAAAAGTGGACGTGGGCTGGTCATACCCCGCCGACCAATCCGAATGTTTATAGCGGTATGGCCGACGCCTGGTATGGCGCACTGCAGTCCGCCGGATACAAGAATCTCGGTGTGTATTCGTATACGAGCTACCTGCAAGGCCCGTTGAACAATTCGAACATCTACGCAAAGACCCGTTGGGTGGCCCAGTATGGTGCTCAAATGGGATACAACGCCTTTGGCACCAACGACCGCGGCTGGCAATACACCAGTTCCGGCCGTATCAACGGCATCAGCGGTTCCGTGGATATGAATGCTTTTGGTAATAAAGCGACCAACGTCGCATCGGGAAATGGGTGTACAAGGACGGTCGCCAGTATTGGCAGGAGAAGGATGGCTCATATGCTCAAGGAAAAGAGATATATGAACCCATCGACAGATGCTTGGTATTGGATAGATGCAAATGGCGTTATGGCTCAGAACAAAGATGTGTATTTGCGTTCGAATGGCGGTAAGTGGGTTCGCTATGATTCGAACGGCCGGATGGTTAAAGGTGAGGATTTCAGGTATGGAGCTTGGTACAATTTTGATTTTACGACCGGTGCGATGAGTAAAGGAATGACATATTTGTCCGATGAGGACAAATATGTCTATTACGATGAGACTACTGGCAAGATGATTTATGGCGAAGTTTATCTTGGCTATGATGATGAGCGCGCTGGATGGTACATGTTTGACGCAGTTACTGGCGCTAGACGCGTAGGCGATGTTTTTATACGTTCGAATGGCGGTAAATGGGTCCGCTATGATCGAAAAACCGGCAAAATGGTAAAAGGTTTGCAGAAACAGAATGGTTCATGGTACTACTTCGATCCAGTTACGGGAGCTATGGCTCACGGAAACACGTGGGTTCCACAATGGCAAGCATGGCATTATTTCGATAACGTCACAGGCCGAGGTTGATTCGTGACTTACATTTCAGATTCGGTTATGTTACCTGATTGATTCGGCTGGAAAATGGTGAATTTTCCAGCCGCTTTCATAATGGCGACGGTGTTGCCTGTCATGGCTGATTTTCGTGCTTTGGATTCACTGATTGATTCGGAAACGTAAATTTGGATTTTCTTGCCATCAAGAGGGGATAAATCTACGGTGGGACATTGCGCGCTAATCGTAATAGGAGATAGTCTGGAAAGCGGCGTCAAATTGCATGATTTATCGGAAAGCGCGATATTCTGCAAGGTACTGAGATGCGCTAGAGCTGAAATATCGGAAATCTTAGTGCCTTGCAAATTAATTTGGGTTAGAGAGGTCATGGATTCAATCTGTGGTAGTTCTTTTAGAGATTTGAACTCGCTCAAATCCAGTGAGATCAATCCGGTAAAATGCTGCAGTCCTTCGACTGAAGTGATTTTTTGCAGATTATTCGTACTGCAATTTTGATATTTGGTTGTGTATTCAGTAAACGACAGGTTCTTAATTTTAGAGGCTTTTACTGAGGGGAAACCCTTATTGGATGCGTTGAGTACGGAGACTAAGCATGCAGCGAATTTTTTGTCAGGAATGACTTTGGAAAAATCGTTAGAAATAGATGATGCAGGGGACTTTTGGGGAAATGGTGTCCGCGCAACATTGTTATTCTGTCCAGAACATGCTGTTAAAGAACAGGCTTGCAATATGACCAACATTGCTAATGTACATGCGCGGACACCGTATTTCATATGGACTCCTTATAAACTGTTTCTATACAGGTTTAAATGGTTACTCGTCGTAATATGGGTGAGCATAGTTTGCTCCGTTGTAAGCCGAACGAATGCCAATATCTCCATAAGCTGCGTCGATAATTATTACATTTCTTCCATTCACTTCGACTACGACACCTGCATGGCTGGCGTCATAGTCATGAGCCCAAGCATCTCCGAACTTCCAGAAAGCGATATCTCCAACATGTGGTGTATGACTGACACGCCCACGGGATCTGTACCAATCGTAGTTATGGTGTGGCCAGCCGGTTTTAGCTCCGTCGCAGAGGAAAATGTCTAAACCGGCAGAATGGAATGATGTACCAGACAAAAGCCATACATGGTCCGAATGGGCAAATGAGTCCTCCATTTGCAGCGAGCACACCTGGACAATCAGGATGCTGATTTAAGAGCGCGCGTGCTTGAGAAGTCAGTCTATCGATGATTTGTTGTTTTTTGTTGTATTGGGCTCCTGTGTGGGGATCGAAGAAATAATGATGCCCGTCAAGAATGGCTCCACCATGAATCATGCGACTACTGGTTTTGTCGTAATATACCCATTTCTTACCGGCGTCCAGCCATGTTCTGCCCTTGGCCAAGGCTCCTGTGACAGGTTTCATGTAGTACCACCCATCATTAATGTAGTGCTCGCCGTACTGCATCTTGCCTGTTATTTTGTCGTAGTATACCCATTTGTCATGTTGGCGAAGGTAGACGAAATCATGCGCCATTTTGCCAGTGTTTTGGTCGAAATAATACCAGCCAGTATGTTCTTTGTCGTAGTTGAGATGGGCTTCGCCGTGCGCCATTTTGCCGGTGACCACGTCGTAGTACACCCATTTACCATTGTTGGAGGATATGTGTTTAACTCCCTTGGCCATGGCACCTGTCTCTTCGTCAAAGTAGTACCAGCCGCCATTGCGGTGATCTTCTCCTTTGACTAAATTACCGTTTTCGTCAAAACGAACCCAGATGCCGTCTTTGCGGTTGTTGGGAGAACTTGAAATGAATACGTCCTTGCTGACGGCCATAGTGCCGTTTTCGTAGTAGTGCTCTTTATTCTGATCCCAACCGTTTTCAGGTTTGTCTGGTTTAGTTGGTTCGTTAGGACTGGTGCTGTCGTTATTCTTGTCCGGTTCGGAAGAATCGGGTCTGTCGTCATTCCTGTTCTGTCGGCTGGAGTGAATTACACTGTTCGGTTGTGTTGATTCGGATGCCGAATCAGAAAATTGCGAGGCATCATCAGCGTCTGAAGTGATTGTATTGGAATCACCTCCTTGGATACTATTTGAATTCTGATTCGGTTCGGCAGTTTGACTATTGGAAGATACTTGCATTGCGTTGGATTCGCTGCCCAGCGCGATTGCCGGGTAGGTAATTCCCTGCAGTACTGTAATGGCTAGAAAACTGATTAGAATTTTTCTCCGTTGAAGCATTATTCCCCCTTCCCCCTCATTATTCGGGGATAATTATAGCTGTTGCTATGACAAAAAAGTTTGTTTTACAAGTCGTTCATTTACAAGAGGAGTTGATGTTTTTTGGCGTGTGGCTAGAGGCGTGGTGGTGCCGATGTACAAGGAAACATTTGAAGGTGCATGACGAAGTTGCGGACAGCGTTTGACTATTGCGTTGATAGCATGACATACACTGTTAGACATGACTCATGATATGGAAGCGAACGGGCGTGGAGTTCAGATGAGACGTGAACCGACACTGGCTTTTGTGATTCCTTGTTTTAACGAAGAAGCCGCATTGCACGTAACTGCGGACGTTTTGAAGAAAAAGATGATTCAGCTTGAGGATTCGCAGGCTGTTGCGCGAGATAGCTTCGTTATTTTTGTCGATGATGGGTCCCGCGACAAGACTTGGGATGTGATTGCATCGCTGCATGAGAAGGATCCCTCCTTATTTCGTGGCGTGAAGCTGGCTCACAATAGAGGTCATCAGAATGCTCTTTTTGCTGGCTTAATGCAGGCATTGAGCATGAATGTCGACGCTGTTGTTTCCATGGATGCTGATTTGCAAGACGATCCCAATGCTGTTGATGGCATGGTTCAGGAATATCGTCAGGGAGCTGAAATCGTATACGGTGTGCGTGATAATCGCGATACTGATACTGCATTCAAGCGCGGAACGGCCCATGCCTTCTACTCTTTGATGAAGTGGCTTGGTACGGAAACCGTGCCGGATCATGCTGATTATCGTTTGATGAGTCGTACTGCATTGACGGCTTTATCTCAATATAAGGAGTCCAATCTGTTCCTTCGAGGATTGGTTCCTTCACTTGGTTTTAAAACGGCGAAGGTGTATTACAAGCGCGGAACTCGAGTTGCTGGGGAATCGAAATATCCTTTGAAGAAAATGGTTTCTTTCGCTGTAGAGGGCGTGACATCATTTTCGACAAAGCCTTTGAGCATGATTACCGGCATCGGGCTGTTCTCTGTGTTTATCGGAATCATCATGTTGATTTACACCCTTGTTTCTGTTTTCTCTGGGCATGCGGTTGCCGGCTGGGGCTCCATTATGTTCTCTTTGTGGATTTTGGGTGGTTTTATTCTGCTAGCTCTTGGAATTACAGGCGAATATATCGCGAAAATCTACATGGAGGTCAAAGCTCGACCGCGCTATATCATTGAAACGACGATCTGAGCGATAGGAATTTCTTTCTGAAGAAGATGGGATTAGAACCAAGTGAATAAAAGTGCTGTAGCTCAAAAACAGCCGTTCATTAAGCAAGTGCTTCCGAGATGGCTGGTCACAGTCGCTTTGGGAATGCAAATCGCCATTGTGACGATACTGCTTATGCTGTCAGTCTTTTTCACCGTCACTTTTAAGAGAAACGGTCCGCAGCTTGGCAGTATTACTGAGCAAGTTGATTACCATTTTGGGATGCCATCGGTTGCGTTCGGATTGGGAACAATCATACTGCTTGGCATGATGATCTTGCTTGCGATTGGCTTTTCGAATCTCCCGCAGCAATGGGTTCTTGCCATTCTTTTGATATATGTGGCTGCAATGCAGATCATTTGGTTGATGTCATTGAATCTGGTGACTTACACATACCCGGATTCACGGAGCTTGATGGACGCAGCCGATATTCTGCTTAATGGTAACATTAACCAGTTCGGTGCGGATTTTTGTCCGAAGGGCAGCATCCGTCTAGAATGCGGCGCGCGAGGTATTCCGAGCGCATATACCTATTTCTCCTACTATCCATTCCAAAGCGGCCCAATGTTGTGGTACCTTCTGGTTTTTGCGGTTTTTGGATTGGATAACATTCTTGCTTTTCAAATCGTGAGTGCTGTGGCGGTTACTGCTTTGGTGGCAGTGCTATGGCGATTCGGCAGTTTGATCGGTTTGAATGAGAAAGGACATGGGGCCTTCAC
>ENA-OQJI01000400-OQJI01000400.1-human-gut-metagenome-genome-assembly--contig:-NODE-400-length-10103-cov-1.085706_pt1 | contig 10103 bp, 11 predicted proteins | sample MGYA00242602_ERZ504768 | MGnify/ENA primary metagenome ERZ504768 (study PRJEB26092, sample SAMD00036368) | human gut metagenome | host: Homo sapiens | study: EMG produced TPA metagenomics assembly of...
CCAGCTACATCAAGTCGCTGGAAGACGCTTGGCGAGTGCATGTGGAGCCGCAGTGGGGCATGAGGGAGATGCAGTCAATCACGCGCGACGAAGTGCAGCGGTGGGTCACCGATCTGGCAGGACGACGCAGTGCGTCGGTGACGATTCGCGCCGAGAATCTGCTTCGCAGCCTCATGGAGAGGGCAAAAGGCCGATCGGTGCATCCACGACAATCCATGCGACGGCATCGAGCTGCCGCGCAAGCAGGTGCGGAAGCACGTCTATCTCTCGGCTGACGAATTGTCTCGTGTGGCGATGCAGTGCGGGTGGCGTGAGCCGATCGTGCTGACCTTGGGCCTGTGCGGCATGAGGTGGGGTGAGCTTGTGGCGCTCCGTGTCGAGGATGTCGATCTGCAACGCTGTCGGCTGCATATATATAGGAGCATCACGCGTCTTTCCAGCAGGATGGTGGAGACCGACCCGAAAACCCATGATGGACGTTCGGTGATGTTTCCCCTGGTGTTGCGTCCACTGCTCGCCAGGCAATGCGAGGGGCGCAGGCCGTCCGATTTTCTTTTTCACCGCTCCCGGCGAGCCTTTGGACGAGCCGATGGGGAATGGCTGGAATCCGACGCGAGCATGGGTGGTTCGCGGTGGCGCTTCGCCGCGCGGGCGTGGAGCGTGGCCACATGACGATTCACGATCTGCGCCATACGGCCGCTAGTCTCATGGTGCAGTCCGGCGCTAACGTCAAGACCGTGCAAAGGCAGCTGGGGCACAAGAGCGCCGCCATGACATTGGACGTTTACGCCGATCTCTTCGATGATGATCTGACGAGTTGTCGGAGAGGATGGGTGGTTTGCTTTTTTCGCGGAATGTGGGCAAAATGTGGGCAAACGTGACGCAAGGTGTCGATGGAACCGTTGAACGGTTGGTGTCTGAGTCTTTTTCGCCGGTGGGTTCGAGTTCTTCACAGTCACCTGATCTTTTGAAAGAGAAACATCAGTGGGCGTGATAGACAACACTTCACGAACTCCATCCACTGGATTCACACTGCCCCATAGCAATCCGCCAAAATAGTATAGGTGAAGTGAGTCCTGATATTTCATTGCTTTCTTATATGAATCAAAAACGTACAAGGTTTCTTTTTCAAAAGCCCCGGAATCCATTTCCGTTTCTTTCTGTTTCTTGTAACTTTCAATCGCTTCAGTATCACGACGCGAATAATAAAAAATCATTTATCGTAATACCTCTATCTATGATTTCTTCCGCAATATCGTAATACGCTTGGAACTTCAGCTGTCCATCGCTGAAAATCATCACATGCTTCTTCCCCTCAAGCATCGAATCTAAATCTTCCGTCTTAATCCAAGCGGAATAAGTTTGCTGTCTATTTTTGTACAGTTCAGTTCGATTCTGCAACATCGGAGAAAGATCAGAAATCTGCAACAACAAACATGTGACAGTGAGGAGCGCTGCCACTTTAGAGGTAAATGTCCTATAGACCACAACAAGTGTTGCGATGACAACCAAGTCCCAAACGCCCCACATGAAACGCCCCGTGGAACGAAAAATGCCATAAATTTTCAGGAAGAAATCCGGATAAGGAATATGGAGTAATGTGCGATCATTCAACGTAATATCAGTGCCGAAAGAAGCGACTAAAAGCAACACGCCTGCACAACATATGTAGATAATCTCCACACGCAGCGCATTCCATTGCTCTTTAATCCACTGACCACCTTTTGCGAGAACCCCCGCGATGGCTATGATCAACAGCAACATAAGCCCCAGCCCCAGATACGAGTAGCCCTCGTATTGGCCAAGTTCCGCCACAGGCTTAGTCTTCATGAACTTAGACCAACCGGTCAAGTACAGGCCAGTTTCCAAAGGATTAAAGAGAGCGTTCAGGTTAGCTCCAAGATGTCCTAAACCGCCGCCATTAACGCTGGTGCTACCAATATGGTAGAAACCACCGTAAATATAAAAGGCAGAATGGCTCCAACCAACGAAGCCCCGAATTCCGAAACCCCCACCAATACCGTCTTCTTAACCGCAGCGATATAGATCGACTCAATCAACATCAGGATGCCAATAATCGGCACGTAATACATATTGACTGATATCGCCAGGAAGAAAAGCAATCCCCAAAGAACAACATGTTTCACAGGAGATCTTCTCTCACTGTTAGTTACAATCAGTAAAATTCCTAGCAAAATAACCCAATTCGCGGCAAGCGCAGTGTGTGTATACAGTCGCTGAATGGAAAAAGTTGTCAACGCAAAAAACGCTGACGAAAAAGCAGAAAAACAGACGCTGTCGGTCAGTCGGAAAATAATGCGAGCTCCCACTGCACCATTCAGCATGAAGCAGCACAAACCCCATATCCCAAAGAACTGGAATATCGCAGGCAAGGCAGGACTGAGCACCTTGAAGATTACATCAAAAAGAGGCACCGAATCAATGTACATAATCGGAGTCAAACTCGGATCAGCAACCCCATCCATCAAACCAATCGGCCAATGCCAAGCAGAAGCTCTATAGAACTTCCACCCGTAGTATGACTGTGCAAAATCTCCAGTAGCATTTCTGATCCAGTCGTCATATGTAATGTCAAGAATGGCAACACCATATATCCCTATGAAAAAGAGTCCGCCAATAATCGCCCCCAGCAGGGTAGACACGACAGACGGTCGAACCCGCAGCCCTTTGAGACTAAAAGCCTTCATCTTTTCATTAATTGAATTTCGAACAACGCTGGTTCCATACAAAAACTCTCTTTGAATCTTCTCATTCATCAGTGATTTCGCTAATTAAAACTTCGTTTCAATGCAATAGCGCGGGCGACGCTTAGACTCAAGATATATCTTCCCCACATACTCTCCTACAATGCCGAGGGACAACATGAGGAAACCTCCAATAAGCCACAATGAACACATCATGGATCCCCAACCAACCACCGCATGGTTAGTGAAAACAGACGCAATAACGTAAACCAGCATCGCCAAGCCAACTAGAATCGACAGAACACCAATGGATGTGACAAGTTTCAAAGGCTTCGTGGAAAAAGAGGTGATGCCCTCAATGGCGAAGGCGATCATCTTTTTCAGTGGGTATTTCGATTCTCCAGCCTCACGAACGCCCCGTTCGTAATATACCTTCCCTGTTTTAATCCCAAGGTCGGAACAATACCACGTAGAAAAAGATTCACCTCGTTGTACTCCGAAAGGGCTTCAAGCGACGCACGGCCCATCAATCGGTAATCTGCATGGTTAGGGACCGTCTCCGCCCCCATCCACGCGAATATTGAATAAAACAGCTCCGCGGTATTACGCTTGAACCACGTATCTTTCTCTCTGGACGATCTGACACCATAGACGATTTCACAGTGGTGCTCGGAAAACTGCTTAATCATTTCATCTGCAGCATTTACATCATCTTGAAGGTCGGCATCCATGGAGATGGCGGCATCGCATCCAGCCTTATAAGCCTCCATAAGACCAGCATAGAGAGCATTCTGGTGCCCTCTGTTATGGGCAAGTTTCACTCCCCCAAATAGAGAACCATTCATATTGTGGAGTTTCTCAATAAGCTCCCATGTGCCATCTTTCGAACCGTCGTCTACAAAAAGGATTCTGCTCTGCTCACTGATTTTCGATGCTGCAACCAACTGACTTATCTTCTGATGTAGCACTTCTGCAGTATGTTCCAAACCTTCAACTTCGTTGTAGCAAGGTAACACAAAGTAGATAATTGGCAAAGATTCAACGTCCACAGGATCCAAAAACTTCGCATACTCACTTGTCATAGCTAGATACTCTAATAGAGGCTAGAGTCATCATTCATGAGCATTAGTTGAGAATGGATCTCAACTAGTCAAATTAGTTTCCGGAAAGGTCTGATTCATGAAAATCGCGGTTGCAGGCACTGGTTACGTTGGATTGTCTGTCGCCTTGCTGCTTGCTCAGCATAATGAGGTTCATGCTTTGGACATTGTTCCGGAGAAAGTTGAGCTTCTAAACAACGGCAAGAGCCCGATTGTGGATGCTGTGATTACTGATTTTCTGGAGAAGAACACCTCCGGAGAGCGCCCTCTTGACTTCCATGCGACTGTTGATCCGGAAGAAGCATATTCCGATGCCGATTTCGCAGTGATTGCAACGCCTACGAACTATGACGAGAAGAAGAATTATTTTGATACTTCCAGTGTGGAAGCTGCGATTTCCGCAGTACGAAAGTATGCGCCGGAAGCGTGGATCATTATTAATCTACGATTCCTGTCGGATACACGCGGCAGCTACGCGACCGTTTGAACGATGATCATATTCTGTTTTCCCCGGAATTCCTTCGTGAAGGTCACGCTCTTTTTGACAACTTGCACCCCAGCCGTATTGTTGTCGGTGCTCCGCAGGATGACGCACGTTCCGTAGAGGCCGCACGTACTTTTGTGGATCTTCTGGCCCAAGGAGCAGCCCCCGAAGAACGCTCTCGAGTCAATCATGATGGCAGTACAGGCATTCCAGAACTGGTGGCGGGCACTACCGAGGCCGAAGCCATCAAACTGTTTGCCAACACGTATCTTGCGTTGCGTGTGGCTTATTTCAATGAGCTTGACACTTATGCTGAAAGCCGCGGACTGAACACTCGCGAAATCATTGACGGCGTTTGCTTGATCCGCGCATCGGCGACGGTTACAACAATCCAAGCTTCGGATACGGCGGTTACTGCCTGCCAAAGGACACCAAGCAGTTGCTCGCCAACTATGACCAGGTTCCGCAAAATTTGATCGAGGCAATTGTGGATGCTAACCGTACCCGTAAAGACTTTATCGCCGACGAAATTCTTGACAGGGTTAAAGATATTAGCAATCCTGTTGTCGGCATCTACCGCCTGACCATGAAATCCGGTTCCGACAACTTCCGTCAGTCTGCGATTCAAGGTGTTATGAAACGGCTTAAGGCAGAGGGCGTTACCGTGGTCGTATATGAGCCAACTCTGAACGCCGCTGACTTCTTCGGTAGCGAAGTAACTCATGCTTTTGATTCGTTCGCGGAGCGTGCTGACATCATCGTCGCCAACCGTTGGAATGATGCACTAAGCGAAGTGTCTAACAAGGTCTTTACTCGAGATTTGTTCCGTCGAGACTAAATAAGATTCAATTCATTCTTACTTACGTCATATGTTTTCTAAGAAAAGCTCCACAAGTCAAGTCGCACGCTTGCATATCTCCCTGCTGATCGCAAGTTTTCTCATTTATTTGGGAGGTCAGATATGGCAATGTGTATCTTGGCCACCGTTTTACAGCTTTGACGAGACTCTCGAGATTGATTACGTCTACCAGCTTTCGCAGGGGCATCTCCCTACGTTCTTCGGAGGCGCTGAGTTCAATCCACTGGATTTACAATATCCATACGACGTGCAATGGAGATATCAGCATCCACCATTGTTTTATCTTGTGCAAGTTCCGGCTTTTCTTCTGACAGACACTTTACATCATCCCATCCGTGGTATTTGGGCAATGCGCTTCGTCGAGACGGTACTTGGCATACTGGCAATTATCGCCTCATCATGGTCGGCACGTAAAGTCATCGGTAAACCTTTCGCCGTCACCGCAATGGTACCTGTAATCGTTGCGTCAAACCGATGCTTTCCTTCGGCCGTTCTCAATTACACATTGGCATCACTTTGGGTCATATTGCTGATTGGTATGACTGCTTCACTAATCCGTACAACGCCGAATGGTTTCAGTGGAAAACAACTCTTCGTATGGTCATTTCTTGTTGCATTAGCCCCGTTGACCCGCACTTCCACCATTCCAATCATGTGTTTATGCGGATTGATGGTGATTATTCATCTCGTGCTTTCCAAGTGCAGAACACTTCGCATCTGGCTTACCAGTGTCATTCTTCCTTTGCTACTCGCCATCGTTAGTTCGGTATGGTTTTATATTCGGCTTTATCGCCTTTCTGGATCATTTACCGGAACGCAACCGGAGTGGTCAAGTACCCATTTAGGACGCAACACCCATCTGAATTTCACTCAAGCTCTTTTCGATAAAGATTTCTACATTTCCTCTTTTGCACAATATCAGAATTCCTCTGTAACTGGCTTGCGCTATGGATGGCTGTTGGTAATTGCGTTGACATTTCTTCCTCTATTCTTTGGATTTGTGGCATGTATCGTCACCCTATTCAAGAAACGTCACTTTAGACAAACTTTCCAGTCTGACGCATCCATTTTCATCATGCTTGTCCTTGCTTTGGCTGGAACAACCTTCCAGCAGCTCTTGTTCTTCAAGCAAGGAGGCAACCCTAACGCCGTCTATTTCAGTCTTATCTCCATCGTGTTTGCCTTATTCATCGCTTACGGATTTTCACTGTTTCCACGATGGTGGGCTGCAGCTCTATCGATATGGCTAGCACTAAGAGGATTTGCATTTGCCCTTGAGATACACATTCGCTGGCCGTTCTCTTCTGAAGGCACTATGGCAGGCGCTTCGCAATATTGGGTATGGCTCACCCTTGCAGGCATCATCACAGTATGTCTCGGCACTTTCATAGCCATTATCGCTTCGGCCAAAGGAAGGAAGTTCTCTCCATTACCTCTAACAGCATTTGGAATCGCAACTGAATAGTAAGCTGGTCAGTATGGCTGAAGAGACGTTTATTCCCAAGAACATCATTGTGACTGGTGGCTGTGGTTTCATCGGGTCGAATTTCGTGCATTACGTGGTGGATCATCATCCGGACGTGCATGTGACCGTGCTGGACAAGCTCACCTATGCGGGCAATCCGGAGAACATCGCGGGCCTGCCCGAGGATCGTGTGGAGCTGGTCGTGGGCGACATCTGCGACGCTGACCTGCTCGACAAAATCGCGCCGGGGCATGACGCGATCGTGCATTACGCGGCCGAGTCCCACAACGACAATTCCATCGCGGATCCAGAGCCGTTCCTGAGGACGAACGTGGAGGGCACGTTCCGCCTGCTCGAGGCGGTCAGGAAGTATGGGATCCGCTACCACCACGTGAGCACGGACGAGGTGTATGGCGACCTCGCTTTGGATGATCCGGCCAGGTTCACGGAGTCCACCCCCGTACCATCCGTCCAGCCCGTACTCGAGCACGAGGCCGCGTCCGACATGCTGGTGCGCGCGTGGACCCGCACGTACGGCCTGAGGACCACAATTTCCAACTGCTCGAACAACTACGGCCCGTACCAGCATGTGGAGAAGTTCATCCCCCGCCAGATCACGAACATCCTCGAGGGCGAGAGGCCGAAGCTGTACGGCAGGGGCGAGAACGTACGCGACTGGATCCACACCGAGGACCATTCCAGCGGCGTGTGGACGATCCTGACCAAGGGAAGGATCGGCGAGACCTACCTGATCGGCGCGGACGGCGAGAGGAACAACATCACCGTGCTTCGCATGATTCTGAAGATGATGGGACAGAGCGAGGACGCGTTCGACTGGGTGAAGGACCGTCCGGGCCACGACCGTCGATACGCGATCGATTCCACGAAACTGCGGACCGAGTTGGGTTGGACGCCACGCACACGGACTTCGAGTCCGGCCTGAAACAGACCATCGACTGGTACACGGACAACCGCTCCTGGTGGGAGCCGGCCAAGGCCGCCACTGAAGCCAGGTACAAGCAGCAGGGCCAGTAAGACACATACGAGAACGGTCACACCCCAAAGGGCGTGGTCCCATGATGATTCCCATCTACGGCAAAGGATTTACGAGGGTATGGATTTCGAGAAGGATTTGAGGGTCGAGGAGACGAACATCCCGGGCCTGATCGTGTTCGACCTGCCGGTGCACGGCGACAACCGTGGCTGGTTCAAGGAGAACTGGCAGCGGGCGAAGATGACCGAGCTCGGCCTGCCGGATTTCGGTCCGGTGCAGAACAACGTCAGCTTCAATGCGAAGAAGGGCGTGACGCGAGGCATCCACGCGGAACCGTGGGACAAGTACATCTCGATCGCCACGGGCTCCGTGTTCGGCGCGTGGGTGGACCTGCGTCCGGGCGAATCCTTCGGCCAGGTGTACACGACCGTATTGGATCCGTCGAAGGCGATCTACGTGCCGCGTGGCGTGGGCAACAGCTTCCAGGCTTTGGAGGACGGCACCGCGTACACGTATCTCGTGAACGCGCATTGGAGCCTCGAGCAGAAGAAGACCTACACCTTCGTGAACCTCGCGGATCCGGATCTGGGCATCCAGTGGCCGATCCCGTTGGAGGAGTCCGAACGATCCGAGGCCGACCTGCACCATCCGATGCTCAGGACGCGAAGCCGATGGCGCCGCGCCGCACGATGGTCACCGGCTGCAACGGCCAGCTCGGCCACGCCATCCGCGACTACGTGGAGGAGCACGGCCTCGAGGGCTTCGAGTTCAACGACATCGACACGTTCGACTTCTCCGACCCGGCACAGTACGGCCGGTTCGACTGGAGCCTGTACGGCACGATCATCAACGCGGGGCGCGTACACCGCGGTCGACAGGGCCGAGACCCCGGAGGGGCGCGTGCTGGCGTGGAAGGCGAACGCGCAGGGACCCGCCCTGCTGGCGCGCGTGTGCGCGGAGCACAACATCACCCTGGTGCACGTGTCGAGCGATTACGTGTTCGACGGGACCGCCGAATTGCATGACGAGGAGGAGGCGTTCGCGCCGTTGGGCGTGTACGGCCAGTCGAAGGCCGCCGGGGACATCGCGGTCGCGAATTGCCCGCGTCATTATATCCTGCGTTCGAGCTGGGTGATCGGCGAGGGTCATAACTTCGTAAAGACCATGATGATGCTGTCCAACCGCGTCGCCGACCCCGGGGACGGTCTGAACGAGGTGACGGTGGTGGACGACCAGTACGGCCGCCTCACGTTTACTTCGGATATGGCGGACGCGATCTTCCACCTGTTGGATTCCGGTGCCGGGTACGCACGTACGACCTGACCGGTTCCGGCAGGGTGGAGAGCTGGGCCGGCATCGCCAAGGCGGTGTTCGACCTGACGAACGGCAACGGGGACAGGGTACGCCCGATCCCGACCGAAGAGTATTTCGCGAACGCGAAGGATCCGGTCAGCCCGCGCCCGACCCATTCCGCCCTGGACCTCAAGAAGATCGAGGCGACGGGATACCCCGCGCTGGACTGGGAGGAATCGTTAAAGAAGTACGTCGCCAAGGAACTGGCCGAGTGATTCAGGGGGAAGAAACCTCCCGATAATGCGATGAAACCGCGTGGACTCCTCTGCGCGGTTTTTCAATATTGGATTGACCTACTAAGCTGGAAACGCTTATCAATCAGAGATACGTCAGAAGGCAGGACGATTATGAAGGGCATCATGCCTCGCGGGTGGTTCGGGCACCCGCCTGTATCCGTTGACCACGGTCACGTCGAAGCAGCTGCTCCCGGTGTATGACAAGCCGATGATCTACTATCCTCTAAGCGTACTGATGATGGCGGGCATCCGTGACATCCTGATCATCAGCACACCGCATGATCTGCCTAATTTCGAGCGTTTGCTGGGCGATGGAAGCCAGTATGGCGTGACTTTCTCCTACAAGGTCCAGCCGAGCCCCGACGGGCTCGCGCAGGCGTTCCTGCTGGGCGAGGAGTTCATCGACGGCGAGCCGTGCGCGCTGGTATTGGGCGACAACATCTTCTACGGCAACGGGTTGGGCGCCACGCTGAGGGGCGCGGTCCGCAAGGTCGAGAACGGCGAGGGCGCGACGGTGTTCGGCTATTACGTGGATGATCCGGAACGCTACGGCGTGGTCGAGTTCGACGAGAACAGGAAGGCCATCTCCATTGTGGAAAAGCCGGAGCATCCGGCTTCCAACTATGCGGTTACCGGTTTGTACTTCTACGACGAGCGTGTCACCGAATTCGCCAAGCAGATCACGCCAAGTCCCCGCGGCGAGCTGGAGATCACAGACCTGAACCGCATGTACCTAGACGAGGGGCGTCTGCACGTGCGCACACTGGGGCGTGGCTACGCGTGGCTGGACACGGGCACGATGGACAGCCTGTTCGAGGCGGGCGAGTTCGTGCGCACGGTCCAGAGGGCGCAGGGGCCTGCCGATCGCGATCGTGGAGGAGATCGCCCACGAGAACGGGTGGATCAC
>ENA-OQJI01000402-OQJI01000402.1-human-gut-metagenome-genome-assembly--contig:-NODE-402-length-10097-cov-0.631194_pt1 | contig 10097 bp, 14 predicted proteins | sample MGYA00242602_ERZ504768 | MGnify/ENA primary metagenome ERZ504768 (study PRJEB26092, sample SAMD00036368) | human gut metagenome | host: Homo sapiens | study: EMG produced TPA metagenomics assembly of...
ATCTATGATCCATACTTCCATAAAATCATTCTCATAAATATTTCCCTGGTGATAATCGGCACGAATACTGGGACAAGCAGAAATCGCTCCATCAATAAGAACTGAGCCGACCGATATTCCCGCCCGGCAAGCGAAGAAAGTATCGCGCACTTCAGCCTCATAATTACCTAGAAATCCCTCACAACCGTAACTTACATGGATCCGTCCTTCCTTACGGCTCTTCCTAATAAATTCCATTACTCCTCTGAACTCCTCATTAGACAATTGAAGTTCAGGATCTTTGGCTGCACGCCCTACCGGGAATATAGTAAAAAGCCGCCAACCTTTTACCCCCAAACTTATCAAGAAGTCTTTCAACTCCTCCAAACGCATATAACTATGCTTATTTACACAAGTAACCACATCAAAAACAAAATCAGGAACCTGTACCATCAACTTGATCGCTTCAACAGCCCGTTCAAAACTTTGCGGGTTGCCCCGCATCCAGTTATGATCCGTCGCAAAACCGTCAAGACTGACCGTAGCCGTATGCAATCCGGCATCCAACAGCCCATTCAATCGTTCACGAGTCTATATATAGTCCATTAGTTACCATTCCCCAAGGAAACCCTCTTTCATAAATAGCACGCCCACACTCTTCCAGATCCTTCCTCATCAAGGGTTCCCCACCAGTAATAATCACAAAGATTTTATGCGGATCATTTTTGAGCCGAGACACTATCCAACACCCGAAGAAAAATCTTCCTTCGGCATATCAGGATGACCAGCGATCTTTTTTACAATCACTGCCACAATGTCGACAATGCAAATTACAACGAAGAGTACATTCCCAAAATAGTTGCTTCAACTGATGCTCTTCCGTACGCTCATTTTCCAACCGCCGGAATATTTCAAGACCCATCCGACGACGAATAGACAAAGGGGCATTTATATTCATGTGTTTTTCCTTTTTTATATTAAATGCAAAGAAGTGCAAATCACTGCATCACAATATAACATTTTTTGCAATTTCCCAGCTTCCGGCAAAGCCCCCGAATAACAATATCTTATAATAAGTATGGTCTGTCAGAAATTTTAAATGAGAAATATTTCTGATTATTCCATATACTTACTAAAAATCACTAACTTTGCACGTTACTGGTAGAAATAACAAAAAAAGACATCATACAATGGAAAATAAATTCAAAAAGAACCACCGTCACATCCGCTTTGCCTTACGCAAACGGTCCGGTACATATTGGTCATCTGGCAGGTGTATATGTTCCTGCTGATATCTACGTGCGCTATCTCCGCCTGAAGAAAGAAGATGTTCTTTTCATCGGAGGCTCTGACGAACACGGAGTACCTATCACCATTCGTGCAAAGAAAGAAGGTATTACTCCGCAAGATGTGGTGGACCGCTATCATACCTTGATAAAAGAATCATTCAAAGAATTTGGAATTTCATTCGATATATACTCTCGTACTACATCAAAAACACACCACGAACTAGCTTCCGAATTCTTCAAAACCCTGTATGATAAAAGTGAGTTCATTGAAAAGACCTCCATGCAATATTATGACGAAGAAGCCCATCAGTTCCTGGCCGACCGTTATATTATCGGTGAATGTCCTCACTGCCATGCAGAAGGAGCCTACGGTGACCAATGCGAGAAGTGCGGAACATCTCTTTCTCCAACCGACCTGATCAATCCGAAAAGTGCTATCAGTGGCAGCCAACCTGTGATGCGTGAAACTAAACACTGGTATCTGCCATTGGACAAACACGAAGGATGGCTGCGTGAATGGATTCTTGAGAATCATAAAGAATGGCGCCCTAATGTATACGGACAATGTAAAAGCTGGTTGGATATGGGCTTGCAACCTCGTGCGGTAAGCCGTGACTTGGATTGGGGAATCCCTGTTCCTGTAGAAGGTGCTGAAGGAAAAGTACTTTACGTATGGTTTGATGCCCCCATCGGCTATATTTCAAATACAAAAGAATTACTTCCCGACAGTTGGGAAACTTGGTGGAAAGATCCAGAAACCCGTTTGATTCACTTCATCGGAAAAGACAATATTGTATTCCACTGCATTGTTTTCCCTGCTATGCTGAAAGCAGAAGGAAGCTATATCTTACCGGATAACGTACCTAGCAATGAATTCCTGAACCTGGAAGGTGACAAGATTTCCACTTCACGCAACTGGGCAGTATGGTTGCATGAATATTTGCAGGACTTCCCCGGCAAACAGGATGTATTGCGCTATGTATTGACAGCCAATGCCCCCGAGACAAAAGACAACGATTTTACCTGGAAAGATTTTCAAGCACGTAACAACAATGAGTTGGTAGCTGTTTATGGTAACTTTGTAAACCGTGCTTTAGTGCTGACTCATAAATATTTCGATGGGAAAGTTCCAGTTTGCGGTGAATTGACCGATTACGATAAAGAAACATTAAAAGAATTTGCAGACGTAAAGGCAGAAGTAGAAAAACTATTGGATGTATTCAAATTCCGCGATGCACAAAAAGAGGCAATGAACCTGGCACGTATCGGTAATAAATACTTAGCTGATACAGAACCCTGGAAACTGGCAAAGACTGATATGGACCGTGTAGCCACCATTCTTAACATAGCATTGCAACTAGTTGCCAATCTGGCAATTGCTTTCGAACCGTTCCTGCCTTTCAGCAGCGAAAAGCTCCGCCAAATGCTGAATATGGAAACATTTGAATGGGACCAACTGGGACGTACCGATCTGCTGGCAGAAGGGCATCAATTGAATAAAGCAGAACTGTTGTTCGAAAAGATCGAAGATGAAACCATTCAAGCACAAGTAGACAAACTGTTGGCTACCAAAAAAGCAAACGAGGCTGCCAGCTATAAAGCTAACCCGATAAAACCGATAATTGCTTTCGAAGAATTTGAAAAGTTAGATATCCGTGTAGGTACCGTATTAGAATGTGAAGTAGTGCCTAAAATGAAAAAACTGCTGAAATTCAAGATTGCTGACGGACTGGAGAACCGTACCATCGTCAGCGGTATCGCGCAACATTATAAACCGGAAGAACTGATAGGCAAACAAGTTTTATTCATTGCCAACTTTGCTCCGCGCCAATTCAAGAATGGACTGGTGAGCGAAGGCATGATTCTAAGTGCTGAAAACTTTGACGGCACCTTAGCAGTGACCTCATTATTAAGAGAGGTAAAGCCGGGCAGTGAAGTGAAATAATATACACCCAAATACAGAAAAGGCTGAAAGCAACTGAAACGTCCGCTTTCAGCCTGACTATTTTATAATCTATCTATAAAAATGGCAGAACAATCCTTGAAAGAAAAAACAGCAAAAGGCCTCTTCTGGGGTGGACTAAGCAACGGAGTACAGCAGCTGCTGAATCTTTTTTTCGGGATATTCCTATCACGCATTCTGAATGCCGAAGATTATGGCATGGTGGGAATGCTATCCATCTTCTCTCTTATTGCAGGTTCCTTACAGGAAAGTGGGTTCACGGCAGCCCTAGCTAACAAACGGGAGATCTCCCACAAAGACTATAATGCCGTATTCTGGTTCAGTACCGGACTAAGTGCTGTCTCTACCTCATTTTGTTCCTTTGCGCCCCACTCATTGCCGAATTCTATCATACTCCCGAACTGACAGCTTTGGCACGATACACTTTCCTCGGTTTCTTTGTAGCCAGTTTGGGTATTGCCCACAGTGCTTACCTGTTCCGCAACTTAATGGTCAAGCAAAAGGCAATGGCGGTCACTATCGGATTAACTGCCTCAGGAACTATCGGTATAACTATGGCCTGCTTGGGATTTGCCTATTGGGGCATAGCCACACAAAGCATTGTTTATGTAGGAACTATTAATATCTGTTATTGGTGCTTCTCACCCTGGCGACCTACACTTACTTTCGATTTCAAGCCTTTAAAAGGGATGCTTTCTTTCAGCAGCAAATTAGTAGTAACCAATATATTCAACCACATCAATAATAATATCTTTACCGTTATTCTTGGTAAATTCTATTCGGGACAAGAAGTAGGCTATTTTACTCAAGCTAATAAATGGAATTATATGGGACATTCATTAATTTCAGGAACAGTCAACAGTGTGGCCCAACCTGTACTTTCCAGTTTATCGGATGAAAGGGAACGCCAACAACGCGCTTTCCGGAAGATGCTCCGCTTCACTGCCTTTATTTCTTTCCCGGCTATGTTAGGATTATCATTAATCGCACCCGAACTGATTATGCTGACTATTACGGACAAATGGTTGCCCAGTGCCTCCATCCTACAGTTGCTCTGCATCGGTGGCGCATTCATCCCCATAACCAATTTGTATTCCAACCTAGTTATCAGCAAAGGAAAATCGGATATCTACATGTGGAATACTATCAGTTTAGGCATTATCCAGTTAACAACCATGCTCCTGCTTTATCCATACGGTGTACATACCATGATTATAGTGTATGTATCCATCAATATCTGCTGGCTGTTTGTATGGCACTATTTTTGTATGGCAACAAATACGGCTCAACTTGTTCGCAGCACTGAAAGACATCCTTCCGTTTGCCTTCATAGCTACTGCGGTAATGGCAGCTACCTATTATGTCACTATCGGCCTTTGCCAATCTGTATTTATTAATGGCAAGCAAGATTATCATAGCCGGCACACTCTACACAGCCATCCTGTGGTTGAGCGGCTCTGTCACTTTTAAAGAGAGTTTACACTATATAATCAAGAAATAATGGCTGCTACACGTCACTCCGGATTAGAATGTTTACGAATTATCAGTATCATACTGATTGTATCCATGCATATTCTAGGGAATACCTTCCACACCAGTAATTTGCTGAACAAAGAATTCATACTATTTGTCAATACATTGGGAAACACAGGAGTAACTTTATTCATTCTGATCTCAGGCTATTTCGGAATCCGTTTCAATACACATAAATTTTTCAAGATGTCTGGTTGTCGTATGGTTTTATTCCATCGTTTCTTATCTGATCGAAACAATATGGCTTCACACTCCGCATACCTGGACAGGACTAGCCTCCTCATTGATACCGATACTTAGCAAAAAATACTGGTTTATAACCTGCTATGTAGTGCTTTATTGTTTCTCACCCTATTTAAACCGACTGGTTCAAAACCTCTCACAAAAAAGTTATGAACAACTACTGTTACTATGGGGATTCTTTTTTATATTTGCCCCGACAATCCTGTTTTTTGAAATTCAAAATGACACAGGTAAGGGAATTATCAATATCACACTAGCTTATCTCATAGGACAATATCTGAAGGTCTATGGTCTTCCGGAAAACATGAAACGACATAGCTGGGATATTTTATCAGGGAGCCTTGCCGGTATTTTTATACTGAATTCCCTGCTTACAGCAATGAGTGGAAATATCATACTGAGATTCGCCCGAGATAATAATCTACTGATTATCATCGCCTCTATCATGGTTTTCTACCAGTTCACCCGATGGCATTTTTCATCCCGCATCATCAATTACCTAGCAGGATACGTTTTTGCCTTATATATGCTTCAAGGACTTCTTATCCACTGTTTACAACCCTGGTATACCCCTTATGCAGACAGCAATCTACTTGTTCTGTATTTTATGGGAACACTTGTTTCTATCTGTCTGACAACACTTGTTATAGAATGGAGCAGACGGCTGCTATTAGGAAAAATAGAAAACAAATTAGCAGATGCAATGGAAAGAAGAGGAGCAAAAATTAAAATGTTTACAGATAATCATTAAAACAATTATTTATTTCCGCAACTCATAATTTCAAAATCTCCAATGGAGTCCCTCCTATCTGAGCTGCCATATCCGAAAATGAACTCTGAAAAGAACCATATATTTTTTGTGTACGGGCCAATGTGTACATATCCGTGATACCCTCCCTTATTCCCTCCAAAGATCCACGGTCTGCCTTTTTTCCGGAACAGAATATCCGGTCACCATAACGCTCTTTCATCTCCCGCTTCACCTCTTCCGAATCTGTAGCCAAATAGATAGCCACCTTATCGTCCTCTTTTATCTCCTCATCCAGTTTCTGATAGAATAACTCGATAGGGCTTTGCCGGATAGAAGCCAGATTATCTGTACGACGGATATGCATACCAATCATGGTATCCGAAAAATTCCGACAACGGTTTTCCACCTCTTCCATAACCTCTTCTACCGGAACAAATAACCGACTGATCCATACATAATCATAAGGTTGAAAAGCGGTATATGATGCCATATAAACACAGCTACCTTCTTTAACCCACCGTTCAAAATCAAAATGCCGATTACATAAAGGAGTAATAGAACGCTCGTACAGGCAAGACTTGAAAAACAGTTTCTGAAACAAAAGCGGGAAATGAAAATTCCTGGAACGAGGTCTATCCAACAATGCATAATCCAACCGCGAAGCATCCCGCAAACAGGCAATCTTCCTGTCCACAGGTTTGAACAATTGGCTAAACGGTGCATTTAGCGCCCAATCCTGAAACCAAACGATACTTAAATCACTATCACTCTTCGCTGCCAGTGTCACGGCCGAAGCCACCGCACGCATACGGTTAGCCAGTCCTCCTACCGGTACAAATGTAATTTTACCCATTCTCATTAAATTTTAAGGCAAATATAAACAACATCGCTTATAAATGCTAATTAATTACTACTTTTGCATAGTCCCCCGATAAACAAAAGAAATGAGAAAAAATATCGCAATCGTATTAGCAGGAGGTATAGGCAGCCGCTTAGGTCTGTCCACTCCCAAGCAATTCTTTAAAGTAGCGGGCAAAATGGTAGTCGAGCATACAATAGATGCTTCTGAAAAGCAATCCGCAACATCGATGAAATTGCCATTGTTTCCAATCCTTTTTATATTGCTGACTTTGAGTCCATCATTATCAAGAATGGATGGAAAAAAGTGAAGAAGATTCTGAAAGGCGGTCAGGAAAGATTTCATTCCAGCCTTTCGGCTATCAAAGCTTACGAAGGCAGCGATGTCAACCTGATTTTCCATGATGCTGTACGTCCATTGGTCAGCCAACGTATTCTAAATGATGTCATCAAAGCATTGGAAACATATGCAGCTATTGATGTCGCCATGCCTGCCACTGACACCATTATCGAAGTAGATGGAGATTTCATTCATCAGATTCCCGACCGGTCCAAACTAAAACGGGGGCAGACTCCACAAGCTTTTCATTTGGAAACCATCAGCCACGCTTATGAAATCGCCTTGAAAGACGAACATTTCAAAGTTACCGATGACTGTGGGGTTGTTGTAAAATATTTACCCGATGTACCTGTATATGTAGTTACAGGCGAGGAAAGCAACATGAAGCTGACCTATAAAGAAGATACCTACCTATTGGACAAATTCTTCCAGTTACGTAAAAGTGAGCTGAATGAAATTCCATTGAATGAAAGCCAACTGAAAGGCAAAGTAGCCGTCATCTTCGGTGGAAGCTATGGGAATAGGAGAACATACAGCCCGTATGCTACAGGAGAAAACAAGCAAAAAGTATTCTGTTTTTTCCCGAAGCATGAACGGTGTGGATGATAGGCAAAAAAGGAACAAGTGGCCGATGCTCTAAAAAAAAGTATTCTTACAAACCCACAGAATAGACTATATCATCAACACGGCTGGCGTCCTCAACAAAGAGCCTTTGATGAGTTCGGACTATCAAACGATATACAATGCGGTGAGCACCAACTATATGGGAACTATCAACGTAGCGATGGAGGCGTACGCCTATTTAAAAGAAAGCAAAGGGAAATTAGTTTTCTTCACCTCCAGTTCCTATACTCGCGGCAGAGCTTTCTACAGCATCTATTCCTCTACGAAAGCGGCCATTGTAAACTTTGTACAAGCTATCGCACAAGAATGGGAACCGTTTGGCATTGCTGTTAATTGCATCAACCCCGAACGTACCAAACTCCCATGCGCGTAAAAAACTTCGGAACAGAACCTGAGAACACCCTATTATCAGCAGAAAAGGTCGCAATTGCCACCATACAGTCATTGGTTTCCGAATTTACAGGACAAGTAATTGATGTAAAAAGAAATGAAGTATGAAAAATGAATTTCTATCTACCTATGTAGCCAATAACCTGCGAGCCTGCCAACTGAAGCAACTCTCCATATTAGAAGAAATGGACCGTATTTGCCAAAAAGCACCACCTGACCTACTGGCTGGACGGAGGTACATTATTGGGAGCCGTGCGCCACGGAGGATTCATCCCTTGGGATGATGATATAGATATAGGAATGCCATTGGCCGATATGCAAAAATTCATAGAAGTAGCTCCTGACGAACTATCCGAAGGGTTATTCCTCCAAACCCCACAAAGTGATCCTTCAAGCAAGGAACCGATTATAAAAGTGAGGGACTTGAACTCTCTGTATGTAGAATTCGGCGATAATTTTAATGCGGATTATCAAAAGGGGCTTTTTGTAGATATATTCCCATTTATTGATTACCCCAGCATACCCAAATCATGGGTAAAGAAGCTAACCAAAGGAATCTCCAAAGCTATTCCATTCTGCATACGCAACATTATTATTCTCTACGTGCCTTCGCAGAATTCTTTTACTTCGGCACAAAATACTGGCTGTTCAAAGGAATATGGAATCTGCTTGGTCTGCTCTACAAAAAAGATACTTATCTTTCCAATGTCCTGATAAACAATGGATACGGTATCATGCACCGCAAAGACTCTGTATTTCCCATATCAGAAATAATTTTTGAAGGGAAACCATTCAAGGCACCTGCCAACCCAGATGCTTACCTGAAAGATTTATATAAGAATTACATGGACATTCCTCCCAAAGACAAACAGAAAATCCATGCCATTTATATTCACCCCGAATTGATAAAGAAACCATGAAACCGTTCCTTGTAGATGTACCCGTACTCATTTTGTTCTTCAACCGCCCGCAACAACTATCACAAGTGTTTGAACAAGTCAGGAATGCCCGTCCCTCCAAGCTTTTACCTCTATCAGGACGGACCACGTGGCGAACACGACCTGCCCGGTATAAAAGCATGTCGTGAAGTGACAGATCAGATAGACTGGGATTGCAAAGTCCATCGCATGTATCAGGAGAAGAACTATGGTTGCGACCCATCGGAATACATCTCACAAAATGGGCTTTTTCTATGGTTGACAAATGTATCGTATTGGAAGATGACGATGTGCCTTCCGTTTCTTTTTTCACATTCTGTAAAGAAATGTTAGACAAATACGAGCAAGACACCCGTATCACCATGATTGCAGGTTTCAATAACGAAGAGATTACTCCGGATGTACCATACGATTATTTCTTTACCTCCACCTTTCTCGATTTGGGGATGGGCCAGTTGGAAAAGGGTCATCGACCAATGGGACGAGCATTATACTTTTCTAGAGGATAAGTTCAATATGCAACAACTGGAGCAGCTCATTAAAGAACGGAAATTCCGCAAAGACTTTATCTACATGTGCCATCGCCATAAAGAAAACAACAAAGCCTATTATGAAACCATCTTCCACGCTTCCATGCTTTTCAACTCGGGACTGGCTATCGTACCTACCCGCAACATGATTAACAATTTGGGAGTCACAGCAGATTCCACCCATTTTGCCGGTTCTGTTCATACACTGCCCAAAGGATACCGCCGCATCTTCACCATGAAACGGTATGAAGTAGAATTTCCTCTCAAGCATCCCCGTTATGTCATTGAGAATGTAGCTTATAAAAAAGCCGTCTACCGCATCATGGGGTGGGGACATCCCTGGATTAAGATAGGACGTTCTTTCGAAGAATTATTTCTGAACCTGCGATACGGCAATTTTTCCATCATTACTAAAGCAATAAAAAACAGAATTAACAAATGGCTGAAAAGAGACCAACACCGGTAAAACCACTCACTATTTATTTTTATCACACCCGGTTAACCCGTGAAAGTTACGAGGAATGGAAAGATTATAAGTTTCCGGGACACATTCTCTACGGACTTCCTTTGCTGGAAAAATATGGCATCCGGTCGGTAATGCATAAATACAAAGCTTTCCCCGGCCGTCTAAGACTGATGCTCTATGCCACTAAAGAGAT
>ENA-OQJI01000404-OQJI01000404.1-human-gut-metagenome-genome-assembly--contig:-NODE-404-length-10028-cov-0.962125_pt1 | contig 10028 bp, 9 predicted proteins | sample MGYA00242602_ERZ504768 | MGnify/ENA primary metagenome ERZ504768 (study PRJEB26092, sample SAMD00036368) | human gut metagenome | host: Homo sapiens | study: EMG produced TPA metagenomics assembly of...
AACCCGAAAGAATCCAAGAGAAGTACGGCAACGCAAAGGGCGAAAGCCAAAGCGTGATAATGGTCAAGCTACAAAGAGCGCAAGGGGAATGCCTTGGCACCAGGAGCCGACGAAGGACGCAGCAATCTGCGAAAAGCCACGGGGAGCCGAAAGCAGGCATCGATCCGTGGATGTCCGAATGGGGAAACCCGGCTGAGTGAAGCTCAGTCAGCGTACACTGAATCCATAGGTGTGCGTGGGGAACCGCCTGAACTGAAACATCTAAGTAGGGCGAGGAAAAGAAATCAACCGAGATTCCGCAAGTAGTGGCGAGCGAACGCGGAAGAGGCCAAACCGGCTGTAGAAATATGGCCGGGGTAAGGACAGCAAAATGTATGTTGGACCCTAGCAGAAGGGCATGGGACGGCCCACCACAGAGAGTGATAGTCTCGTATGCGAAAGGGAAAAACAGCAAGCTGTATCCGGAGTACCACTGGACACGTGAAACCCGGTGGGAATGTGGGGGGACCACCCTCCAAGCCTAAATACTCCCTGGTGACCGATAGTGAAGAGTACTGTGAAGGAAAGGTGAAAAGAACCCCGGGAGGGGAGTGAAAAGAACCTGAAACCTTGTGCTTACAAGCACACAGAGCACGTCAAGGTGTGATGTGGTACCTTTTGTAGAATGGTCCGGCGAGTGAATGTAACGAGCAAGGTTAAGCACTTTAGGTGTGGAGCCGAAGCGAAAGCAAGTCTGAAAAGGGCGAGAAGTTCGTTGTATTCGACCCGAAACCGGGTGACCTAGCCATGTCCAGGCTGAAGTGAAGGTAAAACTTCATGGAGGGCCGAACCCACTCCCGTTGAAATGGTAGGGGATGAGGTGTGGCTAGCGGAGAAATTCCAATCGAACCCGGAGATAGCTGGTTCTCTCCGAAATAGCTTTAGGGCTAGCCTTGGAATAGATTACTGGAGGTAAAGCACTGAATTGGCTAGGGGCCGAGAGGTTACTGAACCTTATCAAACTAAGAATGCCAGATAATCGTTTTCCAGGAGTCAGACAGTGGGAGATAAGTTTCATTGTCAAAAGGGAAACAGCCCAGACCTACAGCTAAGGTCCCAAAGTATAGTTAAGTGGAAAAGGATGTGGAATTGCATAGACAACCAGGATGTTGGCTTAGAAGCAGCCACTCATTAAAAGAGTGCGTAATAGCTCACTGGTCGAGTGATTCTGCGCCGAAAATTTAACGGGGCTAAACTATACACCGAAGCTTAGGATACCGCAAGATGGGTAGGAGAGCGTTCTGTACGGAGTGAAGTCGTAGCGAAAGCGGCGGTGGACTGTACAGAAGTGAGAATGCCGGAATAAGTAGCGAGAATTAAGTGAGAATCTTAATGGCCGAAAGTCTAAGGTTTTTGGAGGAAGGTTCGTCCGCTCCAAGTAAGTCGGGAGCTAAGGTCAGGCCGAAAGGCGTAGCCGATGCACAAACGGTTGATATTCCGTTACCGTCTACAATTTAAACAAAGGGACACATACAAAGCGTTTAACCCGGGCGATGGTTGACCCGGGCGCAAGGGACTGAAATAAGAGTAGGGAAGTAAATGTGGCGTATGGCGAGAAAAGCTTTGTGAATAGAAGTAGACGCCCGTACCGCAAACCGACACAGGTGGACAGGAAGAGAATTCTAAGGCCAGCGGGAGAAGGGTAGTTAAGGAACTCGGCAAATTGACTCCGTAACTTCGGAATAAGGAGTGCTCGAAAGAGCCGCAGAGAATAGGCCCAGGCGACTGTTTAGCAAAAACACAGGTCTCTGCCAAATCGAAAGATGAAGTATAGGGGCTGACACCTGCCCGGTGCCGGAAGGTTAAGAGGAGGAGTGCAAGCTCCGAATTGAAGCCCCGGTAAACGGCGGCCGTAACTATAACGGTCCTAAGGTAGCGAAATTCCTTGTCGGGTAAGTTCCGACCCGCACGAATGGTGTAACGATCTGGGCACTGTCTCAACTACCCACCCGGCGAAATTGTAGTACCGGTGAAGATGCCGGTTACCTGCGGCAAGACGGAAAGACCCCATGGAGCTTTACTGTAGCCTGATATTGGGTTTCGGAAATCTATGTACAGGATAGGCGGGAGACTGGGAAGTATGAGCGTCAGCTTATACGGAGTCATTGTTGGGATACCGCCCTTAGGTTTCTGGAATTCTAACCTGCGACCGTGAATCCGGTCGGGGGACATTGTCAGGTGGGCAGTTTGACTGGGGCGGTCGCCTCCGAAAAGGTAACGGAGGCGCTCAAAGGTTGGCTCAGCACGGACGGAAACCGTGCCTCAGAGTGTAAACGCAAAAGCCAGCCTAACTGCGAGGATGACGGTCCGAGCAGTAACGAAAGTTGGAGTTAGTGATCCGGCGGTATGTGAATGGAAATGCCGTCGCTCAACGGATAAAAGCTACCCTGGGGATAACAGGCTGATCTCCCCCAAGAGTCCACATCGACGGGGAGGTTTGGCACCTCGATGTCGGCTCATCACATCCTGGGGCTGTATTCGGTCCCAAGGGTTCGGCTGTTCGCCGATTAAAGTGGTACGCGAGCTGGGTTCAGAACGTCGCGAGACAGTTCGGTCCCTATCTGTCGTGGGCGCAGGATATTTGAGGAGCTCTGTCCTTAGTACGAGAGGACCGGGATGGACGTACCTCTGGTGCACCAGTTGTCATGCCAATGGCACGGCTGGGCAGCTACGTACGGAACGGATAAACGCTGAAAGCATCTAAGCGTGAAGCCGACTCCAAGATTAGATATCCCATTGCATAAGCAAGTAAGACCCCTTGAGGACTACGAGGTTGATAGGCTGCGTGTGTAAGTGTCGTGAGGCATTTAGCTTGGCAGTACTAATAGGTCGAGGGCTTGACCACAAGAGTCTTTTGGTCAGCTTATTAAAGTATTTACAATATTGCTTCTCACTTTGCTTAATCTTTATTCAGTTTTCAGGGTACTCCCTTTAATATACACCTTTAAGGTGAGCTTTGAAATTACAGCACTACTTCGGTAGTGCTTTTTTATTTGCATTTGTGCGTGAAAGTTTGTGTAAGGTCTATTTTTAATGCTGGATAACAATAATAAATTATGGTTTAGCATACTGCTTTGTCAAGCAATTATAAAAGTTTGGTCGACCTTTTCAAAGGTCGTGGGTGTGTGGGCAAACCCACAAATACTTTTTGCTAACGCAATCTAACAATAGCCAAACCCGCAAGCCTTTAAAAAGGCTTGACCTAAATTTTTTAATTATTTAGCTTAACTTGTGTGCTAAACAAAAATTTTTTATTTACTTTGTGATATTTTTGCCATTTAAATTGTTCATATATTGAAAGGTCTTTCGTAGTAAAAATTTCATAAGGAGGAAAGGTATGACTGACAACGAATTTAATCGAATATCTGAGCAATACATTGATATTGTGTATCGCAGTGCAATAAATATTTGCAAAAACAAAAGCGATGCGGAAGACGCTGTTCAGAATACCTTTTTAAAGCTGTTAAAATCTGATATAGATTTTGAAAACGAAGATCATATCCGAAGATGGCTTATCAGGGTTGCGGTAAATGAATGTAAAAATATTTGGAAATCTCCGTGGAACAAAAAAAATATCTTCTTTTGAGGAGCTTGAAAAAGAGCCGGTATATATTGAAAATGAAAAATCCGAGCTCTTTGCCGAGGTAATGTCACTTCCTAAAAAATACAGTATAGTCTTGCATTTATATTATTATGAGGACTACAGTGTACGGGAAATTTCTCGAATACTCGGCATTTCCGAAACCAATGTGCAAACCCGACTTATGAGAGCAAGAAAAAAGCTAAGGGTACAATTAAAGGAGGCGTGGAATGATGAACAAATTTAAAAATAATAAAGAATTTTACAAGAGCACATTTGATGATATTCACGCATCTGATGAGCTTTTAAGAAAGGTGCAGGCTATGAATAAAGAAAAAACTAATAAAAAGACACACGCTGTTCGTAAGGTGATTTATATTGTTGCAGCCGCCGCAATTTTGCTTGTGGCAAGTAACGCTGTAGTTTATGCAGCAACAGGCGAAAGCTTGTTTGAAACCATCCTTGTTGTTACGGTTGACGATCAAAGCAACGAAATTGTAAAAACCGATTTGGTTGGTGACGATAAAGTCAAATATAGCGAAAGTGTTGATGCAAACTTAGTGAGCAAAGACGGAAGAGTTTACCTTGAAATTGCCGATCTTAATTATAGCATTGATATTACTGATGACCTTGCCGACGGAAAGGCATAAGTTAAAGTAAAAGATGCGGATAATAAAGAGCATACCGTAAAGATTACCGGAAATACAGAAAGTTATACAATAGAATATGATTGATTTTTGAATGCATTAAGCGAGCACAGATTTTGTGTTCGGCTTTTAATTTAGATCGTTTATAAAGGTTTTTTATCGTACTGTTCAAGTTAAGTAATTAACAAATTTAGGTCAAGCCTTTTTAAAGGCTTGCGGGTTCATAATATCTTCCGATATAACAATTTATCAGGCGCAAACAGCCACGCTGTTTGCCGGCTTGAACACAACAGCGTTAGTAAAAAGTATTTGTGGGTTTTGCCAATACCTACAACCTTTGAAAATGTTGACCAAACTTTTATAATTGCTTGGCAAACACAATAAAATTTGTTTGTACATTATAATAGTATCAAAATTTACATATAATTATTACCAATAAAAAATATACAATTTTGTATGATATAGTTATACTTTCAAAATATTGTTTAGCAGTTTGTAAAATATGTATTTTTTATTGCAGTTATTTGATTTTATGCTATAATAATACAAAATATGTTGTTAAATAAACGACAAAAAAGAGGAGAGTATAATTAATAAGTAAAATTTTGCGGTAGTTATTTGTGCTGTTATGATAGTATCTGCTACAGCATGTACAGGCAGTAACAAAGGCGATAATGTTGAAAGTAGTGCAGAAATTGTTAATAGTACAGTATCAAACGATGAGAGTTCGCAGGCAGAGTCTAACAAAGATGATTCTAAAATGTTTGCGAGTATTCAGGAATATCTTGAAATATCCAAATGCGAAAAAATCTATTGAAACTATGAAAAGCACCCTTTCAACAACTCTTTATGATTTTGATTGTTATGCTGACGGAGATGCACTCATATATAAATATAAGTTTACAAAGCAGATTTCCGATGATAAGCTTGAAAATGTGAAGAATATACTTGATGATACTTTTGAAGATATGGATTCTACTTTATCTGCTCTTATGGAAGAACTTTTAGAGTATGTAGATATTGAAAATCCGATTATTTCTGTAAAGTATGTAAATAATGACGGTTCTGTAATCACAGAAAAATCATTTGATAAGTCAATTCTTGAGGAAACAACATCAGATGTTAATTCAAGCGATGAGAAATCGGTATAAGTGAAAAGTTGTCAGCTCACCACCTTTTATGGGTGGTGATTGTTGTTTTATATAACTTTTTATGATAAAATGAAAATATTATAAAACAACAGGGAGTTTTTTATGAAACGATTTTTTGCAATATTCATTTGCATTGCTACAGCATTGATATTTGTTGCCTGCACAAATAATTCTGAAACAAAAAGCAGTAAAACCGAAACTACGCAAATATCCGCACAGAACAGCGGTGGTGAAAAAAGTTTTGCAAGCATAGAGGACTATATAAACGCAGAAGAAACCCAAAAGGCCATAGACAGTATGAAAAAATCATATGAGTGTATGTATGATTTTGATTGCTATGCGGAGGATAACAAATTTGTTTACGAGTACAAATATCTTGAAACTGTAGGCGATGAGGCATTGCCGCAGATAAAGAAAGCGTTTGACGAAAAGTTTGAAGAAATGAAATCGACCGTAAAGCCGTTGATGGAGCAGCTTGTAGGCAATGTAAAGGAAGAAAATCCGATTGTGGTATTAAGGTTTTGTAACAGCGACGGTTCTGTAATATCGGAAAAAGAATATGATAAAACCGTTCTTGATGAATCTGTATCCCAAAATTAAAAGCTGCAATATAACTAACAAATTTTATAATAATTTTTAATCATCACCTGTTAGGGGTGGTGATTATTTTTGTATGGAGTTTAAATGGTCTGTTTGAATTTTGGAATAAAGTTAATAATTAGGGTTTAGCAGAGTATTTCGTAAAAATTATAAAAGTTTGGTCAACCTTTGAAAAGGCTTGACCTGAATTTTTAAATTATTTGCCTTAAACACTGTGTTAAACCATAATTTTCCCAACTTTCAATAAATTCCCATTAAAATAAAAATATTTTTGCAACCTTTTTATAATTAAAAAAGTGTTATATACAAAGGTGGTGAAATAATGAATGATTTAAACAACGATGATCTTGTTACAGATGTCGTAAACGAATATTCCGATACGATTTACAGGGTGGCTTTGAACATAACAAAAAACAGTGCTGACGCATTTGATGTATGTCAGGAAGTTTTTATAAGATTAATTAAAAACAAACATAAAATCAAAGACCGCAGTCATCTGAAAGCATGGCTTTTGCGTGTTGCCGTAAATTGCGCCAAAAGCTGCAAAACATCGGCATATGTTCGCCATTGCGTACCGCTTGCCGAGGCAAGAGAACAGGGTGTGTCGGATAATACTTTTGATAAAGCAATTTTTCAATTCGTTATGCAATTGCCGCCAAAGTACAGCGTTGCGATTTATTTGTTTTATTATGAAGATTTAAAAATCAGTGAGATTTCAAAAATACTGAATGTAACACAATCAACGGTTAAATCAAGACTTGCAAGGGGCAGAAAACAACTTAGAGAAATTATTGAAGGGAGCAATCATATGACTGATAAAAAAGATTTTAATGCGGAAGTATATAAAAATAATGTGAAAAATATTAAACTTAGCGAAAAGCAGAAAGCTGAATTGATAAAAGTAATGCGTGATACCGAAAAACAATATAAACAAAACAATGTATCGCACAAAGTTTTCAATTTGAAAACAGGAACAGCGGCAGCAATAGCCGCAGTGTTTGTATTTGTTGCAATATATGCAGGATTTTTTAAACCGAATACAGAGCGAATTTCCTCAAATAAAAATATTTTTACAATAACGGCAAACGCCGCCGAAATTGAGGACAAGTCTGAAATAGGTGTATTTTCGTCGGTCAACGGAAGTCAATATTTATTGAAAGATTTTAATAATGATGACACGATTTATCGAAACGCACAGGGAAAAACCGATTATTTTAATGATTTTGAACTTACAAACCTTAAAATCAGCGGAAAAAATATTGAGAGCGTGACATTTAATTCAAAACAAAAAGGAATTTATTTTCTTATAAATTCATATATAAACGATAATGAAAATACGGAAGATGCAGAAGACGGCAATAGTTTATAATTATTATAACGGTATAGCCGAAATCGGAGATTTTTCAAATTACGGAAGTCTTGATAATTCACAATATACAAAAGCGGAATTTAAAGAACATTCGGACGGTTTATATGGGGAGTTTTGTGACGGATTTACATTTACGGTAAAAAAACCGAGTGAAAACGAACAGGAGATAAAACTTGATAAAGCGATAAATCTTATGGTTGAAACCGACAGAACAGACAGTGAAATTGACAATTGGGCAGACGAATATTACCGACTTGACAGTGAACTTTTAAGTATGAGAGCGAAAAATTGTATGAGTGATGACGGAGAAATTCAAGTTACAGATGAGGAAAATGCTCTTGAAACAAAGATGGAAAATATAAATAACAGCATACTTTCAAAAATTGTTGACGGGGCAGAGATTGATGTAAGCGTGCAGTTTACGGACGGAAGTGTTCAAAGCGAAAAAATCAGAATTTCTTACAATAACGGCAATTGCGGCGGGGAAGATAATTTCCCGAGTATTACTTTCAGATTGGTGTGAGTTTGGTTTAGCGAATAGTCAAACTAATAAATTTAAAAATTTAGGTCAAGTCTTTAAAAGGTTGACCAAACTTTTATAATTGTTTGGCAGGAATTTTGATGCTTTTCAAAATCTGTAATTTAATAAACATACAAAAAAGACCGCTATCATCAAAATAGCGGTCTTTAAATATTTGATTATCAATATGACTGTATTGCAGAGAGCATTTTTTTCAGGTGTTATTTGTGTATATTTCATTCCGTCAAACACAAGGTTATTGCCGTCAAAGGTATAATCATATGTGTCTGTCTGCTCGCCGTCCATATCATAAACGGCTGTCACCTTATTGAGTTTTGTATTGTATGTGAAATATGTAAATGTTGTGCCGTAGGAGTTGCAGTACATTCTGCCGTCCTCGCCAAAGTAATAGTAAAGTCCTGTTCCGCTGTCCCATGCGCCTACAAGTTTTTCGTCTATCTGCGGATTTTCCGGTGCGCTTGGAACAAAGGTCGGATTATCCACCTTTTCAAGCACTGAATCTTCACCGTTATTTGTAATTGTAATTTTTTTGCCGTCCTCGGCAACTGTATATGAATACTCGCCGTTAATGCCGAACATAAGCTGACATTTAAAGGTTTCTTCGCCTGTACTTTCGTCAGTGCCGACCGAATATTGTCGCAATATCCATCATTTCCATCCAATAATACGATGCTCTGCCTTTACCGTTAAACAAAAAAGTAAAACTTTCAAGTTAGAGCCTGCGCCTTCCGCTATTCTCCAATATCCGGCAAATGGGTCTGCCGGATTTTCCAGCGGTGCATGCAGAGCATCAAGGCTGAAATTCACTCCTTCGGGTGCGGTTGTCTGTACCTGTGTCGCTTGAGTTTCTGTCGGTGTACTGCTACTCGATTCGGCGTTTGAGCCGTTTGAACAACCGGCCGCAGTTACGACAAGCATTGAACATACAAGTGTGGTTATAATCGACTTAGATAAAAATTTTTTTCATTGCAAAATTACTCCAAATTTAATTTTGAGGCGGTTTTTCCTCAACATATTAATTTTATTATTATCTGCTGTAAAAGTCAATATCGTTGCAATAATTTATGCACACCGTTGTGTCAGCGGTATCTGATTTGTGCGGTTTCCTCCGAAAAGCCTCCGAGTTTTGTATAAACCTTTGCTTCAACATCAACGGGCACTTCATAAATAATAATGCATACGGCTTTTTCGTTATCTTCGCTGTTTTCTTTACTGCGGCAGTAAGTTATGTGGGGGCTTGTATATCTTTCGGAGTAGTACATATTTGTACATACCACGGTATCGTCTTTGTTGTCTAACTCTACCGCACATAAGTATAACGAATATTTTTTAAAAATTCGTCGTTATATCTGTTGTCAACATTAATTACATCACCCATAGGCATAACTTTGCTGTATATCTCATTTAAATAGTTTAAGCTGTCATATGTATCTTTGGTACTGCGTATTCCCATTAATGTACCGGAAACCGTATCTGTAAGGTTTATTATTTCGTCTATTGCGTTGTCTTTCAAGTCGTCGGAGTACACATATTCGTCAATAGCGTCAGCATATACTGTGTTGATTGGGTCTTTATAATAAAAGTTACTTTCATCGTTTGTTTTGTCGCTATAACCCGAAGTTGATATATAAACATACCGTGGAGTAAATTCAAAACTTCTTAAACAAATGATATTGCACACCAAAAGCACTGCAATAGGCACAAGGCACATAGCAAGCCGTATAAATATATTGCAATTCAAATACTTTACCGCATATATAATGAAAGCGACGCTTAAAGCAATCAAAAACCACAGCAGTACGGGGACGCAAAAGCTGTATACAATAAATTCGCCGATTATCAGAACAGCCTCCGTAATGATTATTGCTTTCATATTAGTTATTGTGAGCGAGTGGTAAATATATCTGTATGCCGAAAAAATGCCTGCGCCCAGAACAAGTATAAACAGTTCCATAAAAAAAGGCATAGCTTTTGCATACATTTCTTCTTGGAAAAATATTCTTGTTGCAAAGAGTATCGTATTTTCCGCAATTAACACGATAAACAGAAATAAAGCCGTGTTGTCCAAAACAGAGTGTTTTTTGTATTTTCTTTCTTTTTC
>ENA-OQJI01000405-OQJI01000405.1-human-gut-metagenome-genome-assembly--contig:-NODE-405-length-10028-cov-0.874558_pt1 | contig 10028 bp, 9 predicted proteins | sample MGYA00242602_ERZ504768 | MGnify/ENA primary metagenome ERZ504768 (study PRJEB26092, sample SAMD00036368) | human gut metagenome | host: Homo sapiens | study: EMG produced TPA metagenomics assembly of...
GCGAGTCGTCAATATTCTGAATTCGGTCAAACGACAGCCATCTAGATAGTAATACCAGGACAAACCGTTCCATTGCCATCCAGATAGTTGTTCTGTAGTCGACGGGTCATGGCTTTCGACAACCTGCAGGCTCGAATCTTCCGTTGTTTTGCCGGCACAATCGCTGGAGTCTTGAGAGCAACCGCCACCGACCAATGCTCCCGGCCCTCCTGTCGAGTCGCGCTCTACGACACCGTTATCCGCCCCCTCTTCCACGGCATAAGCAGTGCAAGAAAATGCGGGGGCTGTAACTGAGAGTAAGGCGGAAAATAGCATCAAGCCAATTACTCGCCAGCAAATTCGATGATCAATCCGAGCATTCATTTCAGGCCCCCAACCGGTACCGACTGTCTTGCAGGGAATCTATTAAATAAACGGACGAGCTGCGCCGATTACATTTCCCCTTGCGCTAATAGGACGAATTCCGACACCTTGATGAGGCCAGGAATCAATCATCAAGCCGCCGCCAAGTGCAATTGCAATATGACCGCGGTAATAAATCACATCGCCGCGTTGAATCGAGCTCGTGCTCACGGGCATAAAGATATTGCTTCGATACCAATTCATGGAATTATAGGTTTGGCTTGGATCCCAGCGATGGTTATAAGGGTTGTAAACACCCATATCCATGCCAGTAGCATAAAGGCACTGCAAGACAAAACCAGAGCAATCAACAGCTCCACCGGGAGCGGTAGACCAAGGCTCAATATATTGCGTACCAATATACTCATAGGCGCGCTGGATAAAGGCGTTCACGCAATCTTCCCGCGTTGCTTCGACAGAAAATGCGAGAAGGGGTCACATAGGTAAAGTATCCGGTGCAATAGCTAGGCAGCCGAACAGTCCAAGAACTGACCTGAGGATACTGGGATGGATTTTGCCAGCCAACTTTGTCGCACTGTCCATCGCTCCAGAAAACTCGACGAACGCCATCGATGGTCCTTGCGCCCGTTGCCATAGCGCCGCTGCCGTCTAACCAATACCACTTACCCGAATCTTTAAGCCAGCCAACATGCATGCTTCCATTGGACTCAAGGTAATACCATGTTCCATTCAGGCATTTCCAACCAGTTGCCATTTTTCCGTCAGCGTTTAGGTAATACCATGCACCGCCAGTAAAAACCCATCCGGTCTTCATCACGCCAGAATCGGCATCAAGCCAATACCAATCGCCGTCAATCTGCAGCCATCCAAGATGAATGGCACCCGTTCCGGGCTCAGCGTAAAACCTAAGATTTGCGACATTAACCCAGCCGGACGCAACCTGCCAACCATCAGCTCCAGCGGTTTTTTAGGATAGTGCCGTTTTCGCGAATCACATCCTTGCAAAGATATCCATTATCATTAGCGTATCTTTGAACGCCGTCATTAACGGTAACCCAGCTTGAAACCACAAGTCTACCGCTCTGGTTTGCAAAACAATCGTTGCCGCCCACCTCAAATAAGCCCGTTTTCATGAGATGGCTAACAGGGTCCAGGTAATACCAGCTCGTGCCCTCTTTATACCAGCCAGAAATAAGTGCACCAGATTGGGAGGCGAAATACCAGCCGTCCTCGACCTGAGCCCAACCAACAGCCATAGCCCCGTTAGGCTTTAAATAATAAGCTGCATTGCCAAGGTCTAAATACCCAACGGACATCCTACTATCGGAGGCTGGGTCGAGATAATACCAAGCGCCGTTAACGAGTTTCCAGCCAGTGGCCGCAATACCGTTAGAGCAGTAATACCAATCTGCTCCGTCTTTGTACCATCCATTTGCGAGGCCATAGTCACCAAAAATGTAACTGCTTCCATCGATGTCGTGACGGCCTTTGAACATAGCCAGCGTCTGCGGGTCAAAGTAATAACGAGCTCCGCCTATCGACTGCCATGATGAAGCGAGGGCGCCAGACGAATAGGCCCAGTACCAATTCCCGTCTAGGAGAATCCAACCGGTTTTCATAGCGCCAGAAGCATCTAAATAGTATTTCCCGCTCCCGAGGTTGACAAAACCAACCTGCATAACATGAGAAACAGGATCCAAGTAATACCATGTGCCGTTTGGTAAAGCCAACCAGCAGCTAAATTCGCCTCCAGCATTGGCATAAAACCAATTTCCATCTGAGTTACGTAGCCAGCAGTTCTGATATAGCGCACCATAAGGCGTAGCGTCATTACCGTCATTCGCATAAAACGAAGCAGTCGATCCGCCAGCATCGGTCACATTGAAATAACCTGTCTGCATTGCACCATCATTGGCCGGATCAAGCCAATACCAATAGCCCCCGCTTTGCAGCCAGCCAGTTTGGTGTTTACCGTTTTTTCCGTAATACCAAACTCCAGACGACTCATCCCTCTGCCAGCCATCTTTTATGACGGAAGAAATACCGGGTTGCAAATCATCGGAAGCCACAGAAGAAAAATCCGCTTTTGACTCAATACTCTGAACCTCAACGGAATCCTGTGCAAACGCGACGTTCGCACTCAGGGGCAAGCAGCAAGCAGTGATTAATGACGCAGCAGCACAACAAGCGCGACCTTCTTTCGAATCGATACATAAGCGACCCTCCCAGATATCTCATTTATTTATTTTAATCCACATTCCAAGATTGATTTTCGTTACTGTCTGTTCAGTCTGTGTAGATAAATATATTAAATTGAACATATTGTTCAATCATTCTATTCTTTCCCTAAGCAATGAACATCTTAATTGGAGGCCTGCAGTGGAGCTGACCAAGCGTTAACTTTACAGTTCTGTACGAATACCTAAAGAACCCATATGCCAGCCAGCGAGAAGTTGCCGAGCGTACTGGCCTTTCACTTGGATCAGTAAACGCGGCAAATAAAGAGCTTACGAATGAAGGCCTTCTCGAATCGGACAGCCTAACCGACAACGGTTACGAAGCACTTCACCCCTATAAGGTTGAAAACGCGGTGATATTGGCAGCGGGACTTTCAAGCCGCTTTGCTCCCATTTCGTATGAAAAGCCCAAAGGCCTTTTAAAAGTACGTGGTGAGATCCTCATTGAGCGACAGATTAGGCAGCTGCAAGACGCGGGCGTCAGCAATATCACCGTCGTTGTCGGCTATAAAAAAGAGTATTTCTTCTATCTTGAAAGCAAGTTCGGCGTTTCGATTGTCGTCAACAACGAATACGCATCTAAAAATAACCACGCATCGCTTATGTGCGTAAAAGAGCGACTTGGCAACACCTACATTTGCTCAAGCGATGATTACCTTCTAAACAATCCATTTGAAGCATATGTTTGGAAAGCATTTTATTCTGCTCAATATGCTGAAGGCGCCACCAAAGAATGGTGCATTCAAACGGGAGCAATGGATAGAATCACCAATGTTACGATCGGTGGTTCCAATGCATGGTATATGCTCGGACATGTTTACTTTGATAAAGCCTTCTCGCTTGCGTTTTAAGCAGATTCTTGAAACGGAATATAACAAGCCCGAAACAACGGACAAGCTTTGGGAAGATCTATATATCGAGCACATCAAGGAGCTCGATATGGTGATCAAAAAGTATCCTGAGGGCGAGATCAACGAATTCGATTCTCTTGATGAGCTGCGTGCCTTTGATCCACATTTTATCGAAAACGTTGACTCCGACATTTTCGATAACATCGAGCAAGTGCTCGGCTGTTCCAAATCAGAGATTCACGACGTTTATCCCCTTAAACAAGGTCTTACGAACCTATCGTGCCACTTTAGAACCAATGATGGAGAGTACGTTTACCGCCATCCGGGAGTCGGAACCGAACTGCTTATTAACAGAAATGGAGAAGTAGCCGCACTTAAAAAGGCCAAGGAGCTCGGCCTTGACGATACGTTCATTCATGAGGACCCAAAGCGTGGTTGGAAAATTTCGAAGTTTGTACCCAACGCAAAGCAGCCTGATCCGCATGATGCTGCCCAAATGAATCGAATGATGCAGATGTGTCGTTCGCTTCACGAGAGTGGTGCAAATGTTGAAACCGAATTTGACTTCTACCTCGAAGCGAAGCGCTACGAATCACTTCTTCTGGAAAAAGGTCCCATCGACATTCCAGGCTACAGGGAAATGTCCGCCGAAATCGATGAATTGGAGCGCTTTGTACAGGCCGATAATGCACCAAAATGCCTTTGCCACAATGACTTCTTTTACCTCAATTTCCTTATCGATGAGAACGACAAGTACTATCTCATTGACTGGGAATATGCTGGCATGAGCGATTACGCAAACGATTTTGGAACATGCAGTGTCTGCTGCGAGCTTTCCGAAGATGAAGTCGACCGCGCGCTTGATGCATATTTTGGGCGCAAGGCAACAAACAACGAAGTTGCGCATAACTATGCGCACATTGCCCTTGCAGGATGGTGCTGGTACCTCTGGTCTCTTCTGAAAGAAGCCGAAGGTGACTTCGTGGGCGAGTGGCTCTATATCTACTTCAATTACGGTGCCAAATACCTTAAAAAGGCACTGGAGATCTATCGGAAAGGTGAATAACGATGCAATTCGGCTTTTTTAGCGGTCTTCTTTGGGGCCTTGATACAGTGATTCTTGGAATCGGCTTGGCGCTTGCGCCCTATATTGGATCGGCGGAAGCGCTTGCATGCGCCTCCATTGCGGGATCCTTTCTCCATGATGCCTTCTGTGCAATCTGGCTCTTTGGCTACATGGGAGTTAGAGGCAGACTAAAAGACACGCTCGCTGCACTAAAACTCGTTCGGGCAAGGTTGTCATCGCCGGCGCTCTGCTCGGTGGACCTATCGGAATGACCGGCTACGTATTAGCGATTAATAACATCGGAGCTGCCTACACGGCAATCATCTCCGCCTTCTATCCCGCGGTCGGAGCGTTCCTTTCGTTCGTGCTGCTGAAGGAGAAAATGGGCAAAGGTCAGATACTTTCCCTTCTCGTTGCTCTTTGCGGCGTAATGACGATGGGCTATCTATCGGCCGGATCGAGCGAGATTGCAAATGCCCCCCTCGGCTTACTCGGCGCGGTGCTTGCCGTTATTGGATGGGGATCCGAAGCGGTGCTGTGCGCATGGGGAATGAAAGATGATGCCGTTGATGACGAAACGGCTTTGCAAATCCGTGAAACTACGAGTGCGCTTGTTTATGGAGTACTCGTACTCCCCCTCTTCGGAGCATGGCATTTCACGCTGGGTGCCATCCCGAGCATGCCCACATTGATTATTGCACTCGCCGGACTCGCAGGAACTGCATCCTATCTGTTCTATTACAAGGGCATCGCGGCAATCGGAGCAGCGCGTGCGATGGCTCTGAATATATCCTATTCGGCATGGTCGGTGGTCTTTGGCCTGATCTTGCTTGGAACAATTCCCGACATGGCATCTGTAATCTGCTGCATTGTAATTGTATGCGGAACAGTTTTGGCAGCCAGTAACTGGGACGAACTATTTGGACGAAATAAGACAGTGTAGCTTGATTAACAATGCGGTAAAAAGGGAGAGCTCGTCGAGCTCTCCCTTTTTTAGCATTATGGCTATTCAATTACCACGGCCTGGCTATCCATCTGTTGCCACGTGCCGAAGAAGACCTGGGCATTTCGCGTAACATTGCCGTTAATCGAATCCGAAAGATAGACAATTCCCCGCTCGTCATCATAGCCTTTAAGGACTACGGCATGATTACCGCCCCACAGACCATAGGAATGCCCGTTATACCAACGAGCAGCATAACGGCCTCCTGGCCAACTTCCCCACTCGGTATTCCACATCTCAACAGGTTGACCACAGGTCAGCTTGTTCTTAATGGAAGAAATTGACGAGAAAGAAACGTCTTTTGCCTGCTTGCCACTTCCAGCAGCACGCAGAAAGCTATTTCCAGCAATAGTAATCGCAGGGCGACGCATCCCATGAGACCCCCGCTGCCTACGCCTTGGGTTGCCATCAAAAGCGGTACAAAGTTGCCGTTGCTTCCCTTGGGCAAGTAATAATCCGCAATAATCGTCTTACCTAAACCGAAACCATAGTAGTTAAGCAAGTTTGTAAGGGCAACCGACTCACAGCCAGTAGGAAGTTCCGGGTACTGCGAACAGCAAGGGACATCGACCCAAGCGCCAACCATTGCGCCGGATGAGCTGAACTTGTAGTCAGTAGAGCCGATCCAATACCAACCGTTGCTCAGCATTACTCCCCCACGTGCGGCATCAAGGTAATACCATGTGCCCCCAAGGGAAAGCCATCCCGTTTTCATTGTGCCAGAAGCGGAATCTAGCCAGTACCAGTTACCGCCATCGTTAAGCCAGCCGGTCGCCATTCGACCATCCGAGTTAAAGTAATACCAAGACCCAGCAATTTGCTGCCATCCAGTCAGAATTACCCCATTAGCAGAACAATAATATCGAGAACCCTGACTCTCAATCCAGCCCGTTCTGGCATTACCGTCATCGTCAATCAGCTGGATTCCCGAATCGGTCATTATGCCTTTAAGGTCAATTGCGCCGCTGGATGACGAATGATACATCCAAGACCCATCACCGTTTGACCAGCAATTAGCCATCATCTTGCCGGTACTATTAAATATGTATTCACATGATCCGATAGTTTGAACGCCCGTGGTCATGGCATGCGTCGAGGGGTCGAGCCAGTACCATGCACCGCTTAGGCTGAGCCATCCGGAGGCGAGGGCACCGGAGCCAGTCGCGTAGTACCAGGTCCCGCCGTCGAGGACCCACCCGGTCGCCATGGCGCCGGACGAATTAAACCAGTACAGGGAGCCGTTGCACTCGTGAAGGCCGGTTGCCATGGCACCGCCCGCGTCGGGCTCGAGCCAGTACCACGTGCCACTCTGAAACAACCATCCGGCATACGCCTTGCCGTTGGAGGCTGCATAATACCAGGTGCTGTCAATTAGTTGCCAATGATAAAGGGAGACATCAACATACGCGTAGTTCATATCAACGTTGCCGTTGATTCCAGGGACTTTTCCGTTGCTCTTATACTGCCAAAAACTGTAATTGCCGGTATAGTCACATTGCGAGTTATATTGAGCAATCCAATGATCCCAAGAGCTACTCTTAAATACAGAGTCAGTCAAAATGTTGTTAAACCAATTTAAATTTGCATAAATACCAGGCTCATATCCTGCGTCAGAAATCCTATTACAAAAAACCTGCGCCCTCGATGCAATTCCGGTTTGACGTCCATTTGCAATTATCGAGTTATCCTCAAGATCGTAATACACCGGCAATCTTGGATTATGTCCAGAAAGGCAATTGATCACCATTGATGCCTCATCGGCTGCCTGCTGATTATCAAAAGCATATGAATAGATATAGACGCCGTAGGGAATTCCGAGTCGCTCGCACTCAGAAATATTTCGATTAAATTGATAGTCAACTCGACCGCCCCAAGATGGAGCGCCAAATCCAACACGCAGAATAGCGAAATCGATACCAGAAGCCTTAACAGCATTCCAGTCAATACGTCCTTGATGCTCACTGACATCGATGCCCTGCGCCGTAGCCCCATCGGGAAGAATGTCCATGGACAATAAGGCTATTCCATCTTCTTCGGAAGAAGCATCCTCTGCGACCAATTGCCCATCCTCATAACGCCAGGAATTCTCAACTAGGGACCGCGCAGCTTCCGCGTTCGAGGGGAAAACAAACACAGAAATGGGCGCAAGGACTATCAGCACCAACAATGCCGAAAATAACTTAAGATGTTTGCTCATGTAAACCTCGTCATTCGTTCTTGTTTGCGTTTAGCTTACAGCATGGCTGTGAAAGATTTCCGAACATCCAACTGGACAAGATGCCATCTAGGACGACAAATAACTGCACGCAATACCACAATGTAAACAAGAACTTCCCAGCAGGGTGAAACCAAGGACTCCTAGTCCCTACTCTTACCCCCCAAGAATACCGACTTCAAATAAACTTTCAAACTAGATGTCAAAAAGGTAGGGGGACCCAGAGAGTCCCCTACAACTCAGAATTCTAACGAATCAATATTACTTTCGATGGACCCAAAGCGGTCAAACCGGAGATGCGGTTTCCATAACCGTCACTATGCCAAAACAAGTTTTCGCTCGGCGAATTGCCCCAGAAAAAGCCAATGTGGCTATCGTCCGCATATGGGTTGTAAGGATTGAAGAACACAATGTCCCCCTTACGAGCCAAACCGCTACGTAACAACTCATCAATAGAGTTGAAATAAGTCACGTTTGCGCACGTATCGATAGCGTAGCCGTACCAACGATAAGCGTTAACGCAGCCGCCCCTTCCGGGACCACCACTCCAAGGGGAATGGCTCTGCTCGGCGGCAATGGGAGCTAAATTCCCGCCCGCTTTCATATATGCATGCGATACAAATCCGCCGCAGTTCATACCGGTATACCCGTCCCAACGAGGATCACCCTTTGGATACATGCATGTTTCTTGGCTAAGATGCGTATCATAGCGTGTTCCACGGTAATAGCCATCGTTTTCGTGGCTCATAAGCCAATTGACCAGGCTGGACCTATTAACCCCCAAAACAGAACCAGACGTATTCAACCATGCACCACTTGCATTGAAGTAGTAGTCGACGCCATCGATTTTCAGCCACCCGTTAGCAAACATAGCGCCCGAAGGCTGAAGCCAGTACCACGTGCCGCGGTCATTGAGCCATCCGGTCTTCATCTTGTAGGTGGAAGGATCCATCCAATACCACGCACCGTTAACATATTGCCAACCAGACTTAAGGACACCATTGGAAGATGCGTAATACCAAGTATTGCCGCTTTCGTCAGAAGCGTCTTTCGACATAATCCAACCAGATGCTACATTGACAGCACCGTTTGCATCCGCATAGAAAACCGCGTCTCCAATATGAATCACACCTGGCAATGAAGACGAGTCAGCACGATCAGCGACTACGGGAGATCCATCAGATGAAGTAGGCAACGGCTCGCTCAGTGCTCCAGACGAATTCGCCCATGCCATACCGTCGCTCAAGTTAATCCAGCACGAAGATGCCATCGCACCGGAATCATAAGAAAAATAGCGCGTGCTTCCTACCGCGAATTCACCAGTACACATTGCGCCGGATACATCATCAAGGTAATACCAGGCGCTTCCGAACTTTATCCATCGTCCTCGTTGAATAGCTCCATTTGATGCGGCGTAATACCAAGTACCATCAACAAGTGCCCAGCCTGTTGCCATGGCGCCTGAACACGTAAGGAAATAGGTGGACGACTCCACTTGCGTAAAGCCCGTGAGCATAATATGGCTTCCTGGATCCAGGTAATACCAAGAATTCCCTAGAAGTAACCAGCCTCCATGCAGTAAGCCGTTGGAGTCAGCGTAATACCAGTTGTTGTCAATAAGAGCCCACTGGGAGGATAGCATGGCCCCTGAGCTGTTAAAGATATAAGAAGTGCCATTACATTCTTTCAACCCGGTGGCCATAGAACCGTCTGCAGGATCAAGCCAGTACCAACGACCCCCATCCGAGAGCCAACCTTTTACCAGGGGGCCAGAGCCGGAGAAATAGTGCCAAACGGAAGCATCAAGATGCCATCCGATAAGCATCACACCAGAAGAAGAGAATCCATACGTGGCTCCCCCGATCTGCAGCATCGAGTCGTGGACCATCTTGCCTTCATCATCCAGCCAATACCAGTTGCTGCCGTCTGAAAGCCAGCCTTTTACCATGGCGCCAGAACCGGAGAAATAACGCCAAGCAGAAGTGGAGCCCGTAGAATCTAGGTACCAGCCGACACGCATTGCGCCCGAAGAGGAGAAGGCATACGTCGCACCCCCGACTTGAACCAACCCATCCTGAGCCATTCGACCTTCGTCGTCGAACCAGTACCAGCTACCGTTTATATGTCTCCAAGAAGAAACAGCGATTGTTCCGTCGGACAAGCCCCAACGCCAAAAACCAGCCCCCCTTCTTCGGGTGATATCCACCCTGATGCCAAATAATTTGATTCGAAACCTCAGAAGGGGCCTCATTATCCACCTGAGAGTTCTGCTCGACAGCGAAGGTTGACTCGC